>Ga0190270_10000993_pt1 | contig 12925 bp, 17 predicted proteins | sample Popmic320T_FD_133748 | JGI IMG/M metagenome (GOLD analysis project Ga0190270, IMG submission 133748) | Populus adjacent soil microbial communities from riparian zone of Weber River, Utah, USA - 320 T | ecosystem: Environmental > Terrestrial > Soil > Riparian zone | place: USA: Utah | collected... | reverse complement strand
TTGAACATGAATGTGTGGCTGCTTGTGCCTTCTATTGTCGAAGTAATACATCAAAACAATGATGCCATAGAACATCGAGATTACGGGCATATGAAATCCGGGGGGAGTCGTTAGCTCAGTCTTTCCATAGACGTGTTCCCAATTATAACACTCGCTCATCGCTATTGTGGGCAGCATTAGGACCGCCCTCAACGACCGAGCAGTAGGTGGTAATAGCCTGTGATTCCGTTCAGCACGTACTGAACCGCCAGCGCGGCGAGGACGATGCCCATGACGCGGGTGGCGATGTGAACGCCACCTTCTCCTACCAGCGATATCAAACGTGCGCCCAGATACAAAACAATAAACGAAACCAAGAAGACGGTTGCGATTGCGCCTCCGATAGCGACGAGGCGCATCGTGTCGCCGGCCGCCTGTGAAGTCAGCAGCAGGATCGTAGCGATGGTGCCGGGACCGGAGAGCATCGGCATTGCTAACGGGAAGACGGAAATGTCGTGACCGACTGAGCTCTGCTCTGTTGGTTCCGGTGACTGGAGGCCGCCGCGTGATCCAAACAACATTGGCATGGCCGCGACGAAGAGCAGTATGCCGCCGCTGATGGAAAACGCGTGGACAGTGACACCGAGATACGAAAGCACCGCGCGGCCTGCGACGAGGAAGAAGAGTGCGACGCCGAAAGCGATCAGGACGGCGCGGACGAGTATCGCCCGGCGGCTCGAAGGCTGCTCGTCCTTCGTCAGGGCCACGTAAATTGGGATGACGCCGGGCGGGTCGACGACGACGAGAAGCGTAACGAAAGCGGCCAGGCCGAATCGCAGAAAGTCTTGATCCATCGATGGAGGATAAGCGGCGGATTGCGCAAAGGGCAAAGGGCAAAGAGCAAAGGGCAAAGAGCAAAGAGCGAAGAGCAAAGTGCAAAGAGAAGACAGACCCTCCCTAACCGTCGGGCTAGTGCCCCATTAGCACAGTTTGGTTGAACATGTGCTGCGCGTCGTGCGTAGTTCTGTTGGCTTTCAAAAGCGTGTAAAGCGCAGGATAATGGCTGGCGACAAATTACCGACAACATACAATGAACAACTGACAACTGACTAATCATGTTTTGTCCCCAATGTGGAACTGAATCATCCTCCGGCCAGCCATATTGCCGTTCGTGCGGAGCCAATCTGAAAGTGATTGGCAAGGCAGTTTCGCTCAGCGAGGCCATCGCACGCAGCCATCGTGGCCCGTTGCCGAAGATCAAAGAGATGATGAAGAGCCTGAAGATTGAGCAGGTCTCGGATGATGTGTCTCGCGCGTTGGAGCAAATGAACCAGGAGATTGTGAAAAGCTCCGGCTCGCTGGCGATGGCAAAGCCCGTCAGCTTTGAGGAGATGATTGAGAAGCGGCGTGAAAAACAGCGAGCGAAGAAAGAGAAGACGTCGGCGCAGCGTCGAGAGAAGCACATTGTTCAGGGCTTGATTTCACTCTTCAGCGGGCTGGGCCTGATGATCTTCCTTTATTACCTTTCGTCGGTGCTGGTTTTGAAACTGCCGGAAGACATCATTGCCCAGGCGCCGTTTGAAATTGATCCGGTGGTCCGAATGATTTGGCTGGTGGGTTTGATGCCGACGCTTACGGGTGTGGGCCGTATTCTCGCCGGACTCACGATCCGCCATGATCCGCCGACCTTGGTTGAATTTCGGGAACAGTCTGGGGGCGATCTCAGAGCTGAGATCTCCGATCTCAAAAACTCCCGATCTGACGTCTCAGATTTCAAAACTACAAACGAGTTGGCTCCAAAGAACGAGCTGGCCAACAATGAGGTAGGGCAAGGGAACGAGCTGCCACCACGCTACGAGCCCGGGAGCGTTACCGAGCGGACCACGAACATTCTTAACCGGCAGAGATAACCCGCTAGATTTCCGAGACTCGAAAGCAGATGCGCCGGGTGGCTTAAGCTTCCGAAGCAAACCGATTCATTGCACCCGAACGTACTTTGATTGACCGCTTTTGTAACGCAAACTGTTAGTTTGCGGACGTGTTATCAGAAACGGCCTGCGATTTGTCGAGGAGCAGGGAAGCGAAGGGCTCAGCAAACTAACAGTTTGCTTTACGTGGAGCGTTATCTTGAACCGGCGTAACTTTCTTATATCATTGTTGACAGTTGGCGTGTTGGCGGAACTCTCTACGTGGTCGCTGGCCACCTCGTGGACACAGAATGGTGATCTCAAGAGTAAGAGTCGATCCAAAACAAAGGGAGTTGAGAAAGTGACTAAGACAGACGAGGAGTGGAAACAGATTCTCACGCCGGAGCAATATCAAATTACACGAGAGAAGGGAACTGAACGGCCCTTCTCGAGTCCTCTGAATGGGATTCACGAAAAGGGTATCTTTGAGTGCGTAGCGTGTGGGTTGCCGCTGTTTAGCTCGAAGACAAAGTTTGACTCGGGCACAGGCTGGCCCAGCTTCTACGAACCGATCGATAAGGAAAACGTTCGTGAGGAGACAGACAAGAGTTTGTGGGCGACTCGCACGGAAGTTTTATGCGCGAGATGCGATGCTCACCTGGGTCACGTTTTTGACGATGGCCCAAACCCGACCGGATTGCGGTATTGCATGAACGGTGTGGCTCTGAAGTTTAAGAAGGACTAATCCACGATTACACGGCCAGTCCCTAGGCCGCAAACAGGCGAAAAGAAAACACGATCCACGAAATCACACTAAACAAAAATTTTCGTGCTGGTTCGAGTAATTCGTGGATCTTGTCTTATCTTTGATCAAAACCCTGGTTTCAATAACCGCGAATTTTATCGCTTGCCTCGCAAGTTCAACGAGACCGCAAAAACGACACTCGGCACTATTGTTTATTCAGCATATATCCTGCATTTGACATATAGGCCCGGCTCGCGTAGGGTGTGCATCAGAATTGAGTCCAGCTCGCTCCCTTCTCAGATCTTCTGGCAATTTCCCAGATCAACTGTTTCACAGCTAACCCAGTTAAGAATGCCAAGGCTTCTATCTTCTGGTCTGTTCAACCTTGGCAAATTGGGGAGCTCTTTAGCTTCTGTTGATCCCAAAGGGGAAAAGGTAAAACACAAATGTCTATGAATCTATATGTCGGTAATCTCTCGTTTGAAACTTCGACCAACGATCTGCAAACACTGTTCGCGAAAGCCGGCACTGTTGAAAAGGTGTCGTTAATCGAAGATCGCGAAACTGGTCAGTCACGCGGCTTTGGTTTTGTCGAAATGTCGACAAAAGAAGAAGGCGCTGCCGCCATCGCACAGTTCAACGGCCAGGATCTCGGCGGTCGTACGCTGAAGGTTAATGAAGCCAAGCCCCGCGAAAATCGCACCGGCGGCGGCTTGCGTTAATTCGCTGAAAATTCCTCACAAAATGAAATGCCCCCGGCAACATGGTTGCCGGGGGTGTTTGTTTTTTGAACTTTGATCTTTGTACTTGGTTCTTTGCCTCTCTGATGTTGCGCTCTTTGAATGCGATAAGCGCCGCGAGACAAAGTACGAAGTTCTAAGTACTAAGCACCAAGTTCAAAGAACAAAGTCTTAGTTCGCCGGCTCTTCAGCCAGGTTTGCAATCGCAGTGATTAGTTCCTCGGGCTGCACCGGCTTGGGCACGAACATATTGAAGCCGGCTGACAGCGCGCGGGTGCGATCCTCGACCCGCACATAAGACGTCAAAGCCACGGCGGGAATGTCCTCAGCAACTTCGAGCGCCCTCAACTTCTTAATCAACGCATACCCGTCTTCACCAGGCATCGCCAAATCTGAGACGACGACGTCAGGCCGATACCACTCGAGCACTTCCATTGCGGCAGCGACAGACGTTGCCGTCTGCACATTGGCCTTTGATTCACTCAGCATGAGACCGAGAATCTGCAGCGTGTCTTCGTCGTCGTCTACCAGCAGGACCTTGACATCTTCAACTGACGGAAGCGAAGCGAAGTGAACCGCCGTGTCTTCCTGAGCCAGCGCCTGGGCGGCAGCTTTTCGTTTCTTTGCGCTCTGTGGTGACGGCGCAAGCGGAAGGTTCACCGTAAACGTAGCGCCGAGCCCCTCACCCGCGCTGGCTGCTTCGATTGTCCCACCATGCAGTTCTATCAGGTGACGCACAATTGCCAGCCCTAAACCAAGGCCGCCGTGTTGGCGGGTCGTAGTGCCATCAGCCTGGCGGAATCGTTCGAAGATAAAAGGAAGGAAGTCAGGACTAATGCCCTGGCCGCTGTCGCTCACTCGAATTTGCAGATTGCGTCCCGCCCGGCTGACTTTTACTTCAATGTGGCCGCCCGAAGGCGTGAACTTGATCGCATTCGAAAGCAAATTCCAAACGACTTGTTGCAAACGATTTGAGTCGCCTACCGTATGACGAGCCGAAGGGTCAAGAGTCACCGCCAAATGAAGGTCCTTCGAATCGATAGCTAGTTGCACGGAATCGATCGCCGCATTAATGACTGACGCGATGTCGACCGGGTCGTTACTGAGTCGAAGTTTGCCGGTGATCATCCGCGAAACGTCGAGGATGTCTTCAATCAGTTGGGCCTGGGATTTTGCATTGCGATCGATCGTTTCCAGGGCGCGTGTTGCGGTGACCTTGTCGAGGTTACCGCTCTTAAGCAGATGCGACCAACCAAGAATTGCGTTGAGCGGAGTGCGAAGCTCGTGTGAGACGGTGGCTAGAAACTGATCTTTCATACGGTTGGCCGTCTCGGCTTCGGCACGGGCCATCTGTTCGCCGACAAGGGCCAGTCGCAGTTTTTCCTCAACCTGCTCTCGATCTCTGATCTCGGCCTGAAGCGATCGGGCCTTCTGTTGCAGTCGCGCGATGGCCCGCAGGCGGTCATCCTGATTTCCCAATCCCGCATAGCTCTCCGCGGGAAGCACGCGAGAGTGCACAGTGCAAACGCCGTGGTGGGGCTGTTCGAACTTTTCTCCACTGAAGCCATGCATCGGATAAGCACAGAAGAGGGAAAAGGAGTGGGCCTTCTGCAAATTGTTCCAGAGCTCTTCAAGGCGGATGGCGCCGTTGTAGTTACCCTCCGCCCAGAGAAGCGCCACCATCTCTCCGAAGGCGCGGACGCGCGAACGTCCATCGGTTACGCTTGCCAGCACGCCACCAATTACTTCGTTGAAACGCCCTGCTTCCGGAAATCCATCGACCATAAACTTCGAAAGCGTTTCAGCAGCGTCAAGCGCCACATACCTGCCACTTGCAATCGCGTTTGTTACGTCGAGGCCGTTCACCCTGAGAAGTTCGTCGAGTCCGTCTCTATGTGCCTTGGTAGCCACGACCACGGCACCACCGCCGGAGTTAATGGCCCCGCCAATAAAGCCGCTTAGAGAATTGAGCAGAAAGCCATCTGCCTCGTAGAACTGAACGAAGTGCTCCGTATCGCTCATCTCAGCCCAATCGGCAGGCGGTGCGAAGTTCCACTTCGTGATATCGTCCGCACTGAGTTGAATCACATCATCCATGGAGGTGTCGTTATAATCTGTTGTCACAAAAAACCTCAAACTTTTGATACAAAAAGCTACTGCCCGCCTGTGATGAGTGACAATCTGAGCGATTGGTGACGGTCACGTCTCTCAACCGGCAAGTCGTTCAGGGGACAAACAATCTTACCAGCTTTTACGCGCGGCACAGGCGGTTAGCTGCACGTACTCCTTTGAAAAGTTATTACATTTGTGTGTCGTAGTTGCGCCTGGCTAGAGCCATAACAACGCTAAATCTTTACGTAAGTATTACCGACGGTTTCGTCATTCAGGACTAGGATGATTGTCAACAATTACTTCCCCGACAATACAAATTCAAAGGAGAACGCGATGAAGGTGTTATTCGTGAATCCGGAATTCCCTGATACCTATTGGAGTTTTCGTCACGCCCTGCCTTTTGAGCGCAAACGCTGCGCGTTCCCGCCCCTCGGGTTACTTACAGTTTCGGCCCTCTTGCCCAAAAGCTGGGAGCGGCGCCTTGTCGACTTGAATGTGCGACCGCTGAACTCTTCGGACATCGGCTGGGCAGACATGGTTTTCGTAACCGGGATGCTGGTGCAGAAGGTGTCGCTGCACGACGTTGTGCGACGAGCAAAGGCCATGGGCAAACCCGTGGTGATTGGGGGTCCATACATCACGACGACAATAGAAGATCTTCCGGAAGCTGATCATATTTTTATCGGTGAGGCAGAAAGCACGCTGCCGCAGTTTGTAAAAGACCTTGCCGCAGGAGAAGCAAAAAGAACCTACCAGGCTATCGACCGGCCGCCACTTTCGACGACACCTGTCGCCGACTTTCAACTCGCGGATATAAAACGCTATAGCTCGATGTCTGTGCAGTATTCCAGAGGCTGTCCATTCAACTGCGAATTCTGCGACATCATCGAGATTTACGGACGTGTGCCGCGCACAAAAAGCAATCAGCAAATGGTTGCCGAACTCGATGCGCTGCGTGATATCGGTTGGAGAGGCACGGTCTTCATTGTTGACGACAATTTCATTGGCAACAAAAAGAATGTGAGACAACTAATGCCTGTGCTGGCCGAGTGGCAGGAACAAAATGGCCACCCATTTTCGCTTCTGACTGAAGCGAGCGTGAATCTGGCTGATGACGACGAGTTGCTTTCTGGGATGCGCCGCGCGGGATTCCGCAAAGTTTTCCTGGGCATTGAAACTCCGGTCGAAGAGAGTCTCAGGGAAGCGCAGAAGTCGCAGAATCGCGGCAACCTGCTGCAGTCAGTAAGGAAGATTCAAAGCTATGGGATGGAAGTGATGGCCGGATTTATTGTCGGCTTCGACAACGACCCGGACGACATCTTTGAGCGGCAGATCAACTTCATTCGTGACAGTGCGATCCCACTGGCCATGGTGGGATTGTTGACTGCGCTGCCTGACACGCAACTTTGGCGACGTCTGGAAAAGGAAGGGCGCTTACTGGGTGAGAGCACGGGTAACAATACAAACACCGCCTTAAACTTTATGCCTAAGATGGATCCGGCGCGCCTGGTGGAAGGCTACATATCCATTATGCGCACGATCTACAATCCGCGCGAGTATTATCAGAGAGTATTGGATTCCTTGAAGCGGACTCCAAAGGCGATCGCCGAACCGACGAGCTACAATCTTCTCGCCGGCCTAACGGCCTTCACGCGTCTCATGGTTAAACTCGGCGTTGTGGATCGGGAGCGCAGAGAGTTTTGGCGATTTTTTGTTGAAGCAGCGTCACATCATCGCCACAAGTTCATAGAGGCGATGCGGCTTGCGGCACTGGGTTACCACTTTCGCAAGCTGAATGAGGCGTACGGTGAGGGTTAGAAATATTGTCCGCCACACTTTAGGTTGTCGCTGTTTGGCCTGTTGCCAGGTGATTTCGAGATACGCCTCACGTCCACACGACAAACTGAATTTTGTCGGACATTTGCCGTTTCAGGCGTCACTGGATGAAGCTGCAGCGAGCGCGGATTGAGTTACCGACCTGCTATTTTCCTCTTGCGACGCCATGAGTTTTACCTTCCTGAGCTCCGGACCTTTGATGCCAAAGTAAGTAGCCATCTGGACGATTTGCCGGGGATTCACGAAGTCGTTGGCATCAGAACAAAAGCCCGTCAAGGTTGGTGAGAACTCGCGACAGGTCATCGACTTAGGCAGTCGTAGGCCCAGCCGGCAGGATTTGTCTGCTTGAAACTCCACGCAAAATTCACAAATACTCAAAGAAAATCTCTTTCTTCAAAGGCAACCGGGGAAGTGTAATCAATGGCCTACGGGAATCCGTTGGAAACGCGTCCTGCCTTCAGCGTCCTGCCACGAAATATCCAGGACATATGGCTTGACCGCACCGTTGAGTGTCTTGAGTCGTTCCAATTGATCATCGGCGCCCTCGACGGCGCGGCCATTGGTCCATGTCCGATGAGACAAGGCAACATTCGCCTTCGGTTGAATCGCATTCACGGCCTCGAAGCGAATGTGTGCTTGCGACGGACCACCCTGGCTTGATTCGTCCTTCAGGAAGACTGTCAGGATCTCGACACTCTTGAACGACTGGTCGGTTACATTTATTAATTCAAGAACCACTTTCGATTCGAGGTCCACGAATCTCACGGCGAAGGGTTTGACTGGCTGTTCACTCATTTTTTGCCTCGAGTTCCTTTTTTACTACTGCGACTGCGGCGGCGCTTGTTTCCGTTGGTCACGATCATTATGTCTCCGGGTTGACACTTCAGGGTCTGGCAGATCTTCTCCAAAGTTTCAAAGTTGATACCCAGCGCTTTACCCTTCTTCAGGCGCCACAAAGTTGTATGGCTAATACCAGTCTCCTTGGCCAGCCAATAAAAGGTTCGATTCTGCTCGGCCAGCAGCTGATCTACTTGAATCTCAATCATGTTTGGTTCTCCGGGCACAGCACTACTTACCACACCCGGCGAATATTGTCCATGCGAAATATATTCTGCATTTGACATATATCGCTCTTTTGCCGTAAACTCACTACGAATCGAGTTCGCTTACTCCCTTCTCAGATCCTCTGGAATCATCCAGATCACTGAAGTCAACAGCCAGCCCCACGAAAGTCTAAACCCAGGAACGCAGTGATAAATCTCTACATTAACGAGCGCCGAGCTGGTGACGTCACAGTGCTCGATCTTAAAGGCAGAGTAAGAGCCGGGGGCACTACTGTCGCATTGCACAAGTCCATCCGCGCACTGATACAGGAAGAAAAAACGTTGATTCTCTTGAACCTGGCGGGTGTTACATACATGGACTCCTGCGGACTCGGAGAGCTAATCGCCAGCCACGTTACGCTGCAACGGAAAGGCGGCTCATTGAAGCTGCTACAGCTAACGGAGAGCCTTAGAGAATTGATGAGCGTCACCAAACTGTTGGAAGTCTTCGATGTCTACGACATTGAATCGGAAGCGCTTGTGAGCTTTGCGGAATTGCCCTTGTCAGTAAAAAAATCGCAATTGTTTTTTGTTTAGTTTGGGAACGCTATGAAAATCGTCTTACTCATCACTCTGGTCGAGAGCGCGCTTTTGGCTTTGTTTATGATCCTCTGGCGTTATCGAAGCGCGAGAATACCTGCTCGCGTGCCGGTGGCAGCAATTTCCGTCGCTCGTCAATCAACGTTTGAGTCAAGGCGGCATGATGCGCTTCGTGACTCGCGCTGGGCCTTTATCAACGGCTGGAAGGTGGAACCGCAGTCGGACGATCGAGCACCAGCTTTCGGGGATGTGGCTTCTTCAAAAGCGTCTGCCTCCGCTCATCGCTCCGGCGCACGCCGGAGACACCAGGCCATGTACAAGCAGTGGTCGCAGGATAGGCACGACTAACTGGCTTCATGTTAGTGGCAGCCATTCAGGAGATTAACGATGAGTTACGCGACAAAAAATAAGAAGAATGTGTTTGGATCGATTGTGGGCGTGATCGTGCTCGCCGCGATCGCTGTCTGGCAGTTTTATCTTTTCGTTACATTCCAGGCTGCGGGCGATTCGATCGGACAAAACGGAACCCATCACTTATGGTGGTCCATTGTATTAGCGGTTTTGGCGTTCGGCGCGGCTTTCCTGGTTTTTTCAGTTTTTTTGCGTCACGACTCGGACGACGATCTCCATATCACTTCAGCGCCAAGAGCGCGCGTTTGATTCGTAAGGACAAGCACGATGACTTCTTTAGTTGCAATGCGGCGTGCTAATGGCGACTGGTTTGCGCTCGATGACGAAGGACGTTACCGCGTACCTGTATTTCACAATGCCGGCGACGCGATGCTGGCGCGTACACGGGATCCCGGAATGGAATGTTTCCGCCCGGTGCTGCTCGATGCAGCTACTTTTAAGAATCTGACGACGACGGATGAAGGCAAAGCCTGCTTCTGGATGGTCGAGGATCCTTTAAGAAGACTAAGTCTGGGTCGCCCGCTGGATCATTCACAGCTTGCCCGGTTAATGCAGAATGGTCACGAACAAACGGCAGGTAGCAAAGTTAAGTGATCTGGTCTTGCGATTACTGTGGAACGATATTGCGTTTATGGAAGATCCGCTGTCCTAACTGCCGCAGGTCGGCGATGAGCTGGTTGCAGGTTTTGGTCATCGCAGTTTTGGCAGTGCCGGCGCTATTTCTTCTAGCGAGTGTTTACTTGTAAGAACTTACCAGGCCCGCGGGCCTTTACTAAAGGAAAGCAAAAACAACTTAATGACAAACCCATACAAAGTAAATGGCAACGGTTTGACTGGCGTAGCAAACGAGGGCACATGGCCGGGCATCGATTCCCGTTTTCGCCTGATCATCGTCGCCGGGTTGCGGACAAAACAACTTCTCCACGGCTCGAAGCCCAGGATCGAGGCTGACAAGGGCAGGCGCAGAAACACAAGTATCGCTCTGGAAGAAGTGAAGAGAGGCTTGGTTCCTTTCACGAAATTCGATACAGACGAGGAACGAATTATTGCGGCAGCGAACGTTGGTTTGATTTGAAGCCGCAAAGGACGGAAACTATGGCGCTAGATACTGTGTCCAGCTTTCACGGTAGCGACCCAATACCAGGACCCACAAAAGTGAACGGAGTTAGAATCTACACCGCAACTGCATCAGGCATCGTCGCTGCCGGCGACGACGTGTTCTACAGCAGGCGTGGCGATGGGCCTTACTATCGTTGGTTTTTCGAAGCGACAATCGGAAAATGGCGCGCCTCCCGAGTTATAGATGCGGCCTTCATTCGCCAGTCGCTCTCACTGGCGACCTGGAAAACAGTGCCCGTAGCGTTACAGTCACGTTTAAGCGAACACTATTTAGAATGATAACGGACGAATCTTTAAACACACCTCGCTGGTTTTCCCAGCTCAATTGGACCCACAGTTTTCTGGTCGCGAGTTTACACGCAAGCGGTCTGCTAGCCTTCTGGTATTGGCCGCGTCGTGTGGACCTCGTCTTATTTCTCGGTCTCTACTTCATAACCACATTCGCGATCGGCATCGGTTATCATCGCCTGCTTACGCATCGCGGTTTTGCGTCTCCGCGTTGGCTGCGAAGGATACTCGCATGGGCCGGGGCGGCAGCACTTCAGGGTGGCCCGGCGCGGTGGGCGGCGATTCACCGGCGTCACCATCAAATGGCGGACAAAGGCGGCGATCCTCATTCACCCTTGATGGGGTTCTTCCATGCACATGTCGGCTGGGTGGTAAAAAAGGATGCGAAGGAAGGTTGCGATTATCGCGAGCTTGTTCCAGACGTGTCGGCCCAGGATCCATGGTTAAGAGTTTTGGATTACAAGGTCCTGTTTGTGTTCCCATGGCTGCTGACGGGAGTAATTTGTTTTGCTATCGCCGGCTGGCGAGGGGTGCTCTGGGGAACTGTGATAAGGACGTTAACGCTTTGGCATCTGACGTGGTGCATTAACAGCGTCTGCCATGTTTTAGGAACACGGCCGAACGAAACTAAAGATGAAAGCCGAAATGTCTGGTGGCTGGGGCTTCTTACTTTAGGCGAAGGATGGCACAACAACCATCATGCGCGTCCGGCTGCCGCGATTCATGGGTGGCGCTGGTATGAAGTAGACATTTCGGGATATACGATCCGTTTACTGGCGAGGTTAGGTGTAATCCGGAAGGTGGTGCGCGAACCACGCGGCGGAATCAGAGGCGTACAGAGTACAGGCGCATAGAGCGCAACCTCGAGCTTGTGGCTTGGCACCCCTAGCTACGGCAAGAGCTAACTTCTATGGTCGCGAAGAACACAACCTAAAGGTTGAACTCTGAACTACAGGCCTGTTCAGAGTTCAAGCTTTAGCTTGCGGGTGGGCAAGAAGCCGGCCCACGTGATCACGAGCAGCAACCTGAAGGTTGTAGCCCAAAAACCTGATGGGTCGTACTCCCGTTATGACCGAGCCCTGGATCCCGAAAGAAACAACGACACATCAGGACCACGTAATTGCGCATGTGCTGGGCGCAACCGTGCTGGGTTATTTTGTTCTCGACGAAGCGCTTTATGTTTTGTTGAATATAGGATTCGTGTGGACAATCTTCCTTGATGGCGAAATGTCATTGCTTCCGCACCCGGTCGCAATTGGCGAACTCGAGCTGGACGAGCGAGGAACAAACGAGATTAGGGCTGACACCGATTTGCTGTTGAGCGATAATTGGAACGCCGAGCAATTGTTGCGAATGAAGGCCGCTACTTTTCAGGGCGATGGCCAACATTGCGAAATCACCGAAGTCCACTTCTTTGAGCAGGACCAACGACGTCGTTTGCTTTTAAGTTGCGAGAAGGGGACGCTGGCAATCGAAACATCACTTACGACCGCTGAAATAAAGATTTATGACGTGGAGCAAGAACGAGACTGAAGATGAAAGCGTCGAGAGCCCTGAGCTGAGCGAAGTTGCCCAGACAGAACACGAGTATCTTCACGAACGTTTACGACAGGAACTTGGTCGAGAACCGACGGAAGAGGAGCTGGATGACTGGCTGAGGCAGCATACGGAAGGCTACTGAGCGCTGGCGACAGGTAACAAGTGACAAGTCAGCGTGACGGTCCCACAGTTACAATCTCACCATAAAGAAAAGAAGGCGTCGTGGTTACACGACGCCTTCTTTCGTCTGACTTGTCACCCTGTCACATGTCACTTGTTACGCGTCCTACTTACCCCATCGCTACAATCTGATTATCGACCCGCGTGACACCGCGAATCGAACGGATCGCTCGTTCGACTTGCGTCTTCAACGTCTCGTCTTTGACTGTGCCGGTTAGCGTTACCTTGCCATCGAGAACGGTGGCCGTGATACCCAAACCAGCCAGGACGGGATCGTCTGCAATTTTCTTGTCGATAGCTGTCTGGATGCCACCATCAGCTGAACTCGTCGAAGTGGATCCACTGCTCGGAGCCTGTTGAATGATGACCGGAGGTTGGGCGGCCGTTACCGGCGCCGGCTGTTGAATGATCACAGGCGGCTGCTGT
>Ga0190270_10000992_pt1 | contig 12926 bp, 12 predicted proteins | sample Popmic320T_FD_133748 | JGI IMG/M metagenome (GOLD analysis project Ga0190270, IMG submission 133748) | Populus adjacent soil microbial communities from riparian zone of Weber River, Utah, USA - 320 T | ecosystem: Environmental > Terrestrial > Soil > Riparian zone | place: USA: Utah | collected... | reverse complement strand
TTACGGCGCGCTGGTCGACGAGGCGCGCCGCTTCCTCACCGGCGAGAGCGACGAGGTGAAACTCAGGCTGCGTGCGCTGATGGACGCGGCGAGCCTCAAGTAAGACTATGAGCGGGCGGCGAGCTTTCGCGACCGGTTGACCGCGCTCAGCCACATCCAATCGCGCCAAGGCATCAATCAGCACACGCTCAAAGAAGCGGACGTGTTCGCGGCGCATCAGGGGGCGGGCCATACCTGCATTCAGGTGTTCTTCTTCCGCACCGGCAATAATTGGGGCAACCGCGCCTATTTCCCGCGCGCCGACAAAAGCATGCCGGTGGAGGAAGTGCTGGAATCGTTCGTGGCGCAGTTCTACGACGACAAGCCGCCGCCGAAGCTCGTGCTGCTCTCGCATGACATCGCCTCGCGCCGGCTGCTCGCCGAGGCGCTGTCCTTGCGCGCCGGCCACAATATCAGCGTGGCGCAGCCGGTGCGCGGCGAGAAGCGCGAGTTGATGGAGCATGCGCTGGTCAATGCGCGCGAGGCGCTGGCTCGGCGGCTCGCGGAGTCGTCCTCGCAAACGGCGATCCTCGTCCGGCTCGCAGAGCTGTTCGATCTCGACGAGGCGCCCGAGCGCATCGAGGTCTACGACAACAGCCACATCTCAGGCGCCAACCCGGTCGGCGCCATGATCGTCGCCGGGCCCGACGGCTTCACCAAAGGCCAATACCGCAAGTTCAACATGCGCTCGGAGGACCTCGCGCCCGGCGACGATTACGCCATGATGCGCGAGATGCTGACGCGCCGCTTCTCGAAGCTGGCCAAGGAGAAGGGAGACGCGAGTGGATGGGCCGCGCCGGACCTCGTGCTGATCGACGGCGGACCAGGCCAGCTCGGCACAGCCCATGCCGTGCTGGACGAGTTTGGGCTCTCCGATATCAAGGTGGCGGCGGTGGCCAAGGGACCCGACCGCAATGCCGGGCGCGAACGTATCTATTTGCGCGGCAAGGATCCGCTGCTGTTGGAGCCGCGCGATCCCGTGCTCTACTGCATCCAACGATTTCGGGACGAGGCGCACCGATTTGCCGTCGGCGCCCATCGCGCCAGGCGCAAGAAGGCGATTACCGCCTCGCCGCTGGACGAGGTTCCGGGCATCGGCCCGTCGCGCAAACGCGCACTGTTGCAGCATTTCGGCTCGGCCAAGGCGGTCAGCCGCGCCGGCATCGCCGACCTCGCGGCGGTCGGCGGCATCAGCGCGCAAATGGCGCGAACGATCTATGATCATTTCCATGAGCGCGGGTAGCAGGCCTTGAACAAGCAGACCGACATGGTTGAGGGCGATTTGCGGGGCGCAGCGCCGGCAGTCCGGTCCGGCCGCTTTGCCAGCCTGCCGAATATCCTGACCTATGGCCGCATCCTCGCCATCCCCGCTCTCGTCGCTTGCTTCTTCGTCGCCGGCGATTGGGGCCGCTGGACCGCCATGTGGATCTTCATCGCTGCTGGCGTCAGCGATTTCCTCGATGGCTATCTCGCGCGCGCCTGGCAGCAGCAGAGCACCGTCGGCCGCATGCTTGATCCGATCGCCGACAAGCTGATCGTGGCGGCGGCGCTGCTCATGCTGGCCGCGGACCAGACCATCGCCGGCTGGTCACTCTGGGCCGGCGTGATCATCCTCTGCCGCGAAATTCTGGTCTCGGGCTTGCGCGAGTTTCTCGGCACGCTGGCGGTCTCCGTGCCGGTCACGCGGCTCGCGAAATGGAAGACCATGGTGCAGATGGTGGCGATCGGCTTTCTGCTCGCGGGCAGCGCCGGCGACAAGATCTGGCCCTACACCACGATGTTCGGCCTGACCTTGCTGTGGATCGCCGCCATCTTCACGCTCTATACGGGCTACGACTATCTGCGAGCGGCGGTGCGCCACGCCATCAAGGAAGAGTGAACCGATGCGGCTGCTCTATTTCGCCTGGGTGAAGGAGAAGGTTGGTGTCGCGGCGGAGGAGATCGACCCGCCGGCTGGCGTGGCAACGATCGCCGAGCTGATCGACTGGCTGAAGGCCCGCGGACCTGAATTCGAGAATGCCTTCGCGCGATCGGAGGTGATCCGCGCGGCGATCGACAAACGCCATGTGCGCCATGACGCCAGCATCGCTGCGGCGCGCGAGATCGCCTTCTTCCCGCCAGTGACCGGAGGCTAGATGATCCGGGTGCAGCAGGAGGATTTCGACATCGGCGCCGAGATTGCACGGCTGAGGGCCGGCCGCACCGATATCGGCGCCATCGTCAGCTTTACGGGCAGCGTGCGCGACCAGAGTGGTGAAGTCACGGACATGACCCTCGAACATTATCCGGGGATGACGGAGGCAGAGCTTCAGCGCATCGAGGCCGAGGCTCAAGCGCGCTGGCCGCTGCAAGCGAGCTTGATCGTCCACCGCTATGGCGCGCTCATGCCTGGCGACAATATCGTGCTGGTGGTGACGGCATCGGAGCATCGCGATACCGCATTCGACGCCGCGAAGTTCCTGATGGACTATCTCAAGACCGGCGCGCCGTTCTGGAAGCGCGAGACCGGCCCCGGCGGCGCGCGCTGGGTCGAAGCTTCGGCGCACGACGAGGCTTCGGCCGCGCGTTGGACCAAGCCGAAGCGCGCTGCTGAGTAGCGGCAAGGAGTCCAGTTTGGTTGAACTGGGCCAAGCCCGCCGGCTGGCGTATAAAGGGTTCAGCCCTATGAGGATGCGAGCTTGAACGCTCCCTTAGATCAGATCATCCGGTCGGGTCCGCCGCGGCCCTCGGTCGTCATGCTTCCGGGCTTGCGGTCGCTCGCCTCCGGCGAGGAGCGCTATACAGTGCCGGGCGGCGGGGCAATCGCCTTGCCGGTGCATGCGGGCGACCGGCTGCGCGTGATCGATGTCGAAGGCATGCAAGCTTGCGAACTAGTCGCGGCCGATGATGCCGGCAAGGTCAATTCCGCCATCCTCGGCGCGCAGGGCGACGGCGATGCGCGCGGCCTGAAGCAAATTCTAACCGGCGCCAGCGAAAGCGCGCGTATTGTGCGCGCCGGGCTGGAGCGGCGCGGCATCGATCTGGCGCGTGCCCGCGCGATCACGCTGTTCGGCGGCGAGTCCCGGCCCGGCGCCGCCGTCGAGTTCACCGTGTCACGCGACGGCGTATTGATCGCTGCCGCGCCCGGCGCGGCGATGGAGGCCGGCGCGCAGGACACCGCGACGCCCATACGGGTGCATATTCAGCGCAGCCGCGTGGCGCGGCCGAACGAAACGCCCCTGCCCGAGCCGCTCGCCGACCCACTGCAGGATATCCGCGTCAACCATTCGACGGCAGCGGCCTATTTCGTGCGCGCCGGCGAATATATTCAGATCATCGACGTCGCGGGACGCCAATGCACCGACTTCCAGTGCTTCTCCGCGCGGGGTCTCGACAAGGGACTGGAGCGGCCGCTCGACGTCACCACCACGCGCTCGCTGATGGGCCAGAGCTACCCGCTTCCTGGTCTCCACGCCAAGGCGTTCGACCAAGACATGCAGCCCCTGGTGGAGGTGGTCCGCGACACGGTCGGGCGTCACGATGCTTTCGGCCTGGCCTGCAACGCACGCTATTACGACGATCAGGGTTATCCCGGCCATGTCAATTGCACGGACAATTTCAACGCGCAGCTTGCGCCTTACGGCGTCGCCAAGCGCAAGGGCTGGATGGCGCTCAATTTCTTCTACAATACCGGCGTCGATGCCAACAACGTGCTCTATTTCGATGAGCCGTGGTCGCGTCCCGGCGACTATGTCTTGTTGCGTGCGGTCACCGATCTGGTCTGCGTCTCGTCATCCTGTCCGGACGACATCGATCCGGCCAATGGCTGGGACCCGACCGACATCCATGTGCGCACCTATTCCGACCAGCAGAGCTTCTCCAGAGCGGTGGCCTATCGCATGACGCCGGATGCCGAACCCCAATTGACGCGGGAGACCGCGTTCCACACGCGCTTCTCGGCGCTGACCCGCAACCATACGGAATATCGCGGCTATTGGCTGCCGACTCGCTTCGCCAATGACGGCCCGGTTGCCGAATATTGGGCCTGCCGCGAGCGTGCCGCGATCATGGACCTGTCGCCGTTGCGCAAATTCGAGGTGACCGGCCCCGACGCAGAGTCGCTGCTGCAATACACGCTCACCCGCAACGTGCGGAAGCTCGCGGTGGGTCAGGTGGTCTACACCGCGATGTGCTACGCGCATGGGGGCATGATCGACGACGGCACCTTGTTCCGTCTCGGCGAGAACAATTTCCGCTGGATCGGCGGCGACGACTATAGCGGCATCTGGCTGCGCGAGCAGGCGGAGAAGCTCGGGTTGAAGGCCTGGGTGCGGTCCTCGACCGATCAGCTGCACAACGTCGCCGTGCAGGGACCGAAGAGCCGCGACATTCTGCGCGAGATCGTTTGGACGCCGCCCGCGCAACCGACCTTGGACGAGCTCGGCTGGTTCCGCTTCAGCATCGGGCGCATCGGCGGTTTCGAAGGCGCGCCGGTGGTGGTCTCCCGCACGGGCTATACCGGCGAGCTCGGCTACGAGATTTTCTGTCACCCCAAGGACGCGCTGACCGTGTTCGACGCGATCTGGCAGGCCGGCGAACCGCACGGCTTGATGCCGCTCGGGCTCCAGGCGCTCGACATGCTGCGCATCGAGGCGGGTCTCGCTTTCGCCGGCTATGAGTTCTGCGATCAGATCGATCCGTTCGAGGCGGGGATCGGGTTCACCGTGCCGCTGGCAGGTAAGAACGAGGACTTCATCGGCCGCGACGCGCTCGTCCGACGCAAGGAGCATCCGCAGAAGAAGCTTGTCGGCCTGGAGATGGAGGGCGACGAGGCGGTTGGCCACGGCGATTGCGTGCATGTCGGCCGCGCCCAGATCGGCACGATCACCAGCGCCACCCGCTCGCCGGTCCTGCAAAAGACCATCGCGCTGGCCAGGGTCGATGTCGCGCATTCCGAGATCGGAACCACGGTGGAGATCGGCAAGCTCGACGGCCACCAGAAGCGGCTGCCGGCGCGGGTGGTACGCTTCCCGCATTTCGATCCGGAGAAGACCCGCGTGCACGGCTGAGCGCAACGAAAAGGCCGCCCGACGCGGCGGCCTTCGCGTGACGCGCTGGCGGAGGGTTTATTCTGCGGCAGCCTGACCCTTAACTGCAAGGAACGTTTTCATCGAGTCGTCCATCGCCTCGAGCCATTCCGTGTGGTGCACCGGCGCCATGGTGCCCGTGCAGGGCGACTTGAAGGCCTTGTTGCGGTAGCCGACGATCGAGTGCTCCTTGTCGTGCTCCCACTCCTTGAACTCGTCCACCGTCATGTCGATGTCGAATTTCGGATAGTCGATATCCTTGCAGAGATCGCGGACGTAATCGGCCTGGAAGTCGATCTTCGCGAAGGCATCGGGCAGCGCCTCCTCGCGCGCGACCCAGGCATCGTCGTCCTTCTGCATCTCCGCCTTCGACGGCAGCTTGATCCGGCCGAGGATCGCGTCCCGCGCATACCAAGCCTGCGCATCGAACATCGAGAACGTATAGAACTGATCCTGCATGCCGAGATAGGCGACCTTCGGATTATCGATCCAGAAGATGCCCTTGTAGAGATGCGGCGGGTGCATGCGGTTATGGGTGCGGAGCTTCAACTCGTCAGTCAGGAACGGGAAGTGGTGCTGATAGCCGGTGCAGAGGATGATGGCGTCGAACTCCTTGCTCGAGCCGTCCTTGAAGTGAACCGTCCTGCCTTCGATCTTGGTGAGCAGCGGGCGCTCATCCATCCCCTTCGGCCATTTGAAGCCCATCGGCTGCGTCCGCCAGCACAGCGTGACGGATTTCGCGCCGTATTTGTGGCATTGCAGACCGATATCCTCCGCCGAATAGCTGGCGCCGACCACGAGCAGATCCTTGCCCTTGAACTCGTCGGCACTGCGGAAATCGTGCGCATGCAGCACGCGGCCGGGGAAGGACTCGATGCCGGGGAAATAAGGGACGTTCGGCACGGAGAAATGGCCCGACGCCACCACCACCCAGTCGAACTGCTCGGTCCTCAGGCTCCGGTCAGGCAGATGCTCCACGGTCACCGAGAATTTGCCTGACTCCTTGTCATAGGTGACGAGGCGCACGGCGGTGTTGAACTTGATCCACGGCCGCACATTGGCGTCCTTGGCGCGGCCGACGATATAGTCGTAGAGCACCTCGCGCGGGGGAAATGAGGGGATCGGCTTCTTGAAATGCTGGTCGAAAGTGTAGTCGGCGAATTCCAAAACTTCCTTCGGACCGTTCGACCACAGATAACGGTACATGCTGCAATGGACCGGCTCGCCGTATTCGTCGAGGCCGGAGCGCCAGGTGTAGTTCCACAAGCCGCCCCAATCGCTCTGCTTCTCGAAGCAGACGATCTCGGGGATCTCCGCGCCCTTGCTTTTTGCCTGCTGGAACGCCCTCAATTGGCCAAGGCCGCACGGCCCCGCTCCGATGACAGCAACGCGACCCGCCATGTCACTCTCCCTCGCTCCGAACCTGCTCGATAGACTACCTCATTGCCGATGCCTGCCAACCGATCCGGGCCCAGCCTTACCATTGTAGACCAGTGTCGGACCAATTTGTCAAAGTCTACCAAATTGGTATAGCAACCCTGCGTGGCACTCCACGTTCCTGCCCAAAGCGAAGGCAAGTATTGGGCAAGAACAAGACAAATTGCGCCGAGCGATGCGCGGCGATAACACTGGCCCAAAGTGGGACCAATGTCCTGATCTGTGGCTGATTGGTATTGTCCTGGGGCCGATAACCGGTCTAAGCTTTCGCCTGCATCGCCCTCTTAGAACGGCCGCAATCCTGTCTGGGCAAGAATGCACCTGTCGCGTCGCCGGTTCCTACGGCCGTACCGCCGATCGCTGTGTGAGGGGACCACGTATGACCAAATTCGCGATCAGCGCGCTCAACCGGCGCCAATTCCTTTCCACCACCGCCGCCGCCACCATCATGGCCGGCGTCTCCGTACCGAAATTCGCATTCGGCGCGGACAAGGTGGTGAAAATCGGCTTTCTCGCTCCCCTCACCGGCGCGGTCGCTGCTTGGGGCAAGCCCGGTCTCGACGGCTGCCAGATCTGGGCTGACTGGGTCAATGAGGCCGGCGGCATCAAGATCGGCGAGGACAGCTACAAGGTCGAGTTCGTTCCGTATGACGACGAATACGATCCCGCCAAAGCGCGCACCGGCGCCGTGAAGCTCATCAAGGAAGACGGCGTCCAGTTCATCATGATGCTCGGCGGCGATCCATGGCCCGGCGTGTTCCCCGTGTCGCAGAAGGAGAACATGCTGTTCTCGACGCTTTTGCCGAGCGACCTGTCGCCGGAAACGACGCGACTGGTCGCGCCGTGCGAAGTGCATCCAATCTACAACGTCACCGGCGTCGAGTGGCTGGCGGAGAACAAGCCCGACCTGAAGACTGCAGTGATCTGCGCCCAGGACGACTCTCTCGGCAAGCCTTCGGTGGCCACCTATCTCGCCGCGTTCGAGGCGGCCGGGATCAAGGTGCTCGGCGATCCGATCTTCTTCGATCCGGCGACCACCGATTTCGCGCCGATCATGTCGAAGATGCTGGCCGTCAAGCCCGACATCATCTGCCTCGACACCTGCTATGCGGACTATGTGCATCCGCTGACCGAGCAGGCGTTCCAGCAGGGTTTCAAGGGCCAGATGATCTCCTGCACCGCCGACTTCTATCCGAAGATGATCGAGAAGACCTCGAAGGAGTTCATGGAGGGCTTCATCTTCCAATTCCCGGATTTCGACGATCCAAAGCTCAACGAGCCGCACGTCAACTTTAAGAGGCCGAACGAGTTTTACGCCGAATTCGCCAAGCGCTTCGGTGCGGACCAGTGGAGCGCGGTGTCGTGGGAATATGCCTCGATCATGGATCTCTGGTCGGATGCCGCGCAGAAGGCCGGCACCACCGATCCCGGTGCGGTGCTCAAGGCAATGCAGGAAGGCGGCAAAGGCAAGCAAGCCTTCGGCGAGGCCGTGTGGTGGGGCAAGGAACTGTTCGGCATCGACAATGCGCTGGTCGGCGTCTGGCCCGTCGTCGTGATCCAGGACGGCAAGGCCAAGATCCAGCAGTTCAAGTCGATCCCCGCCTGGTGGGACAAGCACAAGGCGCTGATGATCAAGCACATGGAAGCGCTCAAGCAGATGTACTACCAGCGCGCCTGAGCGACTCCGGCGGCTTGAGACTGCGGCGCGGCTCTCCTGCTATCGTCCATGCCCCGCCTTCCTGCGGAGCTTTGCGATGACGGTTGAGCTGCTGCTTCAGACCATCGTGAACGCCACCTATGCCGCGAGCTATATGGCGCTCATCGCGGTAGGCCTTGTGCTGATCTTCGGTGTGATGGGCGTTATCAACTTCGCCCACGGCGAGCTCTATATGGCCGGCGCCTATACAGTCGTCGCGCTTTATGCCGGGTTCGGCGTTTCCTTCTTCGTTGCGGTGGCCGCCGGCCTGGTGTTCGTCGGCGCGCTCGGGCTCATCATGGAATATGCCTTGTTCAGACCGCTGCGCGACAACCCGCTCGGCGGGCTGATCGCCTCGATCGGCTTTCTGCTCATCCTCCAAACCATCGCGGTACTCGGCTTCGGCGTGCAGATGGAGCATGTGCCGCCGGCGACCCAGGAGAAGATCGTGTTCGCGAACGGCGTGGTGCTTACCTATCAGCGGGCTTACGTCATCGTGGCGACGGTCGTGCTGCTTGGCGCGCTGTGGCTGTTCCTGCGCAAGAGCAAGTTCGGCTGGGCGTTGCGCGCTTGCGCGCAGGACCGGGAGGCGGCGCAGCTGCAGGGCATGTCGATCAACCACACCGCGCGGCTTGCGATGTTCATCGGCGCGGGGCTCGCGGGCGTCGCCGGCGCGCTCACCGCACCGCTGGTCTCGCCGACCCCCTATATGGGCCACTCGGTCATCATCACCGCCTTCATCATCATCATCGTCGGCGGCATCGGATCGCTGGAAGGCGCCGTGCTCGCGGCCATCCTCTATGCCTTCGTCTATACCTTCGTCACCACCATCTATGACGGGACGCTCGCCAATATCGTCGGCTTGCTGCTGATGCTGATCGTTCTGATCGTGAAGCCGACCGGCCTGTTCGGAGCCAAGGAACGTGCCTGAGCGCAGCGCCAGCAACGGGCTCTCTTGGGCGCTCGGAACCGTGCTGCTTGGCGGCGTGCTGATCGGGCTGCCGCATCTGCTGTCGCTGTCGCAGCAGGAAATCCTGGTTCTGCTGGTCATCAATGTGCTGCTGGTCGCGAGCTACCGGCTCTTGACCCTGACCGGCGAGTGGTCGCTCGCGCATGTGGTGATCATGGGAGTCGGCGCTTACGGCTCGGCGCTGACCGCCAAGAAGCTGGGCGCTCCGGTGCCGCTGGCGATGCTGGCCGGAGCGACGGTGGCGGGATTGTTCGCCTTTCTGCTGAGCTTCCCGCTGTTCCGCATGAAGGGCTTCTATTTCCTGATCGGCTCGTTCGCCGCGGGCGAGGTCGTCAGGCTGATCTGGAAGTGGAGCGAGCTGACCTGGCTGTTCGGCGGGCCGAAGGGCATCAAGCTCATCCCGCCCGTCCCGGACATCGAATTCCTGTCGATCGATTTCTACAACCCGGTCAACTACTATTATCTTTGCCTCATCGTGGTGGCGGTCTCGCTGCTGATCCTGTACCGCATCGAGCATTCGCGCATCGGACTGACCTTCCACGCGATCCACTGGCAGGACAAGCTGGCGGAATCGGTCGGTGTCGACACGTTCCGCTATCGCACGCTCGCTTTCGTCGTCTCGGCGTTCTTCGCCGGGCTCGCCGGGGCGCTCTACGCGCATTATGTCGGCACGGTGAATGCCAGCCGCTTCGACGTCGAGTCGATGGTTTATGTGCTGATCTGGGCGATCGTCGGCGGCACCGCCACCTTTTACGGGCCGATCCTCGGCGTGGTCGTGCTCACGGTGCTGAACGAGGTGGTGCTGCGCGCTTTGCAGCTCGACTCTATGCGGCCGATGTTCTACGGCGCGATCCTGATCGTCTCGATCCTGTTCCTGCCGAACGGGCTGGAGAGCTTGGTGCTCAAGGTCAAGGCCTGGTTCGCCGGGCGCGGGCAGAAGCGCGCGACGGCCGAGCAGCCGGCGGAGTAGCGGCGCCCGCCTTCACTCCTCCCCCTCGCCGGCTGGGCTTGGCGCCAGCAGCAGAAATGCCGCCGCCATCAGCTTGCGCGTGTCGTTGAGCATGGCGGGACGCTCGCGCCGCCAGCGCGCCAACGCTTCCGTCGCAACTTCGCACGAGGGGGCTCCAGCGGCGGCGTTCAACGCCTCGAGTCGCGCCTTGATCTCGGCAGCGATCTCCTGCCAGCGCTGCTGCCAACGGGCCCGGTAGGTGTCGCGGTGCAGCACCTCCATGCGCATATGGAACAGCGAGCTGCGTGCCATGCGCGGTGCGTCCATGCGGGCGATCCAGGGGCCGGTGCCGCGCCACATTGCGAGCGCCTCGCGCAGCAGCGGCGCGGCTGCTCCCTCCTCCCCCGCCAAAGCAAGGCACAGCCCATAATTGGCGAGGCCGGTGCCCAGGCGCGGATCTGTGATCTCAAAGTCGGCGCGCGCGATCTGCAGCGCTTGTCCAGCCGCCGCCTTGGCGCCGGCGTGGTCGCCGGCAGCGGCGGCTTCCGCGGTCCGCTCCGCCGCCGCTTCCCAGGCGAGATCGGCCTCGCTCCAACCGGCCGCGAGCAAATCCGGCGCGCTCCAACTCTCAGCCACCGAGATAAGCCCGCTTCACATGCTCGTTGTCATGCAGCTCGCGCGCCGGCCCTTCCAGCGCGATCGAGCCGGTCTCGAGCACATAGGCGTAGCGCGCCAGCCTGAGCGCCAGCTCGGCGTTCTGCTCCACCAGCACCACCGGCACGCCCCGCTCGACGATGTCGCGCACGATGCGCGCGATCTCTTGCACCATCACCGGCGCGAGCCCCATCGACGGCTCATCGAGAATCAGCATCTTCGGCCGCGACATCAGCGCCCGGCCGATGGCGAGCATCTGCTGCTCGCCGCCGGAGAGCGAGCGCGCCCATTGCTTGCGCCGCTCCTTCAGACGCGGAAAATGCTCGTAGACCTGATCGAGGTCCATCTCGATCGCCGCATGGTCAGAGCGCAGGAAGGCGCCGGTGCGCAAATTCTCCTCGACCGTCAGCCCCGGGAACACGCGCCGTCCCTCCGGCACGTGCGCGATGCCAAGCGCGACGATCTTCTCCGGCGGCAGCGTGTCGATGCGCTCGCCCTTGAAGCGGATCTCGCCCTTGCTGATCCGCACCAGCCCCGACACCGCGCGCAAGGTCGTGCTTTTGCCCGCGCCATTGGCCCCGATGATGGTGACGATGCCGTCGTCGGGTACCCCCAGGTCGATGCCCTTGAGCGCCGCCACCTTATGGTAGTGGACATGGACGTTCTTGAGCTCAAGCAGCATGGTCGGCGGTCCCCAGATAGGCCTCGATCACGGCGGGATTGGCGCGCACCTCTTCCGGCGTGCCTTGTGCGAGAAGGGTGCCGAAATTCATCACCGTGATGGTCTCGCACAAGCCCATCACCGCCTGCATGTCGTGCTCGATCAGCATGATGGTGACGCCCTGCTCATCGCGCAGCCTGCGCACCAGTCTGCCCATCCGCCGCGTCTCTTCCGGGTTCATGCCGGTGAACGGCTCGTCGAGCAGCATCAGCTTCGGGTCGGCGGCGAGCGCAACCGCCATGCCGAGCGCGCGCTGATGGCCGTGCGCCAGGTTGGAGGCAAGCTCGTCGGCGAGATCGTGCAGGCCGAAGAAATCGAGGATGCCGCGCGCCTTGTGATCGGCCGCCTGCTCGGTGGCGCGGTCGCGACGCAGCACGCGGCGCATGAGGCCGGCATGCGCGCTGCGGTGACAGCCAAGCCGCACATTGTCGAGCACCGACAGTTCTTGGAACAGGGTGGTGCCCTGGAAGGTGCGGATCAGCCCGCGGCCGGCGAGCGCGGCGGTGGCGCGGCCGGAAATGTCCTCGCCGAGATAGACGACCGTGCCGCTCGACGGCGCGTAGAAGCCGCTGATGACGTTGAAGGTGGTGGTCTTGCCGGCGCCGTTCGGGCCGATCAGCCCGTGAATCGCGCCTTGATGCACGTCGAGGCTGAAGCCGTTGACGGCCACCACGCCGCCAAAGGCGCGCACCAGATCGCGCACCTGGAGGATGGGCTGTTGCGCTGACGGCATCGGTCCGTTCGGGGCTCACATTTCAAGACGCAGGCCGGGCCATCCTTCCACATTTTGCGCGTCGCCTGCATCCTTGAATTTGCCGAGGCATCCGCCCAAAGCGGACTCCGCTCGCGCTCGCTGTCGCCTCGTCATGGTCGGAATGACGCAGTCGAGTGCGCGCAGTTTCGTCACCGCGATGCGTTTCCGCATCCGGCCTATGACCGTTCCGTAGGGTGGGCAAAGCGAAGCGTGCCCACCGCGTGGGCAACAGCAATTCGTTGCCCCCTACTTCCCATCATTCGTGAGGGGTGGCGCGCCGAACGGCGCAAACTTGTAGTGTCAGCATCCGTTGCCGAAGGCGGCGGGCGCCTTCCGGCGCGCCACAGCGGCGTCTATCGACACCGGGCCCCGCTTTCCGTGGCCGGCTATGGCCGGGCGGTCAGTCAGCTCCTGACGGGGACTCCTAGTGGTCCCGGGGGGGAGCCCCGATGCCGCCCGAGTGTCTGGCTTGCGTAGACGGACCCGCGGGCGCCGCACCTCGTCCTTCTGAGGGCGTCATCGCGAGGCGTTCGTGACGGCGGGCCGAAGTGCGGCGCCCCGCGGGTCCGGCTACGCAAGCCAGACACTCGGGCGGCATCAGGGCTCCCCCCGGGACCACTAGGAGTCCCTGTCAGGAACT
>Ga0190270_10000991_pt1 | contig 12927 bp, 16 predicted proteins | sample Popmic320T_FD_133748 | JGI IMG/M metagenome (GOLD analysis project Ga0190270, IMG submission 133748) | Populus adjacent soil microbial communities from riparian zone of Weber River, Utah, USA - 320 T | ecosystem: Environmental > Terrestrial > Soil > Riparian zone | place: USA: Utah | collected... | reverse complement strand
CCGAGGTCCGCTTCACCGTAACGAACGGAGCGTTTCGCACGCACTATCTCTGCAAAGGCCCGATAGGCGAAAGAGATGTCTTCACCGAGACCTGGGTACAAGGCGAAGGCAAGCACAAATCGGGACCGTTGAAGTTCAAGGCTTGCGGTTGATTCCGGCGCCGGTCAGGTCACCAGCACGATTTTGCCGATGTGCTCGGGATCGTCGATGCGGCGGTGGGCGCCGACCGCGTCTTCGAGCTTGAAGCTCGAATCGATCACCGCCTTGACCTTGCCTTCGGCGATCAGCGGCCAGACGCGCTGCTCGATCGCCTTCGCCATGCGCGCCTTGGCGTCCGGCGTCTGCGCGCGCAAGGTGGAGCCGGTGAGGGTGAGGCGCCGCATCATCAGCCGCATCAGGTCGAGCTCGACCTTGGAGCCTTTGAGGAAGGCGATCTGCACGATGCGGCCTTCCAGCGCCGCTGCGCGCAAATTCCGCTCGATATAGTCGCCGCCGACCATGTCGAGGATGACGTCGGCGCCGTGGCCGCCGGTGGTCTCGCGCACTGCCTCGACGAAATCCTCCTCGCGATAATTGATGGCGCGCACGGCGCCGAGCGCCTCGCAGTCCCGTTGCTTCGCCGCGCTCCCGACCGTGGTGATGACATGAGCGCCGAGCGCGGCGGCAAGCTGGATGGCGGTGGTGCCGATGCCGCCGCCGCCGCCATGCACGAGCAGCCAATCGCCTGGCTGGAGCGCGCCGCGATCCAAAATATTATGCCAGACGGTGAACACGGTCTCGGGAAGCGCTGCGGCTTCCTCCAATGACAGACCGTGGGGCAGGGGGAGGGTGGTGGCTTCCGGTGCGACCGCGAATTCGGCATAGCCGCCGCCATTGACCAGCGCGCAGACGAGATCGCCTTGCTTGAAGCGGTCGGCGCCTTCCCCGCGCGCAACGATCTCGCCGGCGACTTCGAGGCCAAGCAGATCGGAGGCGCCTTTGGGCGGCGGATAGAGTCCCTGGCGCTGCAACACGTCCGGGCGGTTGACGCCGGCGGCGGCGACTTTGATCAGCACCTCGCCCGGACCTGGGTTGGGTACTGGCCGCGTCGCCGGCACGAGCACCTCCGGCCCGCCCGGCTCGCGCGCCTCGATCACACTCATCGTCTCTGGCAGCATTGCTGTTCCTCTGCCGGCTGAGAGTTGGAATCCCTGCACCACACTCTCCGTCATGGCTCGCCCGGCCATGACGGAGAGTGCTGTTGGGTCGGCGATTCTGCAACCGGTGATGACGTTAGAGAAGAGCGCGGCGCGATGCTAGAATGCAGGCATGGACATCGACGACATCGCCCCGCCGCCGAAGAAGGCCAAGAGCTACGAGCTCGGCCAGGATCTGAGCAAGCTCTCGGTCGGCGAGCTGCGCGAACTCGTCGAGGCGCTCAAGGCCGAGATCGCGCGCGTCGAGCAGGTACTCGACGCGAAGCAATCGTCGAAGAGCGCCGCCGAGGCCGCCTTCAGGCGTTAACCAAACCGTTCCTTTAGGTAAACCACGGTTTAGCATTAACCGGTCTTTAGGACTTCGGCGTTAGGGTCTCAGTCATCCAGTCCTCTGGATCTGAGTGGCCTGTTCCACTCTGTTTGACGCCTCCCTGTTAACTTCCTGAGCCGCCGCATGGCGGCTCTTTTTTTGCCCAATTCGCGGCCTTTAACCTTTTTGGTGGGAAGGCGACGGCGCGAGTTGCGCATGGCATACTATGCCGCCGGGCACGGGCGTAGACGGGAGTGGGTGGCAGATGGCGGGGAGATCGAGGAGCGGCGACCGTGACGGCAACGTGACGGTCTCCTTCGGCGCGAAATTCGCGCGATCCGATCAATTCAAGACGGTTTTTCGCGAAGGCATGGCGCTGGTCGAGGCGGCGGCAAGCTATCTCGACGGCGACGGCCGCAAAGAGGCGCGTAAGCTCAAGCCGCCGCATTCGCTGGCCTATGCCACCGAGAGCATGCGGCTCACCACGCGGCTGATGCAGCTTGCCTCCTGGCTGCTGATCCGGCGCGCGGTGAGCGAAGGAGAGTTAACGCCGGAGCAGGCGGTCGAGGAGCAGCGCAAGATCAAGCTGCCGGTGGTGGGCAGCGATCAGCCGTCCCGCGAGCTTGGGCATCTGCCGGTGCGGTTGCGCGAGCTCGTGGAGCAAAGCGTCAAGCTGCAAGAGCGGGTGATCCGGCTCGATCAGATGCTCGGCCATGAACGGGTGGCGCCGGCCGACACCGACAGCCCGCTCAAATCGCAACTCTCGCTCTTGCGCGCGGCGTTCGGCAAAGAAGCCGAGTAGCGGCTCGCCAGCTCGAATTCTATTTGAGGAAGCCTTCGTATTTCCGCTTGAAGCGGGTCAGGCGCCCACCACGATCGGTTAGGTGCTGACCGCCGCCGGTCCAGGCCGGGTGGGTCTTCGGATCAATGTCGAGCTTGAGCGTGTCGCCCTCCGCCCCGTAGGTCGAATAGGTGACGAACTCGGTGCCGTCGGTCATCACCACCTTGATGCGGTGGTAGTCCGGGTGAATGTCTTTCCTCATGGCGGTCAGCCTTGCAAATCGGGGATATTCATTGAGCGGAGCCTATAACGGAACTTGCCGGGGGCCGCAAGGCCGCGCCGTAAGGGCGCAGGCATCTAACCCTTTGCGGGCAGCCCGCCGCCCGCTTAAAGTCTGGCCCTCGAACCGAAGCTGGGCCCTTTCCTTGTGCAACTCCTAACGCAACAGCCTGATGGTCACGGCCGCTATGCGGACGACCAGGGGGTGAAGCGTGTCTCGCTTCGCCCGCTGCTGTCGCTCAAGGGCTATCTGCTGCGCAATAAGGGCATGCTTGCCGCGGCGCTCGCGGCCCTGCTCGTCTCGGCGGGCGCGACGCTCGCCGTGCCGCTCGCCGTCAGGCGCATGGTCGATCTCGGCTTCTCCGGCATCGAGCCCGATCTGATCGACAAATATTTCCTGACCTTAGTGGGCATCGGCATCTTGCTGGCGCTGGCCAGCGCGGCTCGCTTCTACGCGGTGAACTGGCTCGGCGAGCGGGTGATCGCCGATATTCGCCGCGACGTGTTCAAGCATCTGACCAGCCTAAGTCCCGCATTCTACGAGGTGTCGCATTCGGGCGAGGTGATGTCGCGGCTCACCGCCGACACGACGCAGGTCAAGGCCGCGGCCAGCACGGTGATCTCGCAAACCTTGCGCAATATCTTGCTGCTGATCGGCGCCAGCGCGATGATGGCGGTGACCAGCCTGAAGCTCTCGTTCGCGGTGCTGATCGCGATTCCAATCATCGTGCTGCCGCTGGCGGCTTACGGCCGCGCGGTGCGGGCGCTGTCCCGCGAGGCGCAGGATTCGCTGGCGCAGGCCTCGGCCTATGCCAGCGAGAGCCTGGGGCAGGTGCGTGTGATGCAGGCCTTCACCCATGAGAAGGCGGCCGCGGCGCGCTTCGACCATGCGGTCGAGCGTTCCTTCGTGGCGGCCGATGCACGGGCCAAGGCGCGCGCCGGGCTGACCGCGATCGCCATCTTTCTCGTCTTCGCCAGCGTCGTCGGCGTGCTCTGGTATGGAGCGCAGGATGTGCTGTCGGGGGCGATGACCGGCGGGCGGCTCTCGCAATTCGTGCTTTACGCCGTGCTGGCGGCGACGGCCGCGGCGGGTTTGAGCGAGGTCTGGGGTGAAGTCACCCAATGTATGGGCGCCGCCGAGCGCCTGAGCGAGCTGCTTCAGGCGCAGTCGACGATCAAGTCGCTCGCCATCCGAAGACGCTGCCGGTTCCGCCGCGGGGTGAGATCGCCCTTCGCGATGTATCGTTCTCTTATCCGCTCAGGCCCGAGACGAACGCGCTCGATCATGTGAGCTTCGAGGTGAAGCCGGGAGAGCGGGTGGCGCTGGTCGGTCCGTCCGGTGCGGGCAAGACGACCATCTTCGCGCTGCTGCTCCGTTTCTACGATCCCCGCAGAGGCAAGGTCGAGGTCGACGGCGTCGCCGTCAACGAGGCCAAGCTTGCCGAGCTTCGCGCCCGTTTCGCGCTGGTGCCGCAAGAGACGGCGCTGTTCGCCGACAGCGTTGCCGCCAATGTCGCCTATGGCAAGGAGGACGCGACCCGGAGCGAGATCGAGGCCGCTTCGCGCGCCGCTTACGCGCATGACTTCATCGCCGCCTTGCCGCAGGGCTACGACACGATGCTGGGGGAGGGCGGCGTGACCCTGTCAGCCGGGCAGCGGCAGCGGATTGCTATCGCCCGGGCGCTCTTGCGCGATGCGCCCATCCTGCTGTTGGACGAGGCCACCAGCGCGCTCGATGCCGAGAGCGAGACGTTGGTGCAAAAGGCGCTCGACAAGATCATGGAGGGACGGACCACGCTGGTCATCGCGCACCGCCTCGCCACCGTGATGCGCGCCGACCGCATTCTCGTCTTCGACAGCGGGCGGCTGGTCGAGCAGGGCACGCATCAGGCGCTGATCGCCAAGCCGGGCGTCTATAAGCGGCTCGCCGATCTGCAATTCGCGCCCGACGCGGCGGAATGAGAAGGCCGTCCTTCGCGCGGCTGTTCAATGCGCTAGGCTCTGGCCTGATTACCGGAGCGGCCGACGACGACCCGAGCGGCATTGCCACCTATTCCCAGGCCGGCGCCCAATTCGGATTTGGCCTGACCTGGACCATGTTCCTGACGCTGCCCTTCATGGCGGCAATCCAGATCGTTGGCGCCTGCATTGGCTGGGAGAGGCGAAAAGGGCTCGCCGCAAATATCGCCGACCGGCTTCCGCGATCCGCGCTTTATGGTTTGGTCGGGCTGCTGGTCGTCGCCAACACGATCAATATCGCCGCCGACCTTGCCGCCATGGGAGAGGCGCTCAGGCTCGTCATTGGCGGGCCGGGTCTCGTTTACGCGCTCGGTTTCGGCGTCGCCTGCCTCGTCATGGAAGTATTCGTCCCCTACCATCACTATGCGGTCTATCTCAAATTCCTCACGCTCGTCCTGTTCGCCTATGTGGCCGCGGCCTTCACGGTGCAGGTGCCCTGGGGCGAGGTCATGCTCGCGACGCTGGTGCCGAAGCTGTCGCTGCAAGGCGATTTCCTGCTCATGATCGTTGCCGTGTTCGGCACGACCATCAGCCCTTATTTGAACTTCTGGCAGGCCTCGCAAGAGGCGGAGGAATCGCGCCTCAGCCATCGGCGCAAATATGGCAGACGGCTGGCGCGGGGCGAGGATCATTTCACCCATATCTCGATCGATACGTGGACCGGCATGACCGGGCCGCCTAGCGTTCGGTGAGCTTGAGCTCGATGCGGCGGTTCTTGCGCAAGGCCTCGTCGCTGTCGGCCGCATCGATCGGTTGGAACTCGCCGAAGCCCGCCGCCACGACCCGGTTGGCCGGGACGCCCTGCAGCATCAGATAGCGCACGACCGAGATCGCCCGCCCGCTCGACAACTCCCAGTTGGAGGGGAATTCAGGGGTGGCGATCGGGTTGATGTCGGTGTGACCGTCGACCCGCATCACCCAGGCAATATCGGAGGGAATTTCGGTGTCCAGCTCTTTCAGCGCCGCGGCAAGCTTGTCGAGCTGGGTGGTTGCCTCTGGTCTGATCGCGGCCGAGCCTGAGTCGAACAGCACGTCGGACGGGAACAGGAAGCGGTCGCCGACGATCTGGAAATCCGATCGCGCGCCGAGCGCTTCCTTCAGCTTGCCGAAGAAATCCGACCGGTAGCGGGTGAGCTCCTGCACTTTCTTGGCGAGCGCTACGTTCAGCCGCTGGCCGAGATCGGCGATCTTGGCCTGGCTCTCCTTGTCCTTGGCTTCCGAAGCCTCCAGCGCTTCCTGGAGCGAGTTGAGCTGTAGCCGGAGCGCGGCGAGCTGCTGATTCAGCATCTCGACCTTGGCGAGCGCGTCGTTGGTGATCTGCTTCTGCTGGTCGAGGGCGCTGCCCAGCGCACGCGCGCGCTCCTCGGCGCCTTGCGTCTGGCCGCCGGCGGCGCCGAGCAGCCCGGTAAGGCGTTGGCTCTCCTTTTCCTTCTCGCTCAAGGTGGCCTGGAGCGCCGCAAGGCTGTCTTCGACTGACTCCTTCTTCGAGCGCTCGAGCGCGAGTAACTCGGTGAGCTCGGCAAGCTGGCGGTTCAGCCGCGACAGCATCGTGTCCTTGCCGCTTGAGGCCTGCGTGACCACGAAATTGGTGAGCATGAACAGCGCCATGAGAAACGTCACCACCAGCAGCAGGGTGGACAGCATATCGACGAAGCCCGGCCAATAATTGGCCTGGTAACGTCCGCGGCGGGCGCGCGCCAAGGACATCTATTTGCGCTCCTCTCGCACCGGGAGCTTCGCCTTGTCGGTGATTTGCCGCAGCACGGCAGCGAGCTCATGCTGCTGCTGCGCCTGCTCGTCGGCCCATTCGCGCACGACCTTCTGCTCGGCGCGCATCTGCCGGATCAGCTTATCCACGCCGGCGGCGAGGTCCTTCACCGCGTCGCCGGTATTGTCGTTGAGCATCTTCATCTCGACCTTGTCGTGCAGGTCGGAGAGCGAACGCTGCATGTCGAGCAAGGCGAAGCGAACCTGCGGCGCAACGCCGGCGGCGCCGGGCGCCTCGGCGAGCTGAAGCTCGGTGATGCCGGAGAGCCAGTCTTCGAGCTCGTTATAGAAGCGGCCTTGCGCGTGACCCGCCTGTAGGTCGAGGAAGCCGAGGATCAGGGAGCCCGACAGCCCAAACATCGAGGCGGAGAAGGCAGTGCCCATGCCCTTGAGCGGCCCGGCCAAACCTTCCTTCAACTGATCGAACAGCAGCACATTGTCGCCGGCATTGGTGTCGAGCGCGCCGATCGTGGTACCGACGGTACTCACCGTTTCCAGCAAGCCCCAGAAGGTGCCAAGCAACCCGAGAAAGATCAGCAACCCGACCAGATAGCGTGTGGTCTCGCGCTGCTCCTCGAGCCGCGAGGCGACCGAGTCGAGCAGCGAGCGCGTCGCGCCGGTGGCGAGCGACAGATGGCCGGTGCGGTCGCGGAGCATGGTGGCCATCGGTGCGAGCAGAACCGGCGTGGTCTTCTCCGTCGTGAGGCCGGGATCCGAGATGCGGAAATTGTTGACCCAGGCGATCTCGGGATAGAGCCGGAGCACCTGACGGAACGCATAGACGATGCCGACCAGAAGCACGCCGATGATCAGCGCGTTCAGGCCGGGATTGGCCATGAAGCTCGCCCGGAGCTGGCCGGTCTGGCCGTCGAGGATGATAACGAGCAGCACGGCCAGGATGAGGAACAGGCTCATGCGCCAGAGAAAAATCTGCGGGCGCGTGAGTTTGACCTTGTAGGTGACGGGTGCCATCAGCTTGCAGTCTTTATCGAGTCGGGCGGGGCCGTTCCGAGATTAGCCGAATACTATGTCAGGCAAAACGGCAACCTCAGGGCGGCAATCGTCCATTTCTCGCGCCGCCAAGTCCGGCGTGGCGGGCGAGGCGCCTTGAGGGTTGCCTGTCTCACGATGAGGCGGTCTTGACCAGCTTGAGCAGGTGCCGCTGGATCGCCTCGTTGCCGGCGACGACGCTACCATTGTCGAGTATGCGGTCCTTGCCGTCGGCGTCGGTCACGAAGCCGCCCGCCTCGCGCAGGATGACGATGCCGGCGGCGATATCCCAGGCCCTGAGATTGCGCTCCCAGAAGCCGTCGAGCCTGCCGGCTGCCGTCCAGGCGAGGTCGAGCGATGCGGCGCCCAGGCGGCGTACGCCGGCTGCGGCCGCCATCACGGCGCGAAGCTCGCCGAGGAAGATCTCGTGCGCCGGCCTGCCACTATGCGGGATGCCGGTGCCGACCACCGATTCCGCGAGCTCGGTGCGGGCGGCGACCCTGAGGCGGCGACGGTCGTTGAGATAGGCGCCCTTGCCCCGCTCCGCGGCGAAGGTCTCCTGGTTGGCTGGATTGTAGATCAGGCCCGCCACGAGCTCGCCTTCGCGCTCGAGGGCGATGGAGACGGCGAAGTGGGGAATCCCGTGCAGGAAATTGGTGGTGCCGTCGAGCGGATCGACGATCCAACGATGGGTGCGGTCCGCCCCTTCGATCTCGCCGCGCTCCTCCATCAGTAGCCCATAGCCGGGACGTGCGCGGGTGAGCTCGGTGTGCAGGATCTCCTCGGCGCGCGTGTCGGCGGCGCTGACGAAATTGGCGGGGCCTTTGAGCGAGACCTGAAGCTGCTCCACCTCGCCGAAATCGCGCGCCAGGCTGCGGCCCGCTTTGCGGGCAGCGGCGACCATCACATTCATCAAGGCGGAGGCGGGCATGGTCCTTCTTTCCTTCTGTCATGCCCGGGCTTGTGCCGGGCATCCACGATTTCTCGTCAAGGATCAAAGACGTGGATGGCCGGGACAAGCCCGGCCATGACAAAGCATACGTAAGTCAAAAACCCGCAGCTACGTCGTTAGTCGGCGCGGCGAACGTAAGTCAGCTCATTGGTGTCGACGACGATGCGCTCGCCGACGCCGACGAAGGGCGGCACCAGCACGCGCACGCCGTTCTCCAGCATTGCCGGCTTGTAGGACGAAGCGGCGGTCTGTCCCTTCACCACCGGCTCGGCTTCGACCACGGCAAGCGTCACCTGGTCGGGCAATGCGATGCCGATCGGGCGCCCCTCGTGGCTCTCGATCGTCACCTTCATGCCGTCCTGAAGAAACGCGGCGCGCTCCTCGAGGAAGTCTCTGGGAATGGCGATCTGGTCGTAAGTGCTCAGGTCCATGAAGGTGAGCATGTCGCCTTCGGCATAGAGGAATTGGTAGTCGGTCTGCTCCAGGCGTACGCGCTCGACGGTCTCCGAGGAGCGGAAGCGCTCGTTGAGCTTGGTACCGTCGATGGCGTTTTTCAGCTCGACTTGTGCGTAGGCCGGACCCTTGCCAGGCTTGACGGCTTGCGTCTTCACCGCGACCCACAAGCCGCCTTTGTGCTGGATCACGTTGCCGGGCCTGATTTCGTTGCCGTTGATCTTCATGGAATGCCTTGAAAAAAATGGGTGGCCGCCTTTAAGACGTGTGCCCCTCCCGCTGTCAAGGGCGGTGCCCCAAGCCGCTAATCGCTCAGCCGGCCGATGCGCCAATCGTCCGCCGCCTTCTCGGCTTGGGCGCGCTCCTCGGGGCTCAATTTCGACAGCACGATATCGAGCGCGAAATCGCTGACGCCGTCCGAGCGCGCAAGCAGATGCCATTTCGCGGCTTGCACGGGGTCCGCCTTCACCACCACGCCGTTGGCGTAGAGCCGCGCCAGCCGGTTCTGCGCCACGGGGTTGCCTTGCTCGGCGGCAAGGCGGAACAGCTTGGCGGCCCGCGCTTCGTTGACGGCCACGCCCTCGCCCTTGAACAGCATCACGGCGTATTCCAACTGCGCTTCGGCCAAGCCGCCCTCCGCCGAGCGCCCGGTCCATTCCGCGGCTTTGGCCTTGTCGATCGGCACGCCGCGGCCGAACTGGTAGAGCGCGCCGAGATCGTATTGGGCTTGGGGATTGCCGGCCTCCGCGGCCTTCTGCAGCCACTCGGCGCCCTTCGCATCGTCGGCGTTGCGGCCTTTGCCCTGCAGGTAGATCAACGCGATATTGTACTGCGCCGCCGGGTTGCCGCTTTGCGCGGATCGCTCGAACAGATCGGCGGCGATGCGGAGGTCCTTCTTCACCCCGACGCCCTCGGAGACCAGCAGCCCGAGCGAGAGCTGGGCGTTGGCATCGCCGAGATCTGCGGCCTTGGCATAGGCATCGGCCGCCTTGGAGAAGTCCTGCGCGACGCCCAGCCCCTCCGAATAGATCTCGCCCATCAGGGTGAAGGCTTCCTTGGAGCCCTGCTCCGCCTCCTCCTGGGCGAGCTTGAGCGCGGTCAGGTAGCGGCCTTGGAAATAGGCGGTATAGGACGGGCTTTCCACGGCGCCGGCCGGCGCGGCGGCAAGCGCCTGCAAACATGCCACGGCCGCGAGGGCGCCGCGCAGCGACGAACGCTTCACGCAGCCCTCCTCGCTTGGCGGATGGCGCTGCCGATCGCGGCAATCAGGTTTGGCGCGTCATCGTCGTGCCAAAGGCTCGCCGAGGGGGCGACGAAATCCGCGCCGAGCGCGGCAAATCGCGCCGCCTCCTCGGGACCTGGAACGTCCCAGGCCACGCACGGCACCACGAAAATCTCCGACCACCAGGCGATAAGCTCAGCACACTGATTGATTGTATCGATATCGCCGCCGGCAGGCCCGAAAGCGACATAATCCGCACCAAGCTCGGCCAGCAGCATGGCCCGGTGGCGGTCCAGGCCGCAATCCGCGCCGATGCTGGCGCTCTCGCCGAGACGCTTGCGCGCTTCGGCATAATCCGCCGGATCGCCGGCGATATGCACGCCGTCTGCGCCAAGCGTTTCGGCTAGGGCGACGTCGTTCCTGACGAGACAGGCGATCCCGCGCGCATGCACCAAATCGATGACGCGGCAGGCATGAATTTCGTCGGTGGTCTGATTGTCGACGCCAAGCAGAACGCAAGCAGCGTCGGTTGAGGCGATGACATGGGCGAGTTGAGCTTCGAGCTTTGCCGAAACTTGTGCCGGACACTGAAAATAGAGCCGGCAGCGATGCTTGACTTCGGCCATGATCACGAGTTCCCGCCGCGTCGCGCGCGTTGCTCAGACGTTGACAGCGCCTGTCTCAAATCACACGGCTCGCGGCGCTGTCAATCGCCATAGCCCGGAACCATCCAGGGAGGTGCGCGGTTGTTGACGATCTAACGCGCCGTCACCACATTGACATTGATCCGCGGGTCCCGCAGCTTGATGGCTAGGCTGGCAAAAGGCGGCGCCTGAGCGGGGAGGGTGCAGCGCGATGAGTCAAGCTGACGCTCTGCAACAAGCCACTGAGCGGCTCGACATCGCCGTTGATCAGCTCGAGAGCTTCTTGCGCCAGGTCTTCACGGAGGCGGACGAAGGTGTTTCCGTCGCGGCGCTCAAGGAGCAGATTCGTTTTCTGACCGAAGAGCGCGACAGGCTCCTCTCCGAACTCGACGCCGAGCGGAATCGCTCCCGGCGCCTCAAGACCGCCAACGAGGAAGTCTCCGGCCGGCTAGAGGCCGTGATGGTGACACTCAAGGACTTGATGCCGGCCGTGCCTGGGTAGATCATGCCGGCGCGGGCCGGATCGATCTGCCAAGCTGGGGTTTGTCATGGGTCAAGTCAGCGTCACGTTGAACGGCCGGACCTACCGGCTGGAATGCGGGGAGGGGGAGGAGACCCACCTGATTGCGCTGGCGGAATATCTCAGCTCCCATGTCGACACCATGAAGCGAAAGTTCGGTCAAGTCGGCGACGATCGGCTGATCCTGATGGCGTCGCTGCTCGTCACCGACGAATTGTGGGAGCTTCGGCGCCAGATGCAGGAGTTGAAGGCATCGCTCGCCGAAGCGCGCCGCGACCGGTCGATTTCCGACGAATCGGCGAAGTCGGCGCAAAGCGATCTCGCCCAGAAGGTTGGCGCCGTGGCTGACCGGTTGGAGCGGCTCAACGAGCGCTTCGGCAGCGAAGCAAATGAGCCGGCGGGCGTCGCGAAGCGGTCTTAGGCTCGCGCCGGTCGCGTTAACCGATTTTCTCCGCTATAGTCCAAGACGGCAGGCTGCGGGGTGCGTTAGGAGCACAGTTCCCAGGGCCCTATAAGATCCTAAGGGAGCCGACCCTGACGGGGACCGTGGTCTCCGCCATTTGGCGCCCACCTACTTAATGTAGGGACACCCGGGATCATCGCTCCGACGGCCATCGCGGCCTTGCCTCTTTTAACCTGCCCGCTAACCCTTCCGGCGATCGGAGCGCAACGGCGCTGGCGGCGCGCGCTTTGACCTTGTATGGACCCCTGGCGTTTTGAATCCGCAAGGTGGATCGGCGGCAGCTATGCGTATCTTGTTCCTGGGGGACGTGGTCGGTCGATCCGGCCGCGTCGCGGTCAGCGAAAAGCTGCCGATCCTGCGCGAGCGCTACGCGCTCGACTTCGTGGTGGTGAACGGCGAGAACGCCGCGGGCGGCTTCGGCATAACCGAGCCGATCCTGCTCGAGCTGCTCGATTCCGGCGCCGACGTGGTGACGACCGGCAATCATGTGTTCGATCAGCGCGAGGCGCTGGTGTTCATCGAGCGTCACGACCGTCTGCTCCGGCCGCTCAATTTTCCGCCGAGAACGCCGGGACGGGGCGCTGGTCTGTTCAAGGCCAAGACCGGCGCCGACGTGCTGGTGATCAACGCGCAAGGGCGCGTGTTCATGGCCGATCTCGACGATCCGTTCCGCGCGGTGGAGCGGGAGCTCGATGCTTGCGGCTTGAAAGCGGGCGCCGACGCCGTCCTCATCGATTTCCACGCCGAAGCCACCTCCGAGAAGGAGGCGATAGGCTATTTCGTCGATGGAAGGGCGAGCGCGTTGATCGGCACGCACACGCATGTGCCGACCGCCGACGAGCAGATCCTTCCTAATGGCACCGCCTATATCAGCGATGCCGGCATGTGCGGCGATTTCAATTCGGTGCTCGGCATGGACAAGGAAGAGCCGTTGCAACGCTTCCTCACCAAGATCCCCTCGGCGCGCTTTGCGCCCTCGCTCGGCGAGGCCACGCTGTGCGGGCTGGCCGTGGAGGTTGACGACGCGACGGGGCTGGCGCGCGCTGTGGCGCCGCTGAGACTGGGCGGCAGGCTTTCGCAGACCGAGCCCGGGTTCTGGCTGGCTGGAGCCTAATTCGTCAGGAAGTCGGTGGGGCGCCCGCTGGTCGCGGCGCGGCCATGTGCCAGCATGCGCTTCAGGCAGAAGATCGCCTCGTCGAGATGGAGCAGCGCGCGATCAGCGTCGCAGCTTTCGTCCGACAGCGTCAGCCTTGCGCGCGCCATGTGATCGGCGGCCTCGGCGCAGAGCTGCGAAAGAGTCATGGCCGCCTTGAGCTTGTGATCGACATTGG
>Ga0190270_10000990_pt1 | contig 12928 bp, 13 predicted proteins | sample Popmic320T_FD_133748 | JGI IMG/M metagenome (GOLD analysis project Ga0190270, IMG submission 133748) | Populus adjacent soil microbial communities from riparian zone of Weber River, Utah, USA - 320 T | ecosystem: Environmental > Terrestrial > Soil > Riparian zone | place: USA: Utah | collected... | reverse complement strand
TATCAGTCTGATAAGGTCCGACATCTGGCACAACGTCACCCGATTCTCTATGGCATGCAAACGGATTCAATTTACGACAGGGACAGAGTGGCCGTGCTACGAAAACCCGGACGCAATCAATCCGTATCCGGCGGGCTCACACGCCGCGGAAACGTGGGACAATTCCCCGCGTCGCGGGCGGCCGCCTTCGAGATGTACGAGGCGTCGGAAGCGGCTGCATTGGCGGGGCCGAAATCCCGCAAGTCCCTGCGTTGAGGGGCCACCGGCCGGCGCACGACCAGTGAACTCGCCCGGTGGTTTCTTCCTCCTCAAGGCACACATACTCAAGGCAAAACGCTGGGTGACGGCCTCGCTAATGGCGAGCTGAAAGTCCCTTAGGTTAGATGGCTGGTTTCCTTAACCTCACGGCAGGGGATGTCGTGCCATTCTGCCACAGCGATGGCGAGCAATTCCGGGAAAGCGTATTAATCCAATGGTCGAACCGGTCATGTATGTCACGATCGGGCTCTTGGCCGGGTGCGTCCTCATTGTTGGGGTTATCCCGCTTGTGCATGCCCGTGCGGTGCGTCTCACCATGCGCCGAGTCGAAGTGATGACCCCGACATCAATGGCGGAGGTTCAGGCCGATAAGGATTTGCTCCGGGCCGAGTTCGCGATGTCGATGCACCGCCTCGAAACGAGGCTCGATCAAATGAGGGCGAAGACCACCAGCCAGCTCGTTGAAAACCAGCGTCTCAAGCTATTGGTGGAAACGCAACGCGTCGACCTAGCGACGCTGCGGGCGCAAACTGAGGCGCTGAACGTTAAGATTACGAGCTACCAGTACGAGATCCGGGAACTGCACAAGCGTTCCCACGCCCGGCCACTGCGCGAATTATGGAGCCGGGAGCAACGAGCCCAGCAGCGTTTGCGCATTTAAGAGCGTAATGTATCAGCCGGTCTAAAGCGTTCGATTTTGACCGTTTGTGGGGGCACGGCGCTTTCGCTCGGTTGGCGCGTTGCGCTCAAGTGCCGCGCTAGGAACTCGTCCTCGCGACCAGCGTTTACTATGCAGAGTCTCGCCGAGGAGGCCCGAAGTGATGCGCAGCATTCACCGCCTGTGGCCGGTTCTGTTTATCGTCCCGTGCATTTTGGTTAGCAGCGCGACTGCTCGGCCGGCGAAGCATGTACCGACGCCAACATTCGCTGTTGAATTGGCGCATCATAAGCCATGGCACAAAGGCGGGCCGCCTTGGTTGCGACGTGACAGACCAGCCAAAAACCAAAACTATGTTTGGGAACGGCAACGTGGTTGGGTTGACCAGTACGGTCGCCGCGGCGAGTACCGCGTCGAGGAATGGACTGAGCGCCGTCACAGGGAATATCGCTATTATTCTTACTGAGTTAGGACGGCCAAAGACCACGGGCACCGGCTAAGGCGTGAATCGTCCCAAGGTATTGTGCTAAGTATTGGCGGGGCATCTCTCGCTCGACACCAGTGCGGTTCGCTCAGGCGGGGATCGCGCACACTCGGCCGCTGAACAACCAGGCCGACGCCAAGTTCGGATTGAGCACAAGTGCTCGGTCGATGAACGCGGCGCCGCTATCGAAGTCACTGACGAAATAGGGGAGCGCGTACCCGCCTGTGGAGAGCGCGACCGCGTCCTCCTAGCCCAACTCCACCGCCCGCCGGGCCAGCCGTGCAGCTTCGGAACCCTCTTTGACCGCTTCGTCCAGCGGTTCCCCTTGCGCCGGATGTAGCACCAAGCGGCCATGCCATACGCGGAGGAGAAATCAGATCAAGTTCGATAGCCCTGTAGAACAGCCGCAACGCCTCGTCGTTTGCCTCCCTGGTTTCCAGATAAAGATTCGAGACCGCGCGCAAGTAGTGATCGTAGGCATCAAGGCTCTCGGTCGGTTTGCGCTTCCAGCAGTCTCGGACGGCGCTTGTCTTTGATGGTGTTTGCAGGCTCATCGCCAATCACCACGACCTCGTCATCTTCGAATGCGCACCAGAAGTCAGGGTCCTTTGCTCCGCCAGCATTACCCAGCCTCAACGCTCCTACGACCCTGTCCGACTCCCGCCATGGCCACCGCCTGAAAGCGACGTTGAGGCCGCTACCCTCGCCCGTGACGGGTCTCCCCCGATTACTCGAACCACCTTTGCGACGTGCCGTGCCCACTACCCCGGCGGATCGAGCGGGTGCGCATGTCGATTGCTTCCCCGCTCATGCAGCCTTCCCCAAATGGCCGGAGGGTCGGCATCCGCATTGTCACTTTCGAGGCCTGCTCAGGCTTCACTCACGTTACGGTGGATCGCTCAGCCGCCCAAGGCGACCTTTGTCACGAGGCTCCAGCCCAGCCAGTTACCCGGCCAAGCCGCTCGTCAGCTTCCAGATCAATCGACAACTCTCTGGGTGGAATCTCCCTCCACTGATGATTCGCGCCTTCGGGGCGCACGGCCATTTGCGGACATGCGTGCCTGGTTTCGGCTATGGCGTCACGCCATACCGCTTGAACCTGTCTGCAATATCCGACTGTGCCGCGATGGCCGCGGCGATGTCGGCCTTGCCGCCGCCTGCGTCCTGCTTCCGCAGCCTTGCGATGCCGCGGCCATAGAGCGAATCGGCCATTTTTGGATCGAGCTTGAGCGCCGCGTCATAGTCGGCGATGGCGTCATCCAGGCGGCCGAGCCGGAGGTGGACGAAGCCGCGGCTATCCAACGTATTGGCGTGGTTCGGTCGCAGCCGAAGCGACTGGTCGCAATCGGCCAGCGCCTGTTGCAGGTCTCGGTTGGCAATGGCGCGCGCCCAGCAGCGGTCGTTGTGAAAGGTCGCATTTTTCGGATCGAGCCGGATCGCCTCGGTGTGGTCGGCGATGGCTCGGTCATAGTCACGCTTATCGGACCAGGCATCGCCGCGGTTGTTGTAGGCGAGCGCGTATTTCGGATCGAGCCGGATCGCCTCGGTGTAGTCGGCGATGGCGCGGTCGAGGTCGCCCTTGGCGCGCCAGGCAACGCCACGATTGATGTATGCGTCCGCGTATTTCGTACTAATCCGGATCGCCTCGGTGTGGTCGGCGATGGCGCGGTCGTAGTCGCGCTTGTCGTCCCAGGCGGCGCCGCGGTTGGTGTAGGCGAGGGCGTTTTTCGGATCGAGCCGGATCGCCTCGGTGTGGTCGGCGATGGCGCGGTCGAGGTCGCCCTTGGCGCGCCAGGCATTGCCACGGTTGATGAAGGCGTCCGCGTATTTCGGATCGAGCCGGATCGCCTCGGTGTAGTCGGCGATGGCGCGGTCGAGGTCGCCCTTGGCGCGCCGGGCGCGACCGCGGTTGTCGTAGGCGAGCGCGTATTTCGGATTGAACTTGATCGCCTCGGTGTAGTCGGCGATGGCGCGGTCGAGGTCGCCCTTGTCGCGCCAGGCGCTGCCGCGGTTGGTGTAGGCGAGCGCGTATTTCGGATTGAACTTGATCGCCTCGGTGTGGTCGGCGATGGCGCGGTCGTAGTCACCCTTTCTGCCCCAGGCGCCGCCGCGGTTGGTGTAGGCGAGCGCGTATTTCGGATCGAGCTTGATCGCCTCGGTGTAGTCGGCGATGGCGCGGTCGTAGTCGCGCTTGGCCTCCCACTCCACCCCACGATTTTGGTAAAGGACCGCGAGATTGCGCCCCCTGAACGTCCGGGATTGGATGGCACGGTTACAGGCCGCAATCGCGACCTCGCCCGATGCGTTGGAACAAGTCCGGGAGTCGGCTTTTGGGTTCGGGCCGGCATGCGCGGCCTGAACGAGCGCCGCCCAAAGAACGGCGCAGAACAACATCCGGCCGAACACGGTCATCTTTCTTCCGCTTTCCTGGCACGTGCCTGCAGTCTAGCGGTGCGCGTCAGCCGCCGCCATCGGCGGAAACCCGCCGCCATTTACACTCTGCGGCGGGCCTGTGCCTGTCGCAAAATCAAATTCGCGCATATTGGTGGTGCAGGCCGCCGAGAACAGGGCGGCATTTGCCCAACTGATTGAACCATGCGCCCGGTCGGTGTGTCCTTTCCCAGAGACAGATACGTGCGCGCCGCATTGTAGTACTCCATGTAACACGACAGCACATGACGCAGGTGCCGCTCTCCGAAAAGGACGACAGGCAAGTCTTGGCGTCCGTGCTGCGTCGTGACAAATGGTATGCCTAGGCGACTAAGCAGCGGCAGATGTAGCCAATCAGTATGTACATGAATGATATCAAACTCAGCTGCGTGTTGCGCTATTGCTTCCAGCGATACCGCCTGTGCCGCGACAGGATCCGAACGCGGACGTCCGAGTCGAAGGGCCCGAGGCCAGACCGGAATAAGCTTACCCACCGGCGGAGAATGCGCTCAGCTATGCTCGTGCAACGGTGAAGTCAAACTTGCGATCACGTAAGCCGGCCAACTGAGCCGGGAGCACCGCTTCGTCTACGTGCACGACCGTGCCTGGATTTTGTCGCACAAACCGCATCGCTTTCCTGCCTTCGCGGATAGGCGGTCAGTAGCCCCACCAGGTCAGCACCCATCGAAAGGCGTCGCCGTCGATCGTCACATGTCCAACAGATGGGAATGGCATGTGTGTGGCCACCAGAGGCTCGCCGGTCGCCGCTAGCTCCCGCACAAGTCGGACCCAAACGCGGGCCGCTTGCTCAGGGTCGTGTTCAACGCCGTTGTGCCACTCGAGGTGTTCAAAGGAGACCGAGAACCCCGCTGTGGCCGAGGGTATGACGGCCGGCACGATGGACGACCACCCCGACGCGACCTATTGCTCCCGGCCCGAATCAGATGCCAAGCCGTTTCAGCGTTGCAGCCGGGTATCGCATGCCCGCAGCGGCCCCTGTCGGGAATGCATTATCCAGGTCCGCAATATCATCGGCTCCCAGCTCAATGCACACCGCCCCCGCGTTTTCCTCGAGGAAGTGACGTCGCTTGGTCCCGGGAATCGGCACAATGCTCTTACACCGAGACAGAACCCAGGCAAGCGCCACCTGACCAAGCGAGCACCCCTTCGCCGATGCAATTTGCCGGACGGCTTCCAGCAGATGCAGGTTGCGATCGAAGTTTTCTTTCTGAAAACGCGGATGCCCGTGACGAATGTCCGTTGGGATCAATTGATCCGGACTTTTGATGGCGCCAGTGAGAAAGCCGCGCCCCAGCGGGCTGTACGGAACAAAGCCGATCCCCAGCTCCTGAACCAGCGGAAGGATCGCGTCTTCGATATCCCGAGACCAAAGCGAATATTCGATCTGGATCGCACTGATCCGATGAACTGAATTCCCCCGGCGGATCGTCTCGGGCCCCGCCTCGCACAGGCCGAGATATCGCACTTTGCCCTGCTCCACCAGGCGAGCCATCGCGCCGACACTGTCCTCGACCGGGACGTTCGGATCGATGCGATGTTGGTAGTAGAGATCGATCACATCCGTGCCCAGCCTCTTGAGGCTCGCCTCGCAGGCCCGCGGAATGTAGTCGGGATGCCCGTTCACCATTCCCCGCTCGCCGTTCGGCCCGCGGATGTTGCCGAACTTGGTCGCAATGACCACGTTTTGCCGGTTGCTGCGCACCGCAGATCCGACGAGCTGTTCATTGTGCCCCAGGCCATAGGCGTCGGACGTGTCGAAGAACGCGACACCAAGTTCGATGGCGCGATGGATCGTCGCTGTCGACGCCTCATCGTCGGGAAGCCCGTATTCAGCGCTCATTCCTGAACATCCGAGTCCGATCGCGGACACGGACAATCCCTGCGAGCCAAGGCGGCGCTTTTCCATGAACTCTTCCTTCCTTCGGGTCGAAAGGCCTTCAACCTGTCTTGTCAGCAATCGGCAGCAGCGGTTCGACGCCATCATGCAACTGCATGTCGAACGCGGTGAGAATTGCGGCGGTCATCGAATGCGAACCCATCATCAGCACGATTTCGATCAGCATTTTCGGACCGAATTCTGCCTTGGCACGCGCGAAAAGATCCGACGGCACCTTGTGATCGCGCAACACCGCACGGCCGAGCTCGACGACCAAGGCATCGGTCCGATCGAGCGCGGCGATCGGTCCGTCATGCTTGATCGCCTCGATTGTCTCGCTTGGCACGCCTGCCTTCATCGCTTCGGGCTCATGCGCCGTCCATTCGAACTGCTGGTCGAGGCACCGCGCGACGACGAGAAGGATAATCTCGCGTACGCGCGGCGTGATGCCTGACTCATGACGCAGGTAGCGCGTAATCGCGCCCTGCGCCTCGCTGGCTTTCGGGCTGTACAGCATGATGCCCGTCGGCCCCTGCAAGCCGGCAATGTTCTGCCCGTTCACAGCGCGATCGTATCGGCGCTGCCCGCCCTCATCCAGATCCTCGCGCTTCAGCAGCGGCAGGCGAAAGCCCGAATTCGGGTCGATATCAGCAGGCCATTCCGACTTACCCATTACGCTACTCCTTCAAATACCGGCGGACGCTTCCAACCTCGTCCATGTCTTTGGTTTGGCTATTCCATGACCTTGCGCGCGCGCGCGACCAGGTCAGGTGACGCAGCGAACAATTTTTCAACGATGGCTTGGACCTGCGCACCCGTGCGCGGATCGAATTCCAGATTGGATTTTTTTACATCGGCCAGGAACTGCGGATCCTTGAAGGTGTCCTCGAAGGCCTTGCGCAGTGCGGCCACCCTGTCGGCCGGAACGTCCGGAGGAGCGAGGAAAGGACGCCCGAACTCGTACGAAGCGAAAACCAGTTCGCCGACCGCACGCTCAGTCGGGTCGGAAATGAAGTCCCAGACTTGCGGAACTCCCATCTTGTTCATGTCTTCGTCGCTGGTCATTCCGATCTGCAGGATGACCTTCGCCTTGCCCTCTCTCCATGACGGAATCTGGCGGGGCATGTCTGCAAACTGAAGGCCGCAGATGCCTTCGATTTCACCGCGCTCGAATGCCAAGATCGTATCCGGCGTCCCGTTGTAGCCGGACACGATCTTTAAATTTGTCTTCAACAAGTTGTTGATGATGCGCGGCGTGTCGCCGATGGCCGATCCTCGGGCAGAGGCACCCACGACCAGCTGTTGCTTGAAGACCTGCTTGAACTCCTGAACCTTCGCATCGGAGCGAACAAAACAGGTCACACCGTTCGCGGTGCTGGCGCTCCCCAAGAAGTTGAACCTGCGCGCGTCGAAATTAGCCTGCGCCGCGTTACCGAGCAGCGGCTCCATGAGCGCGCCGCGCATGGTCGTGCTGATCACGGTGCCATCCTTGGGCGCCTGAACGTACAATTGCCGCGCGGCGATCAGGCCGCCGGCACCCGGTACATTTTTCACGACGATGTTCGGATTACCCGGTATGTGATTCGCTAGGTAGCGCGTGAGCGCACGCGCATAGGCGTCGTAACTGCCGCCGGCGCTGGCGCCGACGGTCATCTCAACCGTCTTGCCTTTGTAGAAGCTCGCCACGTCTTGCGCTTTGGCCGCGCTTCCGTCGCCGCCGGCCAGGGCGATGGCTCCGACGACAATGCCGGGCACGTATATCTTGGTACGGAGCGTCGCCCCGACGCTTTCCCAGTTCTTGTTCACGGTACCTCCAATCCATCGATACTTTAAAGGCCCCGTCGACCACGCGCCGGAACACACGATTTACCTGCGACATAACAACTCAGAGCATCTGCAACCGCCGTCCACGCGACCAATTGATCGGTTCATTACCGTCCTCGCTCACGCACTCAACTGACGACGCCCGCTTAGACGTGAATTTCCAGTTCGGTCTCCAGCGCGAACAATTCCTCGATGCCCACTTTTCGGCGCGTGACGCCTTGCTCGTGGCTGTACTTCAGGAACGTCTCGATCGTCGTCCTGTTCTTTTTCACGCCATATGGCCACGGATCTCGACCGAACAACGTGGAATTCGTCCTCTCGAAGGTGTCTGCGGTCCACGCCATCGGCAGATGGGATACCTGCGTGCTGCACATCCGCTCGACGGCGGCATCTTTTGCAAGATTGAACGCATCGAAGAGATTGCGCGCTACCCAGCGCTGCTGGTCATAGAGCTCGCGGCGGATGGCGATGACATGCATGATCGGGAAGACGCCGGACCTTTGGAAATAGGACTTCTCCGCGGATTTATAGTCCTGATACAATCGGCGCATCCTTGGGTCACCGCTCAAAAACGCCTTCGGCGGTCGCGCACTGATGATGGCGTCGATCTCACTATTCAGCAGCATCGCTCCCAATGTGCTGTCAGGACGCCGCGCAATCTTAACCCCGTCGGGGATGGCGAAAATTGCCGCTGTCGACGCGTCCAGGTTCATCCACGCCAGCCTGAACTTAGAAGACATCGGACAGGGCCACGCCAGCATCGTCCGCCAGGAATCCGCGCACGTAGATCACCGCGGTTTGCACCCATTGCGGAATTCCAACTCGACGGCCCGCCAGGTCCTTCGCCGAGGTGATGCCCGCGCCGCTGTTCACATAGATGTTTCCGTGCCGGAAGGCGCGAGACGTGAAGACCGGCAGAGCGATCATCTTTGTCGATCCCAGATGCGCGCAATAGGCGCCGAAGAAATATTCAGCGACATCGAACTCGAGATAGGCCGCAAAACGCGGTGCGATGGCTTCGATGAGAAGTTCGGAGTTGATCAACTCGATCCCTTCCGGCTGCACCTTTTGCGTCTGAATATCCTGGGTATGCGCATAGTTGCCGAGGGCACAGCTCAATTTCAGTCGACTCATCTTACGCTCCCGAACAAATTTCCAAGGCAACCGTCAGCCGTTCAATTTCTCCGCCATCCAATCCGCCGTCAGTGGCCGGAATTTATAGGGAATATTGAAGCACACGTGATTGCCTTCTTCGTAGACGACGAAGTCGACTTTGCCGCCCGCTGCTTTTGCCAGCTTTTCGCCCTCGGTCGCCGGAATGATGCGATCGCCTGCTCCGAAGACGACGAGGAGCGGGCATTTGATTTTCTCGGCGCGGCCATTCGTGAGGCTCAACTCGCCGGCGTATTTATGGCCCTGCTCAATGGTGTCCAGCCGTGCGCGGATACGGAAGAGATCCTGGGATACGGCTGGCATTTGCGGCAAGACGGCGCCAAAGTTGAATGGGCCGCAGTTTGCGACGCAGGCCTTGAGGCGAGGCTCGCCTGCGGCTGCCAGGGGCGCATAGATGGCGCCGAGGCTCTGTCCAACGATCCCGACCGTTTTACCGTCGACGTCCGTCCGCGGCTGAAGAAAGTCGATGACAGCTCCTATGACTTTTCCCCAATTGGGCGAAATGGCCGCGTCAAATGCCACTTCACCCTGCCCCGGACCGTCCAGCGTCACGGTTGCCAGGCCACGCTCCAGAAATGCATTGCTCCACTCGTGCAGCTCTTCCTTACAAGCATCCAGGCCGGGAAGAATGATCGCGACAGGCGGCTTTCCATCAGTGCGAGGCTTGCGCAACCACGCACGCAGTTTTATGGGGCCGTAGGGGATCTCGAGATATTCCATCCGGCTGTCGTATTTCGCAGCGGCTCGATAGCAGCGCATCATGGCATCGTGCGCCGCGCGATACTCAACCGGGTGGGCGCCGAACAGATGCTTCCCGTAGTGGTAGCAGATTGCGGCGCGCACGTAGGCCTGAGCGGCAGTCACCGGTCGGTTGGCTGCGGCCGCTTCACTGGCCAGCGCCTCGTGCGTCGCGCCAACCTTTGTCCACTCGCGGCACCACTCGGACCAATCGTCGATCGCCGCGACCAGTCGGTTGATGTCGTTGGCGTCAACGCCAGTCGCGATATATCGCGGAATGAAATGCGAGAAAATCAGATCAACCTGCGGATCCGTCGCCATTTTGTTTTTCTCCGATCAAATCCTGCTTTCCGAATGGTGCCGGCTCGTGAACCAACGCTCGACGCCATTCGGCGCGCCATAGAGTCCGACGATGAACCGCAGTCGAGCCAAAAGACACTCACTGGGCTGAAACCCATCAGGTCATAACTCTTAGAGGTGCTCCGCCATCCAGTCCGCTGTCAGTGGTCGATACTTGTATGTGATGTTGAAGCACACGTGGTTTCCCTCCTCGAAGTAGACGAATTCGGCCGGCCCGGAGGATTCTTTCACGAGCCGCTCGCCTTCCGAGGGCGGAATCAGCTTGTCTCCGCCACCAAAGACCACGAGCATCGGACAGGTGATCTTGCTTGCAAGGCCATTCAGGTTGAGGCTCTTCGCTGCCTCCAGGCCTTCTTCATATGTCTTTGTGCCAGTCCGCTTGTAGAACATCTCTCTGAGATGATTCCTCGGTCGGACGAGATACAGCGCACCGTAATCGAATGGCCCGCAGTTCGCGACGCAGGCCTTGATCCTTGGCTCGAGTGCGGCAGCGCGCGGAGCATAGAGCGCTCCGAGACTCTGACCGACGACTCCCAGCCGCTTCGTATCGACTTCCGGCCGATCTTCAAGGAAGTCGATCACCGCCCCGATCACGCGTCCCCAGTCGGGACTGATCGGATGCCAGAAGGCCGTCTCGCCCTGCCCTGGCCCGTCGAGGGTGACCGTTGCCATGCCGCGATCGAGGAACGCATCGCTCCAGGCATGGAGTTCCTCTTTGCACGCGTCGAGCCCGGGAATGATGACCGCGACCGGAGCCTTTTTCGCGTTTTCAGGAACCCTGAGATAGGCGGCGAGATGTCCGGACGAAAATGGAACCTTGATGTGCTCCATCGTCGGAGAGATACCCGCGGCGGCCGCCTTGTAGCAGCGAAGCATGTTTTCGTGCGCGACGCGGAATTCTTCGTCGTCGACCAGAAAGTAGTGCTTGCCGTAGTGATAATACATCGACGCTTTGAGGTAGGCTTCGGCCGCAGTCAGCGCCCTGCCAAGCTCCAGCGCTTTTTCGGCGAGCGTCTCATGGACCTTCGCTTCTTCCGACCAGATCCTGCACCAGTCCTCCCACCGGTCGATGCGCTCCATGAGGCGCTCGAGATCGAAGGGATCGACGCCGGTCTGGATGTAGCGAGGCTTGAACAGCGAGAACGTCAAATCTACGCGCGGATCGCTTGCCATTGTAATGTCCGTCATTAATCAAAGTTGTTCAAAGGCACGCGGCCCCGCCACGCGCTCGATATCGCACGTTATGCTCGTTATTTGTCGCCCTTCCGTAGCCGCGACCATGACGGCCAAGCGCGACACCTAGCGCGACAAGCCGGATGCTTCAACCATGGCGGCCCATCGACCAATCTCTGCCTTGAAATAAGCGTTTGTCTCGGCCAGGTCGCGTGAAGCGATCGCGAGGCTGAGCGCGTCCATCCGCTTCTTAACCTCCGGCTCGCGCATGACGGCATTGATCTCGGTGTTCATCCTGTTGAGGATCGCATCGGGCGTGCCGGTACGCGCGAAGATGCCAACCCAGTTGGTTGCCAAGAAACCCGGATAGCCCAACTCAGCGAAGGTCGGAACATTCGGAAGAGCAGGATCCCGCTGCTCCGCCGCGAGAGCCAATCCCACGATCTCGCCGTTTGCGATCGATGGGATGGTGATCGCAGTGACCGTCGCGGCACGGACGTTGATATCGCCGACCCTGAGAGCCTGCAGCGACTCAGCGCCACCCGGGAAGGGAATGTGCTTCACCGGCACTTTTGCGAGGTTCTTGAAAAAGTACTCGGCCGAGATGTGCGAAGCCGTGCCAACGCCCGGGGTTCCCAGGTAGGCACGGCCTTCTTTGGCGGCAGCGATCATCTCAGCCAAATTTTTGAATCCCGTGTTGGGACTCGACGTGAGCGCCTCTGGCGCGCTGATGGGAATGGCAACCGGCACCAGCTGTGAACTGTCGAATGGCTTGGTTTTGTAGAGTGCTTCGTTGATCGCAATTCCGGTGGTCGTCACCAGAAACGTATAACCGTCAGGCGCTGAAATTGAGATCTGGCGAGCAGCCGTATTTCCACCTGCCCCGCCGACATTCTGAACGATCACCGTCTGCTTGAGCCGATCCCCGAGCTCTTTTGCGATCACGCGCGATATTGTGTCGGCATAGCCGCCGGCAGAAAACGCGACGACGAAAGATACACGTTTTGCTGGCCAAGGATCCTGCGCGAATGCGGTGGAGAAGCTGAAGATCAAAAACTGTAAAGCGATGACGCCTACCCACCCTCGGTACGATCCACCCACTCAGACCTCCATATTCCATTTTTCCCGGCCACCCATTACGATCGAATAATGGCACAAGATAGTGACCGCAGCACTTGGATCATTCCTACGAACTCGGCGTCGGGGGTTCGTAGTACCCCGGAGCAACTCGGACATCGACCACAGCCACTAAGCCGGAGTCGACCGCTTTGACGGCTTCCGCGATGACGCCCGGCAGCTCCTTCAGCGACGTCACTTGGCCAAAGCCTTCGGCGCCCTGACCTCGCGCCAAGGTAGCGATATCGAGCTCCGGTCCCACCATTTGTTGCCCGATCCACTTGTTGTCGACGGGCCGAGATCTTGTGATTGCGACACGCTCCTGATGCAGTTCGTCATTGTAGTAAGAGTGATTGTTCGCCACCAAGATCAGCATAGGGATTTTGTAGTGAACACCGGTCCATACGGCTGTCAGCCCCATGAGGAAGTCGCTGTCGCCAAGGATTGAAACCGGCAAGCGGTCACTTCCGCGCAACGCCAGCGCTGCGCCGACGGTTAAACCCGGTCCACTGCCAATGCCATATCCGCCATCGGCGCCGAGGTAATCGAGTGGATGCTCGATGTCCCAAAGGTAACCACTCCAAGATAGCGGATGATGGATCAGACTGGTTTTGCGCCCGGAGATCACCTTGCGCACGGCTGCTGCCAGATGCGGCACGGTGATCGGATCGTCGCGGTCTAGCGAAGGCAGCGGTTGTGTGTACCGAAAACTACGTCCGTATTGATTTGGCGACCGAATCGCCTACCGTCAGCGAGCCATGGTCGCGCTGCTATGCTTCTGGCTGACGTTGCTCACCTCGCCGTTCAAGTCGCGAAG
>Ga0190270_10000989_pt1 | contig 12931 bp, 12 predicted proteins | sample Popmic320T_FD_133748 | JGI IMG/M metagenome (GOLD analysis project Ga0190270, IMG submission 133748) | Populus adjacent soil microbial communities from riparian zone of Weber River, Utah, USA - 320 T | ecosystem: Environmental > Terrestrial > Soil > Riparian zone | place: USA: Utah | collected... | reverse complement strand
GACACGGCCTGGCCGCGGATCGGCGCCGGGTAGATCTCCGTCATCATGATCCACACGATGGGGCCGAACGAAATCGCGAAGCCCGCCAGGTAGAAGCAGATGGCTGCGAGGCCGAACATGCCGGGAGCCTGCGAGCGGAACAGCGATCCCAGTGCCAGCATGGACACGCCCATGATCAGGCCGCCGATGATCAGCAGGGGTTTGCGCCCCACCTTGTCGACGATGAGCACCACCACCATGGTCGACATGAGGTTCACGATGCAGGCCACCGCGGTGCCAAGAAACGCGCCGTCCATGTGATAGCCGAGACGCGCAAAAATCTCCGGGCCGTAATACAGCACGGTATTGATGCCGACGAGCTGCTGGAACACTGACAGCGCCACGCCCACCAGCACCACGCGGGCGCCGAAGGAGAACAGCGGCGCCGGTTTTTCTTCCGTGCCGGTGGCGGCCAGGTCCTCGAGCATGCTGCGCACTTCTTCGGCATCGGCCGAGCGCGCCAGCATCTTGCGGGCTTTCTCGATGCGGCCGGTCTTGACCAGCCAGCTGGGCGATTCGGGCACCGAGAAGCTCAGGTAGAAAAACGCCAGGGCGGGAATTGCCAGCGACAACATCATCCAGCGCCAGCCGGTTTCGAGCACCCAGATGTCGTCACCCTGCAGCGTGATGCCCCAGTTCACGAAATACGCGATGGTCATGCCGCCGGTGATGGCGATCTGCTGGTATGCGCCGAGCTGACCGCGCACCGCGCTGGGCGCGAATTCGCCGACGTACATGGGCGCGATTACCGATGCAACGCCAACCGCCAGGCCACCGATCACGCGATAGACATTGAAGGCCCAGATCGATTCGGCGCCGCTGCCACCCACCGGGCCGAGACCCATCTCCGGGTAGGCGGAGCCCACCGCCGACACCAGGAACAGGATGGCCGCGATGATCATGGGCCGCTTGCGGCCTAACAACGATGCAGTCGGCCGCGCGATCAGCGCCCCGATGATGGTGCCCAACAGCAGCGAACACACCGTGAGCCCGAGCAGCGCATTGGCGGATGTGTTGCCGAGATGGCGTGGCTCGATGAAGTTGTGGTTGATGGCGCCAACCACGCCGGCGATGACCGCGGTGGCATAACCGAACAACAGCGAGCTCATGGTCGCCACGAAGGTCGTGCCGGTGACGGCCTGGATGTGGGCGGTGGAGACTTTGGCGAGTTTCATGTGGTGACTTCCTCAGGCCGCCGCGGAAGCGCCCGCCGGACCGTTGACAGGCAGCCGGATGTAGAACGTCGTGCCCTTGCCCACTTCAGTCTCGAAGTGCAGCGTGCCGCCGTGCTTGTCCACCACCACGCTGTGCGCAATGGCCAGGCCCTGCCCGGTTCCCTTGCCGACTTCCTTGGTGGTGAAGAACGGATCGAAGATCCGCGAGCGCACTTCCGGCGGAATACCCTTGCCGGTGTCTGCAATGGCGATTTCGATTTCGCCCTCGAGCACACGCGTCGATACGCAGATCCTGCCCTTGTCCTGCGTGCCCTTGACCACGTCGCCGATGGCGTGCGCGGCGTTGACGATGAGGTTCAGCACCACCTGGTTGATCTCACCCGCGTAGCAATTGACCATCGGCAGCTCGCCGAACCGCGTCTCCACGTCGGCGACGTACTTGTACTCATTGGACGCAATCACCAGCGTGCTCTGGATCGCCTGGTTGAGATCCGCCTGTGCCATCTCCTTGCGATCCGGGTGCGCGAACTCCTTCATGGAGCGCACGATGGCCGCCACACGGCCGAGGCCGTCGCGTGCGCGGTCGAGCGCCAGGGGCGCATTCTCGAGGATGTAGTCGAGGTCAGCGTCGTCCTCGGCTTCTTCGGCGGCTTTGGCCGCGGCGACCACGTCCGCGCCCTGCTCGGTCGCGCTGCGCAGCTCGCGGTACTTGTCGACGATCGCTGACAGGTCGTCCATGGCTTCGCGCACGAAACTCACGCTGTCGGAAACGAACTGCACCGGCGTATTGATCTCGTGCGCCACACCCGCTGCGAGGCGGCCAACACTCTCGAGCTTCTGCGCCTGCGCCAGTTCGTTCTCCAGTCGGCGCTGGTCAGTGACGTCGAGCATCATGCCGCGCAGCACTTTGTGCTGCCCGGTGCTGTCGCTCTGCTCGCAGCTCGCCACCCAGCGCAGGTCGACCCGCTTTTCATCCTGCGTGAGCACCGAGGTTTCGATCTCGAATGAACCCGACTTGCTTTCGTCGATCCGATTGCGCACCACGCCGTTGCGGTCGCGCGGCACGAGCCGGTCGAGGAAGCCGATCTGCTTCCACAGGTCTTCGCTGAAGCCGAGGCGTTGCGGTCCCTGCGGACCGATGTATTCGAAATGGCCGTCCTCGACGTCCAGCGCGAAAGGAATGGCCTGCGTGCCTTCCACCACGAGACGGATTTGTTCGCGGCCACGCTCCAGTTCGCGCGTGCGCTCCGACACCAGCTTTTCCAGCCGCTGCTTCTCGGTTCGTTCCATCTGCCGCCGCTCTTCGAACAGGCGGACGACTTCGGACATCATCACGCTGAAGGCATGGGCCAGCGCCAGCAGGATGGCGAACAGCAGAACCACCGCCGTGGTCATGGCCGGGAATTGCGCCGCGCGGAAGCGCGCCGAGTCGATGTGTTCGGTGGAGAGCGCCAGGTACAACTGCCCGACCGTCCCTTCGCCCACCGGAATGTCGCGCACCGTCAGCATCACGCGATCGTCCGCCAGCGTCACCCTGTCGCCGCTGACCAACGTCGGCGGGAATCGTCCGTGACCCGCGAGCCGCCTGCCACCGGGTGCGTAGACGGCCACGCCGTACACGTTCCGATCCGTGAGCAGCGGTGCGATTATTTCCTCGGCGTACCGCGTGTCGTCGACGACGATGGGACCATAGAGCTGCGAGGTGAGATTGGACGCATACATCATGGCCTTGGCGCGCGCGCTGTTCTCCAGTGAGGTGGCGTCAAAGGTGACGTATCCGACGACTCCCGCGATTGCGCTGAGAATGAAGACCAGCGCCAGGCTTCCCATGAGCTGGGTTTGCAGCGGCAGATCTGTGGTCACTTGCTCGCGGGCACTGGCATCGGAGCCGGTCATGAAAAACTCCCTCCAAAGGCAACGAGCGGGCTGTTAGCCCGCTTGTCCTGAGGGTTTATCGGAACGGGAGTGCCAACTCTTGAACAATCCGGGTGCAGGAAACCCTGGGCAGGGCCCTGTTCGGCGCCAATCAGCTGCCGCTCCGCACAAGCGTGACCCGCGTCTCATCAATACCGGTACCTTCGACGCCAACCCGTTTCAGCCCCCGCCGGCGATCAACGACTGCATGGAAATTGCCGCCCCATTCCCCTGGATGCCCCAAGCGATCGAAGCCGCTCCGCGGGTGCTCGCCCGGTCGGCAGACGCCACCACCGACGAGGCGCTGATGCTGCGTTATCGCGATGGCGACGATGGCGCGTTTCGCGCGCTGTACGGGCGCTACCGCTCACCGCTCATGCGCTTCTCGCGCCACCTCGTGGGTCACGCCGGCGATGCCGAGGAGATATTCCAGGAAACCTGGATTGCGGTAATCCATACGCGCGCGCGTTACTCGGTGCGTGCCCGCTTCGCGACCTGGCTGTTCGCCATCGCACACCGCCGCGCGGCCGACCGTCACCGGCTGCGAGGGCGTCGTCCCATGCATACCGGCGCGGAATCCGCGTTGCTGATCGAACAGCAGGCTGCGCCTGAATCCGGGCAGCCCGCGGAACTCGCCGTGGCCGAGGCACGCCAGCGCGCACTGAATGTCGCGATCGCCATGCTGCCTTTCGAACAGCGCGAAGTGTTTTTGCTGCGCGCGGAGACCGGCCTCGGCGTGCGTGAGATCGCCCGCATCACCCGTTCGCTGCCGGAAACCACCAAGAGCCGGCTGCGTTACGCATTGCGCGAATTGCGCAATGCGATGGCACCCTGGTCATGAAGCGGCCGCGCGTCATCGAGTTGTATCGTAGTGCCCCGGCGGCGCTGCCCTCCGCTGCCACGGATGTTCAGATCCTGGGAGCGGCACATGCCAGTGGTGAATCGCGACGCTCGTTGCGTTTCACAGTCGCCGCCGCCGGACTGGCCGCGGCCATGGCCCTGACGATCCTCGTGCGCTGGAACGCGCCAGGCGACGCGACGCCCGAATACACCGTCACGAATTACGGCATGGAAGAAGGCCAGGCACATGCCTGGCTCACCAGCTTCCAGCCCACCCCCATTGTCACCGGCCCCGGAGCCCAGGAAGGAATCCCATGAAGACCCGACTTTTCGCCCTGCTCGCAGGCCTGTCGCTCGCCGCCAGCGCGGCCGCACCTCCGGGCTGGATGGTCGCAGGCAATGCACCGCAGGACTATGAATACGGCACTGAGACGAAGGCCGAGGACGCATCGCGCAGTGCCTTCATCAAGGCGAAACCATCGGCCGATGGAAAAGGCTTCGGCACGCTCATGCAGATGATCAGCGCGGACGAGTATCGCGGCGGACGCTGGAAGCTGTCGGCGCGCATGCGCACCGACGGCGCGCACAAGGCGCAGATGTGGATGCGCGTGGACGGCCCGGATAACGCCATGAAGGCCTTCGACAACATGGACGACCGGCCGGTGAGCGGCACCACGGCCTGGAAGCGCTACGAGATCGTGCTCGACGTGCCCCAGGACAGCGTCGGCGTGGCGTTCGGATTCTTTCTGTTTGGCTCCGGCCAGGTGTGGGCTGACGACTTCCGTTTTGAACGCGTCAGCGCCAACACACCGGTCACCGGCAAACGCCCGGACAGGCTGATCGCACCCGCCAACCTCGATTTCGAGAGTTAGAGCTTGCGGAGCCAGATGTTGCGATAGCGGACCAGGTGCGAGTGATCCTGCAGCCGCAACGGCATGTCTCCATGCGGACGGTAGCTGGGAGCACCTATGTAGGTAGTGGCGCCCTTGAGGATGGAGTTGTTCTGGACGAGCACGCCGTTCAGCAGCACGGTGAGGCGCGCCGGTGAGCTGAGCGATCCGTCCGCCGCAAAACGCGGCGCGGCGAAGATGATGTCGTAGCTCTGCCAGCGCTCGGCGGGCAAGGCGGCATTCACCAGTGGCGGGTACTGCTTGTAGATAGAGCCGACCATGCCGTTGACGTAAGTCTTGCTCTCGAAGTTGTCGAGCACCTGCACTTCGTAGACATCCTGCAGGAAGATGCCACTGTTGCCCCGGTCCTGGTTGACCTTGTCGGCCGGCAAGTTCGGATCCCACCACTCCACGTGCAGCTGCACGTCACCGAATTTTTCGCGCGTCTGGATATCGCCGGTGCCCGGCGCGACCACCAGTTGACCTTCGACGATATTCCAGCCAGCGGGCTTGTCGCCATTGGCGCTTTTCCAGGCGTCGAGATTCTTGCCGTCGAACAGGATGACGGCATCCGAGGGAGCCGCTCCCGGCGTTGCTCCGGGAGTCACTTTTGGCGGAACCGGGAACCACACCTCCGTGGCCTTCGGGTCGGGCGGCATGTCGTCGGCCTTGGTCAGCGGCCGAATCCGGATGTTGCGATAGAACACTTCCGCGCTCTCTGCCTGCAGGGCGATCTTGCCCTGCTCGACCTTCACCCACGAGTTGGTGGCCGCATCCCAGCCGCGGATGTCGTAGACGCGCATGTTGATCACGCCGTTCACCACGTGCGTGGCGCGATCGCCGCGCACGATGACTTCGAGCGTGTTCCATCCCGGATATTCGTTGACGCGGTTGTGGCGCGTGCGCTCGAACTTGCCGTCGTGGCCCACCGTCACCGGTACGCCGCCGTCTTCGGGCAAGGCGTATCGGCCGGTTTTCGGATTCACAAAGCTCGAGAGCTGCGAGGACACGGCCCAGGAGTCGCCGACGTCACCTTCCTGGATCTGCGCTTCCGAACCCGCCGGCCAGTCGGAGGGGCGCTCGCGATGCACGTGGTAGATGAGCCCGGCGTCGCGCACCAGGTTCAGACGCGGCGAGAATTTCTTCTCGCCCCAGCGGTATTCGAGGCTGAGGACGTAGTCCTTGTAGCTGGCGTCAGTCTCTATATATGCATTCGGCTGCTCACTGCCCGCAGCCTGGGTGGGATACGCATGGATCGCGCCGTCTTCGACGGTGAACAACGTCGCAGGCGGCGGCCCATCGGCTGCAGTCTTCGAGGCGAAGTGCAACGACCAGCCCTTGAGATTCTTGCCGTTGAACAATGGCTTCCAGCCGGCTGCGGCGTCCGCCGCGAGAGCCGAACTGCCGAGCAACATCCAGGCACAGGCCCAGGCACAGACGATCCGGGCGGCGATCGCCACCTTGTGAATTCTCATGTCCACTCCGCTGTTCTCCCCCGAAAGAGTGTGGATTGAAACGGAAATTGGTGTCGCGCGCCAGCGCGCCATGGACGCTGGCAGTTTCTCAGGCGCCCCGGACAATCCAGCGCGCCGCCTTCTCGGCAATCATGAGCGTCGGGCTGTTCGTATTGCCGCTGGTGATCGTTGGCATGATGCTGGCGTCGACCACCCGCAGCGCGCCGACACCGTGGACGCGCAGGTGGCTGTCGACCACGGCCGCACTGTCGCCGGCGCTGCCCATGCGCGCCGTCCCCACGGGGTGAAAAATGGTGTTGGCGATGTTCGCGCCTTCGCGCACCAGTTCTTCGTCGCTGGTGAACTGCGGGCCCGGCAGGTGTTCCACGGGCTGGTAAGCCGCCAGCGCGGGCTGCGCGACGATGCGTCGTGTGAGGCGCAGCGAATCGGCGGCGACGCGCCGATCCTCCGCCGTCGCCAGATAGTTAGGTGCGATGCGCGGCGGCGCGTCAATGTCCGGGCTGCGGATCTGCACGCTGCCGCGGCTGGTGGGATTCAGGTTGCAGACGCTGGCGGTGAATGCGGCAAAGGTGTCGATCGGCTGGTCGTAGGCGCGCAGGCTCAGCGGCTGCACGTGGTACTGCAGGTTGGCATGCGCGCGCCCGGGATCGCTCTTCGCGAAGGCGCCGAGCTGTGACGGCGCCATGCTCATGGGACCGGTACGGCGCAGCGCGTATTCCAGCGCGATGCCCAGCCGGCCCCAGAAGCTCGAAGCGACCACGTTGAGCGTGCGCACTCCCTGCACCTTGAACACCGGGCGAATCTGCAGGTGATCCTGCAGGTTCGCGCCCACTCCGGGCAGCTCATGCCGCACGTCGATGCCATGCTCGCGAAGCAGCGGCGCCGGGCCGATGCCTGACAGCTGCAGGAGTTGCGGTGTGGCAATGGCGCCGGCCGACAGGATGACTTCGCGCGCGGCACGTACCGACACGCGCTGCGCGTCGCGCAGGATGGTCACGCCCGTGCACCGCTGACGTCCGTCTGCCGACTCGAACTGCAGCCGCTCGGCCACGGCGCGCACCCACACGGTGAGATTGGGGCGCGACCGTATCGGCTTGAGAAATGCCTTGGCGGCGCTCAGTCGCAATCCGTTGCGCTGGTTGACGTCGAAGTAACTGACCCCGGCGTTGTCACCACAATTGAAGTCCGCGACACGCGGAATACCCGCCTCTCCGGCGGCGTCTGCGAAGGCGTCCAGGATGTCCCAGCGCAGGCGCTGGCGACTCACCCGCCATTCGCCGTCGGTGCCGTGTGAGGCGATGGCCTCGGGCGCCCCCGCCTCGCAGCGATAGCTGCATTCGTGCGCGCGAAAGTCCGGCAACACATTGCGCCAGCTCCAGGCGTCGTCACCGCTGAGCTGCGCCCAGCCGTCGTAGTCGCGGGCCTGGCCCCGCATGTAAATCATGCCGTTGATGCTCGAGCTGCCGCCCAGCACCTTGCCGCGCGGGTACAGCAGGTCGCGACCGTTGAGTCCCGGCTCGTGTTCAGTGCGGTAGCGCCAGTCGGTGCGCGGATTGCCGATGCAGCGCAGGTAACCGACGGGGATGTGAATCCAGTGATAGTTGTCGTTGCCGCCTGCCTCGATGAGCAGTACGCGGCAGCCGGGATCGGCGCTGAGACGATTCGCGAGCACGCAGCCGGCCGTGCCTGCGCCAATGATCACGAAGTCGAAATTCGGATCGCTCAAACAAAGGACCCGCGTTGTTGTTAACGCGGCGCAGTGTACCTAAATTGACCTCCAGGAGATCGAAGCGAACAGGACCGCTGACCCGCGCGCCCCGAATGGCCGCGCGGGTCGCGGTTCAACTACTGCTTTGGGGGTTCGGCTGCAGGAGCCTGGTTGGCGCTGCTGACTTCGGCTCTCTCGATGAAGCCGTCACCGTTCTGATCGTAGCGCGCGAATTGCGAACTCACGTCAGAGTTGGCCGCTGCCTCTTCCTTCGAAATCTTCCCGTCGCCATTCGCGTCCAGTGATTCGAAAGTGGCGCCCTTCTGCGCAGGCTCCGAAGGCTGCGGCGGGGTCTGCGCCATGGCGGCCGCGATGGGCAGCAATGCCGCAACTGTACCCGCAATCAAATTTCTCGATGCTTTCATGTCGTTTCCTCTATTACACGATGTATCGGGATAGAAGAGAGCAAGCGACGTGCCAACTCGTGTGCGGGCCCGAATGGGCGATTGTCCGTGCGGATGCGCGGTGGGCACTGTCATGTTGAAAGAAATGCCAGTGGGTGCGCGTTAATTGCGATGGGTGCGCGCCCGGCTGTCGGCCTAACTATCGACCGCGCCTTGGGCGCATTCCGTCACGCTGTCGGACGATTGGTGGGTTGGGTGGGGATCGAACCCACGACCACCGCCTTAAAAGGGCGCTGCTCTACCGCTGAGCTACCAACCCGGTCTTTCGCAGGGCGCGCAGTCTACACGATCTGCACACCACCTTGGGCATAGCGCGTGGGGTCAGAAACTCCAGCAGAAACAAAGCCTTCTCGCCTTAACTTACAGGAATCACACAACCCGCATGCGAAGCCCTGCGCGTCCGCCTGGTAACACGACACGGTGAGTGAGTAGTCCACCCCCAATCGCGCACCTTCACGCACGATCTGCGCCTTGCTGAGCTTGATCAACGGTGCGCGGATCGCGATGCCGCGCCCTTCGACACCAGCCCGGGTCGCGAGCCTGGCGAGGTTCTCGAAAGCCGCCACGAACTCGGGACGGCAATCCGGATAACCCGAATAGTCGATGGCATTGACCCCGACATGAATCTCGCGGGCATCGAGTACTTCGGCCCAGGCCAATGCCAGCGACAACATGATGGTATTGCGCGCGGGAACATAGGTGATGGGAATGCCGGCCGTGGGTGTCGTGGGCACGGCGATGGACTTGTCGGTGAGCGCCGAGCCGCCGATGTCGGCGAGATCCACGCGCATGACACGATGCTCGCGAGCACCCATGGTGCTTGCCACGGCCGCCGCCGCCGTGAGCTCCGCGTGGTGGCGCTGCCCATACGCCACCGACAACGCAAAACACTCGAGACCCTGCTCTCGCGCCAGCGCCAGCACCGTGGCGGAATCGAGTCCGCCGGACAGCAGCACCACCGCACGCGTCGCCATGCGGTTACTTGCCCGGGACATTGCCCCAGAGCACCTTGTGGAGCTGGAGCTGAAAGCGCACCGGCAGCCGGTCCGCGAGAATCCAGTCGGCGAGCTGGCGCGCCGGCAATTGCTCGGCGCTGGGCGATAACAACACGTTGCAGCGTTCGAGCAATTTCAATTCGGCCAGCTTGTCGCGGCTCCACTCGTAGTCGGCGCGATCGCAGATCACGAACTTGATCTGCTCTTCGGCGCGCAGCAGGGCGAGGTCGTCGTATCGATTGCGGCTCTCTTCGCGGGAACCGGGAGTCTTGACGTCGACCACGCGAATCACACGCGGATCGACCGCGGCCAGCGGCATGGCGCCGCTGGTCTCGAGCGACACGCGGTAGCCGCAGTCACACAGGCCACTGAGCAGCGGCAGGCAATTCTTCTGTGCCAGCGGTTCACCTCCCGTGACGCACACGTAGCGCGGCGTGAACCCCGCCACGCGCTCCAGCACCTGCTCGATGGTCATCCATTCGCCGCCATGAAAGGCATAGGCGGTGTCGCAGTACTGGCAACGCAGCGGGCAACCGGTCAGGCGGACGAACACCGTGGGAAATCCCACCGTGTCGGCTTCACCTTGCAGCGAGTAGAAGATCTCCGTGATCTTGAGTCGGCGCCCTGCTTCGGAGGCTGCGCCGGAGTCGACTGCGGTTGCCGTCGCGTTCATCTGGCATTGGCGGGCAGGCGCTTCAAGCGCTCCGTCGCGAGCTGCGCGGCCTCGGTGCCGGGATAACGGCGCACCACGTCTTCCAGCGTGACACGCGCGTCGCCATTGCGGCCCAGCGCCGACTGCGTGAAGCCGATCTTCACCATGGCATCGGGCGCCTTGCGAGAATTCGGCCAGTCGGTGGTTACCTTCTGGAACGCCGCGATGGCGTTCTGGTATTCCTTGTTCACGTAGTACGCCTCGCCGAGCCAGTACTGCGCGTTGCTGGCGAGACTGCTGTCCGGATACGTGGCGACGAAGTTGCGGAACCCGGAAATGGCGCGTTGATAGTCTCCGCCCTTGAGTGCGTTGAAGGCCGCGTCGTAACTCGCCTGCTCTCCGCCGGTTACAGGTGCGGCCACAGCGCTGCCCGCACCCGGCGTGCCGGCCACGCTGCCAGCGGCGACCGCGCTGCCGGCGCCGACACCACCGAGCGTTTCGAGCGCGGCGATGCGCTTCTCGAGATCGCCATAGAGGGTGCGCGTCTGCGACTTGCCACCCTGGCTTTCGTTTTGCAGGAGCTCGACCTCGCCGCGCATGGTACGCAGCTCGGCCTGCAGCGCATCGATTCGCTGCGCCATCTCGAGCAGGCTCTGGTTGGTCATGACGCGCTCGATACGCTGCAACCGCGCATCGATATCGTTCATGCGGATCTGCACCGGATCTTCCTCGGGCGAAACCGCGCAACCGCCGAGGGTGAGCGACAGCAGCAGGATGGAAAGATAGTGACGACTCATGAATGACCTCGCGTGTTACTTGAGATACACGATCTCGACGCGACGATTCAGCGCATAGGTCTGCTCGTCGCTGCCAGCCGCAGCGGGCCGCTCCTCGCCGTAGGAAACCGTCGAGAGCTGCACCTCGGCCACACCCTGCAGCAGCAGTGCGCGTCGCACGGCCTGTCCGCGCCGTTCGCCCAGGCCGATGTTGTATTCGCGCGATCCGCGTTCGTCGGCGTGGCCTTCGAGGCGCACCTTCTGCGCGGGATTCTTCGACAGGTACTGCGCATGCGCGGCGACCACGGTCTGCGAATCGGCACGGATGTCGGCCTTGTCGAAGTCGAAATACACAATGCGCTTCGACAGCAGCTCGCCGCTCGGCCCGCCGGTGGCAGTGTCGTCGCCAGCGACAGCATTGGCATCGTCCACGCCACTGGTGTCACCCGTGGGTTGCTGCGTCTGTGCAGGTTGTTCCGGGGGTTTGCCCGGGCAACCGGCGAGCAATGCCAGCGTGGCGACGAGAACCGCGGTCGATAGGAAATTCTTCATTGTTACTCCTTCACTGTAGATACGGTCCCCACACCGGCTCGCGAACTTCGCCTGCGTCGGCATTGAGCTTGAGCGAGGTCTGACCATCAATGGACACCGTCTGCAAAATTCCCTGGCCGCGTTCACGTCCGGCGAGGATCACCATGGCGCCGTTGGGGGCAAAACTCGGCGATTCATCCTGGCGCCCCTTGGACAGGACCGTCATGGTGCCGCTCGCCAGGTCCTGCAGGCCGATGCGATACGCGCCATTGTCGAGCGTGAGCACCGCCAGCTGCTTGCCGTCGGGCGAGACACGCGGTCGCGCATTGTAGGTGCCGGTGAAGGTCACGCGTTTCGGGCGTTCGTTGCCGCCGAGCGTGAGCCGGTACACCTGCGGGCTGCCGGGCCGGTCGGAGGTGAAGAAGATGGACCCGCCATCGGGGGAAAAATTCGCCTCGGTGTCGATGCCGGGATCATCGGTGAGCCGCTGCAGTTGCTGGGTGCCGAGGTCGAGCAGAAAGATATCGAGATTGCCGTTGCTGCCCGAAAGCGTGAGCGCGAGCTTCTTGCCGTCGGGCGACCAGGTGGGCGCACCGTTGATTCCGGCGCGCGCCGACACGCGGCTGCGCTGCGTGGTACGGATGTTCTGCACATATACCGCCGATACACGGCTTTCGAACGATACGTACGCCAGCATGCTGCCGTCGGGTGACCACGCCGGCGACATCAGCGGGCGGTCGCGGCTCAGGATGGCCTGGGCATTTTCGCCGTCGGCGTCTGCGACGATGAGCTGGTATTTCTGGTTCGGCGGTTTGCCATCCACCGACACATAGGCGATGCGCGTGGCAAACGCGCCGCGCACGCCGATGATCTTTTCGTAAATGGCGTCGGCGACGCGATGCGCCCCGTTGCGCAAGTTGGCGGGTTTGACGGTCCACGTCTGCCCCATCATCCGCATGCCGTTGAGGACGTTGACCAGTTCCGCGCCCACGGTTATGTCGCCGTTCGCGAGCGACGTGAGTTTGCCGACGACGACGTAATCGTTGCGCTGCTGCTTGAAGCCTGCGATGTCGACCTCGCCGGCGGATGTCGGTGTCGTCAGCATGTCGGTGCGCGGCATGCCTTTGAACCGACCGCTGCTTTCGAGATCACGCTGCACGATGGCGGCCACGTCCACTCCACCGTCGGCGGGCACCGCCCGGCCGAAGGGGACCACTGCGATGGGAATCGGGTCGGTCACACCCTGGGTAATCGTGAGCCTGAGCTGGGCGAATGCGGGACCCGCCACGCCGAGCGTCAGGAAGAGCAGAGAGGTCGCGAACTTCTTCATGCGGTCACTCTTTCGGGGCGAATGTTAGCTCTAAATTGCGTTCGAACAGGGCCGGATCCGGAGGGTTCGGCAGCGGCGAGGCTCGCAGTACGGCAGCTTCGACAGATTCCCGCAGGGCGGTGTCATTGATGCTGCAATTGTT
>Ga0190270_10000988_pt1 | contig 12932 bp, 9 predicted proteins | sample Popmic320T_FD_133748 | JGI IMG/M metagenome (GOLD analysis project Ga0190270, IMG submission 133748) | Populus adjacent soil microbial communities from riparian zone of Weber River, Utah, USA - 320 T | ecosystem: Environmental > Terrestrial > Soil > Riparian zone | place: USA: Utah | collected... | reverse complement strand
TGCTCGACGCGAAGATGGCGCCGCGCGCGCGCCGCGCGCTCATGCACAAGGGCACCTTCCGCGAGGCGCTCACCTGGCTGGAGATCCACGGACAGGCGCCGGAAGCGGTCGCCGAGTGGCACGCGCTGATCGCGCACTCCGGCGCGCCAGCCGAAGCCGGGGAGAGTGTCGAGGTCGAGCGCGACGATCGTCCGCGACGCCGCCGCCGGCGCCGTGGCCGGCGCCGCCCCCCCCCGTCGTCACCCCCACAGTAAAAGGCGGGTTGGGCGGGTAAGGCAGGTAGGGCGGGTGGGTAAGAACGCGGACGGCGGGCTGAAGCCCCACCCTACATTAGCGGCAGACAGAGTTCTTACCAGCCCTACCGCGCGGAGCGCGGCCCCACCGCCTCACCCGCCAGGTGATCGCTATCCGTTCGTGCGTTCGAACTCGCGCATGAACTGCACGAGCGCCTCCACGCCGTCTTCCGGGAACGCGTTGTAGATCGAGGCGCGCATGCCGCCGACCGACCGGTGGCCCTTGAGGCCGTCGAGCCCGTTGGCCGTCGCCTGCTTGTCGAACGCCTTCTCCAATTCCTCCGAGGGCAGGCGGAACGTGACGTTCATCAGGGAGCGGCTTTCCGGCTGCGCGGTGCCGCGATAGAAGCCGGTGCGATCGATCTCAGCGTAGAGCCGGCGCGCCTTGCGCTCGTTGATGGCGCCCACGGCGGCGAGCCCCCCCTGTGCGAGCAGCCACTTGAGCGTCAAGCCGAGGATGTAGACGCCGAAGGTGTTGGGCGTGTTGTAGAGCGAGTTGTTCTCCGCCTGCACCTTGTAACTGAGCATCGCCGGCAGCGACGCCTGCGAGCGCGCGATCAGATCCTCGTGAACGACCACCAGCGTCACGCCGGACGGGCCGAGGTTCTTCTGCGCCCCGGCGTAGATCAGGCCGAAGCGGCTGACATCGATCGGCCGGCTGAGGATGTCGGACGACGCGTCGGCGACGAGCGGCACGCCGCCCACCTCGGGCAGCGCGTGCCATTCAGTGCCCTCGATCGTGTTGTTCGTGGTGAAGTGCGCGTATGCCGCGCCCGGCGTCAGCGTCAGTTCGTCGGCGCGCGGAATGCGGGTGTACTTGTCGGCCTTGGTGGACCCGGTGACGTTGACCGGACCGACGCGCTTGGCCTCTTTGATCGCCTTGTCGGCCCACGTGCCGGTGTCGATGTAATCCGCCGTGCTGCCCGGCGTGAGCAGGTTCATCGGCACCATCGAGAACTGCAGGCTGGCGCCGCCCTGCAGCATGAGCACCTGATAGGACGCGGGCGCGCCGGTCAGCGTCCGGAAGTCCGCGATGGCGCCGTTCAGCAGATCCTCGAACGCTTTCGACCGGTGACTGATCTCCATCACCGACATGCCGACGCCCGGCAGCGAGATCATCTCGCGCTGTGCCTGCTCGAGCACGGGCAGCGGCAGGACGGCGGGACCGGCGGAGAAGTTGAAGATTCGGGTCGTGGTCGGCATGAGAGGCTCCTGATCCGATCCTACTGCAGCCTTCAGCCTCTAGCCTTTGGCCTTTGGTCTTTGGCAAGAGCTTCCCGACAAGCAGGAGTAGTACCTAGAGGCTAAAGGCCAGAGGCAAGAGGCCAAGCCGCTCAGATCAGATGCGTAAGCAGCCCGTCGCGGAGCTTCGGCTCGAACCAGGTGCTCTTGGGCGGCATGACGCCACCGGCGTCGGAAATCGCCATCAGCTCGCGCACCCCGACCGGGAACAGCGAGAAGGCCACCGCCCACTCGCCCGACCCGACGCGACGCTCGAGCTCCTCGGTACCGCGGCCGCCGCCGACAAAATCGATCCGCGAGTCGGTGCGCGGGTCGCCGATCCCCAGCAGCGGGGAAAGGATGAGGGTCTGAAGCCGGCTGACGTCGAGCCGCTCGTCGGGCAGCATCGACGCCGGTACGCCGCCCAGCGCGACGGTGTGCCAGCGACCCGCCAGATACATCGACACCTCACCGTGCCGCGCCGGCACGGGGCCGCCAGGAGTGACCGAGAGGCGCTCGTGGAGCACGGCGAGCAGTGATTCCGGCGTGTGGCCCCCGAGGTCGCGAATCACCCGGTTGTAGGGCAGAATCTGCACCTGCGCGTCGGGAAACGCCACCGCCAGGAACGCGTCCCATTCGCCCGGTTCGCGGTTGGGCGCCACGTGTCGCCGCGCCCTGGCGGCACTGGCCGCCCGGTGGTGCCCGTCGGCGATATAGAGGGCGGACACCGCGGCGAACCCGGCGACGAACGCCGGGGCCAGCGCATCGGCCACACGCCACACCGCGTGCTGGACGCCGTCGGCCGCCGTGAAGCCGAAGAGCGGCCACTCGTCGGTGACGCGCGCCACCAGATCGTCGATCGCGACCTCCGAGCGGTAGGTCAGGAACACCGGCCCGGTCTGCGCACGCAGGCGGATCAGATGCCTGGTCCGATCGTCTTCCTTGTCGGGACGCGTGTGCTCGTGCTTCTTGATGGCGTGGTGGTCGTACTCGTGGAGCGAGAAACAGCCGGCCACGCCGGTCTGGACGTGCTGTCCCATCCGCAGGCGATAGATGTAGAGGCTCGGCGACTCCTCCACGATCAACGGGGCCCGCTCCCTCAGCCCGGCGAAGTTGCGGGCCGCGCGCTCGTATACCGCCTCGGCGTGCGGATCGGTGCCGGACGGGAGATCGATTTCGGCACGCGACACGTGGAGGAAACTGAGCGGATTGCCGAGCGCCAGCTCGCGCGCCTCCGACGTGCTGACGACGTCGTAGGGCACGGCGGCCACGCGCTCCGCCGCGGCTGGTACGGGACGCAGCGCACGGAACGGGACCAGCGCAGCCATCTCGAAATTATAGTGGCCGCGCGAACTCGCCTTCGTCGGCCGTGGTCAACACCACCGGACCGCGAGAAGGGTCAGCGGGGCGCAGCCGACTCCGCGAGCCGGGCGAGCGCCCGGTCGCGCTCGGCGGTGAACGCCGTCATCGTGTCCGGCGGGATCGGTTCGCCCGGCGGCTGGTTGAGGTGCTCGCGAAGCGGGTTCACGAACTCGCCGTTCCGCTTGAGGCCGTAGTGCAGGTGCGCGCCGGTCGCAAGACCGGTGGCGCCCACGAGGCCAACGGTCTGGCCCTGTTCCACGCGCACGCCCGAGCGGATGCCGCGGCCGAACGCCGAGAGATGGAGATAATACGACTCGTAGCCCGACTCATGGCGCACGCGCACCATGCGGCCGTTGGTGCCGTCGTAGGTGGCGGCGACGACCACGCCCGAGGCAGCGGCAATCACCGGGGCGCCCGTGGGCGCGGCGTAGTCGACCCCGCGGTGCGCGCGCGCCGTGTGCAAGACCGGATGGCGCCGGCTCGACGAGAACCGCGACGTGATCCGCGGCTCGAACTTGAGCGGCGAGCGCAGGAAGAACCGGCGCAGCGAGCGGCCGAGCTCGTCGTAATACGCCGCCTTTCCCCCGGGAACGGTGAAGCGGATCGCGCGCAGCGTGCGGCCGCCGTTGTGCAACTCGGCCGCCGTGATGTCGCCATAGCTCGAGGCGCCGCCCTCGCGCGTGTACTTGTCGAACGCGAGCGCGTAGGCGTCGCCGGGTTGCACGTCCGAGTTGAAATCGATTTCGCCCGAGAAGATGCCGGCGAGCGCCACGGCCAGCTCGGCGCCCTCGCCCGCACTTGAAACCGACTGGAAGAGCGACGGCGTCTGGCGGTCGATGCGGCCGGCCGCGGTGGCGTGCTCGAGGGTCTTGGGAATGGGCACGACGGCCGCGTCGAGCAACGACGACTCCGCCGACGCGGGCGCAATTCTCAGGAAGCGGTCGTTGTCGATCTCGTACTGGAAGAAGCGGATGGTGCCGTCGACCGTGCGCTCGAGCGCGAACGGCTGCAGCGCCCGCAGGCGGCGCGGGTCGAACACCTCGCGCGCGGCGTTCACCACGCCGAGCGCCGCCTCGTCGGCCACGCCGTGTCCGCGCAGGAGTCCGTCGAGGGTGGTGCTGCCCGGCACCAGGCCCGAGACGAGCATCGTGTCTGGCGTGAGCGGGATGTCGCGGCCGATGTCGCCGCCGGGGCCGGGATCGTCGCCGACCGGAGCGGCACAGGCTGCCAGCCCGACAGCCAGCGCGCCGCCTGCGGCGACCCCGAGCCCCGCTCGCCACCAGGTTCGCATCATTGGTTCGAGTCGATAGACGCCGTCGCTGGCGCCGCGGCCGGTCACAACCTCTTTTCGACCGCGGCGGCCGGCCGGAATAGCCGCCCCGGCGGCTGCTACACTCACTCGATGGACGGGTTCACACGTCGCCGGGCGCTGACGGGCGCCCTGGCCGCTGGCTTGTTCTCCGCGGCCCTCGCGCTCCCATCCGCGCAGTCGCGCACACAGGCGAAACCCGATCCGGCCCCGGTGGCCCAGGCGGCGCGGCCCGACAGCGCGGATCTCGACGCCATCACCCGCATCAAGGAAGAAGCCCTGCAGCGGTCGCAGGTCATGGACACGCTGTGGTACTTGACCGACGTCCACGGCCCACGACTGACCAACTCACCCGGGCTGAAAGCGGCGGCGACGTGGGCGCAGAGCCGCCTTCGCGACTGGTCCATTCCAAGCGTGCGCGAAGAGACCTGGGGGCCGTTCGGCCGCGGCTGGGCCAACGAGAAGCTCACCGCCCAGGTGCTCGCGCCGCAGCCCTTCCCGTTGATTGCCGCTCCGCGGGCGTGGACACCCGGCACCGACGGGACCGTGACCGCCGACGCGGTGGTCACCGCCATCCGGACCGACGCCGACTTCGCCACCTGGACCGGCAAGCTCTCCGGCAAGATCGTGCTCAACCAGCCGGCGGTGGACATCCCGCTTCTGACAGCGCCGCTCGCGCGGCGGTTCACCGATCAGGATCTCGTCGATCTGCAGGTGCAGCCGGTGAACCCGGGGCGTGGCCGCGGCGCGCGCGCCGGCGGCGCCCCCACGGCTGCGGGTTTCACCGAGCGGCTCAATCAGTTCTTCGCGCGCGAGGGCGTGGTGGCGACGCTCGAGCCGGGCACGGGACGCAACAATCGCGGCGCGATTCTCGTCCACAACGCGCCGGCCGCGTATTGGAGCGCGAACCCGCCGATGATGACGCCGCAACTCGTCGTCTCGTCGGAGCAGTACAACCGTATGGTCCGGCTCGTCCAGGGCAAGGTGCCGGTGCGGCTCGAGCTGAACGTGCAGAACCGCTTCGTCGGCGATTCGCTCGACGCGTTCAACATCGTCGCCGAGCTTCCAGGCACGGATAAGGCCGCCGAAGTGGTGATGCTCGGCGCGCACTTCGACTCCTGGCACTCGGGCACCGGCGCCGTCGACAACGCCGCCGGGTCGGCGGCGATGATGGAGGCCATGCGCATCCTCAAGGCCACTGGCCTGCGCCTGCGCCGCACCGTCCGGCTGGTGCTGTGGACCGGCGAGGAACAGGGGCTGCTGGGATCGCAGGCGTATGTCAAGGAGCACTTCGGCGATCCCGCCGCCATGACGCTGAAGCCCGAGCACGCGCGCGTGTCGGTCTACTTCAACATGGACAACGGCTCCGGCGCCATTCGCGGCGTCTACCTCCAGGGCAACGAGGCGGTGCGGCCCATCTTCGCGGCATGGATGGAGCCGTTCCGCAGCCTCGGCATGACCACGATGGCGATTCGCAACGTCGCCAGCACCGATCACCGATCGCTCGACGCCATCGGCATTCCAGCCTTCCAGTTCATTCAGGACCCGCTCGACTACGGCAGCAACGCCCACCACACCAACAACGACGTCTACGAGCGGGTGCAGCCGGAGGACATGATGAAGAACGCCGCCATCGCCGCGTCGTTCGTCTATCACGCCGCCGTGCGCGACGAGCTGCTGCCGCGCAAGCCGCTGCCGCGCCCGCAGCCGCGCCCGGTGTCCACGCAGTAAGGCCGCATGCCGCTGGCGCTGTCGCTGCTGCTCGCCGCTGCCACTGGTGCCATCGCCTACCTCGTCGCCCGCTCCCTCGCCGCGCGCGAGCTGGCCGATGCCCGCGCGGTGTCTGCCGCCGAACTCGCGGCGGCGCGGCAGGACAACCAGTGGCTCCGCCGCGAGCTCGAGCAGCAGCAGGCGTCGCTCGGCGCCACGCAGGCGCTGCTCGACAAGGCCGAGCTGAACCTGCGCGAGGCGTTCCAGTCGCTGGCCGCCGAAGCCCTGAACAGCAACCGCGGCGCCTTTCTCGACCTCGCGCGCACCGCCTTCGAAGGGCTCACGAAGCAGTCCACGGCGCAGATGGACGCCCGCAAGCAGGCCATCGACGCGCTGGTGCAGCCGCTCACCGACACCATGAAGCAGGTGCACGAGCGGCTGGGCGCGGTGGAGAAGGAGCGTACGGCGTCGTTCGCGCAGCTCGGCGAGCAGATTGCCGCCCTCGGCACCACCACCCACACCTTGTCGCGCGCGCTTCGCACGCCTTCGGTGCGCGGCCGCTGGGGCGAGATGCAGCTGCGCCGGGTCGTCGAGCTCGCCGGCATGCTGCACCGATGCGACTTCGAGGAGCAGCCGGGCCTGTGGTCCGATGCGGGCCGCCAGCGCCCCGATCTCATCGTCCGGCTCCCCCTGGGCAAGAGCATCGTCGTGGACGCCAAGGTGCCGCTCGAAGCGTTTCTCGACGCGCAGGAGGCCAGCGACGACGAGGTCCGTGTCGAACGATTCCAGGCGCACGCGCGCCGCGTCCGCGAGCACATGGAACGGCTGGGCAGCAAGGCGTACTGGGAGTCGATCGAGGGCGAGTCCCCCGAGATGGTGGTGATGTTCCTCCCCGGCGAGACGCTCTTCAGCGCGGCGCTCCAGCACGACCTCTCGCTCATCGAACACGGCCTCAAGCAACGGGTGCTCCTCGCCAGCCCGATCACGCTCATCGCCCTGCTCACGACCGTGGCCCATACCTGGCGGCAGGAAGTGCTGGCCGAGAACTACAAGGAGGTGGCGCGGCTGGGCAAGGAGTTCTACGAGCGCCTGGCGCGGTTCACCGAGCATTTCGACGACGTCCGCAAGAAGCTCGAGGGCGCGGTGCAGGCCTACAACCAGGCCGCCGGGTCGCTCGAGTCCCGGGTCCTCGTCAGCGCCCGCCGCCTGCGGGAGTTCGACGTGACGTCGAGCCCCGAGCTCCCATTTGCCGAGCCGGTCGCGACGGTACCGCGGGTGCTGGCGCCGCTCGGACCGGTGGGGCTGCACGAGGAGGCTGTGACCCAACCCGACCTCCCCGAGTAAGATCGGAGGTTCATGTCGGAAAGTGCCCCGCCGCTCGAATCCGCGCGGCCCCTGGATTTCATACGCGAAATCGTCACCGAGGACCGGAAAACCGGCCGGCATGGCGGACGCGTTCACACCCGGTTTCCGCCCGAGCCGAACGGCTACCTGCACATCGGGCACGCCAAGTCGATCTGCCTGAACTTCGGCGTCGCCGCCGAATTCGGCGGTCTCTGCAACCTGCGCTTCGACGACACCAACCCGGCGAAGGAAGACGTCGAGTACGTGGATTCCATCCAGGAGGACGTGCGCTGGCTCGGGTTCGACTGGGACGGCCGGATGTTCTACGCCTCGGACTATTTCGAGGAGATGTACCAGTACGCGGAGCGGCTGATTGGCGCGGGTCTCGCCTACGTCGACGGCCTGACCGCCGACGAGATCCGGCACTACCGCGGCACCCTCACCGAGCCCGGCCGCAACAGCCCGGACCGGTCGCGGCCGCCGGTGGAAAGCCTCGATCTCCTGCGCCGCATGCGCGCCGGGGAGTTTCCCGACGGCGCCTATGTGCTGCGCGCGGCCATCGACATGGCGTCGCCCAACATCAACATGCGCGATCCGACCCTGTACCGGATCCGGCGCGCGACGCACCACCGCACCGGCGACGCGTGGTGCATCTATCCGACCTACGATTTCGCGCACCCGATCTCGGACGCGATCGAAGGCATCACCCACTCGATCTGCACGCTCGAGTTCGAGGATCACCGGCCGCTCTACGACTGGGTCGTGCAGCACTTCCGCCGCGGCGAGAGCACGCCGCAGCCGCAGCAGATCGAGTTCGCCCGGCTGAACCTCAATTACACGGTGATGAGCAAGCGCAAGCTGCTCGCGCTGGTGGAACTGAAGCACGTGGCCGGCTGGGACGACCCGCGGATGCCGACCATCGCCGGCATCCGTCGGCGCGGCTACACGCCGGCGGCGATGCGCGACTTCTGTGCCCGCATCGGCGTGGCCAAGAAAGAGAACGTCATCGACATCGCGCTGCTCGAACACACCGTGCGCGAGGATTTGAACCGCACGGCGCCGCGGGCCCTGGCGGTGCTGCGGCCGCTCAAGGTGGTGATCGAGAACCTGCCCGAAGGGTTCGAGCGCCAGCTCACCGCCATCAACAACCCCGAAGACGAGAGCGCCGGCACGCGCCAGATCCCGCTGTCGCGCGAGATCTACATCGAGCGCGACGACTTCATGGAGGCGCCGCCGAAGAAGTTCTTCCGGCTGTCACCGGGCGCCGAGGTGCGGCTGCGCTACGCATTCATCCTCAAGTGTGAGCGCGTCGTGAAGGACGCCGCTGGCGAGATCGTCGAGTTGCGCTGCTCGGCCGACCTGGAATCGCTCGACGGCGCAAGCGCGGCGCGACGGGTAAAGGGCACAATCCACTGGGTGTCGGCCGCGCACGCGGTGGACGCCGAGTTGCGGCTCTACGAGCGGCTGTACATGTCCGAGGACCCCGGCGAAGGCGGCCGCGATCCGCTCACCGACCTCAACCCCAACTCGCTCGAGCGCTTGACATCCGCCAAGGTCGAACCGTCGCTGGCGGCTCCGGCGCCAGGTGCCCGTTACCAGTTCGAGCGCCAGGGCTACTTCTGCGCCGACCCCGACTCGCGCCCGGGCGCGCCGGTGTTCAACCGGACGGTCACCTTGAAGGACGCCTGGGCGAAAATCGCGACACGAGGCACGTGACGGCTTCGGGCCTCAGGCTTCGGGCTTCGGCACCCCACGGTGTCGGCGCGGCGGCCGCGGTACTGGCGGCGGGGCTCATCGTCGCGGTCGTGCCGGTGTCGTCGCAGTCGCCGGCGACGCCCTCGCGCCAGGCCCTCATCGACGATCTCGTCGTCGCCAACCGCATCCTCGCCAACGAGGGTGTGGTGGACGGCTACGGCCACGTCAGCGTCCGCAATCCGGCCAATCCGGAGCGCTACTTCCTGGCGCGCGCGGGGGCGCCCGCGTTGGTGACCTCGACGGACATCGTCGAATATGACCTCGACAGCAACGCCACTACCGGATCGGCGACCGGTTACTCGGAGCGCTTCATTCACGGCGAGATCTACAAGGCCCGTCCCGATGTGAAGGCGGTCGTGCACTGCCACTGCCTCGACGTGATTGCGTTCGCCGCCGCCAAGGTGCCGCTGCGGCCGATGTACCACATGGGCTATTTCATCAGCGAAGGGGTGCCGGTGTTCGACATCCGCGAGAGCGCGGGCATCACCGACATGCTCGTCAGCACGCCGGTGCTGGGACGTACGCTGGCCCGGGTCCTCGGCCCGCGGTCGGCCGCGCTGATGCGCGGCCACGGCGCGGTGGTCGTGGCCGACTCGCTGCACGTGGTCGTGGCCAAGGCCTACTATCTCAACGTGAACGCACGTCTGCAGTCGGACGCGATGCAGCTCAGGGGCAGCGGCGTCACCTACCTCGATCCGGAAGAGGCCAAGAAGGCCGTCCAGACCTACGAGCGCTCGTGGGAGTTCTGGAAGTCGCGGTTGCCACGCTGAGTCAGGGCGGTCTGAAGACCGCCCTCTACGTCTCGATCATCCGGCCGTGCCGCGCCGACCATTCGCGCAGCCGCTTCACCGCGGCCACGGCCTCGGGCTCGAATGCCAGCCGCTCGTTGGGCCACGGCATCCGCCAGGTCCAGTTCCGATCGTTCACCGTGGCCGGCGTGTTGATCCGCTCGGACCAGCCGAAGACGTCCTGCACCGGCAGGATCACGAGCGAGGAGTTCGACGCCAGGAGCGCCTCGATGAATGCGTCGCGGACCGCTGGCGAGAGCGCCGGGTCGTCCACCGCGGCGCGGGCGGCGTCGGGGCCGAGCCGCTGGGCCACCAGGGGAATCGCCAGGGCGGCCTCGCGTTCATCAGCGGGAGCCGACTCCCACCACGTGACCATCGGCTCGGTATCGTGTGTGCCGGACGTCGCCACCGACAGCGTCGGATAGGCCGCGGGATCCGCGAACGGACGCCCCGCCTGGTTCCAGAGCCGCTCCCAGCGAAACACCTTGCAGCCGGCCACCTTGATCCGCGTCAGCGACGCGCGGACGAAGTCGGGCACCACGCCCAGGTCCTCGGCGACGATGTGCGCGCCTGACGCCAGGAACACGCTGAGTACCCGCTCGCCGAGGGCCGTCTGCGACGGTTCGTCGGGTGGCGTGAACTCGCCCGGGCCCGTGCTGTCGCCGAGTGGACGCGAGAACGTCCGGTAAAACCCCACCAGGTGGTCCACGCGGTAGCCACCGAAGAGTGCCGCATTGCGCCGGGCCCGTTGATGCAGCCAGGCGAAGCCGCCGGCGGCGATGACATCCCACTTGTAGACCGGCAGCTTCCAGTCCTGTCCGGTCGCGCTGAACGCGTCGGGCGGCACGCCGAGCGAGGCGTCGAGGCGGAAATCGTCCTGGTGCGCCCATACGTCGGCGCTGTCGAGCGCCACCATGAAGGTCAGGTCGCCGAACAGGACCACCGGGCCGGCCGCGGCCCGCGCCGCCTGCCACTGATCCTCGGCCAGCCACTGGAGATACTGGCGGTAACGGACGTCATCGCCGAGCTCGACACGCGCGGCGGCGAGCGCGAAGGGGTCGCGGTTGCGGAGCCCGTCGGGCCATTCCGTCCACGGCGCATGGCCGCGGCGTTCGTGCAGGGCGCGGAAGAGGGCGTAGTCGTCGAGCCACCATGCCTGCTCCTCGGTGAACCGGCGGAACGCGCGCGCCCGCTCGCCGCCGCCGCGCAGCTCGGTGTCGCGAAACCGCTCGTATGACCGTCGCAGCGCAACGTGCTTGAGGCGCCGCACGCCGGCATAGTCGACCGCTGGCGCGACCCGCAGGCTCTCGAGCTTGGTTCGGAGCTCGGCCTCGAGCGCCCGCTCGCCGCCCAGCGCCGCAAAGTCCTCGACGTCGCCCATCGACAGGTACTGCGGGTCCACGGCCATCGCACTGAGCGACGAGTACGGGGAGGTTTCGTGCGGCGGCAGCTCGTTGATCGGGAGCAGCTGGAGCAGCCTCAGCCCAGCCGACTCGAGCCAGCGGGCGGCGGGCCCGATGTCGCCGATCTCGCCGACGCCCCAATCCCGATCGGAGCGCAGGGAGAAGAGCGGCACGAGCACCCCCGCCCGGCGCGGCGGCGCCGGTCCCTCGAGCGGGTCAGAGGACCCGCCGGAAGATGCCGTTCCAGGGAGCGGGTCTAAGGACCCGCGGGCACTCTCCCAGGTCATGCGGCCACTGCGTAGCGCAGCGTGCGGTCGAAGGCGTCGGCAAAGACGTCCTCGGGCACGAGCAGGCTGAACACGAGGAACGCTTCGTGCTCGAAGTCGAAGAAGTAGCCGGGATGCACGAGGATTCGCTCGTCCCGTAACAGACCCAGGATCAGCGCCTCCTCCCCGTGTGTCGCCGGCACGCGCACGACCCCCGACCACCCGCCCTCGACGGGCAGCAGGTCGCAGGCAGGATGCCCGGCGGCGACCCGCCGGGCGGCGGCGAGAGTGCCGCGGACGCGGGCGTGGATGGCGTCGCGCACGGCAGCCCCGCGGCGCAGCAGATCCGGCGCCGCCACCTGCACGGGCGTGCTGACGGACAGAAACGTGTCGGCGATCAGCTCGAGACCCTCGAGCGCCGCCGCGCGATCGGTCTCGGGGCCGCCCACGATCGTCCACCCCAGCTTCACCTGCGGCAGACCGACCGACTTCGACGCCCCGCCCATGGAAAACGCGAGCACACCGGCGGCGGCAGCCAGGTCGGTGACGGGCGACGCCGCGTCGAGCGCGTAATCGGCGAACACCTCGTCCACCACCAGCGCCCAGCCGCGATCGCGGCACAACCGGGTGATCGCCTCGACCTCGCGCGGGCTCACGTACGAGCCCGTCGGATTGTTGGGCGACACCAGCAGCAGGGCCCGCGTGTCACCCGGCGCAGCCGCCACGCTGTCGAGGTCGATTTCCCACCGGCCGTGGTACTCGAGGCGGTAGGGCACGGCGCGAACGTTTTCGAGCCGCGTCAGGTGCTCGAACAGCGGGTAACTGGGACGGGGCACGAGGACGCTCTCCCCAGCATCGCACAGGAGCTTGAAGAGCCACCCGTACATCTCGCTCGTGCTCGCCGACAACACGACCTGCCCCGGGTCCACACGCGCGCCGCGCCGCGCATAGTCGAGCGCCACCGCTTCGCGTGCACCGCTCAGCCCAAGCGGCTGAGGCTCGTAGCGCAGCGCGGCCTTTCCGGCCAGGGGCGCCAGCAGGTCTTCCGGGTAGGAGATGCCCGCGCGGGTAGGATTCGACTCGGTGAGATCGACGTACGGCGTGCCCGATTGACGCAACCGGTCGAGCCGCTGCGTGAGTGCATTGGGCGCCGACTCGCGCGGCAGGCGGCTCGAAGGCCTCATCCGCCGCTATTGTGACTCAATCAATGCGTCTCATTGGCGGCTGAGCGCCGAGTACTCGAGCATCTGGGCCTCGAGATCGCACGGATACGACACCTCGACGTCACGGATGCCGCCGGCGTCGTCGTGCACCGGCGAGAGCCGGGGCATCACGAAGGCCGAGTACGACGGCAGCCGCAGCGCGTCGACCCGGGCCACCACCTCGTCGCGCAGCGCCGGGTCGAAGTGCACGCCGTAGGCTTCGGTGAGAGCCTGCGCCGCGGCGTAGTCGCCCTCGCACTTGATGCGCTGCACTTCGGC
>Ga0190270_10000987_pt1 | contig 12940 bp, 18 predicted proteins | sample Popmic320T_FD_133748 | JGI IMG/M metagenome (GOLD analysis project Ga0190270, IMG submission 133748) | Populus adjacent soil microbial communities from riparian zone of Weber River, Utah, USA - 320 T | ecosystem: Environmental > Terrestrial > Soil > Riparian zone | place: USA: Utah | collected... | reverse complement strand
TCGACGAGCTCGATCGCCGCGCCGATCGCGGTGATCTCGCCATTCTCGCCGGCGCGCGCGACGATCTCCGGCTCGAGCTTGGGGTTGTCCCAGTTCGAGATGTCCACCACGGCGCCCGACTCGAGCCGGTTGGCGGTCGGCAGGTGGCCGACGAGCGGCGCGTCGATGCCGAGCTTCTGCATCGCCGCGTCGGTGCCGAAGCCGAGCTTCCAGCCCAGTGGGCGCTCGTCGCGGTCGAGCGTGCGGCGGGCGTCGGCGAGCTGCGTCGCCATCCCGCGCTTGATGCGTTCGTCAGCCACTGGGCGGGGATGATGCCAGCGATGCTCCGGAAACGCCGTCTGCCCAAGCCGACGGACCCTGGCGACGACAAGGTGCTCGCCGACATCCGCGAGTTCGGCTTCCACGCGAAGCACGTGCGCAAGTGGAACCACCCCGAGCACGCCTCCGACGAGCCGACCAACCCGGTCTACGAGGCGGGGATCTCCTACACGGTCGGGCTCCCGTACAGCCACGGCCACCCCGAGCTCGCGCTCGTCGGCCCGCTGCCGGACGACCGGGCGCACGACATCCTCTGGGAGGTCGTCAACCTGATCGAGGACGGCCGGACGTTCGCGGCCGGCGACGAGAGCGACGAGGTCCTCAGGGCGTACCCGGCGCGCTTCGGCCCGGTCAGCCATGTCTGGCGCAAGGAGGTCCTCACCTTCGCGGACTGGGCGGCGCGGCGAAAGCCGTTCGAGGCACTCCAGATCCTCGTGCCCGACGAGGCGGGCGCCTTCCCCGGCGACCCCGCCTACGACGGCATGCCCCAGCCGCTGCTCGGCTAGCGGGGGATCGCGAGCGGCGTCAGCAACCTCCGCGGCTCGCGCAGCGCGAGGGTGACCGCGTCGTCGCGCGCGGGCGGCGTCGCCCCCGGGCCGAGGCGCATCTCGAGCTCGGCGGCCGGCGGCTCGGCCTCGCAGCGCGGGCACCAGCCGGTCGGGCCGAGCTCCGTCCCGCACGCCACGTGGATGAAGACACGGCGCGGGCCGCCCGGGCTCGTGTGTTTCTCGCCCCACTGCATCAGCGCGTGGACCGCGGGCCACAGGTCGGCGCCGCGCTCGGTCAGGACGAGCTCGTCGCGCCCCGGCGCGTACGGGCGCCGCTCGACCAGCCCGCGCTCAACCAGCGACGCGATGCGCGCGCTGAGCACCGCGCGCGGGACGTCCAGGTGCCGCTGCAGATCGCTGAAGCGGCGCACGCCGAAGAACAGGTCGCGCACGATCAGCAGCGTCCAGCGCTCACCCACGATCTCGAGGCAGCGCGCCATCGAGCAGGCCTGCCCGGCGTAGTCGGTGCCCAGCGGCATCGCGGCGCAGTCTACACGCCTCGGTTCAATGATCGAACCGGAGGTGATACGGTGCCGCGTCCATGCGCCTGGGCCGCAGCACCACCGTCGTGATCGTGGCCGGCTGCCTGATCGCGCTCATCACGTTCGGGCTGCGGACGAGCCTCGGCCTGTTCACCGAGCCGCTGTCGGTCGTGCGCGGGTGGGATCGCGAGACGTTCGCGATCGCGATCGCGGTGCAGAATCTGGTCTGGGGCCTCGGCCAGCCGTTCGGCGGCGCCATCGCCGACCGCTACGGCGCCGGCCGCGTGCTCGCCGTCGGCGGCGTGATCTACGCGGGCGGCACGGTGCTCATGGCGCTGAGCACGACTGGTGGCACGCTCGCGCTGACCGGCGGCGTGCTGATCGGCCTCGGCCTCTCCGGCGCCTCGTTCGCGATCGTGCTCGCCGCCTTCGCGCGGCTCGTGCCGCCCGAGCAGCGGTCGTGGGCGCTCGGCATCGGGACCGCCGCCGGCTCGCTCGGCCAGTTCCTGTTCGCGCCGCTCGGCCAGGCCTTCATCTCCGAGTACGGCCCGGTCACCGCGCTGCTGCTGCTCTCCACGTTCGTGGCGCTCGTGCCGCTGCTCGCCCTCGCGCTGACCGGGCGCGGCGAGGAGGAGCTCGACGGCGAGCCCGAGGTCTCCGCGCGCCAGGCGATCCGCGCGGCGCTCGCGCATCCGAGCTACGTGCTGCTCACCTGCGGGTTCTTCGTCTGCGGCTTCCACATCGCGTTCATCAGCACGCACCTGCCGCCCTACCTCACCGACCTCGGCTTCAGCGCCGGCCTCGCCGCCTGGGCACTCGCGCTGATCGGCCTGTTCAACGTCATCGGCGCGTACTCCGCCGGCGTCCTCGGCGGCTTCCAGAGCAAGCGGCTGCTGCTGAGCGGCATCTACGCCTCGCGCGCGGTCCTGTTCGCCCTCTTCCTCGTCGTGCCGACCACGCCGTTCGTCGTGCTCGTGTTCGCCGCCTTCATGGGGCTGCTGTGGCTCTCGACGGTGCCACCCACCTCCGGCCTCGTGGCGGTGATGTTCGGCACGCGCCACGTCGGGATGCTGTTCGGCTTCGTGTTCCTATCCCACCAGGTCGGCGCCTTCATCGGCGCCTGGCTCGGCGGCGTCGTCTACGAGGCGACCGGCGCCTACGAGCTGATGTGGTGGCTGTCGATCGCACTCGGCCTCGCCGCCGCGATCGTCCACCTCCCGATCAACGAGCAGCGCGCCCCGCGGTGGGCGCCGAGCCCGGCATGAGCGCCCGCCGCCACATCGCCATCGCGCTCGTTCTCGGCCTGTTGGCCGCCGGCGGCGCGACCTACCAGGCGGCCGCCGCGCAGGAGTCGCCCAACGGCGGCTTCCGCCTCGTCTGCCCGCTCCACTAGCGGGTTCGATCCCTTACCGGTCCGGGTACGGATTCCAGGTCAAGGACCCCCGGGAGGAGCTTCATGAGGACGGGCAGGGGCAGGACTGCCGTCGCGCTGGCGACGGTCGCGATCACCATTGCCGCGGCGGGTGGCGTGGTGGCCGCAACGCAATCTTCGGATGAGGCGGCGCTGCAACCCGCGCGCGGCTCAGGCGGCGGAGACAACGTCGAGCGGCGCGTTGAAGCGCTGCTCAGGAAGATGACGATCGACGACAAGCTGAATCAGATCCAGCTGCTGTCGGACGGGCAGATCAAGGACCACCCCGAGGAGGCCTCGAAGCCGGTGGGCGGCGTGTTCAGCCTCACCGACCCGGAGCTCATCAACAAGTTCCAGAAGCAGGCGATGAGCTCGAAGCTCAAGATCCCGATCCTCTTCGCCTACGACACGATCCACGGCTACCGGACGATCTTCCCGATCCCGCTCGGCGCCGCCAGCTCGTTCGACCCGAACGTCGGCGCGACCGACCACAAGATCGGCGCGCGCGAGTCGGCCGCCGTCGGGCTCAAGCAGATCTACAGCCCGATGGTCGACGTCTCGCACGAGCCGCGCTGGGGCCGCATCGCCGAGGCGGGCGGCGAGGACCCGTACCTCAACTCCGTGTTCGCGGCCGCGCGCGTGAAGGCGGCTCAGGGCCGCGACTACTCCAAGCCGGACAAGGTCGTGACGAGCGTCAAGCACTACGCCGCCTACGGCCAGCCGGAGGGCGGGCGCGACTACAACACGACCGACATGTCGGTGCGGCGGCTGCACGACCTCTACCTGCCGCCGTTCAAGGCAGCCATCGACGCGGGCAGCGACACCGCGATGTGCTCGTTCAACTCGATCAGCGGCAGCCCTGGCTGCGCGGACAAGGCGCTCGAGACCGACCTGCTCAAGAAGCGATGGGGCTTCGACGGCTTCATCGAGAGCGACTACACGGCGGTCGCCGAGCTGATCAACCACGGCGTGGCCGGTGACGGCGCCGAGGCCGCCGCGGCCGCGCTCAACGCGGGCACGGACTCGGAGATGGTCTCCCAGCACATCCGCGACAACGCGAAGCAACTGCTCGCCGACGGCGTGATCTCGGAGCGCCGGATCGACGACGCCGTGCGCCGCATCCTGCGCGTGAAGTTCCGCGCCGGCCTGTTCGAGAACCCGTACGTCGACGTCAGCCAGGCCGAGCCGGCCCAGCTGAAGCCCGACGCCGTCAAGGCCGCGCGCGACGCCGCCGGCCGCTCGATGGTGCTGCTCAAGAACGAGGGCTCGACACTCCCGCTCAAGACGGGCGAGAAGACCGCGGTCATCGGCCCGCTCGGCGACGACGGCCACGCGATGCTCGGCCCGTGGTGGGGCCAGGGCCGCGAGGAGGACGCCGTCTCGGTCTTCAAGGGCATCACGGAGCAAAACCCCGACACCACGTTCACCCGGGCGTGCGAGATGAAGCACAGCGAGCCGCCGGACAACACGCCGGCGGACGAGTGCGCGAACCCCGACTTCGGCGCCGCGGAGGCGGCCGCCGCGGGCGCCGACCAGGTCGTGCTCGCGGTCGGCGAGTCGCGCGAGCAGAGCGGCGAGGCCGCGTCGCGCAGCGACCTCGACCTGCCGGGTGAGCAGGAGGAGCTCATCCGCCGCGTCAAGGCGGCGGCGGGCAGCAAGCCGGTCGCCGTCGTGCTGTTCAACGGCCGGCCGCTGGCGCTCGGCAGCGTGGTCGACGACGCCCCGGCGATCCTCGAGGCGTGGTTCCCCGGCGTCCAGGCCGGCAACGCGGTCGCGGACGTCGTGTTCGGCAAGGTCAACCCCGGCGGCAAGCTGCCGGTGTCGTTCCCGCGCAAGGTCGGCCAGGTGCCGATCTACTACAACCACGAGCCGACCGGCCGCCCGTGCGACGTGACGCAGAAGTACGTGTCGCGCTACCGCGACATCAAGAGCTGCGACCCGCAGTACGAGTTCGGCTACGGGCTCAGCTACAGCAAGTTCGAGGTCTCGAACCTGCGGCTGGACCGCACGACCGTCTCGCGCAACGGCAGCGTCCGGGCGTACGTCGACGTGAAGAACGTCAGCGGGCCGACGGGCGACGAGGTCGTGCAGCTCTACATCCGCGACCCCGTCGCGAGCCTGTCCCAGCCGGTCCGCCGGCTGCGCGGCTTCGAGCGGGTGACGCTCGAGCCCGGGAAGAGCCGGACGGTGTCGTTCACGCTCGACAAGAGCGACTTCGGCTTCCACGACAACAGCGGTCGCTTCGTCGTGGAGCGGGGGCAGATCGACGTCTACGCCGGCAACAGCTCGAAGGGCGAGCTCAAGCAGTCCTTCCAGGTCACGGGCTGACCGCGACGGTGACCAGGCGGGTCTCCATCCCGAATGGAGACCCGTCGAGGTCGCCGTAGCAGCGCACGTCCGCGAACCCGGCGCGCGTCAGCATCGCCACCAGCTCGGTGGCGGCGTAGACGCGCACCGAGAACGTGCGCGACTCGCGCTCGCCGCTGCCGTCGATCAGCGTCTGCGTCGTCTGCGCGACGCCGGCGGCGGCGTCGAACGTGCGCTGCTCGAGCAGCAGCCGGCCCTCGCCGAGCAGCCGCCAGTCCTGCTCTGAGAAGCCCCGCACCAGCCGGTCGCGGTGCATCAGCTCGACGACGAGCCTGGCGCCCGGCCGCAGCACGCGCCGGATCTCGCCGAGCACGTGGGTGTCCTCCTCGTCGCCGAGATAGCCGAGCGAGCTGAACAGGTTGATGGCGGCGTCGAAGCTCGCGTCGGCGAACGGCAGCGCGCGGTAGTCGGCGGCCACGAGCTTCGGCCAGCGCTCGTGGCCCGCGCGGCGACGCGCCTCCTCGAGCAGCGCCTTCGAGCGGTCGACGCCGGTGACGCGGTAGCCGGCGCGAGCGAGCGGCACGGCGTGGCGGCCGAAGCCGCACGGGACGTCGAGCAGCTCGCCGCCCTCCGGGCACCCGCTCAGTCGCGCGGCGGCCAGCGCCTGCGCCTCGGCCTCGCCGTCGCGCTCGTCGTTGGCGAACGCGCGCAGGTAGAAGTCGCTGAAGAACGCGTCCCAGGTCTCGGGTGAGCTCGGCGCGCTCGCCATCTAGCTCGCGGACACCGAGTAGACCGGCGGCAGGTTGAGCGCCGCGTCGAACCAGCTCGCGCCCGCGTCGCCGGAGCCGAACACCGCGCCCGAGGTGGAGCCGAAGTAGAGCTCCAGCGCATCGCCCTCCCCCTTGCGCTCGAACGCCTCGCGCAGGATCGTCAGATAGGCGTGCGGTTGCGGCAGCCCGTCGCCGCGCGGCGTCCAGCTCGCGCCGGCGTCGCGGGTATCGTACACGCGCACGCGCCCGTCGGGCGTCACGCGGTCCATGTCGGCGACGAGCGGGATGACGAACGCGCTGTCGGGGTCGGCGGGGTCGATGGCGAGCGGGAAGCCGAAGTCGGACGGCAGCCCCGGCGCGATGTCCTGCCAGCTCTCGCCCGCGTCGTCGGAGCGGTAGACGCCGCCGTGGAACTGCATGAAGATCCGATGCGGCTGCCGCGGGTGGCGGCGCATCCGGTGGACGCAGAGGCCGACCTCGTCCTCCGGCGTGTCCTCCGGCAGGTAGCGCGGGCGCAGCCCCTCGTTGCCCTTGCGCCAGCTGCGGCCGCCGTCGTCGCTGAGCCAGACGCCGGCGGCGGAGATCGCGATCGCCAGGCGGTCGGGCTCGCCGGGCCAGGTCTCGATCGTGTGCAGGCACAGGCCGCCGCCGCCCGGGTGCCACTTCGGCCGCGTCGGGTGCTCCCACAGCGCCTGGTTGAGCTCGAACGTCGCGCCGCCGTCGCGGCTCTCGAACAGCACGCCCGGGTCGCCGCCGGCGAACACCTGGCCGTCGGCCTCGCCGAGCCGCAGGATCCACAGCTTCTCGAGCGCCTTGTCGCCGCCCTCGGGCAGCTCGACGCCCTCCGCCTGCTGCCACTCGCCGCCGGGGTCGTCGGTGGCGAACACCTTCGGGCCGTACCACGGGCTCGAGGTGGCGGCGAGGATGCGGCCGGAGCGCGGGTCGCGCAGCGCGTACTCGACCGGCTCGCCGGCGAACGCGCGCGCGGTCACTTCGAAGCCGTCGCCCGGCTCGCCTTCGAGCACGAACAGGCCCTTCTTGGTCCCCACCAACAGCTCGGTCACCGATCAGCCTCCTGAGATCGCGGGAAGGACGTCGACGCGGTCGCCGGCGGCGACCGCGGTCTCCTGGGCGGCGCGCTCCCCGTTGACGAACACGTTGATGTGGCGGCGCATGACGCCGCGCTCGTCGAGGATCCAGCCGTCGACCGCGGGGTGCGCGCGCTCGAGCGCGGCCAGCAGCTCGCCGACCGTCGCACCCGCCAGGTCGTGGTCGGCCTGGTCGCCCGCGAGTCGCTTCAGGGGCTGCCGGAGACACACGGTCGCCATCGGCCGATCCTAGGTCAGCCGGAGCACGGACAGGACGTTGCCCGCGGGGTCGCGGAACCAGGCGATGTCCGGCCCGTTGCCGCGCATGATCCCCTTCTCGTCCTGACCGAACCCCTCGTAGTGCTCGAAGGCGACGCCGCGCTCGGTCAGCCCGTCGACGGCGGCCTCGATGTCGTCGACGGGGAAGTTCAGCACGGTGAAGTCGGCCGGCGTGTGGTCGGGCTTGGGGTAGACGATCACCTGGCCGCCGGTGGCGAGGTGGAGCGTGAGGATGCCGTGCTCCTCCGTCACTTCGAGGCCGAGCGTGTCGGCGTAGAACGCGCGCGCGGCGTCGATGTCGCCAGCGGCCATGCCGCTGAACGCCTTGCTGTCTTTGAACATGGTCATAGGACTACAGACCTGCGCGGCGCGCGCAACTCATCGCTGTCTCAGGCGGAGGCGAGGATCGTGCGCAGCAGGCCGGGGAAGCGCGCCTCGAGCTCGTCCTCGCGCAGCGTGTTGAGCCGGGACGTGCCCTCCTGGCGCTGGCGAATGATGCCCGCCTCGCGCAGCACCTTGAAGTGATGGGTGCACGTCGACTTCGTCACCGGCACGTCGAAGCTGCGACACGAGCGCTCCTCGGGCGCCTCCGCCAGGTAGCGGACCATCTTCAGCCGCACGGGATCGCTGAGCGCGTGCAGGACGGCGCTCAGCTCCAGGTCCTCGGTGGCGGGATGCTCGAGCTCGGTGGCGGTGGTCACGGCATTCATTGTACGACGATCATCGAACCTTGCTAGCCTGTACGACAGTCATCGTACAAGGAGGGCTCTACCAATGTCCAGCACGCAAGCCACCCTCAGGGCACAGCAGCGCAGCATGGCGGCCACGGTCGCGCAGTACCTCCGGGAGTTGTCCGCACCCCGAGACGCCTCCGGCCCCGACCAGGGATCCGTAGGGGTCATCCCCAATGGTGCGCGGCCCGCCGAAGCGGGACCATGACGAGCATGAACTCGACTCCCTCCCCCGCTCCCCTCACCCGCTCCTCGACCGACAGAAAGATCGGCGGCGTGGCCGGCGGCCTCGCCCGTCACCTCGGCGTCGATCCGACGATCGTGCGCGTCGGCTTCGGCGTCTCGATCCTCTTCAGCGGCGCCGGCCTGGTCGCGTACCTCTTGATGCTGGCGATCGTCCCCTCCGACGACGCCCAGCGCGCGGCGGCCTCCCCCACCGCCGCCTAGCCCGGCCGCCCGGAGGTCCCGCTCGCCCAGGCGGGGCCTCCGGCGCGCCGGTACGCTCCTGCCGTGAGCGGCGCGGCCCCCAAGGAGCGCACCAAGCCTCGCGGCCCCACCCACGAGGGCGAGGAGATCTGCCACCTCGTGGAGGCCGACGACCCCGACACCGCGCTGTGCGGCAAGGACGTCACCGGCTGGCCGTGGAACCCGCCGTGGCCGTTCTGCGTCGTGTGCGTCGACATCGCCAGATCGCTGCCCCACTGGCGCGAGTTCCGCGCCGACTGATTTCCCCCACCGGCCGCCCGGCCGCAGATAGCGTTGACACGCCATGGCCCGTCGCCCGGCAGCCACGGACGTGCTCCTCGCGCTGGTCCTGGGTCTGGAGATGCAGGTCGAGCTGCTGTTCGTCGACGCGCCCGGCAGCGACGTCGAGTCCGGGCCGCGCGCGGGCGGCGGCTGGGAGGTGGCGGCGCGGTTGCCGCTCGAGCGGCATGCTCTGAGCGCATCGTGAGCGTGCGCGTCCTGATCGTCGATGACTTCGCGCTCGTCCGCGAGGGGCTGCGCATGGCGTTCGAGTTCGAGGACGACCTCGAGATCGTCGGCGAGGCGGGCGACGGCGCGGAGGCGGTGGCCGAGGCTGAGCGGCTGCACCCCGACGTCGTGCTGATGGACGTGCGGATGCCGCAGCTCGACGGTATCGAGGCGACGCGCCGGATCGTCGCGCTCGACGGCCCGCCGATCCGGGTCCTGCTGCTGAGCACGTTCGACCTCGAGGAGTACCTGGTCCCGGCGGTCCGCGCGGGGGTCAGCGGCGTCACGCTCAAGGACACGCCGGCCGACGAGCTCGCGGTCGGGATCCGCGCGCTGGCGCACGGCGACGCACTGGTCGACCCCGAGACGACGGTCTACCTGGTCGCCGCCGCGGCCAGGGCGCGGCCCGCGGCGGAGGCGATCGACGGGCTCTCGCGGCGCGAGTACGACGTGCTGCGGGAGCTCGCCCGCGGCGAGTCCGACGCGGAGATCGGCGCGGCCGACGGCGAGGTCGCGGCGCTGCTCGAACGGCTGGGTGTCCGCGACCGCGTGCAGGCCGTGCTGCTCGCGCACGAGGCGCGGCTGGCATGAGGCACGCGCAGCGCAGGCGCGAGCGCGAGCGGGCGGCGCCGGAGCCGGAGCCGCCGCGGCAGGCCGCCGCCGTCTCCTGGGTCGAGCAGCTGCAGCGCTCGGCCGGCAACCGGGCGGTCGGCCGGCTGCTCCGCGCCCCCGCCGGGATCACCGTGCACAGCGGATCGACGCTGTCGGCGGCCGACTTCGCGGCGAAGCTGAAGAAGAACAAGAAGGTGCCGGACTGGATCAGGCAGAGCGCCGGCAGCAGCGGCGCCTCGCTGACCATGGGCAAGCTCACGCCCCCGTCCGGCCGGATCTGGCTGTTCGACGACGCGCTCACGGCCGCCTTCAGGTCGGGCAACTGGGAGCTCACGACCGCGAAGTCGAAGATCGAGGTCAAGGACAACGGCGGCGTGCGCAAGTGGCGCCAGATGGTCACGCCCGACCTTTCGAAAGGCGAGCGGATCGGCTTCTACATGAAGACCGGCCCGGACGAGACGACGTTCTCGCCGACGCCGCTGCACTCCGAGAGCGCCGAGGTCATCTACGGCTGGACTCAGCCCGACACCGCGACGAACAAGCGCCAGGAGAAGAAGGGCCTCGTGGTGATCGTCACCGAGATCGAGGTGGTCAGGCCCGACGGCAAGCGCAAGGTCTTCAAGCCCGGGCCCGACGTGATGGCCGAGGCGATCATCCACGAGATCGGGATCCACGCCGGCCGGATCGCGATGGGCAGGCCCGACGTGCACAGCGACACCGACTCGTCGGTCGCCGACGTCGTGGAGCAGATCGGCGGGTTCTTCCGGCCGGAGCGCACCGGCGGCGGGCTGGACAAGAGCCCGCTGACCAAGGAGATCTTCGCGTTCGTCGCCGGGGGCAAGTGAGCCGCGCGGTCGTCGCCGGGGCGGGCTACGCAGGGCTGGCGGCCGCGGTCGAGCTGGCCGACCGCGGCGTGGACGTCGTCGTGCTCGAGGCCGGCGATCGCGTCGGCGGGCGCGTGTGGTCCGACCGCGTGGGCGGCGAGGTGGTGGAGCGCGGCGCCGAGTTCGTGCTGGCGGGCTACGAGCTGATGGCGGCGTCCGCGCGGCGGTTCGGGCTCGAGCTCGTCGACACCGGCATGAGCTACTACGTGCGCGAGCCGCGCGGCGTGGAGGTGACCACGGAGGAGCTCCAGGCGGCGGGCCTGGCGGCGAAGGCGGCCGCGGCCGCCTCCGGCGGCCGCACGGTCGCCGAGGTCGTCGCCTCGCTCGCCCTCCCTCCGCCCGTCGCCGACGCCGTCCTCGCCCGCGTCGAGATCTCCGCGGCGCTCGGGGCCGACCGGCTCTCCGCCGTGGTGCTCGAGCACGCGGCCGCGTTCGAGCCGCGGCCCAGCCACCGGATCGCGGGCGGCAACCAGCGGCTCGCGGAGGCGATGGCCGCCCACCTCGGCGACCGCGTGCGGCTGAACACGCCGCTCACGTCGCTCGCCGACCTCGACGCCGACCACGTCGTGCTCGCCCTCCCCCTCCATGCCCTGCGCGCGCTCGACCTCCCGGACTGGAAGCGCGCGGCGCTCGACGGCGTCGAGATGGGCCACGCCGCGAAGCTGCACGTCCCGCTCGGCGGACCCGCGCCGACCAGCGCGGTGATGAGCGTCCCGGATCGCTTCTGGTGCTGGACGACCGCGGACCACGAGCGGGTGCTCAACTGCTTCGGCGGCTCGCCCGCCGCGCTCGAGCGGCTGGTGGTGGCCGGCGGGCCGGCCGTCTGGCTCGAGCGCGTGCGCGCGCTCCGCCCCGACTTCGAGCTCGCCGGCGACCCGCTCCTCACGACCTGGCCCGACGGCGCGTACAGCACCGCGGGCCACGACGAGGCCGCGCTCGCCGCCCCCGCCGGCCGCCTCCACTTCGCCGGCGAGCACACCGCCGGCCCGTGGGCGGGGCTGATGGAGGGCGCGCTGCGCAGCGGCATCCGCGCCGCGCGCGAGATCGCCTAGTTCCAGGGCAGCGAGGAGCGGCGCGCCCAGTACGCCTCGGGCTCCTCCACCATCTCGTCGAGCCCGCTCACGTCGTCCACGTCCGCCGCCCGCAGGTTGCTGCGCAGCGTCTCCACCGTCGCCGCGCCGCTCAGCACGACGTCGGCCCACGGCTGCGCCAGCACCGCCGCCAGCGCCAGCGGGTCAGCGCTCACCCCGCGCTCCGCCGCCAGCCGCGTCAGCGCCCCCGCCTCCTCGCGACCCGCCAGCCGCCCGTTGGCCAGCGCCTCCTTGACGTACACGGTCAGCCCGGCCGTCGACGCCGCCGCCAGCGCCGGCTCGACCGACCGCTCGAGCAGGTTCCACGTCGCCTGCACGGCATCGAACCCACCGTGCTCCAGCGCGCGCTCGACCGTCTCGCGCTGGCCCGTCCCGCTCACGGACAACCCGACGCGCACGCCGCTCGCCCGCAACGCGGCCAGCTCGCCCAGGACCGCGTCGTCCTCGAGGACACCGGTCTCCGGCGTCGCGGAGTGGATCGCGTAGAGGTCGAGCCAATCGCCGAGCTGCTCGCGCGTTTCCTCGAGCTGGCGCCGGAACGTGTCGGCGTCGTGGTGCTTGACCTCCGGCGGATCGGCGTCGACCTCCCACCCCGCGGTGTAGACGTAGCCCCACTTGGAGGACACCGTGACCCCGCCGGGCGACCGCGAGCGCAGCCACCCGCCCAGGAACTCCTCCGCCCGCCCGTAGGACCGCGCGGCGTCGAAGTGCCGGATCCCGGCGGCGTACGCCTCGTCGAGCACCGCGTGCGTCCGCGCCTCGAGCGCCTCAACCGAGCGGTCCGCCCCCAGGTCGATCCCGTGCGCGAGGTTGAGATAGCCGGGGCGCCCGAGCGCCGCCAGGCCGAGGCCTAGGACCGCCACGCGCCCGCTTCGGGATCCCAGCGCTCGAGGTCGCGCAGCCACGCGTTGGCGTTGCCGTCCGACGGCGCCCGCCAGTCTCCGCGCGGCGACAGCGACCCGCCCGCCGACACCTTCGGCCCGTTCGGGAGCGCCGAGCGCTTGAACTGCGCGAAGGCGAAGAAGCGCCGCACGAACTGCTCCAGCCACTTGCGTATCTCCGGCTGGTCGTAGGCGAGGCGCTTGGCGTCGGGGAAGTTCGGCGGCCACGTGCCAGCGTGGACGTCGCGCCACGCGTGCCAGGCCATGAAGCCGATCTTGGTGGGTCGGAAGCCGTAGCGCAGCGTGTAGAAGAGCGCGAAGTCGTGCAGCGCGTAGGGGCCGATCGAGGACTCGGTCGACTGCAGCTCCGCGCCCGGCACGAGCTCGGGGCTGATCTCGGTATCGAGGATCGACTCGAGCGTCTCGTTGACCTCGTCCTCGAACTCCCCGTTGGTGCTGACCCAGCGGATCAGGTGCTGGATGAAGGTCTTGGGAACGCCGGCGTTGACGTTGTAGTGGCTCATCTGATCGCCGACGCCGTAGGTGGCCCAGCCGAGCGCGAGCTC
>Ga0190270_10000986_pt1 | contig 12940 bp, 8 predicted proteins | sample Popmic320T_FD_133748 | JGI IMG/M metagenome (GOLD analysis project Ga0190270, IMG submission 133748) | Populus adjacent soil microbial communities from riparian zone of Weber River, Utah, USA - 320 T | ecosystem: Environmental > Terrestrial > Soil > Riparian zone | place: USA: Utah | collected... | reverse complement strand
CACAGCCCCGCGGGGTGTCGTAGCTCACGATCCGGAACGCCTCGGCCCGCCGCTTGATGTCGTCGTCCCACTCGGACACCAGGTTCACGATGTCACCGTCGGCGAAGCCGAGCGCCTCGATGTCGTCGGGATGGACAAACACGACGCGGCGGCCGTGGGAGATGCCGCGATAGCGGTCGTCCATCCCGTAGATCGTCGTGTTGAACTGGTCGTGACTGCGGATCGTCTGTAGCAGCAGCCGGCCCTCTGGAACCTCGAGGACGTCGGTCGGGCTGACCGAGAAGATGGCCGCGTCGTGTGCGGTCGGGAACGTCCGCGAGTCGCGGGGCGGGTGTGGCAGAACGAAGCCGCCTGGCTGGCTCACCTTCTCCTCGTAGGCGTCGCAGCCGGGGATGACCCGGGAGATGTGGTCGCGGATGACGCCGTAGTCGCCGCGCATGCCGGCCCAGTCGATGCCGTGCCGGTCGCCGAGCGTGGCCTCGGCGAGCCCGGTCACGATCGCGACTTCGGACCGCAGGTCGTCACTCGCCGGATCGAGCCGACCATGCGAGGCGTGCACCGCCGACATGGAGTCCTCGACGCTGACGTACTGCTCTCCACCGGCTTGCTCGTCCCGCTCGGTCCGCCCGAGCGTCGGCAGGATCAGCGCCGTTTCGCCGCATACCGCATGCGAGCGGTTGAGCTTCGTCGAGATCTGTACGGTCAGCTCGGCCGAGCGCATCGCCGCCACAGTGACGTCGGTGTCGGGTGCGGCCGAGACGAAGTTGCCGCCGAGCGCGATGAACACCTTCGCCCGGCCGTCCCGCAGCGCTCCGATGGCGTGGACCGTGCCGAGCCCGTGCTCGCGTGGTGGGTCGAAGCCGAACTCCGCCTGCAGCGCGTCGAGGAACGACGCCTTTGGCCGGTCCCAGATGCCCATCGTCCGGTCGCCCTGCACGTTGGAGTGGCCGCGGACCGGAATCACGCCGGCGCCCGGCTTCCCGATGTTGCCCTGCGCCAGTGCGACGTTGACGAACTCCTTGATCGTGGCGACCGCGTTGCGATGCTGGGTGATGCCCATGGACCAGCACATGATCGTCTTGGCCGAGTCGCGGAACATCGCGGCCGCTTGCTCGATCTGCTCGCGGGTCAGCCCGGTGGCCTCCACGACCCGATCCCAGTCGAGCTTGCGTACGTGCTCGGCCCAGGCGTCGAACCCGACGGTGTGCTGCGCGATGAACTCATGGTCGAGCGCGTCCCACTCGACGAGCAGTGCGCCGATCGCCTGCCACAGCGGGAGATCGCCGTTGACCCGGATCGGCAGGTGGAGGTCGGCGAGGTCCTGCCCTTTGCCGAGCCAGCCCCGGACCTTCTGCGGGTTGCGGAACTTGACCAGGCCGGCCTCCCGCAGTGGGTTGACCGAGATGATCTTGGCGCCGCGGCGCTTGGCGGTCTCGAGTGCGCTGAGCATCCGCGGGTGGTTGGTGCCGGGGTTTTGCCCTGCGATGACGATCAGGTCGGCGTCGTAGAAGTCGACCAGACTCACGCTGCCCTTGCCGATCCCGATCACTTCACCCAGGGCGACGCTGCTCGACTCGTGGCACATGTTCGAGCAGTTCGGCATGTTGTTCGTACCGAATGCGCGGATGAACAACTGGTAGGCGAAGGCGGCTTCGTTGGACGTCCGACCAGAGCTGTAGAAGACCGCCTCGTCGGGGGAATCGAGCGCGTTGAGGTGTTCGGCGATCAAGGCGTACGCCTCGTCCAACCCGATCGGCACGTAGTTGCGCGAGCGGGGTCGCTTGACCATGGGCTCGATGAGGCGGCCCTGCTGACCGAGCCAGTAGTCGGTGTGCTCGTCGAGTTCGTCGATGGAGAACGCGGCGAAGAACTCCTGGCTGATCCGGCGCTGCGTGGCCTCCTCTGCGACGGCTTTCGCTCCGTTTTCGCAAAACTCGGCCTTGTTCCGATGCTCCGGATCGGGGTCTGGCCAGGCGCAGCCCTGGCAGTCGAAGCCGTCGGCCTTGTTGACCCGCAGCAGAGTCTGTGCGGTGCGCGTGAGGCCCATCTGGTCGACGGAGCGTTTCATCGTGACGGCGACAGCCTTCGGCCCGGCGGCCGACTTCTTCGGCTTCCGTACCGTCAGGCGCGACTCATCCGGGTCGGTACCCGGCGCACGCCGCGCGAATGGACTGGCCATGCCATCACGCTAACTCGGCCGGACTCCGATTGTCAGGGCGGTCTCGTTCGATGCCCCCGATCTCGTCCCTCCGCCCTAACGCCGGTCCGTGAGTTTCGTCCCGCCCTACGACAGCGGCCGCCGCCGGGTCTTGCGCCGATGCAGGACGGGCGGCGGCTTCCCGACGGTCGTGGCCGGCGAGTCGATCGGCGCCGCCGCGGCCCGATCGTCCGGCTGCGATCCCGGCGCCTCGACGACCTCGGTCGGCACCAACCTCACCACCACGCTGTCCCACGCCCACCGATCCGGCGCGTTCGATGGATCGCGCAGATTGAGTCGCCCTGTGACAAGCGCTTGGGCGATCGCCTCCCAGTCGGGGTGGTCGGGCATTACTCGCTCCACCCGAGCCCGACACGTGGCGAGCCGCTCGCGCGTCGCCTTCGTACGCAGCGTGACGAGGACCTCGGTCTGCTCCTCGATGGCCGGCAGCGGCTGCTCCTCGCCACCGGCAACCACGCAGATCGCGTCGGTGACCCAGGCATGCCAGACCGGATGCGCGTGGGGCGGGTCGCCGTAGCTGATCCAACACAGCCACGACTTCTTCGCGAGTTCTGCGATCAGCGCCGTTTCGAGGTCACCCACGTCGGTCAGCCTGGCACACCTCGACAGAATGTGTCGGGTGACCTTGCTGCTCAGCGTCGTCGGCGTCATCGGCGTGTCAGCGTCGGGGCCGCTGATGGCCTGGATCGCCGCGCCGGCGTTGGCGATCGCCTTTTGGCGCAACGCGCTCGGCACCGTCGTGATGCTGCCGAGCGCGCTGACCCGGCATCGACCGGAGATCACTGCGCTCGACCGGCGGGCGCTGCTCGGCACGGCATTCGCAGGCTTGATGCTGGCCGGTCACTTCGCAACCTGGGTGTCATCGCTCAAGCTGACGTCGGTCGCGTCTGCGACGGCGCTGCAGGCGTTGCAGGTCGCGTTCGTCGTACTGATCGACCGACTCAGGGGGTGCCCGGTTCACAAGGCCGTGGTGGTCGGACTGTTGGTCTCGTCGAGCGGCGTCTTCGTCGTGTCGGGCGTCGATCTCACCTTGTCGACCCGTGCGCTCGCCGGCGATCTGCTGGCGCTAGCCGGTGGGGTTTTCGCCGCCGCGTACGTCGTCACGGGTGGCACGATGCGTCAGTCGATGACGACGACGGCGTACACCACACTCTGCTACGGCACCTGCGCGATCACGATGCTGGCGTGCTGCCTCATCGGTCGCCAGTCACTCGGCGGGTACGAACCGACGACCTGGCTAGGCCTGCTCGCCGTGACGGTTTCAGCGCAGCTTCTGGGGCACTCGATCTTCAACCATCTGCTCGCGGTCATGAGTCCGACGGTGGTGTCGCTGACCTTGTTGCTCGAGGTGCCCGGGGCGGCGTTGTTGGCGTCGATCTTCCTCGGGCAGGCGCCGCCGTTGGGCGTGTACGCGGGGCTCATCCTCGTGCTGACAGGGCTGGTGATTGTCGTACTCCGGCAGCCGACCGCGCAGCTCGAGGCGCCCGTCGACTGAGCCGGGTCGAAACTCACGGATCGGCGGGTCGAAACTCGCGGATCGGCGGGTCGAAACTCACGGATCGGCGGGTCGGAACTGACGGGTCGGCGGGTCGGAACTCGCGGATCGGCGGGTCGTCCGTAAGGAGGAGTCGGACATAGTCACCCCGGCGCGGTGGCGCACAAGTGCCAACGTCCACAATCGGCCGCCATCGGGTGTTGTCGGCGTTCGGAGTCGCTGGATATACAGAGGCGACCCCGCCGGTGCCTGGACCTGGAGCTGTCCGCATGCGCTATTCGATTCGCCGCCCGTTGTCCGCCGCCGTCGCGACGGTCGTATCGATCGGCGGCCTCGCCAGCTTGGCCCCGACCACGTCGGCCGCGGGTGGCGCCGTGGCCCAAACCGCTGTCGCCGACGGACCACGCCAACGAGTCATCGTGACCCTGGACGAGCCGGCCGCGCTGCGTCAGCTCGGTGGCTCCAGTCAATCGATCGACGCGACGAACCGCGCTGCCCTGCGCACGCTGGACCAAACCCGCGAGGAGCTGCGGGCCGATCAGCGCGACCTGCTCGCCGCCGCCCGTGATGCAGGTGCCGATGTGCGCCAGTTGTACGCCTTCACCGACCTGGTCTACGCCGTCGCCCTGACCGTGCCGTCCGGTGACCTCGACGAGCTGCGCCGACTGGACGGCGTACGCGCGGTCTTCCCCGACTCGCCGATGCGCTCGAGCACCGACGTCAGTGTTCCGTTGATCGGTGCGACCGAGGTATGGGAGCGCACCGACGCCGACGGGCAGCAGGTGCGCGGCGACGGTGTCACGGTCGCGATCCTCGACACCGGGATCGACTACAACCTCGACGATCTCGGCGGCGGCTTCGGCGCGGACTTCAAGGTCGTCGACGGCTACGACTTCGCGAACGGCGACGACGATCCGATGGACGGCAACGGCCACGGTACGCACGTCGCCGGCATCGTCGCGGGAGACGGCGGACCCGACGGCATCACCGGGGTCGCGCCAGGCGCCTCACTCACTGCATACAAGGTGTTGCACGACGACGGCAGTGGCTACGAGTCGGACATCATCGCCGGCATCGAGGCCGCGGTGGCGCCGGACAACCCGCATCGGGCCGACGTGATCAACATGAGCCTCGGCGGCGTGGGCGACGGCACCGAGCCGATCGGCCAGGCCGCCACCGCCGCGACGCAGGAGGGCGTTGTCGTGGTCGCGTCGGCCGGCAACTCCGGTCCGGCCGCGGGCACCGTCGGTACGCCGGCCGCCGCCGACGGTGTGATCAGCGTCGGCGCGTCGGTCAGCGGGGTTCGGGTGCCCGTGGCGTACGTCGAGTCGCCGCAGCACGAGCTGTTGCAGGCCTATCGTGCGGCGTACTCGGCCAACCCGCCCGAGGAGCCGGTCACTGCCGAGCTCGTCGACGTCGGCAGGGGGACCGATACCGACTACGAGCGGGTAGGCGACGTCACCGGAAAGATCGTCGCGATCCAATCGACGATCCCCGGGTCGATCGAGCAGACCAGCCCCTTCTACCTGGAGCAGGCCCGCCGGGCCGAGGAGCGCGGGGCGGTCGGACTGATCGGCTACATCCGCAACAGCGGTGGACCGGTGCTGGCGGCGGACGGCCCGAAGGCAGAACGAAACGACGGCGACGGTCTGGCGGACGTGCCGCTGCTCACGGCTGCTTCGGGCGACAGCTTCCGCATGGACGAGATCGTCGTGCTCGGCGTCGATGCCCTGCAGTGGCAGGAGCTCGCTGGGTTCCTTGCCGACGGCCCGGTCGAGATCAGCATCAGCGGCCAGGACCTCACCGACCGGGTCGCGGCGTTCAGTTCGCAGGGGCCGACCCAGCGATACACGCTCGAGCCCGACCTGGTCGCGCCGGGCGTCGAGATCCGGTCGACCTGGCCGTCAGCTCAGTGGGCGCCGGGCGAGTTCCGGATCTCCGGCACGAGCATGGCCAGCCCGCATGTCGCCGGTGCGGCGGCGTTGCTTCGTCAGCTGCGCCCCGACGACTCGGCGGCCGACACCGCCGGCGCCCTGATCGGCTCCGCGAAGGCCCTCGACGACGTCGGCCCGACCGTTCAGGGTGCCGGCCGGCTCGACGTCGATGCGGCTGCCTCGGCCGTCGTCACGTCACGGCCGACGTCGATCTCCCTCGGTCTGGCCGACCTCTCCCGAGACACCGTCGACGGAAGCGGATCGGTCCGGCTCGTCAACCACTCCGACGAGGCCGTCGACGTCACGATCTCGGGGCAGACTGCGCCGGGCAGCCCCGGTCGGGTGACCGTCTCGCCCACGTCGGCGACCATCCCGGCCGGTGGCTCGGTCTCCGTGTCGGTGCGTGTCGCCGCCGACCGTCCGGCGACCGACACCGAGGTAGCGGGCTGGGTCACGGCATCGGTGCCCGACGGGCCGGACGTCCGCGTGCCGTATCTGCTCTCGGTGCGGCCGCTGATCGTGCAGTCGTCGCCCGATCCGAGCGACGGCACCAGTGCGGCCTTCGTCTACAGCCCGACCGCCCTGTCGGGGCCGCCGGTGCTGACGGTGACCTCGCCAAGTGGCAGCACGACGGCCGTCGACATGACGCTCGACCACGGCAGTTGGTACCGGGCGAGGGTGACCGGGAGCAAGGCAGGGGTCTACCGACTCGACGCCCGCGCCTGGACGACGACCGGTCGGCGGCTCGTCGGCTCCGGCGCGCTCGAGGTCCTGGCCAAGGACAACCGGCCCGGTGGCGACCGCTGGCAGCCGATCGGCCCCAACGGCGAGGCCGGCGACATCGCCACCACGGCCGGCGACCCGGACACCGCCGTCGTGACGCAGTACACCAAGGCGGGGCCGTGGATCACGACCGACGGCGGCAGCCGGTGGCGTCAGGTCGACCGGCTGCCGGTCGCGGGCGGCGACGGTACGGTCATCGTCGACGCCGCCGATTCGGATCGCATGTGGTACGCGGTCAACGGCGAGGCCGGCAACTACATCAAGGTGCTGCTCGACCCGACGTACCAGGGCAAGGTCTTGCGGACCGATGACGGCGGCCGCACCTGGCAGACCCTCGACTTCCCTGACGCGCACGTGTCCGCCTTCGTCAGTGATCCCGCGACGCGAGTGCTGGTCGCCGTGACGGACGACGCGATCGTGGTGAGTCGCGACGGCGGCCGTACGTGGTCGTCGCATGCCTCACCGATCTCTGGTGAGGAGCTGCTCGACGCGAGCATCGGCGGGCCCGATCTCTACCTCGGCGGATTCTCCGGCGTCTGGGCAGTGCGCGGGATCCTCGACGGCGTCCCCGACGGCAGCGAGCAGGTGTACGACGCGGGCGACGTCACCCTCCGGGGAATGATCGCCGACGGCGAGCTGGTCGCGGCCCTCAACTCGGACAACCTCCTCGTCGGCAGCCGCGACGGCGGCTCGACGTGGGAGACGGTGCACGAGTTCCCGCGCTTCGGTCCGTGGTCGATCGCCATGCGCAAGGGCACGATCGTCGTGGGGACCTATCAGGCCGACAACTACGTCAGCCGCGACCATGGCGTCACCTGGGCCAACGTGCCGCGGCCGTTGCGAGGGCCGGTCGAGGTCGACTTCACGCCGTGGCACAACGGCTCGCTGCTGTACGCCTCGGAGAACGGCGGGCTGTTCCGAACCGAGGCCGACGGCGCGAATCCGACCCGACTCGGCGTGCCCGGCGTCTCCGCGTACGACGTCGCCGTCAGCGCCGGGTCCGACGGTCGTCCCGTACTCCTGGCCGGCACCGACTCCGACGTCTATCGCACACCGTTGCCGACCGCGGCGAACGTTCCGCCGTCGGTCTCGGAGTGGGGCCTGTCCGGCTACGAGGGCTACACCGGCACGACTGTCCACGTCGTCGAGTCGTCGCCGAGCGAGCCGGGTGTGGTGTGGAAGATCCGGCTCGACGCGACTGGCAGCTTCTGGATCTATCGCAGCGCCGACGGTGGCGCGACCTGGGAGGTGCGTGGGCGCGACCGCCAGGTGGCCTACGACCTGGGCGTGTCGCCGGTCGATCCCGAGCGCGTCGTCGTGCCGTTCGGCAACCTGAACGGGGTCGGACTGTTCGCAACTCGCGACGGTGGCGCGACGTGGAAGAAGCTGTTCCACGACCAGGTGTTCAGCACGGTCGCGATGGATCCGACCGACCCTGACCGGCTCTGGCTAGGCAGCTCCTCGGGGCTCTATCGCTCCGACGACTTCGGCCAGACGGTCACCAAGGTCGCCTCCGGCCGAGTGCTGTCGATCGTTGTCAAGGGCGACCGGATCGTCGCCGGCGGCGACCGGATCCTCGTCAGCGCCGACGGCGGCGAAACGTTCCGGGCCGCCGACGCCGGTGGGTTGTCGATGCTGGTCAAGGACGTCGTCGCCGGATCGAACGGGACGTGGTACGCCGGGACGACGGCGTACACGGCCAACGGCCTTGTCAAGGGCGGCCGAGGCGTCCTGCGGAGCACCGACGGCGGTCTGACCTGGGTCAACGTGTCGGGCGGCCTGCAGAACCTCTCGGTGCAGTCGCTGGCCGTCAGCGGCGACCGACGCTGGCTTTTCGCTGGCACCGACCAGGGCGGCGTCCACCGGCTCCGGATCGGCTGACCGAACCGCGACGTCCTGCGAAGCGAGGGTTCCAAACCACGGTTCGCAGGACGTCGCGCGTCGGCGTCGGAGTGAATGCGCCATGAAGCCGCATTGAAGCCGCCGCCCGATGAGGTGGGTGCATGAGGCGCCCGACGCTCGGGCGGGACTACGGCGTCAGCATCAACTTCGACACGAAGAAGTATCGGAGCCGGCCGCCGGAGTACGGCGCGGGATTCGCTCTGGGCGGGGCCGTGAGGTTCGGCAGGTGGACGCGTGGCGACGACGTACACCATTTCGAGATGCCGTGCCGAGGCGACTACAAGACCGTGGACTACCGGCTGGACCGGGTTACCTATGTGGTGCCACGCCGCTGCCTCAACAGGCCCGGCCAGGTACGGGTCAACGCCTCAACCCAGTGGTCGGGTGCCGAGCGGCCGGTCGACTCCGCGCCGTCGAGGTACCCGTACCTCGAGTGGCTCTCGCGCGGCTGACGTCACGGTCCAACTGAACCGATGAAAGGAACGACATGACACGAGTTTTGCTCCGGGCCGTCGCAGCTGCGGCCGCGGCGTTTCCCCTGGTCCTCGGCTCGGTCGTGCCGGCTGCGGCCGAGTCGACCGCCGTCCGCGACCGCGGTGACGAAGGTGGTCGCATGGACATCTGGACGGTCAAGCTGAGCCACGGCCCGCGTTCCGTGGCGACCAAGGTTCGGGTACGCGACTTCCGGCGCGGCCAACAGCAGGAGATCTTCGTCCTGTACGACGTGCGCCCTGGCCGGAGGAGCCTTGAGTACGCGGCGCGCATCTATCTGGTCGAGTCGCCACGGTTGCAGCTCTACAAGGTGCGGGCCGACGGCACGCCCGATCACACCATCCGTTGCCGGGACCGGGTGACCGTCAACTACCGACGCGACGTGCTCCGCTATGTGGTGCCGCGGACCTGCTTGAGGCGGCCCAACCAGGTGCGGATCAACATGATGTCGGCGCGCAAGCCGGATGAGTTGATCAAGGACTACGCACCTGCCGAGGGCAAGTACACCCAGTGGGTGTCGCGCACCTGAAGTGGTTCGCCGCATCGATACGTGACGGGTGCACCGAATTCCGCGCGAGTTCGGTGCATCCGTCACGTACCGGTGACTCGCCGACCGCGCGCCGGCCCCGAGTGAGCCACGCCATGCCGTTCGTCGTACTCGGCTCGCTACTCTCACCGAGAGCGACCCCGAACGTACGAGGTGACCATGACGCAAGCGCTGCGCTCTCGACGCTCCTGCCTGGCGGTGCCGGGATCCAACCCGCGTTTCCTCGAGAAGGCCAAGGGCCTGCCGGCCGACCAGGTCTTCCTCGACATCGAAGACGCCGTCGCGCCGCTCGCCAAGCCGGAAGCCCGCAAGAACATCGTCGCGGCGCTCAACGAAGGCGGATGGGGCGACCGGATCCGCACGGTCCGGGTCAACGACTGGACGACGGAGTGGACCTACCGCGACGTCATCGAGGTCGTCGAGGGCGCCGGCGCCAACCTCGACTGCATCATGCTCCCCAAGGTCCAGACACCGGAGCAGATCGTCGCGCTCGACACGCTGCTCACGCAGATCGAGAAGACGATGGGGCTCGAGGTCGGCCGGCTCGGCATCGAGGCGCAGATCGAAAACGCCATGGGCCTGATCAACGTCGACGCCATCGCGGCGGCGAGCCCGCGGGTCGAGACGATCATCTTCGGCCCGGCCGACTTCATGGCGAGCATCAACATGAAGTCGCTCGTCGTCGGAGAGCAGCCGTCGGGATATGACGTAGGCGACGCCTACCACTACATCCTGATGCGCATCTTGATGGCGGCCCGCGCCTACGACAAGCAGGCGATCGACGGGCCCTACCTCCAGATCCGCGACCTCGACGGCTACAAGCGGGTCGCCAATCGGGCCGCGGCGCTCGGCTTCGACGGCAAGTGGGTACTGCACCCGGATCAGGTCGACGCGGCCAACGAGGTGTTCAGCCCGCGCCAGGAGGACTACGACCACGCCGAGAACATTCTCGACGCCTACGACTGGTTCACCTCCGAGGCGGGCGGCAAGAAGGGCTCGGCGATGCTCGGCGACGAAATGATCGACGAGGCGTCGCGCAAGATGGCTCTGGTCGTCGCCGCCAAGGGGCGGGCCGCTGGCATGTCACGCACCGATCGCTGGACGCCGCCGGCCGACTGAGCGAAACGGGGAACCTTGCCGGCCGGGCCGGACCCGATCAGAGTGTGAACCCTGAGTACGGGACGTCTTGGCCGCGATCCGAGGGGGGCGTCATGTCCGACTCGGATGTCGAGCTCTGGCGCGGGCTGTGCGTCGGTGACCCGGCGGCGCTGACCGCGATCTACGAGCGGCACATCGACGCGGTCTACAACTTCGTGTTCCGACGTACGGCGTCGTGGTCGACCGCCGAGGATGCCGTGCAGGCGACGTTCGGCACGCTGTGGCGGCGCGCCCGCGGCGGCGATCTCACGCCGTTGCGATTGTCGTCGGCGCGACCGTTGCTGCTGACGATGGCCGGCCACGAGTGCGCCAATCTGCTCCGCTCCCAGCGGCGGCGGTCGGCATTGCTCCGCCGGCTACGGCCGACCCCGGACACGGTCGACCACGCCCCGCTGGTGGCCGAGCGGCTGGACGACGAGCGGCAGATGAGCGAGGTACGCCGAGCGATGCGTCGGCTGCCTCGGTCGCAGCGCGACGCGATCGAGCTGGTTGTGTGGTCGCAGCTGTCAGTCGCGGAGGCGGCGTCGGTGCTCGGCGTCGCCGAGGGCACGGTCAAGTCGCGACTGTTCCGGGGGCGACAGCGACTTGCCGGACTGCTCAGGGTCGATGTCGCGGAGGAGGGGACCCAGTCATGACGGGCACCGACCACTTGCCACCGGAGCGCGAGCTTCCACCCCGCCGGCGCGACGAGATCTTGCGGTCGGTGCTGAATGGGGAGGAGTCAAACGTGATGGGGCGACAACGGATCCGCTGGATCACACCGATCGCGGCGGCGGCTGCGGCGGCGTTGATCGCCGTCGGGGCCGTGGCGCTGACCGGCGGTGATGACCGGACGGGTGGTCAACGACCCCCGGTGTCGACGACGCCCGCTGATAACACCGTGTCCCTCGATCTCCGATCGTTGACCAGGGCCGAGCTGAGGGAGGAGCTTCGCACCGCCGGTGTCGAGCCGGACTACTTCTCAGCCATCCACTACACACGTTGGATGGACGGTCCGCGCCAGTCGCTGCCGTTCATCGTCGCGACCTTGCCGGACCGTCAGCGGCTCTTCATCAAGATGGGGGATCTCCGCAGCGTGGAGGACAAAGTAACCCCGACTCCAACGCATCCGATCCTCCGCATAGAGGGCCTGGATCGGCCTCGATACCTTGCCAAAGCCGTCTATGACCACACGTCTCGATACTGGAAGGTTGCCGGCTTCTACCGCGTCGCTCGCACCGTGGATCGGGTCGAGGTACGCGTGGGCACGCCCGATGGGCCGGAGCCATGGCGGTCTTCGCCGGTGCACGGCGGCTACGTCTGGTGGGCCACCTGGTTCAAGGCGGCCGACTACGAGTCTGGGGCCGAGCTGACCTTGAAGTGGCGGGCGTACGACACTGACGGAGAGCGCATCAACCCGGACCTGATGCCTCACCAGCCGCGCACCGTTACGGTGCCGTAGAAGGTCGGCCGACCGCTGCTGGAGCGCCGAACGCGACGCTGAGCCGGACAGCCGGGAGCGGGCGCATTAGGCTGCTCGACATGCCAGAAACCGAGCCCCACGGACAGTCCGAGCGCCAGTTGCTCTTGGTGGCTGGCCAGGGGCGCAGCGGTACGAGCCTGTACACGGCCATCGTGCAGGAGCTCGGACTGCACGTACCGCAGCCCGAGATCGCCGCCGATCCCACGAATCCGAGGGGATTCAAGGAGCCGAAATGGGTGGTCGAGTTCCACGAGCGGCTGCTCCGGCGGCTGGGAGTGCGTCCCGCGGATGCCCGTCCGAGCGGTTGGGTGACCACCGGACAGACCGCCAAGCGCGACGCTCTGGGCACCGAGCTGCGGACGTGGCTCGGGGACCAATTGGCGGACCACCCACGCCTCATCGTCAAGGACCCCCGCACGGCATGGTTTCTCGGACTGTGGCGGAAGGCGGCCGACGATCTCGACCTCCCGATCGCGATCACGACCATGCTTCGGCATCCGGCCGAGGTGATGCTGAGCAAGCGGACCGCCTATGGCGGACGGCGTGACGTGACCGCCAGGATGGCCGGCTGGGTCAACGGCATGCTTTTCACCGAGCAGGCCACGCGCGATCTCCCACGGACGTTCGTACGCTACGAGTCGCTGCTGGCGGACTGGCAACAGGAAACCCGCCGGGTCGACAGCCAGCTCCGTCTGCGATTGGTGCCCAGCGCCGCCGATGACCAGATCCAGGCCGCCTCGAAGATCGTCGATCCCGAGCTGCATCGCAGCCGCTCCTCCATCGATGAACTCGATCTGCCCGACCCGCTCAGGCAACTGGCGCTCGATGCCTGGCAACACTTGGGAGCCTTGGTGGACGATCCCGTGGTCAACGACGACGACCCGCGCGCGACGTCGCTCGACGAGCTGCGTGATCAGTACGTGCGCTACTACGAGCAATGTGAGGCGGT
>Ga0190270_10000985_pt1 | contig 12943 bp, 13 predicted proteins | sample Popmic320T_FD_133748 | JGI IMG/M metagenome (GOLD analysis project Ga0190270, IMG submission 133748) | Populus adjacent soil microbial communities from riparian zone of Weber River, Utah, USA - 320 T | ecosystem: Environmental > Terrestrial > Soil > Riparian zone | place: USA: Utah | collected... | reverse complement strand
ACCACTTCGGGACGATGACGCAATCGGCAGCAGAGACCGCGCGACTGGTGCGCGAGGTGGGCCACCACGCGGTGCGTGTGCTCTACGACCAGGCCAACCTGACGTTCGCCCACGACGAACCCTACGACGAAGCGCTGCGCCTTCAGGGAGACCTGGTCGGCCACGTGCACGTCAAGGATCTCGTCTTCACCGACCCGGATGCGCCGTTCCGCGCAACGGAGACCGCCCGCGTGTCGGCCTCCGAGCGCACGGTGCGCTCGCGCGTCGTCGGTGACGGCGTCGTGCCCTGGGCGGACATCCTGCCGGCTCTAGCTACCCTCGGCTACGACGACGTCCTCTCGCTCGAATACGAATACCGCTGGCACCCAGCCGATCTGCCCGATCCGACAATTGGCTTCGCGCGGGCGGCGCTGGCGCTCCGCGGCATTCTCTCCCACGCGGCCGTCGCGGAGGGTGCGCGATGAATGCGCCAGCGAAGACGCGGGTCGGAGTCATCGGCGCAGGCAACATCGCCACCATCGCGCAGCTGCCGACGTTGGTCACCCGCGATGACGTCGAGTTGGCAGCCCTTGTCTCCCGCCGCCCGGACCCCGGGCCGCTGATGCGACGTTGGGGTTTTGGCGCAGCGTTTACGACGGTCGAGCAGATGCTGGCGGCCGAGCACCTGGATGCGGTGTTCGTGTTGACCCCGCGCTCGGAGCACGCACACGCCGTCGAGGCCTGCCTACGTTGTGATGTCGACGTCTTCTGCGAGAAACCGCTCGCGCCGTCGGTCGACGAGGCGGAGCGCCTGGCTGACCTCGCCGACGAACGAGGCCGCATCCTGATGGTCGACTTCAACCGCCGCTACGCCCCTGTTTACGTGACCGGGCGGGAGGCTTTCGGTGCGACCGGAGCCACGTTCTGCGTCGCCCAGAAGAACCGGCCCGGATCGGAATACCGGGCCACGTTCGAGAACGCTATCCACATGGTCGACCTGCTGCGCTGGTACTGCGGCGGCAACGCCGTCGAGGTGACCGCGCACGCCGCGGGCGATGACCCGTGGGAGGAAGACGGCACCGCAGCCATGGTCCGCTTCGACTCCGGGGCCACCGGCGTGTTGATGGCAGCGCGCACCGCCGGTGCGTGGAGCGAGAAACTGGATGCCTACGGCTTCGGGCGCTCCGCCGAAGTCCGAGCGCCCGAGTCTGTTTCGATCACCGTCGACGGCAGGACCACCAGCCGCGAGCTCAGCGCGGAGGCGTTCGGCTGGGCCACAGCGACCCAGACCCTTGGTTTCGCCGCGGCCGTACACCACTTTCTCGACCGCATCGTCGATCGGCAGCCGCCCTTGACATCCGGGCGCGACGCCGTTGCGACGCAGCGGCTGCTCGACCAGGTCCTCGAGGCCGCCGGGCTTCCGACTTGGGAACAAGAAGGCCGTCAATGGGCCAGCCACGCAACGAATGCGGTTCAACGATGAGCGCCGACCGCAGCCTCGTCCAGTAGTCATCGGCCCATCAAGACCTACCCCGAAGGAGGTCAGTCGCACCCGCTCTGACACGTCACGTCAGATCTGGTGAAACACCCTGCACGAAGCTTGATTTGGCGTGCCCGCAGTCAGCCACGCGCCAAGAGTTCTCCACCGCCCAACACCCGTCAGTAAGGATAGCTCATGACCAACCCTGGAGATGCCGTCGGCACCGCTAACCCCTCGGGTCTTCCCGACCCGCTCAATCATTTACGACGCCCCGTCAACGTACTTGCCGGCACGGTCGGCCACTTCGTGGAATGGTACGACTGGTACATCTACGGCCTTCTGGCAGCGGTGTTCTCGTCTCAGATCTTCCCCAGCGATTCAGCCTTCGCATCCCTGATGGCAGCGCTTCTCACCTACGCGATCGGTTTCGTCATCCGTCCGCTGAGCGGAATCATCATCTCCCCGCTCGCCGACCGCTTCGGCCGACGGACCGTCTTGACGCTGTGCGTCTCCGGTATGGCGGTCGGCTCCCTGATCATCGCCCTCACACCGCCTTTCGCGACAATCGGCTACGCCGCACCGGTCCTGTTCGTCGTGGCACGCATCATCCAGGGCATCTCGGCCGGCAGTGAAGGACAGAGCGCCATCGCGTTCATGGTCGAGCATGCCCCCCCGAACAAAAGGGGTCTCTACGGTTCGTTCACGAACATGGCCAGCGGCCTGGCAACCCTCGCGGCGACCGGTTCCGCCGCAATCGTGACGGCAACCCTGTCCGAAGCCGACCTCGCGGCGTGGGGTTGGCGCATCCCCTTCCTGGTAGGTGGCATCCTCGGCATCGTCGGCCTCATCCTGCGGTCACGCGCGGACGAAACCCCTGAGTTCGAAGCAAGTGCCGCCGTCGATCACAAGTCCGCGCCAGCACGTCTACGTGAGCTGCTTCGTGACCACCCGAAGGCGATTCTGCAGACCGCTGCCCTCTCCGCCCCGGCCGTGGCCTACTACACCTGGGCGACCTTCCTGCCCACTTACGCCAAGCTGACCACGGGCCGGGACCTGGCCTCGACCATGGCCGGCAGCGTGATCGGGCTGGCGTTGCTCGTGATCATCGTGCCGACCTGCGGTGCGCTTTCGGACCGACTCGGCCGCCGCAAGATCTTCCCGATCATCGGTGCCATCGGCATGATCGTGCTCTTCTACCCGTTGCTGATGCTGCTGAACCAGCCGGGATTCGGTGTGTATGTTCTGGTTGCGGCATCCGGGTGGGTCGTTCTCGGCATCTGGCAGGCGGTGTATCCGACCATTCAAGCCGAGCTGTTCCCAGCCTCGGTGCGGGTATCGGGCATCGGTTTCGCACACCAACTCGTGATCGCCATCTTCGGAGGTACTGCACCGCTGATCGCCGCGGCGTTCGTCGGTGCCGGGCATCCCATGTACGTCGCGATCTACATGACCATCGTTGTCGCCGTGTGCCTCGTCGTCTATTTCACGCTGCCGGAGACCGGCGATCACGGTGACCGTGTCACCGTGGCGCCTGTCGACGACGAGGTACTTGAAGGCGAGCACCTCCTCCTGGGCAGTTCGTCGGTTTCCGGCGAGGAGAAGCGGTTCCCGTAGTGAGGCCTCTCCATGGCGAGCCGTGGCGGTTCGACTGGGCACGAAGGGTGACTGCCCCCGTGGGTCCTCTCGGGCCGCCTGGCTCGCCAGGTTCTTCCCAGGGCAGGATGACTTTCCCTCAAGTCACAGATGGCCCCACTTTCAATGGACACTTAGCGAAAAGGAGTTACGAATGATTATCAGTACGTTTTCCTATCTATGGTCCTCTACGGCAATTGATGCGATCGCCGAATTGGCCGACAACGGGTATACGACCTTCGAGATTCCGATCAGCTCTCCGCATTGTTGGCCGGTCGAACTTTCCACATCAGAGCGCACGGCGATCGGTGCAACACTGAGTGAATACGACGCCAGGATCAGGTCGCTCAATGCTGGCGGATATGACATCAACCTGGCTAGCCCAGGCGCAAACATGCGTCTCAAGAGTATCGAGCACATCAAGACCGTGATCGACTTGGCTGCGGCTTGGAATGTGCCCGAAATCGTCATATCCCCCGGCACAAGACGACCTATGATTTCACCTCCCCTCAATCGAACCTATGAGTGGATGTACGAAAGTCTGGCGCACTTGATTCCACTGGCGAAAAAGGCCGGCACGCGATTGCTGCTGGAGAATACGCCCTATTGCTTCACCCCCACCATTGGGGAACTGGCCAGTGTTGTCAGCACAGTCAACGATGATGTTCTCAAGATCGTGTACGACGTTGCGAATGCTGCTTACATCGGTGAAGACCCCGTAGCCGGGTTGCTGTCGAACCGCGAATCAATTGCCCTTGTGCATGTCTCCGATACGGGGTTGGAAACATGGGGGCATGACCCAATCGGCACAGGAGTCGTCGACTTCGATGGGTTGGGCGATGCCGTCGATGCGACATGCGGAGTAAACAACGTGGTTCTCGAAATAATTCGTGAAGAAAATGCCTTGTACGAAGTCAACAAAGGCGTTAGTGATCTGGAAACTTTGGGCTGGAAAATGGGAAAGCAACTCCAGTCGTAGTGCAAGCGGCGCACAGCTATGTTGCCGAAAATATGCACAAATTAGCAACGATTACCTGAAGTCCGATAACAGGAGTACGGCGATGAGAGCATTAGTTAGTGGCGGAAGTAGCGGCATAGGTGCTGCTACGTGCCTGAGGCTTGCGGAGGCGGCGCTTGCGCGTGGCGCGCAGCCGATGATTGCGGTCTGTGGACAGAAATTGACCAGTGACCAACAACAGGTTGTTCGTTCAATTCAATCAATGGGAGGTACTGCCATCGCACTGGTGGGTGACCTCGCGGATCCCGACGTGCCAGGTCAACTGTTAGGGGCTGCGGTGGCCGAATTCGGGGGCCTGGACGGGTTGATAGCGAATGCTGGAATCGCGAACCCTGGCGCAATATGCGATTTGTCCCTTGAGGACTGGGACGACATGTTCTCCGTCAACCTCCGCGGCGCATGGCTTCTCGCCAAAGCAGGCTACGAGCATTTGAGGAAGAGTCGCGGTTCCGCTTGCTTCACCTCGTCAATGTCTGGCCAGGTGCCGCATGCCGGGTCGGGCGCTTACAGCCCCAGCAAGGCTGCCTTGACAATGCTGGCCCAGACACTGGCCCTGGAATGGGCGCGTGACGGTATTCGGGTGAACGTGGTGTCCCCGGGGATGACTCATACACCGATGACCGAGAAGATGTATGCCGACCCCCAGATCAAGAAGGCAAGGGAAGACATCATCCCATTGTCAAGAATTGGGGATCCGATGGACATCGCCAACGTGATCGAGTTTCTGGTGAGCCCGTTGTCGGGTTATGTCACCGGGCAAGACATCTGTGTCGACGGTGGCTTCACCAAATCCATTCTGAGCCATATTCCGGGTCGACCCAGCTCGAAATCTTGACGCCTCAAACGTGACCATGTACTACTCCCGGGAACGGATGTCCGGGCTGACCGCGTCGCTGTGCGGCGTCGTAGGTAAGGATCGGTCCACGCGCTGATGATCCGGGCGGCGCGTGCGGCCTTGTTCTTACCGGAATGGGGCCCGAAGACGTCGACGCGACCCTTGCCGGGATCGAGAGCATCCGGCTGGCCAGCGGCGACACCGTCGCAGTCGACCAACTCAAAACCACACTGACCGGAATCCACGACGACGGCTACGCCGTATCGGTAAGCGAACGCAATATCGGCGTTAGCTCCGTGATGGCACCCGTCCGCGACCCCGACGACACGCTTGTCGGTGTCCTTGGCGTCACCGGACCGGCCGACTCCATCGACGCCACGACGGAAACCACACTGATCGCCGAAGTCCGCAGAGCCGCAATCGCACTCGGCGCCCGAGTCGCGCTGAGCCGCTAACTGAGGGCCTCAACTACCGGGGTTGGTTTTCGATCGCTCCGTGTACGGACAGTGACATCGGCCGATCGTCGACGAGGGCTGGCGTCTCAGTCGACAAGCGTTCACTCAGATCGCCGTGCTCGCCCCGTCGCCTGTCCATGGATTGACGATTATCCGTGCACAGGACACAGCGGGCGTGAAGCTCACTTGTTGTCGACTCGAAGCTACTCAGTGACGCAATTAGCCGTCCCCGGGGGAGTCCGGAAATGCCGGGACAGCCTCTCCGGCGCGATGTGGGTATAACCACGTTCTTCTGGGACCGCGTGGGCGCGCCTTTCGCGTCATCGACTTCCGTCGTCTCACGCTGCGGTATGCCGACGGATGCGACGCGAAACAGGAGCGACGCTTTTTGCAACCGTACGGCCTCGTGCTGTTGACAATGGTGGCGTTAGCCAGCGAGGGCGGGAGATCTAGATCTGCTGGACGTATGACGAAGGGACACCCCAAACGGGATGCCCTGTCGTCACCTGCAGTGCGCTAGACAGCCAGGAGTCGGTCGAAGAAGTCGCGGTAGCGCTTCAGTGCGACGCGGAGGTCTTCGGTGGAGGCTTCCTCGCCGCGTGACCACTGATCTTCCAGCCGGGCCCGCGTCTGCGCGAAATTGGCCGTCAGCTGTTCGACCGCCGACGACACCAGTCCGTCCGCCCGCTGCACGCAGTCGCGTGGATCATCGACGAAGCCTGCCTGGACGTCATTCCAGCGGTTGCGCAGGTCAGCCAGATCGTGTTCGCCGAAAAGTCCGTCTGCACGGTCAGATTCGGCATGCGTCCGCGCTGGAGTCGATGATTCCGGGGCGGTTGCACGGTCGGTCGTGCCCGAGGGTGGGACGGACTGCTGAGCGGATGTGTCTCCGTATTGCCCGGCGGTGTCCACGCGCTGTGCGGATGTGTCTCCGTATTGCCCGGCGGTGTCCACGCGCTGTGCGGACGTGTCTCCGTATTGCCCGGCGGTGTCCGCGCGCTGTGCGGACGTGTCGCTGTGCTGTCCTGCAGGGGCGTACTCCTCGTGCTGCATTGCCTGCTCTGGCGGATTCGCACTCGGGTCGGTGGTGTCGGTGTACTGGCGCGGTGTGGTCATGCTCGTGCCTCCTTTGGCGTGTCCTGTTCGGTTCCCAACAACTTCTCGAACAGCGCGCGGTAGTGGACGAACGCCTCGCGCTGGGCCTCGGTGCCGATCTGGCCGTTCTGCTGTGTCAGATAGATGCCGTGTGCGGCGCGGTAGTTCTCCACGACGGCCGGGTGACTGACGGAGATGTCGGCGGCGCGTTGCTCGAAATCGTCGACCGGATAGCCACGTTCGCGCATCACCTGATTGACCAGCAGGTCGGCGTCCTTGACAGCCGTGGTGGGATTGTCCACGAATCCGGTTTGCACCAATCGCCATTGCTCGCTGTACATCTCCTGGGCCTGCGGCGACAGCGACACGATGTCGAGCTTCTTTAACTTGCGTTCACGTGCGACCAATTCCGCTTCTGCAGCGCGTTGATCACCGGAATTCGCTACGGCCCGGTCGTACTCCGGGCCGTAATGTTGCTTTAGTCGTTCAGTTTGTTTGCTGCCGCGCGCGCGTGCCGCAACGAAGACCAGAGCTACCGCGACGGCGACCACCAGCAGCGCAATCAGAATCCAGACCCAACTGGGCATTGTCGACCTCCTTGTCCGCAGGAAGGCATACCCGCTGTGCGCGCCGTCGGAAACGTCAAATTTCGTCGCGTCTGCAGGAACGGCCGACCGCTACCCGGAGTCTTCCCGACGAAGTTCGGGCTGACGCGTTGCTGCACAATGTCTTTCGCGTGGGCGTGAGAACCCATGCGGTGTCCCGGTCGCGGTGACACCCAGATCAGGCCCGGCCACGGGCTGGAACTGGGCGCTGAGGCTCTCGCCGACGTCGTGGCCCACAGGCCGGGCCGCTGTTCAAGCAATCCCGGGGCTGCCATGTGAAGAACGCATCCGGCAAGTGCTGGACCAGGCTTGGGCCACGGCGCTATAGCGGAAGGCCCTTATCCAAGAAGTCCAAGCCTCGAAAGATCGTCTCGGGGGACATCGGAGTGCCGTGTAGTGCGGCCATGAAGACGCCGGTCATGGCGCCGGCGGCGATCCGCAGCTCGGGGTCATCGGCGGGCCGGCTCAATCGCATCGCCAGTGCGTCGGCGATCACGTCGATGGTGTGGATGTACTCGTTGTAGAGGGCACCGCCGGCCTCGGGCAAGGTGTACAGCAGTTGCTGGCGGGCTATCTCCTCGCCCCACTCGGGGCCGGCCATACCGCTGAACACCTGCTCGAGGGCGTAACGGTAAGCGGCGATCGGCCTCATGCCGGCGGGAGCGTGCACGAAGATTTTGACGATCGGTTCCATCATGTGGTCGGGGATCAGCAGTGCCGCTTTGTTGGGGAAGTACCGGAAGAACGTCCGCGTTGAGACGGTAGCCGCCTCGGCAATCTGTTCGATGGTGGTGTTCGGGTAACCGTTCTCCTGGAAGAGTTCGAACGCCGCGCTCCGAACTGCCTCACGGGTCCTGCGTTTCTTGCGCTCCCGCAGGCCCATCCCGTCGTCGCCGGTCACATCTATGATTGTCCCGCATCGCTGTCACGGGATGATCGGTTCCCGCGCGTCGTCGCGTTGGCAGACATTGCTCTCCCGCCGAGGCCGGCAGCCTCACGATTCCCACCACCTGCAGCCTCGCCCAACTACAGGTCCGTGTCCTCGCGTTTACTAGGGGCGGCTCCGCGGGTCGAGGGTCACTTCTTGAGATGTTGTGCATCTAATCTTTTCGTCGCTTCTCGCTTCTCGCGTCTCAGTCCCGGACCGGCTCTAGCCCGGCAGTCGAATCCGCGGGATCATTGACTGGCGTGGTCGTGCGTGTGCCGACACCCGCAGACGTCGTCGGCCGGTGCCCCAGCCGTCGGGCCAGTAGCGCCGCCGCGCCGATCACGACACCGATGCCGAGCAGCACGGGCCAAAGCAGCGCTTCGGTGATCGCGATTCGGCGTTGTATCTTGACGCCCCGCCGGGCAGTGGAACGCGTCTTGCTGATGATGCTCACGAAAGTCGACTCCGTTCAAGAGGGTTGCGGCGGCGTACCCTCGCTGCGCCCACGACAAACGCGACCGGGACTGTTCCTACGGGTCGACGCGTCCGCGGTCACTGGTGCGGCGCTGCTTGTCGAAGCTGACCTCCACGCGTTGAAATCCTTTGGCGCGTTGCGCTTCGGCCTGTCCGGCGTACATCTTGCGGTCGGCGTTGGTCAGATCGACATCGTCGGTGAACGGCGTCAGCAGCGCACGGGGATGCAGCCCATCGACGCGCACCGTATTAATCTCCGCACACACCAGCAGTGACGTGGAAACCAGATAGAGGAATGCCAGCAGCCCCAGAACGATGGCGAACACACTGTTGGTGACGCTTGCCGATGCCGCGACGTGGGCGACGTAGGTCGCGCCGAACCACTGCAACAATTGCCACAGCACCGCAGCGAGAATCGCCCCCGGTAACACCTGCAGATATGTCAACGGCCGCGCGGTGGTGACGCGGAACGCGACGACACACACTGCGGTGTTGAGCGTCAGCGATGCAAGCACCACGCCGCCGGTGCCCACGATGCCCAGGCTCGTCGAGACCTTGCCCAGCGCGGTCAACAGCGTGGTACCGATCAGCGCAGAGCCCAACACGATCAACAGCAGCAGGCTACGGATACGCGACCTGATCGGGTCGGGACGGACGAACCGGGGAACCGCCCACACCGTGTCCATCGCGTTCTGCAGAGCCTGCCCGACGCCGAGACCACCGTATAACGCACCTGCAATTCCGATCACCACGGCGGTGGCGCCGCCGCTGAGTGCACCGGGTTGGCTGAGTTGGTCACTGAGCAGTGGGAATTGGCTGACGGCGGAGTTGACGATGTCCTCTCGCCACTCCGGCCTGCCCGACAGCACGACCCCGAGCGACGTGGTGAGCAGCAGCAGCAGCGGAAACAGCGAGACGAAGGCGTAATAGGTGATGAGCGCTGCCAGGTAATTCGCCTGATCGTCGACGTACTTGTAGACGACAGCGATGACGAAGCCCGACACACGGCTTCGCTGCTGTAAGCGATCAAGCCACCCCAGCATCGCGACCTCCACACCCGCGGCCCTGCGCCGCCGCACCCGGGATACCCCGTTCACCGGGGATTTCACGCCGATGTGAGATCACCGCCCAGCACCGGAGCCCTGGAATGGTCTCGGCCCACTTATATGATAGGTTGCGGTAGTTATCATATAAGCTGTCAACCAGGAGTGAGAGTTATGCCCGACCAGATCAGACACTTGACGCTGTCGCACGTAGTACTACCGCTGGACAACCCGGTCAGCGACGCGAAGGTCCTCACCGGCCGCCAGAAGCCACTGACCGAGACGGTGATGCTGTTCGTCGAGGTCACGACCGAAGATGGGCTCCAGGGAACGGGTTTCAGCTATTCCAAGCGCGCCGGAGGGCGAGCGCAGTACACCCACCTGTGCGAGGTCGCCGAAACCGCCATCGGGCAGGATCCCTCCGACATCGACAAGATCTACCAGTCGCTTCTCTGGGCCGGCGCCTCCGTCGGTCGCTCCGGGACGGCCACCCAGGCGATCGCGGCGCTCGACGTCGCGCTGTGGGATCTCAAGGCCCGCCGCGCCGGCCTCCCGCTGGGCAAGCTGCTCGGCGCGCATCGCGATTCCTGCCGGGTGTACAACACGTCCGGCGGGTTCCTCCAGGCCTCGATCGAGGAGATCAAGGAGAAGGCGACCGCGTCCGCGGAGTCGGGCATCGGCGGCATCAAAATCAAGGTGGGTCAGCCAGACTGGAAAATGGACCTGGATCGGGTGGCGGCACTACGGGAGCATCTCGGAGAGCTTCCGCTGATGGTCGACGCCAACCAGCAGTGGGATCGGGCGCGTGCCCGCCGGATGTGCCGCGAGCTCGAGCAACACGATTTGATCTGGATCGAGGAACCCCTCGACGCGTGGGACGCCGTCGGCCACGCCGACCTCAGCCGCACCTTCGACACCCCGATTGCGACCGGGGAGATGCTCACGTCCGTGTCCGAGCATATGGCGTTGATCGACGCCGGCTACCGGGGCATCGTTCAGCCCGATGCGCCGCGGATCGGGGGCATCACCCCGTTCCTGCGTTTCGCGACCATCGCCGCGCACGCGGGTCTGGCCCTCGCGCCGCACTACGCGATGGAGATCCATCTGCATCTCGCGGCGGCGTATCCGACGGAACCGTGGGTCGAGCACTTCGAGTGGCTCAACCCATTGTTCAACGAGCGCATCGAGATTCGCGACGGCCGGATCTGGCTGTCGGAGCGGCCCGGCCTCGGCTTCACGCTCAGCGACCGGATGCGGTCGCTCACGGTGGCCAGCGCCGAGTTCGGTAAGCCATGATGTGCCGATGACGCGCGTGAAGAACAGACTTTGACGAAGTCGTTGGCGCAGCGGGTGGTCGCCGGCGTGAAGGACAAGATCTTCGCCGGGGAACTCCCTCCTGGTCACAAGCTGCCGTCGGAGACCGAACTCATCGAGGAGTTCGGGGTATCGCGGACTGTGGTGCGTGAAGCGGTCACCCGACTGCGGGCCGAAGGTCTGATCGAAACCTTCCAGGGCCGTGGCTCATTCGTGCTCGCGGTGCCGGAGCCGTCCTCATTCACTGTCGAGTCCGCGGCGCTGCGCACCCACCGTGACGTACTCGACATGATCGACTTCCGGCTGGGAGTCGAGAGCGAGACCGCCGCCTTGGCCGCCGCCCGCATCGATGCGGCGGGCCGCTCCACGATCAACGCGGCGCTTGAGGCGTTCGTCGCTGCTGCGCCCGAGGATGCCGTCGAGGCCGACTACCTCTTCCACCGTACGGTCGCAGCGGTCAGTGGCAACCGGTTCTGCCTGGAGTTGCTCGACTCGTTGGGTCCGATGATGATCATGCTGCCCCGCACCCGATTGGGTGACGAATACTCGATGACCGACGCCGCGCACGCCGTACGGGTCCAGCGCGAGCACGACGACATCGCGGCCGCGGTGCTGGCCGGGGATCCGGACACCGCAAGGGCCGCGATGCGCGTGCATCTGGGCAATACCCGCAGGCGTCTCGACGCGGGTAGGTGACGGTCAGACACGCACTTTTAACATCGATTGATACCGCGAAGGCATGACTGGTCTGTTTGGCCAGGTACGGTGGGTCTTCACGGACGGCGAGGTGCCCTCGACCGCACCTGTTGGCGCGACGGGGCCTCGACACAGGGAAGTATTGCTGCCGTGCTGGCCGTACTCGAAGCGTTCGCCGTCATCGCCGTTGTCGTTGCTGTGGGCGCCATCGTCGGGCGCACCGGTGTGCTCGGCGACAACGCTCGCACGGTCCTCAACCGCGTGGCCTTCCACATCGGCGTGCCGGCCCTGCTGCTTCTCAATCTGTCCCAGGCGACGCTGACGCAGATCTTCTCGCCGACACTGTTGGTATCGGCGCTGGCCGCTCTTGCTGCGATGGGACTGTGCTTCCTGATAGTGACGGTCGTACGCCGCCGCGATCGCGGTGATTCCGTCATCGCGTCGTGGACGGCGTCCTACGTCAACGCAGGTAACCTCGGAATACCCCTGACCGCTTACGTTTTCGGCAGTACGACCGAAATCTCGGCGCTCATCCTGTTCCAGGCAGCGGTGATGGCGCCGATCGGTATCGCGATACTGAATTCCGCGACGACGCCACGGCCGTCGCGTGCGCGCCAGGTCCTTGCGCTGGTCACCAATCCGATCATCGCCGCCAGCGCCATCGGCCTGATGCTGGCCGCCACCGGGCTCAAGATCGACGGACCGATCGCAGATCCTTTGGAGTTGCTCGCCGATCTCGCCATACCTACCGTCCTGCTGGCCTTCGGAATTTCGTTGACCACCGGTATCGGTGACGCGCCGCCGACACATCGCCTCGACCTCGCGATCGTCGTCGTCTTCAAGACCATCCTGATGCCGGCCGCGGCATTCGCGATTGCGCGATGGGGCTTCGGCGCGGCCCCGGAACAACAGCTGTTGGTGACGGTGCTCGCGGCCCTGCCCTCGGCGCAGAACATCAACACCTACGCCGCCGTGTACCGGCGCAACGAATCCCTGGCTCGCGACGCCACCCTGATCTCGACCGCGGCGTCGGTCCCCATCATCGTTGCCATCGTCGGCATCCTCAGATAGCGGGCGAGGCGATCGTTTCCTTCTGACGTGGTGGTCAGTGCCTCCACCGCCGTCGGCTGAATCACTCCTCGCGGTGCGCTATCGGTAGACGTACGCTTACGTTCGGCTGCGGTCAAGGTCCGCGGCAGGTCGACGAATACGGGAGGCCACACGTGAGCGACCCGACGCCGCCCGGATTCTCGGGGATCCACCATCTGTCGCTGACCGTCACCGATCTGGACGCCAGCTTGACGTGGTATCAGAAGGTTTTCACCACGGGCCGGCTGGATATCAAGATCCCGCACTACGGGCGGGAGGAGACGGGCTACAGCGTGCTGT
>Ga0190270_10000984_pt1 | contig 12949 bp, 7 predicted proteins | sample Popmic320T_FD_133748 | JGI IMG/M metagenome (GOLD analysis project Ga0190270, IMG submission 133748) | Populus adjacent soil microbial communities from riparian zone of Weber River, Utah, USA - 320 T | ecosystem: Environmental > Terrestrial > Soil > Riparian zone | place: USA: Utah | collected... | reverse complement strand
CGATAGCGTCGGGTACTTGGCATGCAGACTACCAAGCAACTTCAGAGATTTTACGTGGTCGAAGTTTTCCGGCCACAACCTCCTATCCCTGGTTCTCAAGGATCAGAAACTGTTTCTCTCCCTAGCGGGACGAGTGCCTTTGACCGGCGGCAATCTACCACAAGAGTCAACCGTGCGCGCGTCGAAAGGACGAGCCCTTCAACTTGCGCACGGTCTCGATTTCCTCTCCATCCAAGCCTACCGGCTTTGGATGGAGTATCCATCGAGGGGGAAGATGAACCAACAACTTCAAGACACATGCTCCATAACCCGTCGTCATTTCTTCAAGACGACTGGCCTGGGCCTGGGCGCCATGGCGCTCGAATCCCTGCTCGCCCGCGACGGTGTTTTGGCGCAGAGCGCAAATCCGCTGGCTCCCAAACCGCCAATGTTCGAGCCGAAAGCCAAGCGAGTTATTTATCTGCATATGGCGGGGTCGCCGTCGCAGCTTGAGTTGTTCGAGCACAAACCGGAGCTCCAGAAGCTGCATATGAAGGACTGTCCGCCGTCTTTCCTCGAAGGCAAACGCTTCGCCTTCATCAAAGGCGTGCCGAAGATTCTCGCCGGACAATTCCGTTTCGAACGTCATGGTCAGAGTGGGCAATGGATCAGCGAGTTGCTGCCGCATTTCGCGAAAGTGGTGGATAAGACGTGCGTCATTCGCACAGTCCTGACCGATCAGTTCAATCATGCGCCGGCGCAACTCTTTGTGCACACCGGCTCGCCGCGCCTCGGAGCCGCCTCGATGGGATCGTGGATCACTTACGGATTGGGCAGTGTGAATGAGAACTTGCCCGGTTTCGTCGTCCTCCTCTCCGGCGGCAAGACCCCCGATGGCGGCAAATCGCTCTGGGGACCGGGCTTCTTGCCCGGCGTGTATCAAGGCGTGCAGTGCGCCGCCACGGGCGACCCGGCGCTCTACCTGGGCAACCCGGCGGGACTCGACCGCAGTCTGCGTCGCCGGATGTTGGATGCGCTCGCGCGGATGAACGACGCCGAGTATCGCCGGAGCGGCGACAGCGAAACGCTCACTCGCATCGCGCAATACGAACTCGCTTACCGGATGCAGATGTCCGTACCTGAAGTGATGGACATCTCTAAAGAACTGCAGACCATTCTTGATTTATATGGGGCAAAGCCTGGCTTCGTCTCACAAGCCGAAAGCGCCGAAGACCCGCGTATCTTCTACAAAGGCGACGATCCGACTTTCGCCAACAACTGCCTGCTCGCGCGCCGCTTGATCGAAAACGGCGTGCGCTTTGTGCAGTTGTATGATTGGGGCTGGGATCATCATGGGTCCTCGCCTGGAGAGAGCATAGACGAAACGCTTCCCATCAAGTGCCAGCAAACCGACCGCGCAATCGCCGGGTTGCTCATTGACTTGGAACAGCGCGGCTTGTTGAATGAAACGCTTGTCGTCTGGGGCGGTGAATTCGGGCGCACGCCGATGATGCAGAACAACGTTCGTACCGAATTGAAAAAAGGCTTCATCGGCCGCGACCATCATACGTCCGCCTACACGATGTGGCTGGCTGGCGGCGGAGTGAAAGGCGGTCTTGCGTTCGGCGCAACCGACGAGTTCGGCTACTACCCTGTGGAGAACCCGGTGAGCATTCGAGACCTGCAAGCCACCATTCAACACGTTCTCGGTCTTGACCCGCATCGTTTCAGCTATCCCTGGCAGGGTTTGAACAACCGCCTCATCGGGCCGACCGACGAAGGGAGAGTGCTGAAGGATATCCTGGCGTGAGAAAGTAAATCGGCGCCCACTTCTTCGAGCCGCATATCTGTCAATGCATGAGTAATTATGTTCTCGGCATGAAAAACTGTGATATCCGACCTGGTTGTGGCAAAATACCCCGGTATCCAAGCTAAATTAGACTAAACAACATTGGTACAGCGCACAGGTTTCCTAAAAGGAGGTGTAACCATGCTTCGCTGGTTGCTGTCTTGCGCATTGCTCATTGTAGTCAGCAGCTTTACACCATCAGGTCAGACGGGCATCCCGAACTCGCAGGATCCAAAGTTCCCCTCGCATCCTGGTTTTCACCCCTCGCCAGAGGCGCCGGCCATGCCCAAGCCGCTGATGAAACTGCACAGGACAAAGATTACTTCCGCCAAGTTTCCAGCTCTCGACTTCCATTTCCACGGCGCGCGCCTAAGGACCGCCGAAGACTATAAAGAATTGGTCAAGGTGATGGACGATGCCGACGTCGGCGTGATTTGTAACATGGACGGCGGATTTGGAAAGACATTCGATCAGAACATCAAAGTAGGCGAGCCCTTCCGGGATCGCATTATTCATTTTGCCAGGCTCGACTTTGAAGGGATCAACGAGCCCGGATGGTCTGCAAGGACCGCCGCGGAACTGGAGCGCTGTTTTCTGGCCGGCGCGGCAGGGCTAAAGATCAATAAGGCGCTCGGACTCGATCTGAAAAATTCTGAGGGCTCCTACATCCAATCCGATGATCCGCGATTCGATCCAATCTGGGAATTGTGCGCCAAGCACAACAAGCCCGTCATGATCCACACGAGCGACTCGTATGGCCGTTTCCTTCCCATAGGTCCAGAGAACGAACGCTACGAAGCCGGGCTTTGGCGCAGCAGTCCCGAAGGGAATTACTATAAGACCGGGCAGCCGACTCCCGACGTGATCGAAAAAGCGCGCGAGAACATGCACGCCAAGCATCCCAAGACGCGATTCGTCAACGCGCACATGGCTATGCTTTATTACGATATGGATAAGGTCGCTGCGCTGCTGGACAAGTATCCAAACGCCGATGTCGAAATCTCCGCTACCATTCAGGACCTGGGCCGCGCGCCCTTGATGATTCGAAAGTTCTTTCTGAAGTATCAGGACCGTATCCTCTTTGGATCCGACGGCAATCCTGGCCGCGGGAAGGAAGAGTTCTGGGAGCCTCATTGGAGGTTCCTCGAAACCTATGATGAACACTTCGATCATCCGGCACAGCTTCGCTCGGCCACCGGCGCGCCGTTGCACGGCCGCTGGCGAATCTACGGCATCGGCCTTCCGGACAGTGTCCTGCGCAAAGTTTACTATGCTAATGCGCTGCGATACCTGCCGTCGGCTCGCGCTTCGATCCAGAAGCGACTCGCGGCTCGACGCTAGAATTTTGGCGCCCTTGCGGTAGTGAGCGGTCTCATATCGCCACACGAGGCGCCAGATAGGAAAATGTGGGAGAGGAAAAATGAACCGAATTGGAGTCTTATTTTCCTCTCCAACATTTTCCTGTTTACAGGAGTTTTTGAATGCCGGAAAAAATCTTGAGAATCGTCTCTCTGCTTGGCGTCGCGGTATTGGCGATGGTTCCGCCCCTGATGGGGCAATCGCCGGCGCCCCGTGGCCTGCCGGTCACTTATGAAAGGCTACTCAAAGCGACCGAAGAGCCGGGCAATTGGTTAACCTACGGCGGCGATTATCGCAGCCATCATTACAGCAGTTTGAAGGAGATCACAGTAGATAATGTCCACAGGCTCCGCGCCAAGTGGATCTATCAGATGCATCGTCCCAAGGTCGAGGCCACTCCAATAGTCGTGGATGGCGTGATGTACTTGACGCGCCCGCCCAGCGACGTGATCGCCCTCGACGCGGAAACCGGCCGGGCGCTATGGACCTTCGAATATAGGTTAGCCGCCAGCGTCTACACATGTTGCGGTCAGGTCAATCGGGGACTCGCGATCCTTGGCGCGACCCTTTTCATTACAACGCTGGACGCGAAGCTCATCGCGCTTGACGCGCGTTCCGGCCGCGTGCTCTGGAAGAAGGATCTCGCCGATCCCGGCCTCAATTACACGGCTACCGGCGCCCCGCTGGCAATCAAAGATAAGGTGATCGTCGGGATCGCCGGCGCAGAAGGCGGCATTCGTGGCTTCCTCGACGCCTACGATGCGCAAACTGGCGAACGCGTATGGCGCTTCTGGACCATTCCGGCGCCGGGCGAACCTGGCTCTGAGACATGGAAGGGCGATTCGTGGAAGTACGGCGGGGGATCTACCTGGATCACTGGCTCATATGATCCGGAATTGAATCTGGTCTACTGGGGAACAGGCAATCCCGGACCTGATTACAACGGTGACGTTCGCCCCGGAGACAATTTGTACACATGTTCATTACTCGCGCTGGATGTGGACACCGGAAAGTTGAAGTGGCATTTCCAATTCACTCCGCATGACACGCACGATTGGGACGCCACGCAGGTTCCGGTCCTGCTCGATTCAACATTTGACGGGCGTCCTCGCAAACTGGTGGTCGTCCCCAGCCGCAACGGCTTCCATTATGTCCTCGACCGGGTTACAGGCGCCTTCCTGCTGGCCAAACAATATGTGCGGCAGACCTGGGCGAAGGAGATTGATAAAAAAGGCCGTCCGGTTCTCAACCCGAATCAAGATCCGACATACGAAGGCAATGATTTGGTCTGGCCCGGCGTGGACGGCGGCAACAACTGGATGTCGCCCAGCTACAATCCCAACACAAAGCTCCTATATTTTAATGCGCGTGAGGAGCGACGGCGTTACTTTAAAACCGACGCCCCGGAGTTCCGACCAGGCGAAGCCTACTTCGGCGGGGGCGGGGGCGGGGGAGCGCGTTTCCGGCCCGAAGAGAGTTGGGGACGTCTGATTGCCATGATGCCGGAGACGGGAGAGATCAAATGGGAGCATCGAATCCTGGCGCCACCCTGGGCGGGGACGCTTTCGACCGCAGGAAACCTGGTCTTTTCGGCTACGCCAAGCGGTAACTTCTATGCTCTTGACGCTCGCACGGGCAAGGAGCTCTGGCATTTCAACGGGGGGGATCGCGTCTTCGCCAGCCCGATTACCTTCCTCAGCCGAGGCAAGCAGTTGGTCACGATTCCAATTGGGGACATCCTTATCGCTTTTGGACTCGATTGAACATTTATCTTATGCGAAGAATATTTCTGATCACCTACTGTTTGATGAGTTGGACGCTTGCAATGCAGGCGCAAAGACCGGCAGGTCAGTCTCGACCCGGCCTCCCTGAAACAAACCCATATTCCACAGCATCGGACCTAGATGCCGGGCGCAAGTTATATGTTGGCCGGTGCGGTCACTGTCATGGCAAGAACGGCGAAGGGGGACGTGGCGCCACTCTGAACAGTAGCCGGTTTAGATACGGCAGTTCCGACCGCGAAATATTCCTCGTCATCCGCAATGGCATTCCCAACACGGAAATGCCAGGCACGTTCAGTACTCCCGAAGCCGAGGTTTGGCGTATTGTCGCGTACGTGCGGCAATTGAGCCGGCAAGGGGCGCCGGAGCCAGTCACAGGCGATACCGCGGCAGGCTTGCTCGTCTATCAGAAGAACGGCTGCGCGTCATGCCACAGTATCGACGGAAAAGGCGCCATCTTGGGACCAGACCTTTCTGACATTGGAGCCAAGCGCGCGGCGCTGTATTTACGCCAATCAATTATGGAGCCGAGCGCTGATATTCCACTCGACTATCGCACAGTGGAGGTGATCAGCATAACGGGAAAGACCAGCAGCGGGATTCATCTCAACGAAGATGAATACTCGATCCATATGCGCAATATGAAGGGCGATCTGCTGTCTTTCATGAAAAGTGAGCTCAAAGAGATCAAGCTGCCCAGGGAATCGCTGATGCCGGACTACGCCTCGCTTCCGAAAGACGATCTGGAAAACCTGGTCGCCTATCTCGGTTCTTTGCGACAAACGCGGAGGGCAGAGTGACCTTTAAGATCATTCTACGCAGTTCTGTCGCGACGCTGGCAATTCTGGCCGCGGTACAGCTCAGTTCGAGCGGCGGAGCGGTTATGGAAGGGCCTTCCGAGGGCGTAACGTGGACCTTTGACCGGCTTGAGAATATTGGCGGCCATAAAACTACAGTCCTTGGCCAACCCAAAGTCATCGATTCGCCAGTCGGCAAGGCTGTCGAGTTCGACGGGGTTGATGATGCGCTGTTCATTGACACCCACCCACTGGCCGGCGCCAAGACCTTCACATGGGAGGCCATCTTCCGTCCCGACGGCGGACAAAAGGAGCAGCGGTGGTTTCATCTCAGCGAGCAGGATCCTCAGACAGGCGCTGACACAGACAACCGGATGCTCTTTGAAATCCGGGTCGTCGATGATCAGTGGTATCTCGACAGCTACTCCCAATCGGGAACCGAGAGCAAAGCCTTGATGAACCGCCAGGCGCTGCATCCGCTCGGAGCCTGGTACCACGTCGCGTCAGTATATGACGGTCAGGAATTCAGGAACTACGTAGATGGTGTTCAAGAAGGTTCGGCCCAACTACGCCTGGCTCCTCACGGGCCGGGCCATGCGTCGGTCGGAGTGCGGATCAACAAAGTGTTCTTTTTTAAGGGGGCGGTTCACCTGGCGCGTTTCACACGTAAAGCGCTGTCGCCTTCGGAGTTCCTCAGACCTGCGGCGCGCCGGCGGTAATAGTTTTCGCCGCTTGATTACGGCCTAGTGTTATTCCGTGTGCTTGCAGTATACCGGCGTGACATAGTCATAAAAGGCCCGCTAGCTCTTGCCACTGAGAGGCGTGTTTCAGAATTGATGTTGAGATGTACTCGAGTGATGAACGAACAGTTTGATTACCGCGTCCTGCAGTTCCTCGGACCTGAAGAAGCAGACCGTCCTTCGCTGCAACCGTTTGAGACGCGTCCTGAATTTGAGATTATGCCGCTCGATCTGCAGCGTTCCGCCTTCGCTCACCGAGTGACGTGTCTGCGATAGTACCCTGTGGTAAGACGGCCAGCCGTCGGTGTGGAAGTAGCTCACCTGGCAACGGCTCATTTGCTTCATCAAGCGACGACACTCCTGGTCAGTCCGGCAGCCATTGACGTATACAACTACTCTCTTGCGTTGCCGATCGAAGCCGTACCAGATCCAGCGCGGCCTGTCCCTCCCGAAAACCTCATCCCGCCGATGCGGTTTCGGCCGGTGAATTTTCCGGTTGAGGACGGCCAGTTGCTGACGCAGCGCGAGATTCTCTGCCACGAGCGCTGTCCGTGGCAGAATCAGGCTCCGGATGAGCAAAAAGAAGGCTTAGACGAGGGCCATAAATGTGAAGCAAACCAGCTTAATCAAAGATGAGCCGGACGATGGAGCAGAATGGCTGATGACCTCTCTAACTGTAACCATCTCAAGGGCGGATGATATTTTTGGGAGAGACAGGTACAGTCCCTACATCGTAACCCCAGCAGATCAATTGATAAATCAAGGCTAGGAGGCATCAGTACGTACTGTACCGTAGAACACTTGACCTTAGCTTAAGACATCATCGAGATAGCTTTGAATTCAACGTTGCGCGTAGTTCTTAATGCGCCGAAACGATTCTCTCGCGACCGAACCACTAAAACGAGTCCGCCATATTAATAGCATGGGATGGCGGAAAAGAAGAAAAGGAGTCTCTCAACATGCGCCCAATTCAATCGCAAACACCGATTATCCTGATCTGCGCCATCATAATAGTACTCGCTGCGAGCGCATCGGTTTTTGGCCAGGTCGGTCGCGCTTCCCTGACGGGCATCGTTCGCGACCAGACCGGCTCGGTTGTCCCGAATGTCTCGATTACGGCTGTAAACATAGCTACCGGCGTGAGCTATCAGACCACTACCAATGATGAGGGCGTCTATACGCTGGGAGCGCTACCGGCAGGCGAATACAGTATCGCCTTCCGGGTTGCCGGGTTCAAGCAGACCGTCCGCGATGGCGTGAATCTGACCGCAGGCCAGATCGCCCGGATCGATCCCACCATCGAAGTCGGCGAGGTGGCGGATAAGGTGACCGTCACAGCAGCGACATCGCTACTGCAGACGGAGTCGTCCCAGACTTCTTCGAGCGTGACCTCGAGCGTGTTTGCAGATCTGCCGTTGAATTTCGGCGGCGGGCGCAACATGGCGATGTTCGCTGACAAGCTTGTGCCCGGCGTCAACGGACCGGGCTACACCATGCGCATTCAGGGCACTCCCGGCGCGAGCCAGGGCATCATCATTGACGGAATGACCAACCTGGCTGGATTTCTACCCGGCGATTTCGCAGAGGCGAGCGTTTCACCCGAAGCGATCCAGGAATTGAACGTCTATACTGGCAATGTCGAGGCGGAGCATGGGCGCCAAGGGGGCGGAACCCTCAATTTCACCTTGAAGTCCGGCGCTAACCAGCCACATGGCAGCGTTTTTTACTTCGGGCGTAACGAGGCGCTGAATGCCAACGATTGGAACAACAACCGCATACTGGCGGCCGATCCAAATTTCACACGGTCGGAAACCACCAACTTCGTGCGGCCCAAGGACCGGCGCAACGACTGGGGGTTCTCCGGCGGCGGTCCGGTCTACATACCCAAAGTTTACGACGGCCGCAACAAGAGCTTCTTCTACTTCACTCTCGAGAGGTTCAAGACCGACACCAACGGGCCGGGGGCGCTCACCCGGAGCGTGCCTCAACCGGAGATGTGGCAGGGCAACCTCAGCCGTTTGCTCACCGGCACGCAGGTCGGGGTGGACGCGCTCGGACGACCGGTCTTCGAAGGCCAGATCTTCGATCCTAACACCCTACGGAGAGTTGGCTCCAGGTTCGTGGCTGATCCGTTCCCGGGCAACATTATCCCGGCCGACCGCATTTCCAAGGTCGCCGGCAACTTCGCCGAGATCTTCAACGAGTTCTACCCTCCGGTCAACACAGGCCTAAACAATAACCTTTTCGACACTCGATACGGTTTCCAGAACGTCAGGCAGTACACTCTGAAAGCCGATCACTCCTTCTCCCCCAACCACAAGCTGTCAGGCTACTACTACAAGCACGGTCTGCCGCGAAATTTTCAAGAAGGGCAGTTCAGACAGCTCTGGTCGCTGAAGGACCCTGAATTGGGCGGCCCGCTATCACGCGCCATTCGGCAGGAGCGCCGCGGGTACAATTGGAACGTCAGCTATGACTGGATTGTGAGCCCTACGATGCTCAATCACGCCTCTTTTGGGATCAACTACAACTTCAACGCCTTCCGCAGCCGCCAACTGGGCAAGAGTTTCGCCGATCAGTTCGGCGTCACAGGCGTGGGGTTGGGGCAGCCGGAGTCTGAATGGACCCGGCCGGTGATCAATTTGGGCGGCTCGCCGGTAGTGACCTTCGAGTCCTGGAACCACGACGCCAACCGTGACGAGAAATACCGCGGCATCATCATCAGCGATACATTCAGCCATCAGCGCGGCACGCACGCCATCAAGGTCGGCTTCGAGTACAATAATTTGCGGTACCAGTCATTCCGCTTTGACAACACCGGAGGAACGTTCAACTTCGCCTCGGTGACGACCGCGATTCCGGGAGAAGGTTTCACCTCGCAGGTGGGAAACAGTTTCGCCAGCTTCTTGCTCGGGCAGGTGAACAGCGCCAACATGACCCCGGTTTTCAACCCGACCGCCTATCGCGCCTACACCGCAGTCTTCGTTCAGGATAGCTGGAAGGTCAACACCCGGCTGACGCTCAACTACGGGTTGCGCTGGAGTGGGAACTCGCCCATTTATGAGGAGGAGGATCGGCTGGCGCACTTTACGGCTAACCTCCGGGATCCCAACTTCGGCAACCTGCCGGGAGCGGTGGAGTACATGGGGACAGGCCCGGGCCGGGCTGGTAGGCGCGCTCTATATGACGGGAACTGGAAAGACTTCGGGCCTACCTTCGGCTTCGCATACCGGGTGACGGACCGAGTGGTAGCGCGCGGAGGGTATGGAATTTCGTTCACGCCGGAAGCCTTCGGTTGGGATTTCGCCGATTTCGCCGGATTCAGGCAAACCAATTCTGTGCCGGCAGATAGTAAAGGGCAATTTCTCCCGGTCTTCAATATCGATAATGGCTATCCGGGCCAGACGCAACCAGTCAACCTGGATCAGTCTTTTGCCGCCCGATTCGGCGGCAGGATGTTCTCGCCGGGTTATGTCAGATCAGGCTACGTGCAGAGCTTCAACCTAGGCTTTCAGACGGAGATTAGCAAAGACTTGCTGGTGGAGATAGATTGGCGAAGCAGCAAAGGCACACGGCTTCATGCCGGCCCCAACGTGATCCCGAATCAGATCAATCCGAAGGAGCTCTCGCGCGGCGCCGTGCTGACGCAATTGATTGACTCGCCGGAGAAAGCCGCGGCGGCCGGCCTGCCCTACCCGTACGCCGGGTTCAGCGGTCTGGGAGCCCACACCCTGTTGCCGTTTCCGCACCTCGCTAACCGCGGATTGAGCAGCTTCGGAGACCCCGTCGGCTTCAGCACATACCATTCCCTGAACGTCATCGCCACCAAGCGAATGGCGAAGGGCTATTACCTTTACGGCGCCTATACTTTCAGCAAAGGCATCACGAACGTGACGGACCTCAACGTCGGCGGCAATAGCACCGGCATCCAGGACACCTACAATCGTACGCTCTATAAGAGCATCTCCCCGTTCGATCGCACGCACGTCTTCAAGTCTGCCCTCACCTGGGAGCTACCGGTCGGCAAGGGTAAAACGCTGCTCAATGGAACGAATCGTGTGGTGAATGCGGTGGTCGGCGGGTGGACGGTTTCAGCCATTCTAAATTACGCCAGCGGCACGCCGCTCGGACACCCAAATTCGCGCAGAAGCCCAAACTTCTGGAACGGCCCTGGCATCTGGGCGAATTTCAACATGCCCGCGGGAGGCTTCAAGCGAACATTCAATCCTGACACATTCAACCCGTGGAACCCCAACGATCCAGGTAATCGCTTCTTCGACCCGAAGGCGTTCTCCGACGCCGATCCGCAATCGCTGGGCACGTCTCCGAACAGGTTTCCGCAGGTCCGCATGCTGACAACTTTCAGCGAAGACGCGTCCCTGATCAAGCGGTTTACCATTCGTGAGGGAATGACCTTGCAACTCCGAGTCGAAATGTTGAACCTCTTCAACCGCCACTACTTTGAGGGGCCGGATATGAATATGAACAATGCCTCCTTCGGCAACGTCATCCGTACGGCAGGAGGTTCCAACCGAATAGGTCAGTTCGGAATGCGGCTCGATTGGTAGAACATCAACTCTCTCCCCTAGAGCACCGGTCAAGTAGTCGTTCAGTCAGTATAGAGTGCCTCGATTCGCTTTAGCTTTTCCTAAACCGAATGGAGTATGATGAGCAAAAGCGGAGCAACTAAGTAAGTCAGGAGGTATGTATGCGACGATGCGGCGTTGTCCTTTCACTCATGATCACACTGCTCTGTACGATGGTCGGGGAGTCCCGGGCGCAAAACTCGGACGCTACTCCGCCGATGACGGCCGAACAGTTCGTGGCGGCAGGCAATAAGTACGCGATTGCCAAGCAATATGACCAAGCCGTCGACGCCTATAGACAGGCCCTTAAGCTCAAGCCGGATCTGGCCACCGCCTACCACGGACTTGGCTCCGTCTACGTTAACATGGGGCGTAACGCTGAGGCGCTCGAACACCTCCGCGCCGCCACCCGCCTCGACCCTGAAAACCCGCTCGCGCATTTGAACCTCGGCATTAACCTCGCGAACCTGCGTCGTGGTGATGAGGCCATGCTTGAGTTCAATGAGGCCAAGCGGCTCCGCCCGCAGGACGCCCGCGTTTACAACGAGATCGGCAACGCCCTGCACAACGTCTACGGCCGCTTCGAGGAAGCGCTGGAGGCTTACAAGGAGGCGCGACGGCTCAATCCGAACGTGCCCGCCGTACACCACAATATCGGGCTGATGCTGGTGCGGCTCGGAAAGGGCGCCGAAGCCATCGCCCCCTTCGAAGAGGCCCTCCGTCTCAACCCCAACTACCAGAACGCGCGCTACCTTCTCAGTAGCGCCTACAGCCGGGCCGGGCGCTACGAAGAGGCCGTCGATTCCTTTACCAAGTTTCTACAGCTCCGGCCTCGCGGGCGAGACGCGTTGCAGAATCGCGCCTGGAACCTGATGTATCTAGGGGGCAAGGGGGAAGCGGCGGCAGCTGACGCCCTGCAATTCCTTGAGGTGGCCGGGTGGCGGGATGGAGCGTCGCAATTTATGGTCCTGATCGCCCACTTGGGCTACCGGCAGGCCGGGCGGACGGCGGAAGCGCAGAAAGCACTTGAAGAAGCGGGGAAGAATTGCGACACCTCGGCTTGGCCTTACCCCGTCATTAGATGTTTGAGGGGAGAAATTTCCTCGGAGGAGTTGCTCCAAGCGGCGAACGACACTGGGAAAAAGACCGAAGCGCACACCTACCTCGGGATGGATTTGCTGTTGAAAGGGAGGAGCGCTGAGGCGCGCGAACATTTCGCCTGGGTGAAAGAGTACGGCAATCATCGGTTCTCGGAGCACCCGCTGGCGTTAGCAGAGTTAAACCGCTTGGGTGAAAGGTGAGTCTATACATTCTAGTGCGAACGGGGGCATCTGGAAAATCGAGATCGAAGAAGCGCTCCTGATCATCAAGACTTACATCCTTCCAGCCACTGAATGATGTCTGCGCCGCGATAGCGCACCAGCCTTCCAATACGGCATGCTTTCAACTTTCCCTTTTTCTCATGGCGCAAGGCCGTGAGCCAACCACAAATACCCAGGTCTTCCAGATCCTTCCGAGTGTAATAGGCGTCCGCGACAATTGGTATCTTATGGCGACAATAACCTGACTCCGACAATGAGCTTCCCACAGCAGCTTTCTCGCATCTTTTGTGTTGAGAACATGAAGGCCTCGGGCAGCCCAGACTTGGAGTTCTTCATCGTCTCCCAGCAATATCTCGGCGAAGATGGGGAGCGCAGCCTGCGATCGCGTTTCCGCAATAACGGACAATAGCAGCGCGCGGACTCGGCTGTCCGTCTCGGCTCGGAACGCAGCGAGAAGATCCTCGATGTTCGTGCTGGCGTGTTCTTGCAGGTCCCCCATCACGTCGTCGAGATACGCTCCTTTCACGTTGTGCCTT
>Ga0190270_10000983_pt1 | contig 12966 bp, 13 predicted proteins | sample Popmic320T_FD_133748 | JGI IMG/M metagenome (GOLD analysis project Ga0190270, IMG submission 133748) | Populus adjacent soil microbial communities from riparian zone of Weber River, Utah, USA - 320 T | ecosystem: Environmental > Terrestrial > Soil > Riparian zone | place: USA: Utah | collected... | reverse complement strand
GCCTGTGTCGGGCGGCTCCTCCGGGAGCCCCTTGGCCCGCGAGATGGCGTCGACGACGAGCTCGGCCTTGGTGGACCAGTGCCGGTAGAGCGTCGCCTTGCTCGCGTGTGCCTCAGCCGCCACGAGATCCATGGTCAGCCGGTCATAGCCGACGTCGGCGAGCCCGCGAACGGCGGCGTCCAGGATCTCCGCCTCGCGCTCGTCGGCGACGCGAGGTCTGGCGACCTTCGCGGCGAGCTGCTGGGGGGTCATGGTCACCGTCCGTCATCTGGATTTACTCGTATGAAACGAAACAGTTTCGTTTCATCGGTGCCCAGCGTACGTCCGCTCCCGGTTATTCCCAACGGATTTTTTCGCCGCATCGTTCCCGGTCGAGCGGCCGGGTTTCAGCATGCATGAATACGCCCGGCGCCGGCCATCGAGTTTGGTCGGCGCCGGGCGTACCCGGGTCTCGGTCGTCAGTGAGTGTGCGGGGGAACCGTCGGGCCTTCGGAAGGCTGGACGACGACGAATCCCGGACCATGGAACTGGTACTGGATCGCCTCGCCGGAGCCGCCGCGCAGCAACGACTTCACGTTCATGCTGCTGACGACGTTGGGCGAGAGGTTGGCCGACCAGCACACCGCCGCTTGGGGGTCGACGAAGGTCGGCTGCTGTGAGCAGTCGAGGATCATCGGCTCGCCGTCGGAGGTCAGCGCCACGTCGCCCTGGCCCTGGATCAGCGTGTTGAAGAGACCGCCGGTGAACATGCCGGTGCCCTTCGTGCGGTGGACGTCCCAGTGCAGGGAAGCGTCGAAGGCCAGCAGGCTGGAGCCGTTGACGCTGATGCCGTCGCCCTCGAGCCGGATCAGGAAGACCGGGAAACCCTCGCGGGCGAAGAACACCTCGCCGGCGCCGCTGACCCGCATCAGGGGTTGGTCCTCGCTGGTGGCCAGACGCTTGGCGAACTTCGCGAGGCTGCCGGAGCCCTCGTGGTGGAACTGCACCTGACCCTGGTAGGCGACCATCGCACCCTTGGCGGACAGAATGTCTGGCCCCAGGGTGACCTTGAGCAACTTCTTGCTCTGCAGAGCGAAGCGCTCCTGGGTCTGAACCTCGTTGTGTTCGGCTGCAAACAAGTCACTACGCATGGCGGTGATCCTCCCGTACGGCCGGGTCATGACGAATGTCGGGGGTGTGTGTCGGCATCCGTGCGGATTGACCGAGAAACCGTTACCATTCTGTAATTCTGGGGAGACACGCGCCGACCGGGGTCCGTCGGCCCGCCTACGAGGGACGGCGAGGTACACGTGAAGGTTCTAGTGACCGGGGCGACCGGGGTGATGGGTAGGTCGGTGGTCCGTGGGCTACTCGCCGCTGGCCACGACGTGTTCGGGCTGGCTCGCGATGCCGACAAGGCGGCCGCCCTTGAGGCGATGGACGTGATTCCGGTCCGCGGCACCATGTTTGACGCGACCCGCTTGGCCGACACGTTCGAGGGCTGTGACGTGGTCTGCAACGTGGCGACGCGGATCCCCGTCGGATGGTCGGGACTGCGACCCGGCGCCTGGCGGGCAACAGACCGCCTGCGTTCTGAGGGTTCGCGCATCGTGGCGCAGGCGGCCCGCCGTGCTGGAGTGAAGCGCCTGATCCAGGAGAGCGTGTCCTACCTCTATGCCGACGGCGGGGACGACTGGATCACGGAGACCAGCCCAGTGGCGGTCAACGCCGCGACCGAGCCGGTCATCCTCGCCGAAACGGCCGCGGAGGACTTCCGCGACGCCGGGCACGACAGCGTGATCCTGCGCTTTGGCACCATCGTCGGCGATGACGGGCTGACGCGATGGCGGCTCCGTCGGGCGCGCGCCGGGCGGCCGATCGGGCTGGGTGACCCGACCGGCTGGACGCACGTGGTGCATGTCGATGACATCGGCAGTGCCGTGGTGGCCGGCCTCGATGCGCGGTCGGGCATCTACAACGCGGGTGCGGCGCCGGTCCGACGATCCGACGTGATGCTGGGATACGGCCAGGCTGTCGGTGCTGATGGAGCGACGTTCGTCTCTCGTGTCTTGCAACGGCTCGGCGGCGAACGCCTCGAGCCGATGACGCGGTCGCAGCGAGTCTCGTCGGCCACGTTGTCGCAGATGGCCGCCTGGCGACCGATCCATCCCGAGTTTGGTCCCGCGTGGCTGACGGAAGTGGCTCACGCGTGACGGCCGACGACAAGCGCGAGCCGAGCCGACGGCCGGTTCGACGCCGTACCGACCGGCTCGGCGAGCTGTTGCCGCCGACGACCAGTGACGAGTCGGCGGAAGGTTGGGGCGACACCGACGACGTCGACTCCGACGACCGGCTGCGGCGCGAGGTCCCACCGCATCACGGGGGCTAGGCGGGTCTCAGGACGACGTAGAGTCACCCTCGGACTTCGCCGTCAGGGCGTCCCGGATCTCGCGGAGCAGGAGGGTGTTTTCCTCGACCGCTTCGGGCGCTTCGACCTCGCCTCGCTTTCGCAGCTCCAGCAGCCGGTTGTAGGGAACGATCACGAAGAAATACACCGCCCCGGCGATCAGGACGAAGCCGACCAGGTCGGTGAGGAACGCGCCGATCGGAATCTCGGCGACGTCGATCGAGTCGAAGTTCGGCTCGCCGCCGATCTTGCCGATGAGCGGCATCAAGACGTTGTCGACCAGCGAGAGCATGACGACGGTGAATGCAGTGCCGATCACGAACGCGACCGCGAGCTCGATGAGATTGCCTCGGAGCACGAAGTCCTTGAAGCCCTTGAGCATGTCTGACACCCGGACGTTGTGGAGGACGAGGTACGCCGACTCACACTAGCGGCCTGGCGAAGCCGTCCGAATCGGGCGTCTCAGGCGATCAGAAGGGTCAGCTGCTGGCGTACCGACGCGTCGGCGAGCGCCAAGGCCGTTGGCTGGTCAACCGCGAGGACGAGGGGCGCCCCCTCGCCGAGAGCCGTGTCGTCGACCTCCGCGCGGGTCACGACGGTGGCGCCGGATGCGATCACCGCGGTACCGGTGCGCCCGCGTGGATCGGTGCCCAAGACGTCGACGACATCGCCGGGTGCCACGAGCGTGCCGGCCGCCGGGTCGAACAGCCGGATCGTGGTCAGCACCGTGCCCGGGTCGTAGCCCGACAGCAGATCGGCCTGGACCAGCCGGACGTCGGTGAGGGGCTCGCCGGCGCGCACCGGGCCAGCGAGGGTGCGACCGATCGGCGGGGCCTGCGGGTCGACTGCCCCGTCCGGGATCGCGGCCGGGTCGACCTGGACGGTCTCGAGGTCGGCACGGTCGACGATCTCACCGGCTCGCAGATCGTCGGCCGCGACGACGACGTCGCGCGTGGTCGCGGCGGGGCGGGCGACCTGAATCGTCGTGATGACGGCGAGAGTCGCGAAGATCGCAGCCAGCAGGCGCCGTCGGGCGAGGATGGCCCGGCGCAGGTCGCGGCGAACGGCGTCGAGTCGGGTCCGGCTCATGTCGTGGAGCGTAGGTCCACACGTCGCCGGTGGGCGGGTTGTCCACAGGCGCGATCGGCTAAGCCCATCCGCCAGTGAAGGGCGTCAGGTCGAGGCGCCGGCCTTCGCGGTCTCCTTGCCGCTCGATGACCCCGATGACTCAGACGACCCCGATGAGCCAGACGAACCCGACGAGCCGGACGAACCCGATGAGCTCGACGAGCCGGAGTCGCTGGTGCTGGAGGACGACTCGCTCTTGCTCGAGTCAGAGGAAGACGAACTCGTCTTGGCCCCGTTGGATGCCGCCCGGCTGTCGTTTCGATAGAAGCCCGAGCCCTTGAACACGACGCCGACCGCGCTGAAGACCTTGCGCAACCTGCCCCCGCACTCCGGGCAGACGGTCAGTGGCTCGTCGCTGAAGCTCTGCTGCGCCTCGAGAGCGGCGTCACAGGCGGTGCAGGAGTACTGATAGGTCGGCACGGCGTCGGTCTCCTTGTCCAGGGTCGGGCCTAGCACTCAACCCCCTTGACTGCTAATTGTGCCTTCTTCGTCAACTCCACGCGAGTCGCGCCCATTCCCAGGGCCATTTTCCCGGTCGGCGGCGAGACCCCGCTCGGCTCGCTTCCGCTCAACCGGCAGAATGCTCGGGTGCGCCGCAGTTACCTGCTCTACATCGCGATCGTGGTGATCGTCGCGATGGTGTCGGCGGCGGTCTTCGCGGTCGTCACGGTGCGCCGGTCGTTTCCGCAGGTCGACGGCGAGGTGAGCGTCGTCGGCCTGAACGAGCCGGTCGAGGTGGTGCGTGATTCGCACGGCATCCCGCAGGTCTACGCCGACAACACGGGTGACCTCTTCTTCGCTCAGGGCTACGTCCAGGCGCAGGATCGGTTCTACGAGATGGACTTCCGGCGCCATCTGACCGCCGGGCGGTTGGCCGAGTTGGTCGGGGAGGACGCCCTCGAGACCGACAAGTTCGTCCGTACCCTCGGCTGGCGCGACGTGGCTCGCCAGGAGATGGAGGAGTTGCGACCGTCGACCCGGCGCTATCTCGAGTCATACGCGGACGGTGTCAACGCGTACATCGAGGACAAGTCGGCCGGCGAACTGTCGCTCGAGTACACCCTCCTGTCGGTCACCGGCCCCGACTACGCGCCGGACCCCTGGACGCCGGTCGACTCGCTCGCCTGGCTGAAGGCGATGGCGTGGGACCTACGCAGCAACATGGACGACGAGATCGACCGGATGCTCGCCACCCAGACGCTGACGGCGCCGGAGGTGGAGGAGCTCTATCCGGACTATCCGTATCGTCGGCACGACCCGATCGTGACGGGCGAGGTCCGCAACGGTCGGTTCCGCGCCGACTCCGGCAGCTCGACCGGGCAGCTTGCGCGACCCGCCCCGAGGTACCGGCTGTCGGCGGACACGATCGACGTGCTGCGCAACATCCAGCAGGTCACGGACCAGATGCCCGATCTCCTCAGATCTACCGAAGGTCTCGGGTCCAACTCGTGGGTCGTGAGCGGCGACCACACCGAAACGGGCTCGCCGATCCTGGTCAACGATCCGCACCTGGCGCCGTCGATGCCCGGCGTTTGGTACCAGATGGGCCTGCACTGCACCGAGGTCACGACCGCCTGCCCGTTTGACGTCTCGGGTTTCACCTTCGCCGGGATGCCGGGCGTGATCGTCGGGCACAACGACCGGATCGCGTGGGGCCTCACCACGATGTACTCCGACGTCACCGACCTCTACCTGGAGGACGTTGACGACGCCGCCGGCACCTACCGCTCCGGGTCGCGGGAGCGCAAGCTGCGCACGCACACGGAGGACATCTATGTCGCCGGCGATGTCGATCCGACGCGGATCACGGTGCGCGCGACCCGACACGGTCCCCTGATCTCCGACGTCGACGACGACGCGGCCGACGCCGGCCGGATCGCCGCGGCGGCCACCGCCGGTGACGAAAACGACGCCAAGTCCTACGAGGTCGCGCTGCGGTGGACGGCGCTGCAGCCGGGCCGCACGATGGACGCCATCTTCGGGATCAACCAGGCGACCGACTGGGAAGGGTTCCGTCGGGCCGCCAGACATCTCGACGTGCCGTCGCAAAACCTTGTGTACGCCGACATCGACGGCAACATCGGATACCAGGCGCCGGGACGGGTGCCGATCCGGCGACTGGGCGACGGCCGCTGGCCGGTTCCCGGGTGGGACTCCCGATACGACTGGCGGCGCGACGTCTCGTTCCGCAAGCTGCCCTGGGTGCTCAATCCGGACGAGGGATACATCGTGACCGCGAACCAGGCGGTCACGGGCGCCGATTACCCGTACCTGCTGACCAGCGACTCGGCGTATGGCTACCGCAGCGACCGGATCGAGGAGTTCCTCGACACTGACGATGAGCTCGACGTCGACGACATGACCGCGATCCAAAACGACACCTACAACGCCAACGCGGCTCGGGTCGTCCCGTACCTCCAGGACATCAAGCTGACCGGCAATTACTACCGCTCCGGCCAACGCCTCATGGCCGGCTGGGACTTCACCCAACCCGCCGACTCGGGAGCCGCTGCGTACTTCAATGTCGTGTGGCGCGACCTGCTGGCCCTGACCTTTCACGACCAGGTGCCCGAAGACGTGTGGCCGGACGGCGGCGAACGCTGGTTCGAGGTCGTGTCGAAGATCCTCGACCAGCCCACGAGCGCCTGGTGGGACGACGTCGAGACCGACGAGGTACGGGAGACTCGCGACGACATCTTGCGGCAGGCCCTGTTGGACGCGCGCGACGACATGACGATGATGCAGGCGCGGGACTCCGACGAGTGGTCATGGGGTCATATCCACGAGCTGACGCTGGAGAACCCGACCCTTGGTACGTCCGGCATGGGATTCGTCGAGCGGCTCTTCAACCGCGGGCCGTACGAGGTGGGCGGCGGTGGCGGCACGATCAACGCGACGTCGTGGGACGCGTCCGAAGGCTTCGAGGTGACCGCCGCACCATCGATGCGGATGGTCGTCGACCTGTCCGACTTCGACGAGTCGCGCTGGATCCAGCTGAGCGGCGAGTCGGGGCATGCCTACAACGGCAACTACAGCGACCAGACGTCGATGTGGGTCGACGGCGTGACGCTGCCGTGGGCCTACACGTCGGACGCGGTCCGTGACGCGAGCGAGCACGAGCTCGTGCTCACGCCAGGCGACCAGTCCTAGGCCGGATCGGTCGGCGGCCGAACCGCAGGACGCGGGTCGGGGTGACGGCGACCCCAACGGGCACGTCGGAGCCCTCGGTCGGGACCGACTCGACGACCTCATGGTCGTAGACGAGGATCGCGCGGGGCGTGTCGGCGTCGACGTGCAGCAGCGCCCGGTCGTAGCAACCGGCCCCGCGTCCCAGCCGGGCACCGGTCACGTCGACCGCGAGGCCCGGGCACAGCACGAGGTCGGCCTCGCCGATCGCCTCGACGCCGAGGCGCGGACCGGATGGCTCTTGGAGCCCCATCTTCGCGGTCTCGAGCGCGTCGAGGTTGGTCACGACCGACCAATCGAGATCGAGGTCGGGCGTCACGACGGGCAGCAGCACGCGGTGCCCCGATTTGAGCAGGGCGTCGAGAAGCGGTCGGGTGCCGGGCTCGCCGTCGATGGCGTAGTAGGCCGCTACAGTCTTGGCGTCAGCGAGCTCGGTGAGGGAGAGGACCTGCGCCGCGAGGTGATCGGCGTCGGCCTCGACCCGGTCCGACGGCAGCGCCTCCCGGACGTCGAGGATCCTCCGCCGCATCGTCTGCTTCGCCGCCGCGACATCCTCGAACTGCACCCGTTCAGGCTAGCGGCCGGCGCGACCGGGGCACCGCGCGTCTCACCGTCGCGACGGAGCCAACCGCGGCTCGCCTACGATGCCTCGCATGAGTGAGCAGGGGCTGCGGCTCGCCCGCGAGGCGATGGAAGCGGCCGGGGTGCACCCTCGGGCGATCGATGTGTTCACGCACTACTACCGCGAGCTGGAGCGGGGTGCGACCGGCCTGATCGCCGAGGCGGACATCGAGCCGCTCACCGACCTGCCCCGGACGTCCGACATCGACGTCTCGTCCGAGGACGCGCGAAACGCCCTGTCGAGGACGGCGGTCCTGAAGCTCAACGGCGGCCTCGGCACCTCGATGGGCATGGACCGCGCCAAGTCGTTGCTGTCGGTCCGCGACGGACTCACCTTCCTGGACATCATCGTCGGCCAGGTCATGCATCTGCGGGAGCAGTACGACGTACGTTTGCCGCTGCTGTTCATGAACAGCTTCCGTACTCGCGACGACACCCTGGCCGCCCTGAAGGCGTACCCCGACCTGTCGGTCCACGGCCTCCCGCTCGACTTCGTCCAAAACCGCGAGCCGAAGCTGCGTGCCGACGACCTGACGCCGGTCGAGTGGCCGGCCGACCCCGAGCTGCAGTGGTGTCCGCCAGGGCACGGCGACCTCTACACCGCGCTCGAGGTCTCCAAGGTGCTCCAGGAGCTGATCGACGCCGGGTTTCGCTATGCCACGGTGTCCAACTCCGACAACCTCGGAGTGGTGCCCGATCCGGCGATCGCGGGCTGGTTCGCGGCCAGCGGCGCACCGTATGCGGCGGAGGTCGCCCGCCGTACCCCCTCCGATCGCAAGGGCGGTCACCTCGCGGTGCGACGCAGCGACGGCCAGCTCATCCTGCGTGAGGGCGCGCAGACGGCCGAAGAGGATCGAGACGCCTTCGCCGACGAGAAGCGCCATGCCTACTTCCACACCAACAACCTGTGGTTCGACCTCTGGGTGCTCGCGGACACGCTCCGGGCGCGGCAGGGTGTGCTCGGCCTGCCGCTGATCCGCAACCTCAAGACGGTCGACCCGGCCGATCCGACGTCGCCGAAGGTCGTGCAGATCGAGACCGCGATGGGCGCGGCGATCGAGGTGTTTCCGGGCGCGACGGCGCTCGAGGTGGAGCGATCCCGGTTCCTGCCGGTCAAGACGACCAACGACCTGCTGCTCTTGCGGTCGGACCTCTACGACCTGCGACCGGACTTCCAGCTTGTACGCACGACCGAGCGGACGCCCGTGGTCGAGCTCGACCCGGCGTATTACAAGACGATCGACGCGTTCGCCGGACGCTTCCCGGCCGGCGTACCGGCGCTGCGCGAGGCCGAATCGCTGACGGTCCGGGGCGATTGGACCTTCGGGGCCGACGTTCGGGTCGTCGGCGCGGCCGTCCTCGACGACGCCGGCACCCCCGAACGCATCGCTGACGGCACCGTCCTTTCCTGACGCCGATCCGTCACTTGTGGCTTCACCATCCGCCGCTTGTGGTCCACTGATCCGCCACTTGTGGTGCGGATGGTAAGCCACAAGAGCCGGATCGGCTGCACGCCGTAGGCTGCTGTCATGGACGCACACTCTGCGACCGGCACGGGGCTTCGATCCGTCGATGAGCAGCTGCGTCGGGTGCTCGACGCGCTGGCGCCACTCTCGCCCTACGACCAACCCCTGCTCGAGGCGACCGGCCTGCCGATCTGCGAGGACATCACCTCGCCGATCGACCTGCCCCTGTTTACCAACTCGGCGATGGACGGCTACGCCGTTCGCTATGCCGATGTCGCCGAGGCGAGCGACGAGCGGCCCATCCATCTTCCGGTCGTCGGGGAAGCCGCCGCGGGTACGTCCAAGCCGTACGCACTCGCTCCGGGCGCGGCGATGCGGATCATGACCGGCGCGCCGCTGCCCTCGGGCGCCGACTGCGTCGTACCCGTCGAGGTCACCGACGACGGTCGCGCCGAGGTTCAGATCTACGGTCGCCCGCGGCCGGATCAACACGTCCGGTTCGCCGGCGAGGACATCCGGTCGGGCGACGTCGTGCTGCGGGAGGGCGCCATCCTCGATGCCCGTGAGACCGGGCTGATCGCGGCCGTCGGGCGCTCCCAAGTACGGGCTCGCCCCCGACCACGGGTCGTCGTCATCTCCACGGGCAGCGAGCTGCGCGAACCCGGCACCGGCTTGGACTTCGACTCGATCTACGACTCCAACAGCTACATGCTGGCCGCCGCCGCGAAGGCCGCCGGCGCCATCGCGTACCGCGTCGGCATCGTGTCCGACCAGCAGCAGGAGTTCTCCGACGCGCTGTCCGACCAGCTCGTCCGCGCCGATCTCGTCGTGACCAGCGGTGGAGTCAGCAAGGGCGACTACGACGTCGTCAAGGACGTGCTCAGCCGGCTCGGGACGGTGGAGTTCGTCGAGGTCGCGATGCAGCCGGGCAAGCCTCAGGGGTTCGGCTACGTCGGCGAGGACGAGACGCCGATCTTCACGCTTCCGGGCAACTCGGTCTCGGCGTTCGTGTCGTTCGAGGTCTTCGTCGTGCCAGCGCTGCGGCGCATGATGGGGCGGATGCCCTACCGTCGCCCGCTCGTCCGTGCCTTGCTCACCGAGGAGGTCGCGACTCCCGGCAACCGACGCAAGTACGTTCGGGCGCAGTTCGAGGTCACCGCGCGTGGCGCGACCGTGACCCCGGTGGGGGCCCAGAGCTCCCATCTGATCGGTAGCCTGGCGCACGCCAACTGCCTGATCGTCGTGCCCGAAGAGACCACGTCGTTGCGCGCCGACCAGACGGTCAACGCGATGGTGCTGGACCGCACGTTCTGAGGTCGCCGACCATGACCAAACCCGACCCGCAGCAGCAGCTGACCCACGTCGACGAGCACGGCGCGGCGCGCATGGTCGACGTCTCCGACAAGGCCGCCACGCACCGATCGGCGACCGCGCGCGGTCGGGTCGTCGTCGCGCCGGAGACCGCCGACCTCTTGCGACGCGGTGAGACGCCGAAGGGCGACGTCCTCGCGGTCGCGCGCGTCGCCGGCATCATGGCCGCGAAGCGGACGCCCGATCTGGTGCCGCTGTGTCATCCCCTCGCGATCAGCGGCGTCAGTGTCGATCTCGAGGTCTCCGACGGCGCCGTCGACATCGCGGCGACGGTGCGGACGACCGACCGCACCGGCGTCGAGATGGAAGCGCTGACCGCGGTGTCGGTCGCGGCGTTGACGGTGTACGACATGATCAAGGCCGTCGACAAGCACGCGACGATCACCGACGTACGCGTGGAGCGCAAGTCCGGCGGCAAGAGTGGCGATTGGTCGAGGAGCGACTGAGCAGATGACCCCAGGCGGACCCCGGCCGCGCGCCGTGGTCATCACTGCGTCCAACCGAGCCGCGGCAGGTGTCTACGCCGACACCGGTGGCCCGTTGATCGTCGACGCTCTACGCGAGTGGGGCTTCGAGGTCAGCGACCCGCTCGTGGTGCCGGACGGCGAGCCGGTCGAGCAGGCGCTGCGCGACGCCGTCGGTGACGAGGCCGCCGCCATCGTGACGACCGGCGGCACCGGCGTCAGCCCGACCGACCAGACGCCCGAACGCACCCGCGCGGTTCTGGCATACGAGATCCCCGGCCTCGCCGAGGCGATCCGGGCCTATGGCGTCGCCCAAGGCGTGCCGACGGCGGCGCTGTCCCGCGGCGTAGCCGGAGTGGCCGGCCGGACCGTGATCGTCAACCTGCCCGGCTCTCGCGGCGGCGTCCGCGACGGGCTGACCGTGCTGCGTGACGTGTTATCCCATGCCGTCGACCAGGTGCGGGGCGGCGACCACCCACGGGCCGAAGGGAGTGGGTCCTGACGCGCGGCTGGCCGGCGGTCTTGTCCCACGATCGGATCACCGTTCGGCCGATCCGACGGCGAGACGCTGGCGCGTGGCGGGCGGTGCGGTCCCGCAACACCGAGTGGCTACGCCGCTGGGAGGCCACGCTCCCACCGAATTCGGCGCCGCCGCCCCCGACCTTCCCCGGCATGGTGCGCGAGGCCCGCCGGCAGGCCCGACGCGGACTCGGTCTGCCGTTTGTGGTCACCTACGACAAGCGCCTGGTCGGCCAGGTGACCGTCACCGGGATCACGTGGGGGTCGGCCCGCTGGGGCCAGGTCGGATACTGGGTCGACCGCGCCGTCGCGGGCCGCGGCATCACTCCGATCGCGGTCGCGCTCGTGGTCGACCACTGTTTCTTCGTGCTCGGCCTGCACCGCATGGAGGTGGCGGTCCGACCCGAAAACACGGCCTCGCTGCGCGTCGCCGAAAAGCTCGGCTTCCGCCGCGAGGGGGCAGCGCCGCGCTATCTCCACATCGACGGCGGCTGGCGCGATCACGTGCTGTTTGGGCTGACCGTCGAAGAGGTCGGCGGCGGCCTGCTGGCGCGGTACCTCGCGGGGCGGGAGCCGTCCGCGTGAGATCCGACTTAGGGTGTGTATCGGGTGGGCCACCGACGCTCAGCCGGACCTCACGGCTAGTGTGCTGGGGCCGGATCGTCACATCAGTCACACGAGTGTTCTGGCGACACACCGGCTGGGTGCGGGCCCTGAGGGTACGTCTGCGCCTACGGTTCCCCTGTGGGTAGTGGCCTGATCTTCGCGGCGATCGTCATCGCCTGGGCAGTCTTTTTGGTGCCCTGGGCGCTGCGTCGCTACGACGAGGCCACCCGCACGCGCTCGGTCGACAAGGTTTCCAAGGCCATGCGTCTGCTCGGCCGATCCAAGGACATCGCCGAGGAGCCGGAGCCGGTCGCCGCCCGACCACCGCTCAAGCCCCGCACCACCGAGTTGGCCGACCGACCCGACGCGGAGGCTCCAACGCGCCCGTCGCGGGCTGCCGCACGAGCCGCGGCCGCGCGTCGGCGTCGGGTCCTGCTGATCCTCGTCGGGCTCACCGCCGTGGTCGGGATCGTTGTCGCCATCGGCGTGATTCCGGTGTGGTCGGCCGCGATCCCGGTCGCACTCCTGGTGGGTTTTCTGGCCCTGTGTCGCTGGCAGGTACGCCGCGAGGACGACGCCATCTGGGTCCGGCGGCGGACCGAGCTGAGCGACGACGACGAGTCAGACGCAGCCAAAGCGATGGGAGAGGAAGCCAACGACGAGCCGACGGTGGTTTTCCCGGCGGCGGCCGAAGCACGCGACAACGCCAAGGGTCGCCAGGCAGTGGAGGCCGACGCCGATCCGGTCGCCGCGGCGGACCTTGTCGAGTCGGTCTCGGAGGCCGTTTCCGTCACGGCCGACGATGGCAGCTCCTTGTGGGATCCGCTCCCGGTCACGCTTCCGACCTACGTCTCCAAGGCCAAGGCGCCTCGGTCCGTGCGCACCATCGACCTCGGGGCGCCGGATACCTGGACATCGGGGCATGTCGAGGGCGAGCAGACCGAGCTGCCGTCCGACGACAGCTCCGGTTCTGGGTCCGACGACACCGACGCACACCGGCCCGCTGTCGGCGACTGAGCCGGGGCCGAATCGACCGGCGTCCCGTGTTATCGTTTCTCGCCGTTGAGGGGCTGTGGCGCAGTCCGGTAGCGCACCTCGTTCGCAACGAGGGGGTCAGGGGTTCAAATCCCCTCAGCTCCACCCACCAACACCCCAGGTCAGACCGCCTCTTCACCGTCATCGTCGCCGTTCTCAGTGGTCGGTGACTCGTTCGAGGCAG
>Ga0190270_10000982_pt1 | contig 12966 bp, 13 predicted proteins | sample Popmic320T_FD_133748 | JGI IMG/M metagenome (GOLD analysis project Ga0190270, IMG submission 133748) | Populus adjacent soil microbial communities from riparian zone of Weber River, Utah, USA - 320 T | ecosystem: Environmental > Terrestrial > Soil > Riparian zone | place: USA: Utah | collected... | reverse complement strand
CGGACGGCAGGCGAGGCGCCTCCGCGGTGTCGCCGGCGAGCGACTCCAGCTTGATCAGGCGGCCCTTGCGGGTCGCGCGGCCGCCGCCGGGGGTCGGCGCCGCGACGCCTTCCTCGACCAGCGTGTTCCATTCGCCGCAGCCGTCACACTTGCCCTGCCAGCGGTTGGCGACCGCGCCGCAGTTCTGGCAGACGAAGTTGAGGGTCTGGAGCCGAGCCATGTCATTTCACCTTGCGCATCATCTTGTCCGAGATCATGCGCTATGCCGCCTCGATGAGCTGAATGTTGCCGCGCGCGTTGTAGTCCGGCACCGACAGCCAGTCCCGGATCGCGGCGATCGACCAGATGTGACCGAACGGATCGACGATGGTGGCGACGCGGTCGCCCCAGTCGGCGTCCTGCACCGGGGTCCGGATGGTCGCGCCGCCGGCGACCGCTCGCGCCACGGTTTTTTCGAGATCGTCGACGCAAATCTGGAAGATGGTGCTGCCGCGGCCCGGCGCGGCAATCGCGCAGGGGCCGGGCACGCTGGGGTCGGCATCGCGTTTCGGATTGGCGCCGCACACCGTGAAGGTGGCGCGGCCGATGGTGATGTCGACGCCGGCCACCTCGCCGGTTTTCGGATGAATCCAGTGGCGGGGCGAGGTCGCGCCGAACGCGCAGATATAGAAGGCAGCGGCCGCCTCCTGGCGGCCGTAGGGAACGAACAGCGTGAGCCCAAGGGCGTCATGGGCGGTGAGGCCGGTGATGGCCATGTGCGATTCTCCGGTGATTGGGCAGAGACGATACCAGAAAATGAGAACGTATCAAGAACATTCGAATCCCGACCCCAACCGGTCGGCCGCCATCAACCATTTGCTAACGATAAGATTGCCCCGGACGGTGGTCCTGTTGATCTCAGCCTGCCGCACGCAAGGGAGGCGACGTTGGCTGAGCGTAAAGTGTGGTTTTTAGTGATGACGCCGGAGATCGCGAAACGTCCCGACTCACAATGGGCTCGCTCCGGCGCCGCTTCGCCCGACAACTACGTCTTCAGGCCGTTTTCGCCGGAGGGATGGATCGCGCTGCTGGCATTCGGCGCGCTGGCCATCGGCGTCTTGCTGGGCATATGGATTGGCCTGGTGCTGCCCGGCCATATTTCCGTCGCCATGGCGATCGTGTTCACGGTGATGTTCGAGGCGATTGTCGTGGGCTGCTTCGTCCTGCTGGTCCAGTTGCGAATGACACCGCGCCCCGCCGGGCCCGAGCCCGAGCCCGTCACGGACGGGATGGATCAGACCTTCCAAACTCTGTGGTAGCGGGCGCCGAGCGAGGTGAGCACCTCGTAGCCGATGGTGCCCGCCTGCGCCCCGACCACGTCGGCGGTAAGCTCGCCGCCGATCAGCGTGACGAGATGGCCACGCCGCACCGCGTTGTCCGGCAGGTCGGTGACATCCACGGTGAGCAGATCCATCGAGATGCGCCCGACGATCCGGCAGCGCTTGCCGGCAACGATCGCGTCGCGCTCGGCCGCGTTCGCCGCGCGCAAAATGCCGTCGGCGTATCCCGCGGCAACCACGGCAATCCGGCTCGCCCGTTTCGCCGTCCATGTCGCGCCATAGCCCACCGCGGCGTTGCGCGGCACGCTGCGCACCTGCAGCGCGCGGCCCTGCAACTCGATCACCGGCTTCATGGGATTGGTTTTGCCCGGCGTCGGGTTGATGCCGTAGAGCGCCGCGCCAGGACGGACCATGTCGCAGTAGGCAGACTGGTCCAGGAAGATGCCGGACGAGTTGGCAAGAGAGCCGGGAATACCGCGGAACAGCGTGCGTATTTCGCGGAATTGCCGGATCTGCTGATCGTTAAGCGGGTGCTGCGGCTGGTCCGCGCAGGCAAAATGGCTCATCAGCAGGGTGAGCCCGTGATTTTCCGACTGCATGCGCGCGGCGACGGCCGCCGTCTCATCGAGCGACAAGCCCAGCCGGTTCATGCCGGTGTCGACATGCAGGCCGACGCCGCCCCGCCATCCGCTCGAGGACACGAACTGGTCCCACTCGGCAAGCTCAACCGAGGAATTGATCACCGGCCGCGCATAAACCTCGGCGAGCGCCGGTCCGGCGCCGGAGGCAAACCCGTTGAGCACGTAGATGGCGGCTTCCGCCGCGCACCGGCGCACGCGGCGCGCCTCGTCGAGGTGGGCGACGAAGAACGTCTTGCAGCCGGCGCGGGACAGCGTTGCGGTGACCTGCTCGAGGCCGCAGCCGTAGGCATCGCCCTTTACCACCGCGGCGCATTCGGTCGGCATCACCTTCATGGCTAGCGCGCGGTAGTTGTCGAAGATCGCGCCGAGATTGATGGTGAGGAGGCCGCCGGCCTCGGCTTCAGCCGGGCCGGCTGCGGTGGCCGGCTCCGGCGGAGCCGCGGTTTCTGATTTGGGTTGGCGTGCCATCAGCGGGTTATGGCCGGGCGTGGCTCGCCCGTCCAGCGGCCGGTTCGGTCAATCTCCAATGCGCTCCGGCCGATGGTGTTCAGGGGCGAGATCGCCGAAGCGCGTGACGTTGGCCTCGAATTGGACCTGCACGGTGCCGGTCGGTCCATGCCGCTGCTTGCCGATGATCAGTTCGGCCTTGCCGTGGACCAGCGCCATGTCGGTCTGCCACTTGAGGTGTTCCTCGCTGCCGGGCCGCGGCTCCTTGTTGGCGAGGTAGTATTCCTCGCGGAACACAAACATGACGACGTCGGCGTCCTGCTCGATCGAGCCGGATTCGCGAAGGTCGGAAAGCTGCGGCCGCTTGTCGTCCCGGCTCTCGACCTGGCGCGAGAGCTGCGACAGCGCGATGATCGGAACGTTGAGCTCCTTCGCCAGCGCCTTGAGGTTCGTCGTGATCTCGGTCACCTCCTGAACGCGGCTTTCGGAGGCGCGGCGCTGCGAGCCCTGCAGCAGCTGAATGTAGTCGATCACGAGCAGGTCGAGGCCGCGTTGGCGCTTGAGGCGCCGCGCGCGCGCCGCGAGCTGCGCAATCGACAGGCCGCCCGTTTCGTCAACATAAAACGGCAGATTCTGCATCTCGATCGAGACGTCCTTGATCTTCTCGAACTCTTCCTCGTGGATGCCGCCGCGGCGGATCGTGCTGGAGGCAATGCCGGTCTGCTCGGCGATGATACGGGTGGCGAGCTGTTCCGCCGACATTTCGAGCGAGAAGAAGCCGACGATGCCGCCGTTGACCGTCGACATGCTGCCGTCGGCCTGGACTTCGCCGCGATAGGCATGCGCGACGTTGTAGGCGATGTTGGTGGCGAGCGCGGTCTTTCCCATGCCTGGGCGGCCTGCGACGATGATCAGGTCCGACGACTGCAACCCGCCCATCTTGGAATCGAGGTCCTTCAGCCCGGTCGCGATCCCGGAGAGCTTGCCGTCGCGCTGGAACGCGCGTGCCGCCATGTCGACTGCGGTGGTGAGCGCCTGCGCGAAGCGCTGGAAGCCCGAACCGTAGCGATTGGTTTCGGCGAGCTCGTAGAGCCGGCGCTCCGCGTCCTCGATCTGCTCGCGCGGCGCGAAATCGACCGGGGCGTCGAATGCAACGTTGACCATGTCCTCGCCGATGCCGATCAGGTTGCGGCGCAACGCGAGGTCGGAAACGGTGCGGCCGTAGTCCGTGGCGTTGATTACGGTCGTCGCCTCGGCCGCGAGGCGGGCGAGGTACTGGCTCACGTTGAGCCCGCCGATGTCGATGTCGGCGGGCAGGAAGGTCTTCAACGTGATCGGCGTCGCCACCTTGCCGGCGCGAATGAGGTCGGCGGCGATCTGATAAATCTGCTGGTGCAGCGGCTCATGGAAATGCGACGCCTCGAGAAAATCGGAAACCCGGTAGAAAGCCTCGTTGTTGACCAGGATGGCGCCAAGAAGCGCCTGCTCGGCCTCGAGGTTGTGAGGCGCGATGCGATATTGCGGGGCGGTGACGTCGGCGAGCTTGCGCGCTGTCGAATCAACGGGTGCCATGATCTGCGATCGAAGGAGCCGGATGTGTCAAAAATCGGGAACGCGGTGTGAACGAAGCAACAGCCGGAATCAACGCTACATCGTGGCACTCTCGGAAACGGCGCTTTGCAGCAGCGCTGGGGACGGACATATGACGTAGCACCGCGCGGGAAGGGCGGGGCGCGTTGTTTGACGCTGTCCGCGATACCCACAGTCCAGGCTGTGAATGCCGTCCAACCGCCTTGACCGCCATCAAGTGGTAACGGGCTGCGATTTCCCTGCCGGTGGCGGGACTTATTCGCCAGCGAGTCGCAAGGGCGGGGTTTGAAGGCCTTCGATGGCGCGCAGCCGCGCTTCCTCGCGGAAGATATAGTCCCGCGTCATCGGCACCACGTCCTGGCGCTTGGCGAGCTGGATCTGCATCACCATCATCGCCTGTTCGCGGAAGGCCATCTCGGAAGCGGCCAGATAGAACTCCCACATTCGCACGAACTGGCGGTCGTACAGCCTCTCGGCTTCGTCGCGGTGCGCCAGGAAGCGATCGCGCCAAGCTTTTGCGGTTTCCGCGTAGTGCAGCCGCAGGAACTCGATATCGGTCACCAGCAGGCCGGCGCGCTCGATGGACGGCATGACTTCGGACAACGCCGGGATGTAGCCGCCCGGAAAGATGTACTTGGCGATCCAGGGATTGGTGACGTTGGGCCCTTCGGAACGGCCGATGGTGTGCAGCAGCATCACGCCGTCCTGCGCCAGCAGGCCGGCGCATTTTTGGAAGAACGCGTCGTAGTGGGTCAGCCCGACGTGCTCGAACATGCCGACCGAGACGATCCGGTCGAATGTCTCGGTCATGGCGCGATAATCCTGCAGGCGAAAGTCGAGCGTGCCGGTCAGGTTCTTTTCGCCGGCGCGCTGCCGGGCGATCGCCAACTGCTCGTCAGACAGCGTAATGCCGGTGACCTCTACGCGGCAAAACTCGGCGAGATAAAGGGCGAGCCCGCCCCAGCCGCAGCCGATGTCAAGGACGCGGCGGTCGGCCCCTTCTCCAACGAGGAGCTTCGCGGCGAGGTGACGTTTCTTGGCGAGTTGCGCGTCGTCGAGCGATTGATCGGCGGCCTCGAAATATGCGCAGCTGTATTGCCGGTCGGCATCGAGAAAAAGCGAATAGAGCCGGCCGTCCAGGTCGTAGTGGTGAGCGGCATTACGCCGCGCCCGGGACGGCAGGTTGAATTGCTGCAGCCGGCGCTTGAGATAGCGGACGCACCATTGCGGGCGAGCCCACACGGGCGGCATCCCGTCGGGTGTCTGACCGAGCACGAGCGCAAGGAGGTTGGCGATGGTGCCTTCCTCGATCTGCAGCGTGCCGTCCATGTAGGCTTCGCCGAGCTTGACCTCGGGGTCGAGCATCACGGCGCGTTGCGCCGCTGCGCTGGTGAACCGCAGGGCGACCGGCGCGCCGGAGCCGTCTCCAAAGTGAAAAAACCGGCCGCTCGCCGTGGCAACGCGCAGGTTGCCACGCCGGATAAATCGCCTGAGCCCCCATTGAAGCAACCGGTCCACGGCCGCCCCCAACATCCCTCAAAATGCCGTCCCTTGAGAGCCAACTGCGGCTTTCGTGTTAAACTAAAGGGCAAGTTTAGCTGACAAGATTGGTGTGCACCGTCCGCTACCGGGCATATGGCGCACCAAGCGAACAGCCTGCTCGGGCTCGCGGCCGCCTCACTTTCGCGGTAAGACCCGGCGGCGTACCGTCGGCCTGTTACCCAGCCGCGGGGAGATCACATTGATTGGCTTACGGAAATTGGCACTGCAGTTGACCCTCGTGGGCATTCTTGCCGGGCTCGCCGCCACCGAGTCGCGTGCGCAATGGGGGTGGACGACGCCGGCCTCGCCGACTCCCCAGGCTCAGGCCGCGCCCCCGCCCGCCGCGTCGCGGGGCGAGAATTTCAGCGCCAAGCCGGCGGCGCAGCTCTTCGCCAGCGATTGCACCGGCGCGGGCTGTCACAAAGGGCCGCAGGGACTGGCAAAGGATCGCGGCGCGGGTTCGCTCGCCAGCTTCCTGCGCGAGCACTACACCAACAGTCGCGAGAGCGCGTCGGCGCTGGCCGCATATCTGGTGGGCGTGCCGGGCGCCAGGGCCGACCCCAAGCAACAACCGCCGCGTGCGGCGGCGCGCTCCGACGATGCGGCGAAGCCGGGCAAGCCGCCGGCTGCGATTCCATCTGCTGCAACGCCGTCCGGAGAAACCGGCGAGCCGGCCAAGCCCGCTCCGGCGCCCGCAACGCGCGCGCAGCGCGGCCGCCAAGCCACTGCGCCGGCACAACAAACTCCCCCACCGGCCGCGGCACCGGAGCCGCTGGCGCCGGCGGCTCCGCCGGAGCCGCCGAAACCGCAGTGGGATATTTTCGACTAGAACAGGCGGCTCAGGCCTTTTCTTCCTTGTTCTTCGGGGCTTCCTCGCCGTCTTCCTGCTCGTCCTCGGCCTTGATCGCGCCGGGTTCGAAGAAGGTTTCCGCCGCAGCCTTGGCCTCGGCCGCCTCCTCCTCCGCGTCGGTGCGCTGCAGGGTAATGTCCTCGCCGCGGGCGAGCCGCTCGGCTTCGTCGGCGCTGCGCGCGACGTGAAGCGTGATCGTCACCTCGACCTCCGGGTGCAATTGCACCGGCACCTTGTGGCTGCCGATCGTCTTGATCGGAACGTTGAGCGCGATCTGGTTGCGGTCGACCTCGTAGCCGCCGTCGTTGAGCAGCCCGGCGATGTCGCGCGGCGACACCGAGCCGTAGAGGTGGCCGACTTCGGACGCCTGGCGCATCACGCGGAAGCTCTTGCCGTCGAGCTTGATGGCGACCTTGCCGGCGTCGCCCTTGGCGGCGGCGCTCTTGGCTTCAAGCTCCACCTTCATGCCTTCGAACTTGGATTTGTTGGCGCCGGTGGCGCGCAGCGCCTTGCCCTGCGGCAGCAGGAAATTGCGCGCGTAGCCGTCCTTGACGCGAACGACTTCGCCCATCTGGCCGAGCTTGCCGATGCGTTCGAGCAGAATGACTTCCATGGTCGTTTCTCCTTTTGAAGATGTTGTCAGGTTGAGGGTGTGGGCGGGCCGCGCCGTCCGGCGACGCGGCCGCGAATGTCTAGGGCGGTGTCGGCGAGGCCCAGCAGAATCAGGAACAGCGCCGGCCAGAGCATCACGATCACCGACGCGTAGACGCTGCCGAGCAAGAGCATCCGCGCGTTCACGCCGCGCGTGATGGTGTGCAGCACGGCGAGCCCGAGGATGGCAAACGCCACCAGCATCGCGGTGGCAAGGACAAGGCCGGCGGTCCCGACCATCCCGGGCAGAAACGAAACGGCGAGCGCCGCGCCGGTCAGGAGAGGTGCGTAGGGGGGAAATCTCATCGCCGATAGATCGGGCAGCGGACGCTTCATGCGCCCGGACACCGATACGATCCGCCCGGCTAGCCAGAGATTGAGCGTGTTGGTGATGGTCGTCACCACGGCCGCGGCCGGCGGCAGAACCACCATCAAGATCTCAACGGTCCGGTTGATGTCGAGCGGCGGGCCTTTCGGCGCGCGCATCTGCATGCGGAGCATGCGTTCGATTGCATTGCGCATCGCGTTGCGGGAGTCGCCCTCTCCGGCGCCGAAGTTGATCAGAGCGGCGATCACGATCAGCGCGCCGAGGATGGCGACCCAAACCACCAGGCTGCCGGCCGGGTACCATTCCATGTCGTTCGGCGCCGGTTGCCCGGTCGGCCGCCCCAGCAGCGCGAGATAGCCGAGCCACCACGCCGGCAGCCCGATGCCGAGCAGGAACGCCAAGAACATGAAGGAGCCGAACACCACGGCGAGGCCGGCAGACGCGAAAACCGCGGCGATCAGCCCCGCCCAATGGCTCCATCCCAACGCCGCGATCAGGATCGGCAGAGGAGCGAGGTAGAACAACAGGACGGAGATCAGCGAGCCGGACGCGACCGAGGCGAACAGCAACGCCGTCGCCGCGCCGGCACCGATGCCAATGAGAACCAACTGCGTCATCGAGCTGTCCCGCACCTTTGAGCGGTTAGAGACGGATCGAAGTCCGTCCCAACTGTCGAACTCCGGAATTTTCCGGCGTCCGCGACTGATTATCAACACCGTCCGCCCTTCCGGGGCAGACGGAAAATCTTTGAGCGACTAGCGGATCACGTAGGGCAGCAGGCCGAGGAAGCGCGCGCGCTTGATGGCCTTTGCCAGCTCGCGCTGCTTCTTGGCCGACACCGCGGTGATGCGGCTCGGCACGATCTTGCCGCGCTCGGAAACGTAACGCTGCAGCAGCCGCGCGTCCTTGTAATCGATCTTCGGCGCGCCTTCGCCCGAGAACGGGCAGGTCTTGCGGCGGCGGAAGAATGGACGGCGCGCGCCACCGGCTGCGCCGGCGCCACCAGGACCGCCTTGTGAGGTTCCGAATGACATGGCGATTACTCCTCCGTTTCCGCGACAGCGTCTTCGCGCGGGCGACCTTCATCGCGATCACGGCGCGGCGGACGATCGCCCCGATCGCCCCGATCGAACCTGTCGCCACCGCCAAAGCGGTCGCCACCGCCGAACCCGCCACCGCCACGGCGCTCGTCGCGCTCGCGGTCGCGGTCGACCTTGCGCATCATCGCCGACGGCCCTTCCTCGAGCTCATCGACGCGCACCGTGAGGTAGCGCAGCACGTCTTCGTTGATGCGCTGCTGGCGCTCGATTTCGGTCAGCGCGGCGGGCGGCGCATCGACATTCAGCAGCGTGAAATGCGCCTTGCGGTTCTTGCGGATGCGGAACGAGAGCGACTTGACGCCCCAGTACTCGTTCTTGGTGACCTTGCCACCCATCTGCTCGATGACGCCGGTGAATTGCGCGGTCAATTCCTCGACCTGCTGCGCGCTGACGTCCTGGCGCGCAAGATAGACGTGTTCGTATAGCGGCATGGAATGCCTTTCCTCTGTTCGACCGTCTCTCGGCGCCAAGCCCTTCGAGCCTCGGAAAGGCTCGACTGCTCTGAAGGCGGGAACACGGGACGCCGGACCAGAGGCCCTATCGCCTGGTGAGGGCGACCGTCCGTTCAGCTCCCGGCCGGGACCAACGGAATGGCGGTGGTTATAGGGGCTTTTGACCAGAAGGCAAGCATCGCGCGGCGCGGCCCGCTCTCGCCTAACGGGTTCAAAAGGCCTAGGTTTTGGGCCACTTAAACTCGCGTCTGAGCGAACCAATGCTGGCAAAAACAAGACCCGAGCCCCTCGCGAATGCGGTGGACGAGTGGCTGATGCAGTTCGAGCGGGCTCTGGCGGAGCCTGGAACGGCCGCGCTCGGGGCCCTGTTCCACCCGAACAGCCATTGGCGGGACCTGCTGGCCTTCACCTGGACCATCGCCACGATCGAGGGCCGCGACGCCATCGCCGAAGCGCTGAAGGCGCAAGCCGCTCGCGCCAAGCCATCCGGGTTTCGCACCGATCCGCACCGCACCGCGCCCCGGCCGGTGACCCGGGCAGGCACCGCGGCCATCGAAGCGATCTTCCAGTTCGAAACCGCGCAAGGCCGTGGCAGCGGAATCGTGCGGCTCATCCCGGACGGCGAGGGCGGAGCGCCGAAAGCCTGGACGGTGCTCACGGCGCTCGACGAGCTGAAAGGTCACGAGGAGACGGTCGGGCGGGCGCGGCCAACCGGGCAGTCCTACTCGCGGGATTTCCGCGGGCCCAATTGGCTCGATCTGCGGCAATCCGCGGCCGCCTATGCCGACAGCGATCCGGCCGTGCTGGTGATCGGTGCGGGCCAGGCCGGGCTTTCCATTGCGGCGCGTCTCAAGCAATTGCAGGTCGACACGCTGGTGGTGGATCGCTGGCCGCGCGTCGGCGACAACTGGCGCAAGCGCTACCACGCACTGACGCTGCACAATCAGGTGCAGGTCAATCATCTGCCATACATGAACTTTCCGCCGAACTGGCCGACCTACATCCCGAAGGACAAGCTCGCCGCATGGTTCGAAGCGTATGCGGAGAGCATGGAGCTCAACGTCTGGTCCGGCACCGAATTCGAGAGCGGCGCGTACGACAAAAAAGCGGGGCGCTGGTCGGTCGTGCTGCGCCGGGAGGACGGCACAAAGCGCGAAATGCATCTGCGCCACGTGATCATGGCAACCGGCTTGAGCGGCGTGCCCGTCATTCCGGATATCCCGACGCTGGAAAATTTCCGTGGCACGGTCCTGCACTCCACCCAATACGAAGACGGTGAAGCCTGGAAAGGCAAGCGCGCGCTCATCATCGGCACCGGCAACAGCGGCCATGACATCGCGCAGGATCTGCACTCCAGCGGCGCCAAGCCAACGCTCGTGCAGCGCAACTCGACCATGGTGGTCAACATCGAGCCGAGCGCGCAGCTACCCTATGCGCTCTACGACGAAGGCCCGCCGCTGGAGGACTGCGACCTCATCACCACGTCGATCCCGCTATCGCTGGCGAGGACGAGTCACAAGCTGCTGACCGAGCAGGCCCGCAAGCTCGACCAGAAGCTGCTGGACGGGCTGGAGCGCGTGGGCTTCAGGCTGAATTTCGGCGACGACGGCACCGGCTGGCAGTTCAAGTACCTGACGCGAGGCGGCGGCTACTACTTCAACGTCGGCTGCTCCGATCTGATCGCCGAACGCCAGATCGGACTGGTGCAGTATTCAGACATCGCTGAATTCGTCGCGGAAGGCGCGAAGATGCGAAGCGGCGAGACGCTGCCCGCCGACCTGATCGTGCTGGCGACCGGCTACCAGGGTCAGGACACGCTGGTCAGGAAATTGCTCGGCGACGAGGTCGCCGCTCGGGTCGGGCCGATCTGGGGGTTCGGCGAAGGCCAGGAGCTGCGCAACATGTTCGTACGCACGCCGCAGCCCGGCCTGTGGTTCATCGCCGGCAGCTTCGCGCAGTGCCGCATCTATTCGAAATATCTCGGTTTGCAGATCAAGGCGGCGGAGGAGGGCTTGCTCGCGTAGGGCAGCGCCTTGACACGACGGAGTCCGCGGTGTCATTCGGCGCGCGCGTTCAGGGGGATTGCGATGTCGGTCGCGTTCGTGTTTCCAGGGCAGGGCAGCCAGGCCGTCGGCATGGGCAAGGCGCTCGCCGACAATTTCGCACCGGCGCGCGCGGTGTTCGACGAGGTCGACGCGGCGCTCGGCGAAAAGCTGACGGCGACGATTTGGGAAGGCCCGGCCGACAAGCTCACGCTGACCGAGAACGCGCAGCCCGCGCTGATGGCGGTGTCTGTCGCCGCGATGCGGGTGCTGCAAGCGGAGGCCGGGATTGATCTCGCACGCGACGCCAAGTTCGTCGCTGGCCATTCGCTCGGCGAATATTCCGCGCTCGCGGCCGCCGGCACATTCTCGATCGCCGATACGGCAAAGCTGCTTCGGATTCGCGGCCGGGCCATGCAGCAGGCGGTGCCGGTCGGCACCGGCGCGATGGCGGCGTTGCTCGGGCTTGAGCTCGGCGCGGCGCGGGAAGCGGCGGCGCAGGCGGCTCAGGGTGAGGTCTGCGACATCGCCAACGACAATGGCGGGGGCCAAGTGGTGGTTTCCGGCAGCAAGGCGGCGGTCGATCGCGCGATCGAGATCGCCAAGGCCAAGGGCGCGCGCCGCGCCATGCTGCTGCAGGTGTCCGCACCCTTCCATTGCGCGCTGATGAAGCCCGCGGCCGATGCGATGGCCGAGGCGCTCGGCAAGACCGCGGTGAAGGCGCCGGCGGTGCCGGTGGTCGCCAACGTGGTGGCGGGACCGATCAGCGATCCACAGGAGATCGTGCGTCGCCTGGTCGAGCAGGTGACCGGCACCGTGCGCTGGCGCGAGTGCGTCGCGTACATGGCGGGTGAAGGCGTCAAGACGTTCTATGAGGTCGGCGCCGGCAAGGTGCTGACCGGATTGCTCAAGCGCATCGCGGATGGTGCGACCGGGACGGCGATCGGTACGCCGGACGACGTTGCCGCGTTCAAGACTGCGCGCGGCGCGTAACGCCGGCTGCGAAGGAGAAAGCCATGTTCGACCTGACCGGCAAGACCGCCCTCGTCACCGGAGCCACCGGCGGCATTGGTGGCGCGATCGCGCGGGCGCTGCACGCGCAGGGCGCCAAGGTCGCGATTTCAGGCACCCGGCGTGAGGTGCTCGATGCGCTGTCCGGCGAGTTTGGCGGCGCGACCGTGCTGCCGTGCGATCTGGCCGACAAGGATGCGGTCGAGGCGCTTGTACCCAAGGCCGAGGAGGCGCTTGGCCAACTCGATATCCTGGTGGCGAACGCGGGTATCACCAAGGACAACCTGTTCGTTCAGCTCAGGGACGAGGACTGGGAGCAGGTTCTCAACGTCAACCTGACATCGACCTTCCGGCTCGCACGCGCCGCCGTGAAAGGAATGATGCGGCGCCGGTTCGGCCGCGTGATCGGCATCACGTCGGTGGTCGGCGTCACCGGCAATCCGGGGCAGAGCAACTACACCGCCGCCAAGGCGGGGATGATCGGCATGTTCAAGTCGATCGGCAGGGAGTACGCCAAGCGCAACGTGACCGCGAATTGCGTGGCGCCGGGATTCATCGCGACGCCGATGACCGACAAGCTCAACGACAAGCAGCGCGAGGCGATCCTGGCCATGGTTCCGGCGGGAAAGCTCGGCACCGGGGCGGATGTCGCGGCCGCGGTGGTCTATCTCGCATCCGACGAGGCGGCTTACGTCACGGGCCAGACGCTGCACGTCAACGGCGGAATGGCAATGATCTGAAGGGTATGGCCAAGGCTGTGGGGCGTGCTAGTCAAGGGTTCTGAAGTATGTTTTAACCGAACCGCGGCTGACTGGGGCAACCGGATGGGCGAGGGCGATACGCGGTCCGCTCGCGACCGTGCCAATCAGTCCTGCAGATGAGGCGACGTTCATCCCCGTTGGCTCAAGGCCGTTCGAGCCCAACGAACTAGAGCGACAAAACTAGAGGGTCAGACGATGAGTGATATCGGCGAGCGAGTGAAGAAGATCGTCG
>Ga0190270_10000981_pt1 | contig 12989 bp, 14 predicted proteins | sample Popmic320T_FD_133748 | JGI IMG/M metagenome (GOLD analysis project Ga0190270, IMG submission 133748) | Populus adjacent soil microbial communities from riparian zone of Weber River, Utah, USA - 320 T | ecosystem: Environmental > Terrestrial > Soil > Riparian zone | place: USA: Utah | collected... | reverse complement strand
GGCTGGTTCCGATTGCGTGGGCGGCCTTGGTTGCGCTGCTGGTCCCGCTCGTGCTGATTTATCTTACGACATGGCCGGCAGGCACGATTTATCTACTGCAGCTCGGCGCCTTCATCGCCACGGCCGGCATCCTGTCGTTGCCTGCGGTGCGGTTTAGGATCGTGCCAAGGCAAACAATGCGCCGGCGCGCGCACGCCGAAGCGGTCCGCCAATTTCTGGCGCACGGCCTGCATCTTACCGAGCACCGCACCGGGGTGCTGATCTTTGCCTCCGTGGCGGAGCGTCATGCCGAAATTGTCGCCGATGGGGGCATTAACGCCAAGGTCGACGCGGGCGCATGGGAAAGCTCCATCGCGGCTATGATCGTGGCCATCAAGGACGGGCGGCCAGCCGACGGATTCGTTTCCGCGGTCGAGCAATGTGGGGCGCTGCTGGCGCGGCATTTTCCGCCCGGCGCCATCAATCGGGACGAACTGCCCAACAAACTAGTAGTGATGTGAGCGCCGAGGTCTGACGGTTTGTTGCTCGGAAATGTCTGTGGTCTGACGGCGCTGCAACCGATCCGACAATTCGAATGAGGCGATGTTGGTTCCTGGCACTTAGCGGACGTCCGACGTGCATTGATCCATGTCCGTTATTGGGGATAAAGCGGACATGGCCAAATAGAGCCGCGACGTCCGCTTTTTGACCCAAAGCGGACAACGTCATCAGCGAATACGACTTAGAAGTCACTCCTCGCGCCGCTGGGCGATGTGGCTTGGCGGATAAGCCGGCCTGCTCCTGGAACCTTTTGGCCCGAAATTACTTATCAAACGAGTTAAATTACTTTTCGAAATTGTGCCATGCAGAGATCTTTGCCCAATGCCGCAGCAGCAGTTTCCCTTTTCATGGGATCTTTTGCTTGGGCTCAGCAGGACCGTCAGGATACTACCTCCACGATCAATCTCACGATGGAGCAAAAACACATCATCAAGGAGACAGTCAAAAAGCTGAAAATCGAGGCCGTAGCAGACAATTTCGAAGTGGCTATTGGCGAAGCGGTTCCGAAAACCGTTCAACTGCATCCAATGCCGGTACAGCTTTCCGAAAAGATTTCGCACATCAAAAATCATTTGTTTTTTCTCAAGGGTGCACAAATAGTCATTGTGAATCCAAAGGAAAACAAGACAGTCGAAACTATCGACTGACCACATATTCGTAGCACTCGTCGCTGCTGGCTGATCCAAGCAATCGCATTGGATGGAATGAGGAGTGAGTTTTGTTTGGCTGAATCGAGGAGCGGGTCATGCTCGCGAAGCGCGCAGTGGACGCAGAACTTAGACGGTCGATGGGACTGTCGATGAAGGAAGTTCAAACGCTCCTGACCGCCGGTGGCGATTCAGCCGAAAGAAAGTTCATGGAATGCTGCTGGTGCCTCTGGAAAGCCAACGGCGTGGAATTGGTAGAGCCTTTTGTTGAGGCCACTTTCAATAAGTTGCCTGAGAAATCACGCTCTGTCCTTTTTCAGCGGATGCTCACGATTGTGTATGTAGCCCAGGACACCGAGATCAAGAGCATACCGGAGCCGGTTAACAGTTAGGCGTGATGGCCGCTCCTGGCACTTAGCGGACACGGGTCTTGTGCAACCTGATGTCCGCGGATCAGCCTGAAAATAGCCGTAGTGATAATGACCCCAAACGTAGCGCGCCGCGCGGTAATAGTGTCGCGGGCCGACGGTCACTGCAACGCTGGGGGCGCCGAAATAGAAGCCTGGGGCGGCGGGCTGGGCAGCAGCCGGAACTGTGGCGCCTGTGATACTTGCCGCGGCGACCACGATTTTCATCACAGTTTTCATACGTGATTCTCCTTCGTCTCTCCCGCTGTATGAACGGCGCTCGCCAAAATCGTGTTCCATACAACGGACATGAAATTGTTAGGTTCGGGCACGCCACGCCTGTCATGCCGGCCAAAACCGCCGCCAGCAATGCTGGCGGGGAACATGACGACGATTAGCGGCCCGCATTGGTTGACGACGACGCGATCGACGCACGGATCGGCAAACCATCCCAAATCGTCAGGCAGTGCCGCGACCTCGGGTGTTCGACCGCTGGACTGAACTTTTGTCGGCGTCTGCCCGGACCGTGCCGGTTTTGAACCAAAATCGCCCATCGCCGTTGATCCTTCTGAGCGACAACGCAGGCAGAAGGATAGATGCGCATGTTTCCATATTTTTATGTTGTCGTCGCAGCCGGCGGCTTAGTGCTTGGTGCCGTTGAGGCCAAAGCCCTCACGAACACCGCTCCGGCCGGGCTCCGCGCCGGGGTCGAAACCGTTGACCTGGTTGAACCGGTGCATTGTCGGCAGTACCGGCATGGCCATCGTCATGGCCACGGCTGGAGCCGCGGTTGCCGTATTGGGGTTATCGTTGCCCCTTCTCGCCACAGCGTAGTGATCCGCGAGCGCGGCGGTGTTCGGACTGGAACGAGCATCCGGTCTCGGACCATCGTGCGCACCCCAAGCGGCGCTGCTCCACAAACCACCACCCGCTCGCGCGATCGGCCGCGGGGGTGAATACGACCATCCGCACTGGCGGCGATACCAGCACCAGCAACACCACGACCCCGGCCTCCAACACCGGAACCGGCAGAAGCACTGCGCCGGTAACCAGCACAAGCCCCGCGTCATCGCGATAACGCAAAAACGGTCCGTCTCATCGTCCAAATTGCCGCGGCGAGGCTCCCTGCCGTGGGCGGTAACGCCGGGTGGCTCTCTAACGCAGTGCGGATCTGTGGGGCAAATTGGAAAATCTGCTTCTGACAGAGGACGGAGCTTTTCGAACGCTGGGCTTCCCGTTGCGCCAGTGCCATTTGTGGAAGAGCGGAAGCAATCCAGTAATTCGGCCACGACCAGGGTATGACCTCGATAACATTATGATGGACAAGCAGGTCATTCACGTCTCCGACATGCTCATGAAGGGCGTCGCTGCCAGTGGGATGGCTTGGGATGATCCCGCCACGTTAAAAAGGCCCGGCAGCAATGCTGGGCCTTTGTTGCACCATTTGTCCGTCGACTAGCTCATTTCGCTAAGGGTACTCAGCGGTCCGCTTGAGAAAGCGGCGGCCTCCGGCCCATGTCCGCTTTGCCCCTCAAAGCAGACATTCGTCAGCGCGGTTGGTATGTCCGCTAAGTGCCTCCCGTGCGGACGGCCCCGCCGCTTAGCGGCGAAATTTAGCGCAGGTCTACGGCGCTCAAGGTGGTCGGCTCACCGGCTAGCCAGCCGCGCCAGTGCGGCTCGCGGATGACCACGGGGCGGCATGTCGGGAAAACGCCGGAAATCGACGGAAGATTCCCGTGGTGCTTGAAGCGCGTGCTGCATGTTTCCTTCCCACCGCCAGTATGACAGCATCGCACCCTGTCGGTTGCACCCGGTCACCGCCTCCCGAAACAATCCGCCATGCACCGTTTCCTTGCCGCAGCCCACACCTCGATCGTTGCATCGTCGGCGCTCGCGCAGCCCGAGCCGACACGCGCGCCGCCGCAGCCCTCCTGGGTCGAGGGCGCGCTGAAGTTCGTGCCGGTGGGCTTCGTCGCCGGCTATGTCATCCACACCGACGAGACGACCGGCATCCTGCCGATCTTCCCGGCCAATGCCGACGACCCCAAGACTCCCGGCAGCGCGTTCGATCGTGGCCAAGTCCTGGTGGTGCAGCTTCGCCGCAGCGGCGAAGCGGTCGAGGCAGTGTCGGCGAGCGTGCGGTCGCGCGAACCGTCCGACATCGGCGCGCCGCACGACACGACGGCTGACCATATGAAGTGGTTCGAGGACGCCAACCTTGCGCTCGGGGACAAGGCCGCGGCGCTGCCCGCTGGGACCGTGCCGTGCAACCTCGGCGTCTACTCCAGCGAACGCGACCCGAAGGGCCTCAACGTGCGTGCCGAGCCCTCGGTCAAGGCGCGCGTACTCGGCACGTTGCCGCCGCCGTTCAAGATCCGCAGGAGCGACGCCGACCAACCGGACGACGGCACCACACCGAGTTCACCATCATCGGTTTCAGGGATGGCTGGTTTCTGATCGAAGGCGCCAAGCCGCCGGGCAAGGAGTACGAGCCCGACCGGCCGCTGAAATTTCCCAAGGTCTACGCCGGGCGCGGCTGGGTCGCGGCCAACAAGGTCGGCGCCAGTTTCGCCAACGGCGCCACCCGCGGCGGCGGATTATTCCAGGCCCCGCACGTCGACGCGCGCTGGACCCGCGTCCCCGACCGCCACGGAAACGAGATCGGGCCCGACAGCAGCCCCGACCGCATCCTCACCTGCAGCGGACTGTGGGCGCTGGTGGAAAAGAACGGCGTGCGCGGCTGGTGGCGGAACCTGTGCTCGAACCAGGTAACGAACTGCAGCTAGTGGACAGCGGGTCTAGCCCGCGGTGCAGTCCTTCAACCGGCCCTTGAGCACGCTCTCGCCCTTCGGTCCCTGCACCTTGAGAACATATTCGCCCCGATAGCGGCCCAGACCGCTATCGCCGCTGTTCGCTCTGGCAATGATTGCGAGGAACACCGAGACTTCATCGACGCTCTCGGGGGAGACACCGATCCTCAACTCCTTTCCGAAGCTCCATTGTCCCGAGAGGTGTTTGGGGGCAATCTTGAATTCGCGTGCATGGAATTTCCCGCGCATGGGCTTGAGCTTGATCTCGCCCTCGATCAGTTGGATCCTGTCGCCGTCGCTGCTGCCGATGTTGCCCAACAGATCGAAGCTCAGATTACGGTCGTCAGCTTCGCAGGTGAGACTTGCCGTGGCCCCGGCCGGGCCGGCGGCCGCAAGGGCAGGAGCAGCCGCCAAGGACAGGATCCGGGCCAGTCGAAGCAGCGCAACCATCGGTGCCTCCGATTTGCAGGGCGCGGAATGTCCCTCATTCCGGGCTGTGCGGCAAGGCGTCGGTCCGGAACGGAAGTCGTCGATAAAGATGGCAGCTCGGGGTCACAAAACGGACTTCGACCTGGCCAATGTCTGCTTTACCCCTGAAACCGGACATCAGGCGGTTAGGCTGCGATGTCGGCTAAGTGCCATCAATAGGCGATATCGCGCGGCTTTCATTCGATCACCTCGGTGGCGCTAGAAAGCACGGAGGGCGGCACGCTGAGGCCGAGCGCCTTGGCGGTCTTGAGGTTAATCGCCATCTCAAACTTGGTTGGCGCCTGCACGGGAAGGTCGGGCTTTTCGCCCTTGAGGATGCGGTCGACGTAGCCGACCGCGCGCCGCAGACCCAGCCGAAGCAGATCGCGAGTTTGTACCGCGACCGCCACCATGCCGAGGGAAAGCGCCGTGACCAAGAGTAATCGCGACGCGCTGAGGCTCGCCATCGAAATGTGCCGCGCGGAAGACTCGCAGCGCAAAGCGCAGATCGACGCCAAGTTGCAGGACCCCGCCGGCGACTGGGAAACGTCGCGCAGTTCTGTTCGAGCGTTGCCAGTCGCGCAGTCTGCGCCGTGGCAAGTTGCGCCGTGCGATCTGTTGCCCAGCGATCCCCCGGCATGGACGTGGCGCGCGCGGCGCATGAATTGTTGCAGCGGATGCAGCGGTGCGGCGTTTCGAGGTTTCATCCCGATCCGGTCGGAGCTTGCGAAGAGGCCGAAGCGCGCGACCGCGTGAAAGGGACCGCGCGGCGCGGGGATGCGGGGATGCGGGGAAGACGCGCCGCGCGGGGGAGACGCTGCAACGCCGAGAAGTAAATCTGATTCGACCGGCAAACCGGCGGTACGCGATCACCGCGAACCCGCGGCCGCGAAATAAAAACCCTGCGCCGCCACGGAGGTGAAACGACGCAGGGCACAAAGAAACATCTTCACATTGCCGCTTGCTGAAGGCGACGCCCGATACTAGCGCCGCTGGATGCGCCAAGCCAGAGCCTCACATGCCAATCTCGCTCAGTGATTCCGAATTGACTGCCGTCATGGATGCCGCGCGTCCGCTGCCGGTGAAACTGAGCATTGCTTGCAAAACCAACGCTGCCCAAACCTTGCGGTCAAGGCAGTGTTGGGTTTTGCCCTTGCAATTAGCCTTTGGTCACGACTGGTGCCGGGGCCTTGCCTTTGCCTTTGCCGACAAAGCATCCGGCCAAGCTCAGCGACGCAACGATCAAGGCCATGGCGACAGCGACTTTTTTCATTCTCAGCCCTCCAGTTAGGTGACTATAACTGCACGACCTGTGGTGGGAACTCCAGTGCAGAACTATCACAGCGCACAAACATGAAACGAAACTATGTAAATGGACGATGGATGGACGTCTTCGCGCGCGCCCATTGCAGCACTTTCTAGCTTTCGCTTTCGGTAATCGAATACCGGGGTTGCGCGCTATCTTGGTTTCGCGCAGTGGAACCCGATGTGTTGCAAGGCGACCGCACTTAACAATTTTGGCAAAACCGAGGTTGCTATTACGTTAGCTTTCCATTCGAATGGCTGCACATAAAGAACAATCGGAGAGGACCTCGCATGAAACTCTGGTCAGCGATCATAGCTCTGCTTGCATCAGCCTCGACTGCACTCGCCGCCGACCTGCCTCGACGAGTCGAGACCAGGGCTCCGGCCATGGTTGCGGCTCCGGCTTTCAATTGGAGCGGCTTGTATCTCGGCGCCCACGTTGGCGGCACGTTCGCGGCCGATAACGTTTTCGGCGACAACGACGCCCGTCTTATGGCTGGTGTTCAAATCGGGTGGGACTGGCAATTCGCACCGACTTGGGTTGTGGGTATCGAGGCAAACTACAGTTTCGTCGATAGCAACGACGGCGGGGTCTTCGGCAACCGTAACGTTGGGTCCGTCACCGGACGCCTTGGTTACACATGGGGCTCCACGCTTCTGTATGCGAAGGGTGGTTATGCTTGGGCCGATACTCGTCGCTCCTTTGGCTTCCTCGGAGATAACGGTGGAAGCGGCTTTACCATCGGCGGCGGTTTCGAGTGGATGTTCGCTCAGAACTGGTCAGCGAAAATCGAGTACCAGTATTACGACTTTGGTGATGTAACTTTGACTCAATTGGCGCTGCTCCCAGCAGCACCGCTGCTTGCTGCCAGCACGTTCACCAATGCTGAACATACGATTAAGCTGGGCCTGAACTACCGCTTCAACTGGGCTACTGGGCGCTACTACTGATCCACGCTAAGTTATGTTGAAACAAAAGCCCCGGCATACGCTGGGGCTTTTTTTGTTGCCAGATCAAGCTTCGACAAGCGCCTGATAGTTCCCGTGGGTAGAAGCCCGAGAAAATCCCGTCGCTTCATGTCACCCACTCCCGGAGATGGCATCGTAATCGTAACGGTTGAAATCGATTTTGGAAGGCTGGGAACGTCCGCGTTGGGTCAAAAACGAACATGGTGGCCTCTTTTTACATTGTCGCTATGCTCCCGAAGCAGACATCAGCCGGACCGCGTGGAATGTCTGCTAAGTGCCAGTAACGGACGTCACCGAGAAACCGGTTCCTGACGGCTCCGGACGGCCTCGCACCCTTGGCAAGGACGATCTGATAATACGCACATCTGCGGCCATGCGACGTCCCGTTTTCGGATCTCGATCGATACCGAAGGCTATCTCCGTCCCGACAGCCAAGTCGCCTCGGTCGGACAGATTACTAACGTGAACAAAAATATCACCTTGACCATCGGTACGTTTGGCGAAGCCGAAACCTCGCGGTTGATCCCAGCTTTTTATTACGCCCTGAAAGAGTTTTTGATCGTCCGAGCTCATCATGGATGATCGCGTTCTTATTCCGCAAGCCGCAGCTTGGTCAGACTGGTGCCGATCGAGTTGAACGCGGTCACTGTCTCGCCCACCGTGATCTCGAAGTAGTACTCCGGCTTCGAGGCGCAGTCCTTCATGACTTTGGAGTACCCGGAGTTCACCAGCACGGTATAGATCGTGATTCCGGCCGCCTTGACGTTGGCACAGAGCAGGGCTTGGCGTTGATCGATTTGTGTCTGGGCGCCCCAGCCGTCGTGTCAACGGTTCTCAGTGTTCAAGCCGTCCGAGAACAGGATGATTGCTTGCTGCGTATCGTTGGTCTTTGCCGGCGGGCTCAACGGGATGCCCGAAGTGAGCGCCATCCAAGCCCAGGCCAGGCCGATCGGCTGATTGGTGGTGCCTATAGGTTGCAACTCGTCGACTTTGTTCTTCAGTGCGGTCCAGTCGTAGCTCAGGCCCATCATCTTCGCCGGACAGTCATTGGCCTGTTCGGCAGGAAACATCGTCGAAGCTTGGCCCGGCGATAGCGAAGCGTCTGCTGGATTCGGTGTTGTGTTCTTGGTGTCGAAATCCTTGTCGCGGTCGGTTATGCAGCCGTTCCAGGTGTTGTGATTGGCAGGCACCCAAGAAGTCGAGGTGGAACACCTTTTCGTTGACCTGCCGCTCCTGCCCGTCCGCTGCGTGCTGCACGTGATCGTTGTGGCGTCTTGACCGTTATCGTCGTCCCAGTCGGACCAGTCGATCCAGTTCTGGTTGTAATAGGTGGCGGGATCGACGCGCACATGCTTGGCAAATGGGACAATCGCGACCCGGACGTCGCCGTTGGTCGTGGCCGCAGTCTGCAAGGCAGCGTACCGGGTCAGACCAGTGTCTTGAAGAGCTAAAACTGAACAGCCGCTGCTCGAAGTGGATGTCCGCTATGGGTCAAAAGGCGACATCGTCGCCTACCACCGCTATGTCCGCTTCACCCCCAATAGCAGACATCGGGCGGGGCGGGCTGTGATGTCCGCTAAGTGCCACAGACGGACATAAGCCGGCAAGCTATCAATGTCGCCCGTCGGGCTACTCGCGCGCGTGATATAGAAAACCCCGGCGCCTCCACGTGAAGCGCCGGGGGTTATCCAACCAGAACTTAATTAAGGTCGTAGATGACGCGGCGGTCGGCCGGGTCAACAAAGTAAACGCCACTGTCCGTATGATAGTAGCGATAGCGGCTCACCGACGGACCCCAATCAGATGGCACTTCGCGGAGTTCGACATCAGCGGGCACCGTTCCGCCGACCACAACGCGCTCCCTGATGGTAGCCCGCGGCACCTTCTCCAGCGCATTTCCCGGCGGGCGAGACGCATCGACTCGATAAGCGCAATCACGCTGTCCTTCATACGAGTCTCCAGATGCGTGGATAACGCACAGAGGGATGGTCAGTTCTAGAGGACGATCGTGTTGCTTTCGTCGGCGTCGTAGATGGACACCTGGACTTTGGGGTGCGCCTTTTGATTGCGGCCCCCGCCTTCTCAGCTTCCGTTTTGCTCTTGAAGGAAGCCTTGGTCTGCCGGTCCACCTGCATACGGTAGCGCTCCAGCTCCGGCCGCTTCTGACCCATCGACATGGGCTCGGCTTCCACCAATTCCTTTTTCGGTATGGGCTCTTTCCGCGTAGGCCTGAAATTAAGTCGGACGTTTCCGTGCATGAACGGCGAAGCCTCCCCCTGAGTTCCTGTAAGCTAGCTGATTCTCGCTCCTGAACGCTGCCCAATCCTTCAGATTCTCTCTTGCAGGCCAATATCTCGTGTTGTAGTCGGCGATGATCGTATGGTCTGCACTTGCGATGGGCCTGGCAGGGACCGGCATTCCATGCCAGCGCAAAGCAGGGCCGAGATTCAGGCGGACCGCAATTCTCAAACAGACATTGTTTACGAAACCCCGTTCGTTTTTGCTCGAGCCGTAGGTGGGATTGTGCTTGTATCGGGTGCGGCCACCTGCACTAGCGGGTTCGATGGCACCGGACTGGTTGCGTAGTGGTCGGCCCGATGGTGTTCGTCTCCGGTCATGGCCGCGAGATGCCGGCGCTGCCGGGCGTGGAGCACTCTGGCAAGTTCGGTAAGGACGTCACCATCAGTGCGGCTGTTCGGCAAGGTCAACGCGGCACCCGGCTTCGATCCCATGCCGCAGGTCATCGATGGAGCATCCGATTTCTTCTACGAACCGCAGCGCGATCTGTTCTCGCCAGCCAATCTTAGGAGTCACTGATGGGTTGCGCTCATGAGCATGTGCTGCTGGGCGATATCGGTGCCACGAATGCTCGATTCGCGCTCCTAGCGGATGGTATTCTTGGGCCCATCAAATATTTTCCTGTAGCCGAATTCCCCCAATTTTCCGACGTCGTCGACGCTTTCTTTAACGGTGAACGCCGGCCATTGACAGTCCATCGGGCGGCGCTCGCGGTTGCGGGGCCGGTCACCGAGGACCGTTGCGTGCTCACCAATTGCCCGTGGACGATCGATGCGCATGAACTGTGCACGGAATTTGGTCTTTCGGAAGTCCACCTCTGCAATGACTTCGAGGTGATCGCGTTGTCCTTGCCGTACTTGGCGACCGAGGACTTGTATGTCCTGGGCGGCGGCAAGGCAGTCGGCGGAGCACCCATGGCAGTGCTCGGACCGGGAACGGGCCTTGGCGTCGCCTGCCTGGTGCCTAGCTCGCAAGGCTCGATCGCCATCGCAACCGAGGGCGGTCACGCGTCCATGGCCGCCACGTCCCGTCGCGAGGAGGCGGTCATCGACTACCTACGTCAGCAGTTCGGGCACGTGTCGGCGGAACGAGTCGTTTCGGGGGCCGGGTTGGAAAACCTGTACCGTGCGGTCGTCGCGCTCGATGGCGTCGATGCCCCGCAACGTGACGCCGCCGAAATCACCACGGCGGCGCTCAAAGCCGGGTGCCCCATCGCCAAAGCGGCGCTCGAGCTGTTTTGCGCGATGCTGGGAACGATCGCCGGCAATATCGCCCTGACTTTCGGCGCCCGGGGCGGCGTCTACATCGCGGGTGGGATTGCCCCGCGGATTGCGGACTTCATGTCGGGTTCGGACTTCCGCGTCCGGTTCGAGCACAAAGGGCGATTCCGAAATTACGTCGAGGCCATTCCATCAAACGTCATCTTGCACCCCGCTGTTACGTTTGTCGGCTTGAGCGCGATTGCAAACCGCGTCCCGGGTGCGACCTCTGAATCTCATCGAAGCCGAGACGAAGAAACTCCTCGCGGTGACTGACGAGATTGCGAAGTGCAGGAGTGCGAACATGGCAAAGAAGCGCATTGGCATCCTCACCGCTGGCGGCGACGTCCCCGGCCTGAATTCCGTCATCAAGACCGTGACCTACCGCAGCAGCGAGGATGATATCGAAGTCATTGGTCTCCGGCGCGGCTGGGAGGGCCTCACGCACCTGAACCTTGATGACCCGGCAAGCAAGCGCCGTTACATCATCCCCCTGGACCGCGAGAACACCCGCACCATCGATCGGCACGGCGGCACCGTGCTGCATTCGAGCCGCACCAATCCATCAAAAATGCAGAAGCTGCCCGATCATCTCGCCGGCAAGGACTTTCCGGACGCCCCGAGCACCAAGAACAGCAACGCCAAGACCTCGGACCTCTCCGGGCAAGTGCTGGCCAATCTTGCCGCGCTCGGCATCGAGAATTTGATCGCCATCGGCGGTGACGACACCCTCGGCTACGCCGCCAAGCTTGACCGGCTAGGCGTCAAGGTCATTGCGATTCCAAAGACGATGGACAACGACGTCCGAAACACCGAGTATTGCATCGGATTCTCGACGGCCATCACCCGCGCCGCCGATGCCATCCAGCGCCAGCGGACGACCGTCGCCTCGCACGAGAGGATCGGCATCTTCCGCGTCTTCGGCCGCGACGCCGGCTTTACCGCGCTCTACACCGCCTACGTCACCTCGATCCGATGTGTCATTCCCGAGTACAAGGTCGACCTCAAAAAGCTCATCGGCCTGCTCATCGAGGAGAAGCATGCCAGCCCGAGCAACTACGCGTTGGTCGTACTCAGCGAGGGCGCCGAGTGGCAGGGCTACACAGTGCAGGAATACGGCGAACCAGACGCCTACGGTCACCGGAAGAAGGCGAGCGTAGCCGAGTCGCTTGCCGACGAAATCAGGAAGCGCACCGGCGAGGAGACGCTCGTATCCGACCTGACCTACGACCTGCGTTCGGGCGACCCGGACTTTGTCGACAAGCTGGTGGGCTTGACGTTCGGCAACATGGCCTACGATGCGATTCTGGAGGGCAAGACCGGCCTCATGACCGCCTTGGTCAAGGGGTGTTACGAGCTGGTGCCCATTCCTGATCCCACGCTCGGGCCTCGCAGCGTAAACGTCTCCACCGCCTACAACACAGAGCGATACCGCCCGATGTACTCCAACAAGCGGGGGCTGCCGGTTTTTCTAAATCGTGCGTCATAGCGCGCACAGCTAGCCTCGTGTGCAGACACAAATACTGACCTCCCGATCACTCCTTCCCCAGTGCGCCAGCCTTGTCGCACTGGAATGCCTCAGCTCGCTTTCAACCGCCGTACCCTGGTTAAGGGCGCGGCAGCCACCGGTGCAGCCGCGCTGTTGTCGCCGTCCGCGTTCGCGCAACAGAACCCCATCAAGATCGGGTTCGCGATGTCTCTTACCGGCGGGCTCGCCGGGGGTGGCCGGCAGTCGCTGCTCGGCTTCGAAATCTGGCGGGACCAGATCAACGCAAAGGGCGGGTTGCTAGGCCGACCCGTGCAGCTAGTGCACTTTGACGACCAGAGTAATCCGGCCAACGTGCCCAACCTCTACGCCAAGTTAATCGACGTGGACAAGGTTGATCTTGTCGTATCCGCCTACGCCACCAATCAGATCACCCCCGCGATGCCGATCGTGATGCAGAAGAACATGGTTTACATGGGATTGTTCGGCACCGACGTGAACGCCAAGTTCAACTACGATCGTTATTTCGCGACGATTCCCAACGGTCCTGACGGTAAGCGTGCGCCGACGCTCGGGTTCCTCGAAATCGCCGCCGGAATGAATCCCAAGCCGCAGACGATCGCGTTGGTCGCGGCCGACGCCGAATATGCTCAGACGGTGATCGCCGGCGCGCGCGAAACCGTTTCGAAGCTAGGCTTCAAGACGGTTTACGACCGCAGCTATCCGCCGAACACCGTCGACTACTCGCCGATCGTGCGCGCGGTGAATGCGGCCAACCCGGACGTCATTTGCATCGCGTC
>Ga0190270_10000980_pt1 | contig 12990 bp, 12 predicted proteins | sample Popmic320T_FD_133748 | JGI IMG/M metagenome (GOLD analysis project Ga0190270, IMG submission 133748) | Populus adjacent soil microbial communities from riparian zone of Weber River, Utah, USA - 320 T | ecosystem: Environmental > Terrestrial > Soil > Riparian zone | place: USA: Utah | collected... | reverse complement strand
CGCTCCACCGTCCGCGTCCTGAGCCCGCCGACGCGTGGCCAGGGCGCGCGCCGCGCATGGTCGGACTCGAAGGGGCGGATCTGGGTGAGCGAGTGGAACGCCGGCAAGGTGGCCGTGTACTCGCCTGCCACCGGGCGCTGGCGCGAGTGGCGCCTCCCGGGCTCGACGCCGATGCCGTACGCGGTCTACGTGGACGACAGGGACGTCGTCTGGCTGAGCGACTTCGGGGCGAACGCCCTGGTGCGCTTCGACCCCAAGACCGAGAAGTTCACCAGCATCCGGCTTCCGAGCTCGCCCGCGAACGTCAGGCAGATCCTCGGCCGCCCGGGCGAGGTGTGGGGCGCGGAGTCCGGCGTCGACAAGCTCGTCGTCGTTCGGACTCGCTAGCGATGCAAGACCTCGAGCGGTTCGTGACCGCGCAGGACTCGGGCGGGACGTACGCGGCTGCCGTGGCCGAGCTGCGGGCCGGGCGGAAGACGAGCCACTGGATGTGGTTCGTGTTCCCGCAGATCGCCGGGCTGGGGACGAGCGAGATGGCGACGCGCTACGCGATCTCGTCGCTCGAGGAGGCACGGGCCTACCTCGCGCATCTGATCCTGGGACCGCGCCTGCAGGAGTGCGTGCGGATCCTGAACGAGCTGAACGGTCGAACCGCGCAGGAGATCTTCGGCCCGGTCGACGCGATGAAGCTGCGGTCGTCGCTGACGCTCTTCGCCCGGGCCACTCCCGAGAATCCGCTCTTCCGCGACGTCCTCGACCGCTACTTCGACGGGGTGGCGGACGACGCGACCGATGTACGGCTCAGGCGGTCCCGCCCGGAAGCGTGAAGGAGACGCGCGCGCCGCCCCCCGGCCTTCCCTCGGCCCAGATGCGGCCGCCGTGCAGCTCGACGATCCCTCGCGCGATCGCGAGTCCGAGCCCCGCGCCGGGTGTCGACCGCGACTGCTCTCCCCGCCAGAACCGCTCGAACATGCGCCGCTCGGTCTCGCCGTCGATGCCCTCGCCGGTGTCCTCGACGACGATCGTCACGTCAGACGCGTCGTGTTCGACGCGAACCGCGACGGCTCCGTCCGCCGGCGTGTGCCGCAGCGCGTTCGTGACGAGGTTGTAGAGCACCCGCTCGACCTTGGCCGGAGCGCAGCGTGCCCGCGCGACCGCCGGGTCGGCGCGGAGATGGACGCCGCGGGCCGCCGCCTCGGCGCTGAGCCCGCGGACGCACGACTCGATCAGCTGCGACAAGTCCGCCTCGACCAGCTCGAGCGACAGCGTCCGTGCGTCGATCGTGGCCAGCTCGAAGAGATCGTCGACGAGAACCGTGAGTGTGCGTACCTGCTCCTGGAGCGCGGGGAGGTAAGCGCCTGGCTCAGCGAGCCCGTCCTCGAGCGCCTCGAGCATCGCCCGCATCGATGCGATCGGCGTGCGGAGGTCGTGGCTCGCCCACGCGACGAGCTCCCGCCTCGCGTCGAAGACCAGCTGCACCTGCTCGGCCATCTCGTTGAACGACCGGGCGAGGCCGGCGAGCTCCTCGGGGCCGTCCTCGCGCGCCCGCACGGCGAAGTCGCCGCCTGCGATCTCCGCGGCCGAGGCGCTCAGGCGTCGGATCGGCCGGGCGAGATCGCGGGCGAGGAGCAGTGCGGCGATCAGCGCCGCCGAGGCCGCCGCGACGGCCACGGCGAGCAGCTTGACGTCGTCTCCCATGTGGAACATCACCCAGCCGGAGAGGAAGACGACGGCGAGGGGCAGCACGACGGCAAGCAGCGCCAGGGCGACGAGCTGACCGCGGACGGTCGGCAGGAAGCGGATCCCGACGACGAGTGCGAGCCCGACCGCAAGGGTCAGGACCGCGAGGCCGAGCCCGGTCCCGATCACGGCACGAGCCTGTAGCCGACGCCCCAGAGCGTCTGGAGATGCGCCGGCTGCGACGGCTCATCTTCGAGCTTCGCGCGGAGCCGGCGCACGTGGACGGTGACCGTGCCCGTGTCGACCGGCGCGTCGTAGCCCCAGACGCTGTGCATCAGCTGGTCGCGGGAGAAGACGCGGCGAGGATGCGAGGCGAGGAAGCAGAGGAGGTCGAATTCCTTCGCGGCCAGCCGGACCTCACGGCCGCCCTTCGTCACCTCGCGCGTGAGCGCGTCGATCGTCACGTTGGCGAAGCGGAATCGCTGTTCCGTCTGCGCAGGACCCGTCCGCCTCAGGACCGTGCGGACGCGAGCAGCGAGCTCGCGCGGGGAGAACGGCTTCGTCACGTAGTCGTCGGCCCCGACCTCGAGCCCGACGATCCGGTCTGCCTCCTCGCCGCGGGCGGTGAGCATGATCACCGGCACCTGTGAGAACGACCGCAGCCGCCGGCAGACCGAGAGCCCGTCCAGGCCGGGCAGCATCAGATCCAGCACGACCAGGTCCGGCCGCTCCGACTCGGCGAGCGCGCATGCCTCCTCGCCGTCGCCAGCCTCGAGCGTCCGGTAGCCGTCGCGGCGCAGATAGCTGACGACGACCTCGCGCACGATCGGCTCGTCGTCGACGATCAGGACGGTCTGCACGGGAGCCATTGTGACGCCGGGACTCTTTCCAGATTCTGAATTCGCCACTCGTCGCAAACGGTTCAGCGGCGCGTAAGAAACTCGAAAGAGATGGCGCTTAGCGTCGGCAGGGTTCACGAGCCGAGGAGGAACCAATGCTCCGCATCGTTCTGCTCGTCGCTGCCGCCGCCGCGGCCGCGGCATTCCCGACGGCCGCCGCGAGCGGCGTCGGCGGCCCCGCGTTCTACGTCGACGGGGTGGCCTACCGCACGGTCGCGACGCCGACCGACCTGTCCGGGACGGGGGCTCCGGCGCACTCGTTCGACACGATCTACGACTTCGGCGGCCTGCAGCCGCTGAACGTCGCGACCGCGGCGCCGGGCGACCGCGACTACAACGGCGGCCGCTGGCACGTGCATGCGCTCGCGTTCGCGGACTATGCCGCCGCACTCGCGGCGTACGACGCGAACGACAGCGGCTCCTTCGACAGCGACGAGGAGGTCGCGGCAGCCCTCGCCGGCGGCGCGGCCCGCGATCTCGGCGTCGTCAAGAGCTTCGTCTGTCCCGTGATCAAGCTGAAGTAGCTCGCTCGTCCATGCGGGGAGGGTCGTGGCGCCCTCCCCGCCGCGCTGCTACCTGAGCGGCTCGACGAGGTAGTGCTGGAAGGTCGGCGCGAGGTAGTCGATCACGTCCGCCGCCGGCAGCGACGCAAGCGGTTCCACGCGTACCACGTGACGCGCCAGCGCGAGCCCGACGACCTGTGAACCGACGAGGCCGGCGCGCGTCTCGGGCTCGTCGTCGGTCAACGCCGCGACGAGCCTGCCGACGTCGCGCGTCACCAGCTCCCGGACGAGCGCCGCTGCGTCGGGGTGCGAGGAGGCGGAGCGGATGCGGCCGAGGACGATCGAGCGCGACTGCGGATTCTCGAGCATCCCGACGATGACCTCGGCCAGCCGGCGGCCGACCGTCGCCCTCGGCCCGTCGGCCAGACCGGCCATGGCCTCTGCGACCGCAGGGGGTAGGGCCATGACCTCCTGGAAGAGCCCGTCCTTCGAGCCGTAGAACCGCACCACGAGCGCCGCGTCGACCCCCGCCTCGCCCGCGATCCCGCGCAGGGTCGCGCGGTCGTAGCCGAGCTCGGCGAACTGACGGCGCGCCGCCGCCGCGATCGCCTCACGGGTCGTCGTCGGCCCCGGCCGTCGTCCACTTCGCTTCGCCGACCTCTCGCTTGACATCGCCACCTCGGAAGTCTACACTCGTTGATATCAACAAGCGTTGACTTTATCACAGGAGGCTCGCGATGCACGGCAAGAAGCTCTTCCAGGACGAACGCAAGCGGCGAGGGGCGGTGCTCAGGGTCATGTGCCTCTCGCTGATGATGGTCGTCGGCGCCGTCGCCAGCCTGAACGTGGCGCTGCCCGAGATCGCACGGAGCACCGGCGCCTCGCAGACACAGCTGCAATGGATCGTGGCCGCGTACGCGCTCGCCTTCGCAGCGCTGCTCCTGCCCGCCGGTGCGATCGGCGACCGGATCGGGCGCAAGCCGGTCCTGGCCGCCGGTCTGGGCATCTTCGGCCTCTCCTCGCTGGCGGCCGTCTACCTGAACAGTCCCGGCGAGCTGATCGCGCTCCGCGGCGCCATGGGCGTCGGCGCGGCGATGATCATGCCCGTGACGCTGTCGGTGATCACGACCGTCTTCCCGCCCGAGGAACGCGGCAAGGCCGTCGGGACGTGGGTCGGCGTCGCCGCCGGCGGCGGCGTGCTCGGCCTCCTCGCCTCGGGCGTCCTGCTCGAGTGGCTCCCTTGGCAGTCGATCTTCGTCCTCAACGTCGTCCTGGCAGCCGTCGCGCTCCTCGGGACGCTCGCGATCGTGCCGGCCACCCGCGAGACGCGGCCGCCCCGGCTCGACCTCGTGGGCGCGCTCCTCTCCGCCGCGGCTCTCGCGGCGCTCGTCTTCGGCGTCATCGAAGGGCCGGAGCGCGGCTGGGGCGAGCCGACGACGATCGCCGCCCTGGTCTTCGGTGCCCTCGGAGCCGCCGCGTTCGTGCTCTGGGAGCTGCGTCGCCGCGAGCCGATGCTCGACCCGCGGCACTTCGCCCGGCGCGGCTTCGCCGCCGGCAGCCTCTCGATCTCCGTCCAGTTCTTCGCCGCCTTCGGCTTCCTCTTCCTGGCACTGCCGTACCTCCAGCTCGTGATGGGCTACTCGCCGCTGCAGGCGGCGGGCGCACTCGTGCCGATGGCGCTCGTCGTCATCCCGCTCTCGCGCACCGCTCCCGCGATCGCGGCGCGGTTCGGCGTCAGGGTCGCCGGTGCGGCGGGGCTGTCGCTGATGGCGGCCGGTTTCATCGTCCTCTCGACGCTCGAGGTCGGGTCGTCCTACGCCCACTTCCTCGCCGGTCTCCTGCCGTTCGGCGCCGGCATGGCGCTCGCCGGTGCGCCGGCGACGACTGCGATCGTGTCGTCGCTGCCGCGGAGCAAGCAGGGCGTCGCCTCGGCCGTCAACGATGTCTCGCGCGAGCTCGGCGGCGCGCTCGGGATCGCGGTTCTCGGGAGCCTGATGAACGGCGTCTACCGGGCCGAGATGGCCGACTCGACCGGCAGCCTCCCGGCCGGCGCCGGCGAGCGGGCGCGCGGGTCGCTCGCCGCGGCGCAGCAGATCGGCGAGCAGCTGGCGCCCCAGGGCCACCAGCTCGTGCTGCACGCGCAGGCCGCGTTCCTCCACGGCTTCACCCGCGGTCTCGTCGGCGGCGCCGCCGTGCTGCTGGTGGGCGCGATCTTCGTCGCCGTCCGGGCGCCCGGCCGTGCCGAGTCCCGCTCGAACGCGAGCGGGAAGCCGATCGGCGTCCCTGCCGTGGAGAGCGCCTGAACGACCACGACGCCCGACTCGACGCGAAAGGCCCCGCTCCGGGGCCTTTCGCTTCTGCGGTGACATCGGCAAGCCGTCGTGTCACGATGGGTGGCCGGATGACGGTCGACATCGTCGGCAGGGAGGAGGAGCTCGGCTCGCTCTCGGCGCTCCTCGAGCGCCGAGCGGCCGGACCGGGCCCGATCGCGATCGCCCTGGAGGGCGAGGCGGGGATCGGGAAGTCGACGCTCTGGCGTGCAGCCGTCGAGGACGCCCGCGGACGCGGGCTCCGCGTGCTCACATCACGGCCGGCCGAATCGGAGCGGGCACTTGCGCATGTCGGGCTTGGCGACCTGCTCGACGGGATCCTCGACGACGTGCTGCCGGAACTGACGGCGCCACGCCGCCGAGCGCTCGAGGTGGCGCTGCTCGTCGAGGACGCGGACGGACGGCCGGTCGACCAGCGCACGCTCGGTGTCGCAGTCCGGAACGTGTTGGAGCTGCTCGCCGACGACGGGGTCGTGCTCGCGATCGACGATCTCCAGTGGCTTGACGCCTCGTCGGCGAGCGCTCTCGGCTTCGCGCTACGGCGGTTGCCGGAGTCGGACATCACGCTGGTCTGGACGCGGCGGCTCGGCGAGCCCGAGCAGTCGACCGCAGTCGAGGACGCCTTCGACGACGACCGGATCGAGCGGCTCCGCGTGGGGCCGCTCAGCGTCGGTGCCACCCATCGAGTGCTACGCAGCCTGCTCGCCGGCGGCGTGACCCGGCCGACGCTGCTCAGGTTGCACGCGGTGTCCGGCGGGAACCCGTTCTACGCCCTCGAGCTCGCGCGGGCGCTCGGCGCCGACGGCGGTGTTCGGGACCCGACACAGCCGCTGCCCGTTCCCGAGCGGCTGGAGGAGCTCGTCTCCGCGCGGCTGCGCGGCTTCACCGGCGCCACGCGTGAGGCGCTCGTGCTCGCCTCCGTCGATGCCCACCTGACGCCGACTCAGCTCGCCGGCGCGGGGGTCGCGCGGGAGTCGCTCGAGCCCGCGCTCGAGGAGCAGGTGATCGAACTCGACGGCGGCACGGTGCGGTTCACGCACCCGCTGCTCGCCTCCGTCCTCTACCAGGATCTCACCGCGTCCGAGCGCCAGGACGCACATCGACGCCTGTCCGCCCTCGCCGAGGATCCGCTCTCGCGGGCCCGCCACCTCGCGCTCTCGACAGACGGGCCGGACGCCGAGCTTGCCACGAGGCTCGAGGCGGCAGCCGGGGCGGCCGTTGCGCAGGGCGCGCCGACGGTCGCCGCCGAGTTGGGGGAGTACGCCGTGCGCCTGACGCCGCCGGAGAACGGCGCCGACATCGACCGTCGGGCGGCCGCCGCCGCTCGCGCCCACCTCGCGGCGGGCGAGGTCGAGCGCGGGCGTGCGCTTGCGACCGAGCTCGCGGCGCGGGTAGCGCCGGGGGAAGACCGGGCCAAGGCGCTCGTGCTCCTCGCCGAGGCTGAGGACATGCCTCTCGCAATGCCCCTGCTGAAGCAGGCGCTGCTGGAGCCGGGAGCTCCGGTCGCGCTGCGGGCGTCGATCCACCAGCGGCTCAGCCTGGACGTCCGCTTCCTGGAGGGCCTCGACGCAGCGGAGGAGCACGCGCTGGCGGCGGTCGATCTGGCCGAGCAGGTCGGAGACGCCGGCCTGCGCGCGTCGGCGCTCGGCGGGCTCGCCCTGATCCAGCTCAATGCAGGCAGGCCCGGCGCGCTCGAGCTCGCCGAGCGGGCCTACGAGCTCCTCCGCGGCGGCGAGGTGTCGCAGGCAGTCGCGGACGTGGCTTTCCCGTTCGCGCACGCCCTCGTCTGGTCCGCCCAATTCGACCGCGCCCGCGCTCTCCTCGAGGGCATCTACGCGGACTGGAGCGAGCGGGACGAGCGAATGGCGGCCTACGCGCTCTGGTACCTGGCGATGGTCGAGCTGCGGACCGGCCACTACGCGCTGGCGGAACAGCACGCGCGGCAGTCGCGGCAGCTGAACGGCCCGTACGTGCGCGACGAGGTGGCATCGCCGACGAGCCTGTTCCCGCTGACGCTCATAACCGCCCACCGCGGTGACCTCCCGCGCGCTCGCGAGCTCGCCGAGCAGTGCTGTCGGCTGGCGGAGCTCCACGCGACCCGCCTGCACGGGCCGCTGACGACGCTCGGGCTCGTCGAGCTCTGGAGCGGGTCTCCGGCCACAGCCGTCGACAGCTTCAGGTCGGCGGAGGAGATCACCGACGCGGCCGACGGCGCAGAACCGATGATGCAGCTCTGGCGGTCCGAGCAGGTCGAAGCGCTGCTCGAGCTCGGTCTTGTGGACGACGCCGTCGGGCGGCTCGACGCCTGGGAAGCAGCGGCGCGACGGCTCGAGCGCGGCTGGGTGCTGGCGCACGTGACGCGCTGCCGCGGGCTCGTCGCCGCGGCGGTCGGTGAGGTCGAGGCCGCGATCCGCCTCTTCACCGATGCGGTCGAGCAGCACGAGGCGCACGGCGATCCGTTCGGCCGCGCGCGGGCGCTCCTTGCCCTCGGCGTGACACGGCGCCGTGCACGGCAGAAGCGTGCCGCTCGCGACGCGATCGAGCTCGCACGGGCGGCGTTCGACGAGCTCGGCGCCGAAAGCTGGGCCGAGCGCGCCCGTGAGGAGCTGGGAGCGATCGGCGGTCGGACGCGCAGCGAGGGTCTGACAGCCGCGGAGCGGCGCGTCGCGGACCTCGTTGCGGACGGCCGCACCAACGCCGAGGTCGCGGCGACGCTCTTCCTCGCCGAGCGAACGGTGGCGAGCCATCTGACGCACGTCTACGCGAAGCTGGGCGTGCGCTCGCGCACGGAGCTCGCACGCAAGCTCGCGGACGGCGCGGGAAACGTTTCGACGGTCTGACGTTTTCGCGGTTCCGGCTTGCGAGCACGCCGGGAGGGCGTGAAACTCGTGGCGACGACGTCGAGCGAGGGCGATGCGAAAACTCCAGTCACAGGGCGTGCACCACATCACGATCGTCGGCGCGAACCGGCAGACGTCGATCGACTTCTGGGAGGGCGTGCTCGGGATGCCGTTCGTGTTCGAGCAGCCCAACCTCGACAACGAGTCCGAGAGCCACCTCTACTTCGACCCGGGCGACGGCCGCCTGATCACGGTCTTCACCAACGAGGAGCGCACGCCGGACCCGGCGCGGACGTCGACTGAGATCGGCGCAGTCCACCACGTCGCCTTCTCGCTCTCGCGGGCGACGTTCCGGCAGGCCGTCGAGCGCCTCGACGAGCGCGGGATCCGGCACAGCGGCGTCAAGGACCGCGGCTTCATGGACTCGATCTACTTCGAGGATCCGCTCGGGCTGCTGATCGAGCTCGCGTCGTACCGCTTCGAGCCGCCGCGCGGACACACGCACACCGACGTGCTGCTCGCCGCGCACGAGCTCCGGGTCAAGCGCGGCGACTACAACATCGACGAGGCCCATCTGGCCGACGCGATCGAGGCGCTCGCCGCGCAGTCGCGGTCGCTCTCGGACGACCGGTCGCCGAAGAACCCCTACCGCTAGGAGGAAGCAGTGGCCGCTACACACACGCTAAGCATCCTGAAGCCGAGCGTGAACAACCTGACCGTACGCATCTTCGTCCGGGCAGCCGGGCTCGAGTTCGACGAGCTCGACGTCTGGGGCAAGAAGGGCACGCCCGAGTTCCTCGCCAAGGACCCGGCCGACCTGACGCCGCTGCTCGAGGAGGAGGGGCTGCCGCAGGGCGCGCTCTGGGAGAGCTGCGCGATCATGCAGTACCTCTGCAACAAGCACGGCCTCGACCGCTTCTACCCGACCGATCCGGGCGAGCGGGCGATGGTCGACAGCGCGATGTTCTACCTGATCGGCACCTTCTATCCGTTGCTGGCGCGGGCGACCTATCCGACGCTCGGCTTCGGCCAGTACCCGGGCGAGGTGGCCACGTCCGACGCCGACGACGCCGCGAAGGCGAAGGCCGCCAAGGACGCCGAGGCCGCGCTCGCCGGGCCGCTCGAGGTCTACCGGACGTTCTTCCTCGGCGACCGCGAGTTCATCGGCGGCGACAGTCCCTCGATCGCGGATCTGAGGCTCGCTGCCACACTCGAGTTCCTGCGCGCGATCGACTACCCCTTCCCCGACTGGGCGGAGGACTACATGACGCGGATGGAGGAGACGCTCGGCGAGGCCTACTCCGAGCCGGTCGCGGACGTCCGCGGCTACATCGACTACGTGCGCTCGCAGAGTGGGTGAGCCGCGGCCGCAGGCGGTGACCGCGATCAGCCAGGCCTATCCCGACCGGGTCGAGGTGCGGGGACGCGATCTCACGGGCGAGCTGATGGGACGCGTCGGCTTCACCGAGTACTTCCACCTCCTGCTCACCGGCCGGGAGCCGAGCGACCAGCAGCGCGAGTTCCTCGACCTGATGCTGGTCGCAATCGCCGAGCACGGACTGATGCCGTCGAACGTCGCCGCCCGGATGACGCTCGCGGCCGACCCGGAGTCGCTGCAGGGCGCGGTCGCAGCCGGAATCCTCGGCGCCGGCCCGCTGCTGCTCGGGACGTCGGAGGAGTGCGCGCGTCTGCTGGCGGGCGCACTCGCGGCCGGCAGGTCGCCCGGGGAGGTCGCCCGTGACCTCCACGCTGCCGGGAACCGTGTTCCGGGCTTCGGGCATCCCGTGCACCAGCCGCTCGACCCGCGCGCGGAGCGGATCCTCGAGCTGGCGGACGCACGCGGCGTCAGCGGGCCGAACGTCGCCTTCGCGCGGGAGCTCCGGGATGCCGTTGCAGCGACGTGGGAGAAGCCGCTGCCGATGAACGTCTCGCTGCCGATCGCGGCCGTGCTGCTCGACCTCGGCTTCCCGGTCGCGGCCGTCAAGTCCGTGCCGATCCTCGCCCGCACGGCAAGCCTGCTCGCGCACCTCGCCGAGGAGCAGGAGCGCCCGCTCGGATTCACGCTCGCGCGAGCAGCGGAGGACGCCGTGGGCTACGAGCCCGATGCTCGAGCCTGACGTCGAGGCCCGTCCATGGGCGGAGCAGCTCGCCCTCGACGACGCGAGCTATCGGACGCAACTCGCCTATCTGGTTGAGCGCTCGCCGTTCTACCGCGCGAAGCTCGCCGGTACCGACACGACGGGCGGGCTCGCCGAGCTCGCGCAGCTGCCGCTCACCGAGAAGGACGAGCTACGCCAGACCCGCACCCCCGAGAACCCGTTCGGGGCGCACCTCTGCGCGGAGCCGCGCGAGCTCGTCCGGATCTACTCGACGAGCGGCACCACGGGGACCCCGAGCTACATCCCGCTCACCGCCGGCGACCTCGACAACTGGGTCACCGGGTCGGCGCGGAGCTACGCCGCGTCCGGGATCAGCGCCGGTCAGCGCATCGTCTCGACCTACAACGCCGGGCCGTTCGTCGCGGGGGCCGCGCTCGCCGCCTTCGACCGGATCGGCCTCACCCACATCCCGGTCGGCACGGGGAACACGGATCGCCTCGTCCGCGCGATCGAGCAGCTCCGGCCCGAGGCCGCCGTCCTGACGCCGTCGTACGCTGCCTATCTCGCCGAGCGCCACGACCTCCGGCGCTCGAGCGTTCGGCGGGTTCTCGTCGCGGGCGAGCCGGGCGGCGGCGAGCCGGCTTTCCGCGCCAGGCTCGAGGAAGGCTGGGGCGCGAGGGTGACGGAGGCGATGGGGATCGGCGACATCGGCGTCTCGCTGTGGGGCGAGTGCGAGGAGCAGGACGGCATGCACCTCGGCGCCCGCGGATTTGTCCACGCCGAGCTGATCGACCCTGACACCGGCGCAGCGCTCGAGCTCGCGCACGGCGCCTCCGGCGAGCTCGTGCTCACGCACCTCCGCCACCGGGCCGCGCCGCTGCTGCGCTTCCGGACGCGCGACCACGTCGAGGTGCGGACGAGCCCGTGCCCGTGCGGCCGGACGGCCCCGCGCCTGCGCTGCATCGGCCGCACCGACGAGATGCTCATCGTCCGCGGTGTCAACGTCTTCCCGGCTGCGATCCGCGAGGTCGTGAGCGGCTTCGCGCCTGCTGTGAGCGGCCAGATCCTCGTCCGCCCGCAGGCGGCCGGCGTCAAGCAGGAGCCGCCGCTGCCGGTCAGCGTCGAGCTCGGGCCCGAGGCGCAGGCCGACGCCGGCCTCGCCGGCGCGATCCGCGACCGGCTGCGCGAGGTGCTCGTCGTCCAGACGCAGGTCGAGCTCGTGGCGCCCGGCAGCCTGCCGCGGAGCGAGTACAAGTCGAAACTCGTGGAACGGTCGACGTGAGCGGGATCAGTACGACTGTCGTCGGCAGCTATCCGCAGCCGGAGTGGCTGATCGACCGCGAGCGGCTCGGCGAGCGGCTGCCGCCGCGCGTGCGGGCGCGCGAGCTCTGGCGGGTCCAGGAACCGTTTCTCGAGCAGGCGCAGGACGACGCGACCCGGCTCGCGGTGGCGGACATGGAGCGCGCCGGGGTCGACGTGATCACCGACGGCGAGATGCGGCGCGAGAGCTACTCCAACCGCTTCGCGACGGCGCTCGCCGGCATCGATCTGGACGAGCCGGGTGTCGCGCTCGATCGCACCGGCCACCGGAACCCCGTCCCGCGCGTCGTCGGGCCGGTGCGGCGCACGCGGCCGGTCGAGACCCGCGACGTCGAGTTCCTGCGCTCGCTCACCGACCGCCGGATCAAGATCACCGTCCCTGGGCCGTTCACGATGACGCAGCAGGCGCAGAACGACCACTACGCGGACGATCGGAGCCTGGCGCTCGCGTACGCCGAGGCCGTCAACGAGGAGCTTCGCGACCTCAAGGCGGCAGGCGCCGACCTCGTCCAGATCGACGAGCCCTACCTGCAGGCGCGGCCCGAGGCGGCACGCGAGTATGCGGTCGAGGCGATCGACCGCGCTCTCGAGGGGATCGAGGGCGAGACCGTCCTGCACACCTGCTTCGGCTACGCCCATGTCGTCCACGACCGCTTGCCCGGCTACCCCTTCCTGGACGAGCTCGCGGACTGCAGCGCCACGCACGTCTCGCTGGAGGTCGCGCAGCCCGATCTCGATCCTGCGCTGCTGCGGGCGCTGCCCGGCAAGACGATCGTGCTCGGCGTGCTCGACCTGGGGGACGCGGGGGTCGAGACGGTCGAGACCGTGGCGGCGCGTCTCCGCCGGGCGCTCGAGGTCGTGCCGCCCGAGCGGCTCGTCGCCGCGCCCGATTGCGGGATGAAATACCTCCCGCGCGAGCGGGCGCTCCGGAAGCTCGAGGCGATGGTCGCGGGCGCGCGGCTCGTCTCGGCCGAGTTGACGCGGTGACGTCGCTGCGGATCGCAGTGCTCGCGCCGGTGTCGTGGCGCGTGCCGCCCCGCCACTACGGGCCGTGGGAGCAGTTCGCATCGCTCCTCACTGAGGGGCTCGTCGCGAAGGGCGTCGACGTGACCCTCTTTGCGACCGCGGACTCGATCACCTCCGGCCGGCTCGCTTCTGTGATCCCTCGAAGTTACTCGGAGGATGCGGGTGTCGAACCCAAGGTCGTCGAATGCCTCCACATCGCGCACGTTTTCGAGCGCGCAGACGAGTTCGATCTGATCCACAACAGCTTCGACTTCCTCCCGCTGAGCTACAGCGAGCTCGTCGACACGCCCGTT
>Ga0190270_10000979_pt1 | contig 12992 bp, 9 predicted proteins | sample Popmic320T_FD_133748 | JGI IMG/M metagenome (GOLD analysis project Ga0190270, IMG submission 133748) | Populus adjacent soil microbial communities from riparian zone of Weber River, Utah, USA - 320 T | ecosystem: Environmental > Terrestrial > Soil > Riparian zone | place: USA: Utah | collected... | reverse complement strand
GTCGCCGTGGTGGTCGAGGCTTACCCAGGCGAACTTCTTGCCCTTGACGATGCCGAAGCACGGCATGCCGTGACTGATGGTTTCCTCGGACTGTGGGAGGGCCATCGCCCGTTTGCGGAGATGGAGGTTCCGGCGGAGTTCAATGGCACACTGCGGCCATACCAGATCCGGGGTTACTCGTGGCTGGCTTTCCTGAAGCAATGGGAGTTGGGCGCATGTCTGGCGGATGATATGGGACTCGGCAAAACCGCGGAGACGCTCGCGCTGATCGAGCGAGAATGGAGCCGTAACCGACATCATCCGACGCTGATCGTCTGTCCGACTTCGGTCATCAGTAATTGGCAAAAAGAGGCCGAGCGTTTCACGCCGAATCTGCCAGTCATGGTCCATCATGGCGTCGCCCGCGCCAAGGGGCCAGCCTTCAAGAAAGAGGCCTCGCGGCATGCCATGGTGATCTCCAGTTATTCGCTGCTCCAACGCGATGCCGCTATCCTTCAAGAGCTGGATTGGGGCGTGGTTGTTCTGGATGAGGCGCAGAATATCAAGAATCCTGAGACCAAGCAGGCGCGCGCGGCGCGTTCGCTCAAGGCCGGCTTTCGCATCGCGCTGACTGGCACGCCCGTCGAAAACAATGTCGGCGATTTGTGGGCGATCATGGAGTTTCTCAATCCGGGCATGCTCGGAAGCCAGACAGAATTCAAACGCGTCTTCTTCGTGCCGATCCAGGTCCAGCGCGATCAGGAAGCGGCGCAGCGGTTGAAGCGGCTGACCGGGCCATTCATCCTGCGGCGTCTCAAGACCGACAAGAAGGTCATTGCCGACCTGCCCGAGAAGATGGAGATGAAGGTCTTCTGTAACCTGACCAAAGAGCAGGCCACACTCTACGCGGCGGTGGTGAAGGAGGCCGACAAGTCGCTCGAAGAGTCCGAAGGGATTAAACGCAAGGGCGTGGTCCTGGCCACGCTCTCCAAGCTGAAACAGGTTTGTAACCATCCGGCGCAGTTTCTCGGCGACAACTCGGCGATTCCTGGCCGTTCGGGCAAACTGGCGCGGCTGACGGAGATGCTCGAAGAAGTCCTCTCGTCAGGTGAACGCGCCCTGATCTTCACTCAATTCGCCGAGATGGGCCAGATCATTCAACGCCATCTACAGGAGACTTTCGGTCGTGAGGCGCTCTTCTTGCACGGAGCGGTCGCGAAGAAACAGCGCGATCGGATGGTAGAAAGGTTTCAGGCGGCCGGAGGGCCGCCTCTCTTCGTGCTTTCGCTCAAAGCGGGTGGCACGGGGCTGAATTTGACGGCGGCCAGCCACGTCTTTCATTTCGACCGGTGGTGGAATCCCGCGGTCGAGAATCAAGCGACGGACCGGGCCTTTCGCATCGGCCAGTCACGCAATGTACAGGTTCACAAGTTCGTTTGTGGCGGAACGCTCGAAGAGAAGATTGACGAAATGATCGAACATAAAAAAGAGATAGCCGGGAGCATCGTCGGCACGGGCGAGGCCTGGTTGACCGAACTCTCGGCCGCGCAACTCAGAGAACTCATCGCGCTCAGAAAAGATGCGGTGGGAGAGTAAGAGAGAAGTGAGGAGAGATGGGATATCGAGATGATTGGGACGATTCGGATGATTCGTATGGCTGGGGCGGTTGGTATCGCAAGCCGAAGCCTCGGATTAAGGCAAGGGGCGGAATCAAGTCGCAGTCCAAACGCGGAGCCTTCGGCGAGAGCTGGTGGGCGAAGCGCTGGATCGCAGTGCTAGAGAGCTTCAATATCGGGGCCCGGCTCGGTCGCGGGCGTTCTTATGCTCGCAGCGGGCAGGTACTTTCAATCGATATCGAAAAGGGCGAGATCGAAGCCGCGGTCCAGGGCTCCCGTCCCAAACCCTACGACATCAAGATCAAGGTGAAGACGATTCCCGCCGCGGACTGGAAGAGAGTGGCGAAAGCATTGGACAGGGAAGCTATCTTCGCCGCCAAACTGCTGGCTGGCGAGATGCCTCAGGAGATCGAGCAGGCCTTCAAAGAGGTTGGGCTTTCGCTCTTTCCCGAAAAGCTTCGCGACCTGGAGACTGACTGTTCGTGTCCTGATTGGTCGAACCCGTGCAAGCACATCGCCGCGGTCTATTACCTGATCGGGGAGGAGTTCGATCGTGATCCCTTTCTGATCTTCAAGCTGCGTGGCGCAACCCGCGAAGAGTTGATAAAGATGTTGAGCGCTGGCGCTGCGCCTGGAAAGAATAGCGAGTCCGATATAGAAGAGATCGAACTGCCGCCCGATCCTCTGGCCACAGATGCCGCCGTGTTCTGGGGCGGAGGCGATCTGGCCGATGACTTTTTCGGCGAGGTGCGATTGCCGCCGGTCTCTGCGGCGCTGCCCAAACGGCTGGGCAACTTCCCGTTCTGGCGTGGCAGCGAGAGATTTCTTGATGCCATCGAGGCGATCTATGCGAAGGCTTCGCCATATGGATTGGATGTTTTTTCACTTCAGGCAGAGTTTCAGGACCAATGACAGTGTTTTTGCAAAGACTACCAAATTGCCAAAGCAAACCCACTTTGTCGAGATCGGGAATGCGGAAGTAACGTTGAGCGGAATCGAGTTGGCAAACAAAATCAAAAAAGGGCAGTTCGACACATCGGAGATCACCAACCCGGGGGCTATGATCCTGCATGTATGGTAAGCAGCGCTTGCCGCGTGGGGAGAAGTTGAAATAGGCTCAGTCTGCCTTCCCTCGAAAAATTTCACCAGAACCGTAAAAAGAGCTGTCACTTATGGGAGTATAGTTCCATGAACAGAGTTAAAAAGGTACCGACTTTCAAGTTGGCCCTGGGCGTTTGGGCGCTACTCTATACCGCCACTCTCTTCGCTCAAGATCTAACGTCGAAATTTGATGGATATTTGAACACGATCACCAGGCTGAGCAACTTCAGCGGCTCAGTACTTGTCGCCCGTGACGGGAAAGTCGTTTTCAGCAAAGGCTATGGGATGGCCAATCTAGAGCTCGAGATTCCTAATACTCCACAGACCAAGTTCCGCCTTGGTTCGATCACCAAGCAGTTTACAGCGACAGCGATTCTGTTATTGCAGGAGCGCGGGAAGCTGAGCGTGCAAAACCCGGTTTGTAATTATGTTGACAGTTGCCCTGCTTCCTGGAGTGAGATCACGATTCATCATCTGCTGACCCATACGTCCGGGATTCCCAATTACACCAACTTTCCCGACTGGCAGAAGACGATGATGATCCCGGTGACGATCGATTCACTCATCGGCAGTTTCAAAGACAAACCGCTAGAATTCAAGCCCGGCACGAAGATGAGTTACGGTAATTCGGGTTACGTTACTCTCGGATATATCATCGAGAAGGTGGCTGGAGAATCCTATGAAAGTTTTCTTCAGAAAAATATCTTTGGTCCCTTACAGATGACGAACACTGGCTACGACACTCACGACAAGATTCTGAAGAATCGCGCGACCGGTTATGCCATGGTTGATGGCATAACAGTCAACTCACCCTACCTGGATATGACGGTTCCGTATGCCGCCGGAGCGCTCTATTCAACAGTGGAAGATTTGTTCATATGGAATGAAGCTCTCTTCAATGACAAATTGCTTTCAGCCAAATCGCGCGAAGCCATGATGACGCCGTTCCAGAATAATTATGCTTACGGTCTGGCTGTCGATCAGCAATTTAAACGCAAGATCGTTATGCACGGCGGCGGCATCAACGGTTTCTTGACGGTGTTGGTCCGCTTCCCGGAGGAGAAAGTGACAATTGTGGCGCTGCGCAATGACGATTATGGATTACCCGGCCCAGAAAGGATTTGGAAGGACCTCGCTGCCATCATCTTCGGCGAGAAGTACGAAATCCCACGCGGGAAAGTTGTCGTGAAGGTCGATCCCAAAATTTACGATGCTTATGCAGGAGAATATCAGGTGGGGCCGAGTCTGATCCTGAAGGTCACGCGTGAGGGCGACAAATTGATGGGAGGTCCTGTTGGACAGCCTCAAGTGGAGCTGATTCCTGAATCAGAGACCAAGTTCTTTGTCAGAGAGGTGGATGCGCAGGTGACCTTCGTCAAAGATGAGAAAGGGCAGGTGACGCATCTGATCTTAAATTGGGGCGCCGATCGTGAAGGGAAGAAGATCAAATAAGAGTATCGCGGCTTGGCCTTCGTTCAACTCGAAATTGGTTCTGGCTGTAATTTGGTGATGTGTGATAGCACTCTGACCTCGGCTTTTCTCAAAGCTGTATGAGGCCGACTTCTCAGGTGAGAAGGAAATCTGGCGCGTTGCCCAAACTACTGAGATGGGTGCAGACCGTCATTACTTCATCACTTTGAACACTCAAAGATAATGCTCTCATCTGTTTCATCTGGCGCCCGAAACTGGTGTGCCTTAAATGTCTTGATCTCCTTGAATCTGGCAACTTCGAGCAACGACCGAAACTCCTCTGGATCATAGAACCTGAGATCGAAATCTTCGTATTCCGTTTCCAACAACTGCCCATCTTTGATCAGCTCATAACGATGGATACTATGGGAAATTCGCTCGGCCTCATCATAGCGACTCAACCAACTGATCAAAATCTTCGCTCCATCAGATCGTTCAACCCATCTCCCACCCCACAATCCCAAATCTGATGGTTTTGATATCAACCGCTCGATCTCTAGCACAAACTTGGCGCCAGGAAACATCAGCGCATAAATTCGCCGCAGGCTTTCTCTAATTTGCAGATCATCAGTGATCAGACAAAAAGAGCCTGCCGGGATCATGACCAAGCTGTATTGTCGGGGCAGCTCAAGTCGATCCAGAAATTGTTCGTAGAGGACCGGGGTCAGTCCCTTATTCCGACAGCGCTCCTGACAAGCGCGAAGCATATATGGGGAAGCATCCAGGCCGTCAACATCATACTGTCCTTCCAAGAGAGGAATCAGAAACCGCCCTGATCCGGACATCAACTCTAAAATAGGACCGTTGGCCTTTTCAGCGTAATGGAGATAAAAGTTGAGAGCTTCTTCTGGGGCATTGGGCTTATCTATATCATAAAACTCTTTACATAATGTTTTGTAGCTATTCATCGTTCTACCTCAGGCGGCTTTCAACACTCGCGCTTTTGGCAGGGGGATTTCCTGCTTCCAACGGATCTCTTCCGGCAACAACTTGCGCCAAGGTTCCAGATAAGCCTGCAAGACATTGAGATGCCCTTCATATCCCAGGAGTATAATTTCCCTATATAACTGCCGTGCGTTATAGCATCTTTCGAGCCATCGCTGCGGCGGCGTTGCCCAACTGGTCGCCGCGCCGCTACAGGTCAACTCCTCAATTCGTCAGTGGTTACCGGCCGGGCGGCGCGACATAGCTGCTCTTGATTCCTTTCTTCACCTGCAGCTTTTGACCGATGTGGAGGAACTGATCATTCTGCTCGGTATAGGCGGGCCATTCGATCAACCCCTTCACGCTCGGATTGCCGGTCTTCGCAAATGCCGCCCACATGCGCATCGTGTTTTCGGCTACCTCGTGATCCAACTGATCAGGCTTCGGATCGGGTGTGTTGCACCCCCCACCCGCCGAGAGATACAACAGGGTCGGCGACGTCAGTCCTTTCGGGATATAACCAAACACATAGGGGAGTTCGAGACCGTGAAACGCCACGCAAGGCAGGTTGCGCCAGCCGGTCGGCGTATGCGCGAAGTTGTAGACATATGCCTTTGACTTGCCCGAACTCCACAGAGTCGCAAGCATCGGAACGTCCGACTGCAAACTACGTTCGCCTTCGTTCGCGCCAACAATCAAGGGCACATCGTGTTGCTTGCCGTTCTTGATGGTGTCGTGAACCGATTGCGGTAACACATAGCCATCGACGACCAGGTTGGCTGGAAAGTTGACTTCTCTGTCCCCGACTGCGGCGATGATGTCTTCCCACTTGGCGGCGCGCAGTGCGGCTAGTTGGTTTTCGGCTTTGTCCACTCCAAGCTTGGCGGCAATCCGTTTGCCAGCGGCTTCGGCGCGTTCCAGCGTTGTGACTCGCTCCGGCGTAATGAGCGCCGAGCCGCTTTCGACGATGGCTTTGTGGAAGAGGCCTTTGGCCAGGGGCGATGTTATCAATGACAGCGTCTTGGTACCGCCGCCCGATTCGCCAAAGATCAAAACGTTGTCAGGGTTGCCGCCGAACGCCTCGATGTTCACCTTCACCCAACGCAGCGAGGCGATCAAATCGAGCGTGCCGTAATTTCCGGATGCGCCGCGACCTGATTCCGCCGACAGCGCCGGATGAGCGATATATCCGAGCGGCCCTAGACGGCTGTTCACTGTGACGACGACAACACCTTTGCGCGGCAGCGCCGTATTGTTGTAGGTCAGCGAATTGGCCGTTCCGGAAGTGAGGCCTCCGCCGTGGAAAAACACCATGACGGGACGCTTCTCGCTTGTCGTCCTGGCCGCCGTCACCACGTTGAGGTACAGACAATCTTCGCTGATCTGTCCGGCTTCGCCCATCCGGCTGCCGGCTCTTTGCGCGCATTGATTGCACCACTTGGTGGCATCCCGCACGTCGCTCCAGGGCTTAACCGGCTGGGGCGCTTTCCAACGCCATTCGCCCACCGGCGGCGCCGCGTATGGAATACCTTTGAAGATGTGCACTTTCTCGCCGCCATCCTCCACAGTGGTTCCGGAGACTTTCCCGGATTTGGTCTTAACGACAGGCCCGACATCCGCCGCGTTCGCCTGTGTGAGCGCGGCTACCAATATGACTGTGAGACTCAAGCTCGCCAAAGCACATGCAAAGCGCACTTGCTTGTTCATGGTTTTTCCCCTGTTCTGGTGATGTGATAAAAGCGTTACAGACCGATGCCACTGATTAAAGAGTCCGTGAGATTATTGCTGATCGCACTGCCATAGTACAAATCTATTGAGTTGTGTATCAGAAATGGTGATGGCCTGCTGAAGAGGCTCGGGTAAGTTATGCTTCCGTCGCTATGTGCTACGAAGGATCTGTTGCAAAAAATATTTTGGCCGCATTCCATAGTAGTGACGAACCGGAGCGCGCCACAACATCTTGTGTGGTCAGTGAATTTTTGCAACAGATCCCTTTTTTTCGGTCTCCATCAAGTGACGGGCGAGCTTCGCGCGCAGGAAGAGCCTCTGGGGCGCCCGGTGGTAGTCGTTCAGTTGACTGAGAGCGCCCGGGTTTAGGGTAATTGACGGCAATTCATCTTTCGATTTCTTGCCGCTTCGGGAACATCTTTTCGTCATTGCGCATCTTCTCACCGATCTTTTTGGCCAGGTATTCGGCGACGCTGCGTTTGCCGAAGTTGGCGTCCCGCCGATGCTCCGAGACGGCGTAAGCCACTACTCCGGTTTTCACATTGATGACCTGAATGCCCGCCTCGACCGTCGGCAGGCCGGTTTTGAAGATGATCTTGGCCCATCCCGCCTTCTGGCTCTCGCTATTGCCGACGATTTCGAAATCGGCCTCCTCACGTTTGCTGACTACCAACAACGGCGTCTTCTTCTTGGCCAAGGCGGCGATGAGATAAGTCTCGAACCCCTCCATCGGCACGACGAAAACTTTCGAGCCGCTCGGGATTAGGGTCTCTGAGTCGGCCGCTTTCCGGTCGGTTGCGGCGGCCTGTTCGTTCGCTGTGGTGGATTGCGCTTGCGCGACAAGCGCGACAGCCCAGGTCAAAAGACAGAACAAAAAAATTCTCGCGAACTTATTCATATTCACTCCTTTTGTTATGGTTTCCCTCACTTCTGATCGAGCATCAACTGCGCTCACCTTCTAAAGCGCAAACGCCGCGCGGAACATGACACGACGAGAAAAATTTCGACCCGTGCAGTAGGGCTGGGAGGGGAGCCAAAAGGGCAAAAAGTTCTTTTAGCCCTTCTTGCCCTTTTGGCCCTTTTTGCTTCCCTCTTCACAATTCCTTCGCATGACTGCTATCACGGTAGGGTAATGGAATTTTCTCAGGTGATGTGCTAGCTTTGCGCGGTCAGAGGTTTAACTCAGCATTTCGGTAGCAGGCATATGGCGACATCCTCTACACACGAAGTTACACAATTGCTTCTGGCTTGGAGCCAAGGCGACGAGGCGGCGCTCGACAGATTAATTCCACTGGTCCATCGCGAGCTGCATCATCTGGCCAAGCGTTATATGAGGCGCGAACGCGCTGGCCACACGTTGCAAACCACGGCTCTGGTCAACGAAGCATACCTGCATCTGGTTGATTGCGGGAATGTGCAATGGCGAAACCGCGCGCATTTCTTTGCTGTAGCGGCGCGGGTGATGCGACAGATTCTGGTTGATTACGCGCGAGGGCGACGTTCCGACAAGCGCGGCGGCCAGGAGCTCCATGTCGCGTTGGATGAGGCGGCCGAGGTTCCACAAGCGCGCAGCGTCGATCTAATCGCGCTCGACGATGCGTTGCAGAGTCTGGCACGGATCGATCTACGCAAAAGCCGGGTGGTCGAGATGCGTTTCTTCGCCGGCCTGACTCTCGAAGAGATCGCAGAAGTATTCAAAGTCTCCTCTCGAACGGTGAGCCGCGACTGGGAGTTGGCGCAGGCCTGGCTCTACCGTGAGATGAGCAATCGATGAGCGTTGTCATGACTACTGAACGGTGGCGGCAAATCGAGCGGCTGTTTCACGCCGCATTGAACTGTGACGCCAATCGGCGCGCAGAGTTTCTCGCCTCGGCTTGCGCCGGCGACGATGAGCTATTGCGGGAAGTCAATTCGCTGCTCGTGGCGCGAGACAAGGCGAAAGGCGTCATGGCGGAAAACGCCTTCCAAGCCTACGCCCGCGAAATCGCCGCCGACAAGGCAGAGTCAACCCCGAGTGAGCCCCTCCGCGACGATTCCCAAAACGCGACAAGCGAGCTTTCTACGGAACAACACCTGCCCGGGTCTATCGCGCTCAGTCCGGGCACGATGCTCGGAGAGCGATATTTGATCGAAAGGAAGATCGGGCACGGCGGGGTCGGGATTGTCTTCCTTGCGCGCGACAATCGGCTTCACGACGCGCCGGTGGTCATCAAGCTGCTGGCCGAAGGTTTGCTAGACCTGGAGAACAGAGCGTGGTTTGAAAAGAAGTTCCGTCAGGAGGTATACGCGCTGGCGCGGATTGATCATCCCGGCGTCGTACGCGCGCTCGATGTAGGAGAATTGCCCGATGGTCGCGCCTATCTGGTGATGCAATATGTCTCCGGCATGACCCTGCGCTCAATCATTCAACCCCAGGGGCCGCAAGGCATGGAACTGCGGCGCGCCGCCGATCTGCTGCGCCAGATGGGACAAGCGCTGACCGCCGCCCACCAACAGGGCGTGATCCACCGCGACCTCAAACCCGAAAATATCATGCTGCAAATCGCAGGCGCCGAAGAACACGTCAGACTGATTGATTTCGGCATTGCGACCGTCCTCAATACGGCGGAGGCCGGATCGGGCAGGACCACACAAGTCGTCGGCACGCGCGATTACATGTCTCCGGAGCAGTTACAGGGCCGGCCGTCACACGCCAGCGACATCTATGCGCTCGGCGTGATCGCTTACGAGATGCTCACTGGTCGCCGTCCTTTCAATCCCGAAACCACAGCACAGTTGCTGGAATTGCAGCGCGGCGGCGTCAAAATAATGCCGTGCGATCTGCGCCCGTCGCTTCCACGGGCCGCGCAGGCGGTGATCCTGAAATCGCTCTCGTTTGCGCCCGAGGACCGTTACGCCAGCGCAATGGATTTCACCGAAGATCTGGCGCGCGCGCTGACCAATGCGCCCAATACACAGGAACAGATCATCGAGAGGTCCGTTGTGTCTGAAATTCCAGGCGCCGCTCCGACGATCTCAGTGTCAAATCTGCGGCAGGACCGGTCGCGAAGATACAAAATGGCGCTGACGGTTTTCGCCATTGCCGCGATTGGCGCGACGGCGTTGGCCTGGCAGACATTTTCCAACAACGAGGATCGCAGAACCGACCCCCCACGGCAGCCGCCTCAAAATCAGGTCGAATGCCAATTGAGTTATTCGCTGACGGTGCGACGCAATCCGAAGATATTCCCCAACCAGAGGTCATTCTCGCTGCCCGGCGAAATGCTGTTTGGCGCGGGCGACCGCGTGCGATTTCAGATCAGCGTCACACGTAATGGCTTTATCTACATTGTCAATCAATCGCCGGAGCTGCGGGACGGATTGCCGTTGTACAACGTGCTCTTCCCCATCTCGATCAACAATCGGGGATCGGCCGCCGTTCCCGCGGCGCATTCCGTGCAGATTCCACAGCCGAGTCGGAATCCCGAGAGGGACTGGTTTAAGCTCGACAACGAGCAAGGCTCAGAAACAGTCTGGCTTATCTGGTCAGACGCCGAATTACCCAGTCTCGAAGCGGTCAAGGGCTGGGCCAATCCGAAGCATCAGGGAGTCGTCGGCGATGCTGATCAACGCAGGGCGCTCTCACAGTTTCTGGCTGCGCAAACGCCGTCATCCCCGGAGAGAGACGAGACGGAGGGCCGAACCGTTTTCAAGACCAGCAGCAATCTACTCGTTGGACGAGTAAAGATTGAGCATCGTTGACAGCGCGGGACAGATCTCGGTTCGTTTCGCCATTACGATGGAATGTATATGAACAAGCGCATCCCGATCTTCATCGCATTATGTACGGCTCTGGCGTGGGCCAATATCGCAGCGCAAAAGAGCGAGCCGCAAGCAACCGGCCGATCCCTAAGCATGCAGCCGGGCCAATCGGCATTCGTCGCGTGCTTCAAGATCAACGGCGAGCCTGATCCCGATGTCGAAGCGATGGTCAGGAAGACCTTCGAGAAACAGAAACGCTTCAACCTCGTCTCTGACGCCAACGCCGCAAGCTTCGTCTTTCTGGTTTACACCGAATACCGTACTCCATTCATCAGCTTCATGGAGATCAGAAGCGAGGACCTCAATCCGCTGGGAGAATTTGTTTATGCGATGACCGGCTATGTCATCTCGCCGGCGAGGCTCGATCAGGTCAAAGGCAATCTCGACGCGCTATGCGCCGAGGCGACCTGGTATAGACAGGAGAAGAACCGATTCAATCCACAGAGTTCCTCTTGGTATCTCAGCCGGCTGGTCAAAAAGTTTCACGAAGAGGCGGACAAAATCGGCCGGGGCGGGAAGCCCGATGACAATCGCCCGTGCGGAGCTAAGAACGAAAGCGGGCGTGAAGAGGCCGCTCCCTCAAAAACAACTGGAGGGGCAAAAACGGTAGCCACAACCAAAGATGTGAAAAAGCTCGATCAGGAATCAGCCAAACTCAATGACGAAGGCGAGTATGAAAAGGCCGCCGCTATTGCCGAACAGGCGTTGTCCACCAGGCAATCGCAGGCTCCCGCCGCCGCCGCCGAGATGATCCCGTCGCTCAACAACCTGGCCAGAGCGCTCACCGGCAAAGGCAGTTACAAAGAGGCCGAGGCTCAGTTGCGGCGCGCGCTGGCCATAGTCGGGACGGTTGATAAGACGAATGACCCGCTCATCGCCGAGGTCTTGAATCAACTGGCCTCCCTGTACTTTTTCAAAGGCGACTTCTCCGCCGCCGCGCCGCTCTATCAAGAGTCATTGGCGATCATTGAAAAGGCGCTGCCCGCCGATGATATTAAACATGCCAATGCGCTAAATAATCTGGCCGCCCTGTCGCTGGCGCAAGGCGAGGCGGCCAAAGCCGAATCGCTGCTCAACCGCGCGCGAGAGATCGCGGAGAAGAAGGTCAAGACCAATCGTAGCGACGCGGTCAACATTCTCAACAACCTGGCCACACTTTATCTGGTCAAAGGCGATTACCTGCGCGCTGAGACGTTTTACCAGAAAGCGCTGGAAACGCACGAGGGCTGGCGCGGCAAGATCAACAAGCTGATGGATCTGGCGCGGCCCGTGGTCAACAGTTCCGGCTCGATGACGATGGATGAAGGCGAATGGCAGAACAACAATCCACACATCACCGATACGCTCAACCACCTCGCGCTCATCCGCGTGCGCCAGCGCCGCTTCGACGAAGCCAACGAGTTGTTGCAGCGAGCCCGCCGGATTCAGGAATACAGGCTGGGCGTGAATCATCCGTCGCTGGCGCAGACTTTCGATAACCTGGCGCTGCTGGCGCGCTTCAACCACAGGACCGCCGATGCGCTCTCCTTGCAGCGGCGCTCGAACGAGATCAGAGAGACCAATCTGCGCCGCAACCTGATCGTCGGATCGGAGCGCCAGAAGCTCTCATATTTGGCGCAATCATCCGGCAGGCTCGATTTCACGCTCTCGTTGCATCTGACCGATGCGGCGCCTGACCCATCCGCGTGCGCAGTCGCGATGACCGCGCTGTTGCGACACAAGGGACGCGGACTCGACGCGCAAACAGATTCGATCGCCGAGCTGCGGCGCAGCGTCAAAGAGCAGGATCAAGCGCTGCTCGACAATTTGCTCGAAGCGCGCACCAGACTCGCCAACCTGATCATCGCTGGCGAAGCCGGCCCCAGATCGAATGAAGCCCAGACCAAACAGCTCGATCAGGAGATCGAGAAACTCGAAGAAGAAATTGGCCAACACAGCAGCGGCTTTCGCGCCCTGACACAGGCGATTACGCCGGAGTCGGTGCAACGTTATATCCCTGCGAACGCCGCGCTGATCGAATATGCCTTGTACACGCCAGTCGACGAATTCAATCAACCGAAGTCCACGCCTCGATACGCCGCATACCTGCTGACTGCGCATAGGGCCCCGCAAGGGATTGACCTTGGGGAAGCGGACAAGATTGACGGCTTGATTGATCGCCTGCGCAAGGCTCTGAGCGATCCAAAGAGCACGGATTATAAAGTTCTGGCACGTGCGCTCGACGAGAGAATAATGCGTCCGGCGCGCAGACTGGCCGGCTCATCGCAATCATTCCTGATTGCGCCGCAAGGAAAGCTCAACCTGCTTCCCTTCAGCGCTCTGGTTGACGAAGATCAAGTCTTCCTCGTCAACCTCTATTCCTTCACTTATCTG
>Ga0190270_10000978_pt1 | contig 12995 bp, 11 predicted proteins | sample Popmic320T_FD_133748 | JGI IMG/M metagenome (GOLD analysis project Ga0190270, IMG submission 133748) | Populus adjacent soil microbial communities from riparian zone of Weber River, Utah, USA - 320 T | ecosystem: Environmental > Terrestrial > Soil > Riparian zone | place: USA: Utah | collected... | reverse complement strand
GTTCCAGCGGCTCGATGGCGCCCATGGGCAAGAGGTTGTATGAGAGCGAATCCCAGGTGCTGGTGATGACGTCGAAATAGCGCACGCCGGCTTTGAACTCATCGCCGACCCGTTTCGTCAGAGTCGTGCTGCTGGCCAAGACGATTTCCAGTTCGATGCCAAACTTTTGCTTGACCGCGCCTTCAAGCGCAACTCTTAGCTCGGCGCTCGGTGGAATACTCACCACCAACTTGCCTTCCTTGCGCGCCGCGGCTTGCACCCGTTCCCATTCCGTCTGCCATTGTGCCCGCGCCGCACCTGCAAAAGCCAGCGCGTAGGCGACGAAAAGTAATGTCGTCAATTTACAAATGGAACTTCTCATTCGCGACTCCTTTGGTGCTTTGGAAATTCTCTCCATCAGCGGATCCCGACCTTGCCGCCGAGAATGCGCGCGACGATCGCCGCGGTCAATACCATCAACACAACGATCGCGCCCACCACCGTCGCCTTCTCCAGTTCCGCGCCCGCGGTGTAATCGAGCATCAGCAGCGACAACGTTCGATTCTTACCGGTGGCTAGTAAAACCACGGTGCTGATGTTGCGCGCCGAGGCGATAAATTCAAGCAAGCCGACGACGATCACACAAGGCAGCAGCAGCGGCAGCAGGATGCGGCGGAACGTCGTAAGCCAAGTCGCGCCAGCCACCTGCGACGCTTCTTCCAATTCGTCGGCGAGTTGCATGAGAAACGATTTGATCACCTGCACCGTCAGCGGCAACCCGGCGATGGTCATGGCCACCACCAGCGCGGCCATGGTGCCGTAGAGCGGCACGATTTTATGGATCAACAGCAGTGAAGATGCGAGCGCCATGCCGAGCAAGATGCCCGGAATCGACCAGGGTATCCAAGAAATAAAATCGAGGAAGCCGCGGGCGAAAAATTTCGATTTAACGATGATGTAAGCGATCGCGCTGCTCAATAGGATGCCGAGTCCCGCCGCCGAGATGCCGAGCACGAAAGTATTTTGCAAGGAGCGCAAGAGAATCGGGTCTTTCATAACCTGGCGCCAGTTATCCAATGTCCAGGGCTCGGGAATATAAAAATAACCGAAGAGCTTCATAAAGGTCGCGAAAAAAAGCGAAGCGATGGGCACCGCCGTGGTGCAGAGAGCGATGACGGCAACGAAAGCGAGAGCTGCATAGCGCCAGCGGCCCAAGCGGATCGAGCGGGCGCTAAACCCGCGGCCCGAAATCGTCGTGTAGGTTCGCTGGCGCAGAAAAACGCGCTGCAACGCGACTAACAGGCCGAGCACGATGAGAAAAAAACTGCCGAGCGCCGACGCCGGGGCAAACTGCGGTGGCTCGATGGTCATGAAGCTATAAATCTTGGTCGAAAAGACATGGAGCCCGATGGGCCGGCCCAAGATCAGCTCGATTTCAAACGCTTCGAGCGAACGAATGAGTCCGAGAATAAACGCCACGAGTATCGTCGGCATCATGATCGGCGCGGCAATTTTCAAGAGCGTTTTGAGCGGGCCGGCGCCGGCGACATGAGACGCTTCTTCGAGGGCCGCGTCCAAGTTGCGAAACGCCGGTGTCAGCAACATCACCTTGATGGCGATGGTGCTGGCGCTCAAATGCACCCAGACGATGCCCCAAAAAGAATAAACGTTAAACGGCGCTTCGCTGATAAATGGCAGCGCGGCCAGCCACTGGTTGATCAACCCGTACTTCGGATCCAAAAGCAGGATCCATCCCAAAGCGATCGGCAAGGACGGAATAAAATAGGACAGCCAAAAAGAAAACTCGAGCCAACCGCTAAAGGGAATGTCGGTGCGGGCGATCAGCCACGCGAGAAAAATGCCGATGACGATGGCGAGCGATTGGCGCGCGACGGCTAAAGCAAAACTGTTGTAAATCGCGCCGGCGATGCCGGGATTGGCCAGCGCCTGGCGCCAACCTTGTAAGCTGTATACCGTGGTTCCGTCCGGCCGCGCCATCTCGATGCTGCCGTACAGAAGGAAAAGTAGTGGCGTTAATACTAGCAATGCGATAAACGCCAAAAACAACGACAGCAAAAGTGTCCGCCCATCGAAGCGCAAAGAAAAAATCTTGCTTTGCACCGGTGACCCATCTAACGTGTCGATCTTCATTGCAAACAGGCAGGATCGGGGTCGGTTGGCGCAATTTTACTATGCGCGACATCAAGTCCCTGATCAAAGTCATAGCTACCATAATGGCGCGCCTAGTTGTCAAACGAAATATCGATCACTGTGGTGAAGTTGCGATTGACAGGCGGCCCACAGCGCTAATATGTTTACGGCCACGCGACGTGCGGTGTTACGGAGATGGTAACGCTGGCGGCGATGGCACCACGTAGGAGGACAGAAGCATGATTCGTTGGGCCGGTATGGAGATTCTGGAGCAATTCGCCGAAGTGGTCGAGCCCAAACACTCCGGCTTGTTGCTGTGGAATGTATCAGCGGCAGCGATTGCTCGCTGCTACAACGGCGCGGCCATGCTGACGAACACGAAGGCTCTGCTGGCCAAGGCGCGAGAAAGCGGCGTCCGCGTGATGTATTCGACGCCGGGACCGGTGGACTGGAAAAGCCTCGGCGCGCCGATGATCCGTATGCGAATGAAACAAATGCGCCTGAGCGATCCCAATGCGTTAACAATTCCGACGGCCGGTGCGGCGACCTTCGCTCAGGGTCTGGAGCCCCAATCCGACGATATCGTTTTCGAGGAATTCTTGCCCAACGCGTTTCTCGGCACAAGTTTCGAATGGTGGCTGCGCAAATATCGCCTCAAAACTCTGATCCTCGCCGGCGCGTCCATCGAGACTGGTATCGACGGCACCGCGCGCGACGCGCTCAATCTCGGCTACTATACGGTGATCGTGCGCGACTGCGTCGGCAGTCCATTCAAAGATACCTACGACGCAGCGCTCAAATCGTTGGAAAGAATCTTCGACGTCGTCGACTCAGCCGAGATCACGCGCGAATGGTAAGGCGCACAATCTTATTCATCGCGTCGAAACCATCGGTCATCGTCGCTTACCATAGCGACCGGATGTAGCCGCCGTCGACCTGGAGCGTGGAGCCGGTGATATAGCTGGCGCACTCGGACGTCAAAAATATTACCGCGTTGGCGAACTCTTCGGGTTGACCGTAGCGTCCCATGGGAATCTCGCGGCAACTCTCGCGCCGCACATCTTCTACGCTCACCCCTTTACGCCGCGCTGTGGCGGCGTCGACTTCGTTGACTCGCTCGGTTTGGATTCGCCCAGGACAGATGTTGTTAACCAGAATCCCGTGCACCGCCACTTCGCGCGCGAGCGTTTTCGCCGCGCCCGCCATCGCGGCTCTCGCCGCGTTGGATTGAACCAACCCATCGATCGGCTGTTTCACGCCGGAAGATAGAATATTGACGATGCGGCCCCAGCGTCGCGCTTTCATAGGCGGCAGCACCCGCTGAATCAGTCGCACTCCGGAGAGAAAATTTAGGCCCATGGCTTTTTCCCAGTCATCGCCGCTAGATTCTTCGAAACTCTTCGGCGCCGGGCCGCCGGCGTTGTTGAGAAGAATATCGACGCGGTTAAAGCGTTGAATGGTCGCGTCGACCACGCGGTCGATATCGGCGGGATGGCGCAAGTCCGCGACGATGGGCAGCGCTGCGACGGCATAGGTCGCTTCAATAAACTTTGCCGTGCTCGTTATGAGGTCTTGGCTGCGGGCACAGATCGCGACATGCGCTCCCTCGCGCGCCAATCCGACCGCGATCGACCTGCCCAAACCCTTGCTGGCGCCTGCCACGATGGCGACTCGTCCGGTCAAACCAAGGTCCATTCGGTCTTCTCCAATCGAGCACGAGTCGTCTTCTGAACGCGGTTTGCTTGCTGACTAAGAATCACGCCGCGGTTTTCGCCACCGTTACGCGCTCTTTAACCGAATCGACCCAATTGAGATTGTCCGGCACGACGACCGACGTGCCGCGCACCCGGTAGATTTCTGGGTCGCGCACGCCCAAGGGTGCAGCGCCGCGCTCGCGCAGCGCCTTGGCGAGCCGCAGCAAAATGCGGCGCGCTTTGCCGGCAGTCTGATCGCCGCTGCAAAGATTTTCTTTAGTGCGATCCAAAATCGGCGTCGGCCCTTGGCCCTCGGTGACGCACATGTCCTGAAGATTGACCCCGGTGATTCCCATTCTTCTGCTTTTATGAGTATTCCAATCGACCAGGTAATCATTGGATTTGTTAGCCTTGGGGATAATGAAGCCAAAGGGCTGATTCGTGGCCTCCATAAATTCCTCGTTGTCTTGAATCAGTCGCGGCGTCTCCTGGCTCTTTTCCTTGGTTTCTCGGTTCGGATACCAGGCGATCTGCCATTTGACGCAACTTTCATCGTCGATCGGCACATAGATGCGCGCGCCGCGCAGATCGCCACCCGGAGGCATGCTGTAAAACGGCACCATGAATTGATTCACACGCCACAGGCTCGTACCGTCATTGAGGCTCCGTCTCGTGCCGTACATAAAGCCGCCGGGAGTATCGACGATATCGGTTTGATCGGGGGTGCGTTTGCGCGACTTGTTGGCGACCACCTGTTGCGGGCCCTGATGGACTTGTGCCACTTCATCGTCGGCCAAATTATAGGGCGAATGCAACCACATCACATGAGTCGGATCGATGCCGCCTTCCATTACTTGTAGATAGTTTCCTTCCGAACGAAACAATCGATGGCGGCGCAAATCGTCCGATACCAAAGCGAACTCAAATTCCGGCAATGCCGGCAATTCTTTCGCCGGACCCATGTAGGTCCAAATGATGCCGCCGTACTCAACGCAAGGATAACCGGGATGATGGATTGCGTCGCAGAATTGCTGCTCGGCGGGAATGTTCGGCATCTCCATGCAGGTGCCATCGGTGGCGTATTTCCAACCATGATAGGGACAGCGAATGCCATCATTTTCAATTCGGCCAAAATAAAGCGGCGCCAAACGATGCTGACAGTAGGCGCCGACCAAACCGATCTTGCCGTTGCCGGCGCGAAACAACACCAAATCTTCGCATAAAAGCCGGACCCGAAGCGGCTTGCTAGCCGATGCAGGCAATAAGGCAGTCGGCACCACTGCGACCCAATATTGACGGAACAAATCGCCCATCAGTGTTCCCGGTCCGACGCGGGTCAGTTGCTCGTTTTCCTCTTTGGTAAACGCCATGCCCTCCAAATTCGGTCCTGCTCCCATTGAATTGTCCTCCTTATTTGCTTCTCACCGTATGTTCGCCTGATCATGCATCGGCTCGGCGATCACATTACAATTGCCAATCTATTTTTCGTTGCTTGTGGCTAAACTTGCGATTGCGAAATTTCTTTTTTGGTTGTCGTGTCACCGCGCTCAGAACAAGCCTTGCCAGAGCGAAATTAATCACGAACTTGCACCGTGATTTCACATTCCACTGGCGCATCGCCGCCCAGTGATGCGACGCCGATCGCCGCGCGGGTGTGGCGTCCGCGCTCACCCCACAGGCTCACCAGCAAATCCGATTCGCCGTTGGCTACTTTAGCCATGTCGTTAAACTGTGGCGCGACGTTGACATACACTAACACCTTTACGATCCGTTCAACCTGGTCGAGATCGCCGAGAGCCGCTTTGATCACCGCCAGATGATTGAGTGCGCAATCTCGCGCCATCTCATAGGCCTGTTCAAGACTGACCTTATCACCCACTTTGCCTTCGTAGCGGCGCGATCCGTTGACCCGTCCGGTATTGCCGCCAACAAACAGCAGATTGCCGACTCTGACACAGCCGATATAGTTGCCGGCAGCGCCAGGAACACTCGGAACTTGATATCCCAGCGCATTCAGTTTTTTTTCGATTTCCATGGATCAACCTCTTGTCACGGCGAGTGGCGTCAGCGATTTACGCAGCTTTCTCGAGCAACTGTTTGCGTTCCTCGGGCGAGACCCAGCGATACAGGCCACCGGCGATAATCAGCTGATTTTTTTTCTCATCGCGCACCACGCCGAGCGGGTCATCGCCGTTTTGCACCACAGCGATCTGCTTCAAGTACATTTTGCGCAGCATCTCCATGCTCTCGTCGGCGACGGTTAAATTTTCATTCTCCCGATCGACGATTGTGCCCATGCTGTCGAGCATGACGGCGTCCTCACCGCCGATCGATCTGGGGATCGTATAACCGAGCGTCGGCGTGTCCGATCCGGTGTACTCGCCGTAAGGTTCGACTTGAAACGGCGACGTGCGGGTCTGCGCCAAACTCAGCGTTTTGAACTGCAGCGGCTTGGCGTTTTTGCTCGCGGGTTTGAAGAATACCCGCATATGCATCATCCGCGTGTCGTCGAGAGGCACGCTCCAACGCGCTGTCACCGCGGGCAATTCGTCAGGCGGCGGATTGTCTGCGCCTTCGCTGACCGATGCGTCGCCGCCTGAGCTGATGCCAGGCATAAACAAGTGATGCTCACGGTAATTATACTCGCCCGCTTTTCGCCCAGGACGAATAACTTTGTAAACGATCCCCAAATCGGTTTCTTCGAACCAGGTTGTTTCCGGCTCCGCGGAAACTGCGTCCCAGATATCGCCGTGCAAGAATCCCGCGTGCAGCGGGTCGATGCCATTTTCCACCGCTTGCAGCCAATTGCACCGGCCAAAACCCTGCACGATCGAATGGCGCTCGCCTTCAGCGGCGAGAAAATGATAACGCGGCAGCAGCGGTATCGGTTTGGGACCCATGTAAGTAAAAATGAAACCGCCGAGTTCCTGTGCGGAATAAGCCGGATGGGTGATCGAGTCTTTGAGTTTGCTGCCTGCTGGTTCCCCCGGTGTTTGCCGCACGCGGCCGTCGTTACCGTAAAGCCAACCATGATAGCGGCATCTCAGGCCGTCCTTCTCGACGTTGCCAAGACAAAGATTGGCTCTGCGGTGGGCGCACTTGGCGCCGATGATCGCCGGCTGTCCGGCGCTATCGCGAAATAAAACCAAATCTTCACCGAGCACGCGAATGTATGTTGGTTTTTCCTTGAGGTGAGCGGAGATGCCGATGGGCCACCAGTAGCGCCTAAGCAGTTCTCCCATCGGAGTGCCAGCGCTGACTCGCGTTAGGATTTCATTTTCTTCTTGGCTCGTGCGGTACATTGTGACCTCCGGAAATTTTCTTTACACATTCAGCCATTACTAAAGTTGCAATTAGCCTGTCAAGCGAACTCCGATCTGCTGGCGGGCCATTCGATGGTTGAGTATTCGTCGTCAGTATCCGACACGCTCGATCACGGCTTGGAGCCGCTCGAGACTGCGTTTCACGCCGTCGGTCTGGGAAATCTCGGCCCAAGCCTCTTGGACTAAACCTTGATCAATCAGGCTGCCAGCATCGGAACGGGTAATCGATTTATCCAGCACGCCGCCGTCGATATGTTCATCAAGAATCCGCCAAACGCCTTCCTCGGTGAGTTGGCCATCGAGCGGAAAGAAATGGCTCTCCATCATCGCCATCGGCGTCAAGTCGCGCATGCACTCGGCTTCGTCGGGATTATCGGTGCGCAACTTGGCTTCGATGTAGCGCTGGAAGGCGAAGTTCTCCGGCACGATACGCATGAAATGATAACCGCGGATCGCCGCCTTCCAAAAGCGTTTGATGATTTCTGGGTTACGCTCGATGAACGACTTGCGCGCCACGGTGACGCGATCGGGCCGGCCATAAGGCTTGGTCTCGTGATCGAAATCGTAGAGTTTATTGTAGCCTTGTTCGAGCAGCATCGGCACCCACGGGTTTTGCACAATCGCGGCGTCGGTTTCGCCGCGTTGCAGCGGCTTCCACGCTTCGCGCATGGAGCCAAAGAGATAGCCGATTTTCCATTCCACGTCTCGTTCCGGACTGAGACCCGCTTGACGCAGCTGGCGCTCCCACCACAGGGTGTGAATACCGCCTTTGTACCAGTCGCCGATTCGCTTGCCTTTCAAATCACCCATCGATTTGACGCTTGGCGCGCCCATCGCCGTGCCGCCGTAGTGATTGCGCCAGCCGCCGATGATGCGCACTTCGTCATTACCGAGGGCGCGTTCAGCGAATGGGGTGCGCACGTGCACGTCGGGAATGATGTCGATGCCATAGGCGACCATATCGCGCAGCACGGTGCCGACTTCGTCGTAGCGTTCGCCGCCGGGCCGGCTCGACTCGATCGCCTTGGGGTTGATTTTGGCGTGAACAATTTCGACGTCGATGCCCTCGTCAGCGTAGAAGCCGGCTTCGCGGCACAGCAATGCGTGTTGCACGTGGAAGGCATGCCAACAAACATTACCGACTCGAAGTTTCATCGCTCTCCTCCTTTTGACGCCAAAGGTTTATTTCCTGCGAAACGACACTCGTTTCCACATGCCGGATTACTACTGTTAAAAACGGTCTGTCAAGCAATCATGCCGATGCAATTGTCGACACGGTGCGCCGCGTGCGACGAATCACCATGAAAAGAGTCATTCACTCTTGACAGTTTCAACGCGAGAACGATAGCGTGCCGGCGGAAGGGGACAATTATGAAATTGAGAATTGGCAACGCCTGCTGGCACGCCTTTCATATCCAACACGCATTTCTCTGTCAGGAAGCTGGGTTTTTTACTCGGGAAGGCATCGATGCGGAGATCGTCCACGCCAAAATCAACCCCAAAGGGATCGACGCCAGTCGTCCCGATGGTGAACGCTACGACGAAGTAGGCACCGTGCTGCGCGACATGGTCGCTTATGGTATCGACATCATTCCCGACGTGCACGTGCGCACGCCGTTCGCCGAGCGCGTGCTCGGCAACGACGAGGTCGTGATCATCGGCGGCTGGCGCAATCAGTTTCGCGGCACGTTAGTCGGCGCGCCCGGTATCAAAACATTCGCCGATCTACGCGGCAAACGCGTTGGCGATTGGTACAAAGGCGGTGTCGCGACACTGTGGTATGAGCACAAGCTGCGCAAAGCGGGCGTCGATCCCGACCGCGAAATCCAGTGGAAGATAGGCTACAAATTTGGCTCCATGCGCGAAGCGTACAAGCCATTGCTTGCCGGCGATACCGACGCGGCGATCGTGCAAAATCCCTACGTACCGATGCTGCTCGAGCGCGGCTTCAACAAGATTTACGATTTCGTTGAAGACAGCAAGCCCCACGGCCGGCCCGATCGCGTCACCGTGGCTCGCCGCAGTTTCGTGGCCCGCAATCCCGAACTGATCAAACGCTATTGGAAAGCTTCCATTCGCGGCTACCATTTCATCCGCATCGCGCCGGAGAATTATCCTTTCCTGCGCTTTGTCGAAGCCAAACTCCGGCTCACCAATCCCGACGAATCGGAACGCATGCGCGATCTCTGGTCGATGGAATTGATGGAAGGCGCATTTTTCCCCATGGACGGCCAGCTCAGCATCGAGGGCGTGTGGCGAATTCTTGAAGAACATCAAGATGCCGGTGTGCTCTCGAAGTCGATCACCCGCGCCGACGTAGAGCAGATGATACAACAAGAGCTGGTGCGCGAAGCATGGGCGGAAATTTCCCAAACCGACGAAATCAAACGCAACCTCGAGCGGCTCCAATCCGTCATCGAACGGCACGGCTATTAAAACAAGCAAAACTAAAATGTAATGAAGCAAAAAATCATCGGCGCGAGATTCTAATACAGATAAGGTAACAGACCAATGAAACTTCGAGTGGGCAATGGTTGCTGGCACACGCGGCACGTACTTGACGCTGCGGTGACTTTGGAAGCGGGCTTTTATGCTCAAGAGGGACTTGACGTCGAGGTCGTACACGCAAAAATCAATCCCGGCGGCATCGATTCCACCCGCCCGGACGGCGAGCGCTACGACGAAGTGGGCACGGTGCTGCGCGACATGGTCGCTTTCGGCATCGACATCATTCCCGACGTGCACGTGCGCACGCCCTTTGCCGAGCGCGCGCTGGGCAACGACGAAGTGCGCATCATCGGCGGCTGGCGCAATCAGTTCACCGGCACGTTGGTCGCTGCGCCGGGCATCGAATCGATCGCCGCTTTGCGCGGCAAACGGGTCGGTGATTGGTACAAGGGCGGCATCGCCACTCTGTGGTACGAGCATCAGATGCGCAAGGCGGGCATCGATCCGGACCGTGAGATCGATTGGAAGATCGGTTACAAATACGGCTCCATGCGCGATGCCTGGCGGCCATTGCTAGCCGGTGAAACCGATGCGGCAATTGTGCAGAATCCATTCGTGCCACAATTGCTGGAACGCGGCTTCAACAAGCTTTACGATTTCGTCGAGGACAACAAACCTCACGGTCGACCTGACCGCGTCACGGTGGCGCGCAAGTCGTTCGTCGAACGCAACCCGGAAATAATCAAGCGCTACTGGAAAGCGGCGATTCGCGGTTATCATTTCATGCGCATCGTGCCGGAGAATTTTCCCTTTCAACGCTTTGTCGAAGCCAAGCTGCGGGTCGACAGTCCGGATGAGTCCGAGCGCATGCGCGATCTCAGGCCGATGAGCATCATGGACAGCGCCTTTCATCCGCTCGACGGTCAGTTGACCGTCGAAGGGGTGTGGCGAATCTTGGAGGAACATGAAGACGCTGGTGTGTTGCCGAAGTCGATTACCCGGCGTGACGTCGAAGATGTAGTGCACCAGGACCTGGTGCGGGAAGCGTGGGTCGAAATGTCGCAGACCGACGACGTAAAACGAAGCCTCGAACGGCTCCAACCCGTGGTCGAGCGCTTCGGCTACTAATTGCAATAAAAATCACCGGAAATATACCAAGGCTTTAGAAAAATGAAACTTCGAGTGGGCAACGGTTGCTGGCATGCCTTTCATATTCAGCACGCGGCGGTTTGCCTTGAGGCTGGCTTTTTCGCCCAGGAAGGATTGGACGTTGAGCTGGTGCACGCCAAGATCAATCCGAAGGGTATCGATTCGAGCCGCCCGGACGGTGAGCGCTACGATGAAGTCGGCACCGTGCTGCGCGACATGGTCGCGTTTGGTATCGACATCATTCCCGACGTACATGTGCGTACGCCCTTTGCCGAGCGCGCGCTCGGCAACGACGAAGTGCGTATCATCGGTGGCTGGCGCAATCAGTTTCGCGGCACGCTAATGGCGGCGGGAGGGATCAAATCGATCGCTGACCTGCGCGGCAAGCGCATCGGCGATTGGTACAAAGGCGGCATCGCGACCTTGTGGTACGAGCGCCAATTGCGCCAGCGCGCCATCGATCCGGCGCGCGAAATCGACTGGAAGATCGGCTATCAATACGGCTCCATGCGCGAGGCATGGAAGCCGCTATTGGCCGGCGATACCGATGCGGCGATCGTGCAAAACCCTTACGTGCCGATGCTTTTGGAGCGCGGCTTTAACAAGCTTTACGATTTCGTCGAAGACAGCAAGCCGTACGGCCGGCCCGACCGCGTCACCGTTGCGCGCAAGTCTTTTATCGAGCGCAACCCGGAACTGATCAAACGTTATTGGAAAGCATCGATCCGTACCTACCACTTCATGCGCATGGCGCCGGAACACTATCCGTTTGTCCGCTTCGTCGAATCCAAGCTTCGCGTCAACAACCCTGATGAAGCTGAGCGCATGCGCAACCTTGGCCAGCTAAACGGCATGGAAGGGAGCTTCTTTCCGCTCGACGGCCAGCTGAGCGTCGAGGGCGTATGGCGGATTTTACAAGAGCACTTGGACGCGGGGGTGTTGTCGCAGTCCATCACCTGGCGTGACGTCGAAGAATTGGTGCGCCAAGAACTTGTGCAAGAAGCATGGGCCGAACTGTCGCAGACTGATGACGTGAAGCAAAGTTTAGAGCGGCTTCAACCGGTCGTCGAACGGCTCGGTTATTAGACAACGTAAAAACCGCAAAAAGAAGAACGGCTCAGCGCTCAAAATCGAAATGGTGATACAAGAATGAAACTTCGGGTGGGCAACGGTTGCTGGCATGCCGGCCATGTGCGCGCCGCCGCCATTTGCCTTGAGGCGGAGCTCTTCGCTCAAGAAGGTCTTGATGTCGAAGTCGTTCACGCCAAGATCAATCCGGCTGGCTTCCAATCCAGCCGCCCCGACGGCGAGCGCTACGATGAGATCGGCACGGTCTTGCGTGACATGATTGCCTTCAACATAGACATCATTCCCGACGTCCATGTGCGCACACCTTTTGCCGAACGCGCGCTCGGCAATGACGAGCTTAGGATTATCGGCGGCTGGCGCAATCAGTTTCGCGGCACCTTGATCGGCGCGCCCGGTATCAAATCGATCGCCGACTTCAAGGGCAAGCGCATCGGCGACTGGTACAAAGGCGGCATCGCCACCCTGTGGCACGAGCACCAGTTGCGCAAAGTCGGCATCGATCCGGATCGCGACATCGACTGGAAGATCGGCTACCGATATGGCTCCATTCGCGAAGCGTGGAAGCCCCTACTTGCGGGCGAAACCGACGCGGCCATCGTTGCCAACCCCTTCGTGCCCCAGCTTCTCGAACGGGGCTTTAACAAGATCTATGATTTCGTCGAGGACAGTAAGCCGCACGGCCGTCCCGATCGTGTAACGGTGGCGCGCAAGTCGTTTATCCAACGCAACCCGGAATTGATCAAGCGTTACTGGAAGGCGACCATCCGCGGCTATCACTTCATGCGCATCGTGCCGGAAAATTTTGCCTTCCAACGTTTCGTCGAGGCCAAGCTGCGCGTCGGTAATCCGGATGAATCCGAACGCATGCGCGATCTGCTATCGCCCGCCTTGATGGAAAGTTATTTCGTTCCCCTGGACGGTCAATTGAGCGTCGAAGGGGTGTGGCGGATTTTGCAGGAACATCAGGACGCCGGCGTGCTATCGAAGTCGATCGCGCGCGCCGACGTAGAAGAAGCGGTGCGTCAAGAGTTGGTTCAGGAGGCGTGGGAAGAACTATCCCAGACCGACGAGGTGAAGTGGAGCTTGGCCCGCTTGCAGCCGGTGGTCGAACGGTTGGGATATTGATGAATCGTAATAGTGGCTCGGCTGCTGTCCAAGAAAG
>Ga0190270_10000977_pt1 | contig 12999 bp, 15 predicted proteins | sample Popmic320T_FD_133748 | JGI IMG/M metagenome (GOLD analysis project Ga0190270, IMG submission 133748) | Populus adjacent soil microbial communities from riparian zone of Weber River, Utah, USA - 320 T | ecosystem: Environmental > Terrestrial > Soil > Riparian zone | place: USA: Utah | collected... | reverse complement strand
GCTCGCGGTCATGTGCGACACCTTCCGGCCGCTGAAGCTCTCGACGTTCGCACGCGACCTCGACGACGGGCACTACGCCCTCTCGTGGTACGAGCCTCCGTCCGACGAGCCGGATCTCGCCGGCGTGACGAGCCACCTGTAGTGGACGCTGATCGATTCCTCGCCGAGCTGCCACGGCTCTTCGAGGACTTTCCACGGTCGGAGCACCCTCGCGACCGGAGATTTCAGTCCGTCGCCGACGACGTGGAGAACCTCGCGCGGGAGAACAACCTCGCCCTGCTGAATCTCGCCGCCGCCTGCCTCGAGGGAGACGAGGCGTACGTCGAGATCGGCGTCTTCCACGGAGCGAGCCTCATCGCGGCGATGCTCGGGAACGAGGGAAAGCGCTTCGTCGGCGTCGACAGCTTCGCTTTCCGCGACGCCTCCCTCGATCGGGTTCACGCGAATCTCGCGCGATTCGACCTGGTGCCTCCGGAGATCGTCGTCGGCGATGCGTTCGAGCTCGTTCCGTCCGGCGCCCTCGGCGATGTCTCCGTCGGCGTCTGGTACTACGACGCGGCGCACTCCTACGAGGCGCAGCTCGAAGGCCTCAGGCTCGCCGAGCCTCTACTCGTTCCCGGCGCGATCGTCGTCGTGGACGACACCGACTGGGACGACGTCGCGCGCGCGATCGACGACTACCTCGCAGAGCAACCCCGAGCGCGGCGTCTCCTCACCCTGGACGGCAATTCGCGCGGCGCCCCCCAGTGGTGGGAGGGGATGCAGGTCCTGGTCTGGGACGGCTGAGCTAGGACGCGGCGCGGAGGGTAATGCGACGGTTCAGCTCGACCCCGCTGGCGTTGTTCAGCTCGAAGGTCACGATGTACGTCTGACCGCGCGCAACCCCGCCCGTGACCCTGATGCGCGCGGCGATGGTGCAGTCGTTGCGGAGCGGGGCAGTCTGCTGATCGACGTTGATCAGCCTCCCGCCGCGGTAGACGCGCCAGGTCATCCCGACGGGCGTCCCACGGCTGCTGTTCGCGCAGTACCGGCGCGTGTGGACGTTGATGAGCGGCGTGAGCGTGCCGCGCGGAACGACGACGACTCCGTTGCGTGCATCGAGCGGTCGTGCGCTGGCCGAGAAGCGGGCAGGCGATGATCCCTTCGGCGTGCCGTTGCGCGTGTAGATCCCCGACTCCCACGGCTGGCCCTGGTCGTCCTGGTAGACGAACCAGATGAACATCGGGACGAACGAGAACCGCGACACCATCGAGATCGACTGCTGGATGTACGCGGCCTGCTTCGCGTACGGGATGCCGAGCGAGTCCTCGGGACTTGTCTGGTGCCCGTACTCCGTGATCCAGATGGGGACGGACTTGCGCTTGAACCAGATCTTCAGCTCCGCGTTGAAGCGTGGAAGCAGAGCCAGCGACACGTTCGGCCACTTGACCCGCTGCGTCGGCGGCGAGTTCGGGTTGAACGGATATGGGTGGTGCGACCACGCGTCGAACCTGAGGCGCGGATTCGCCTTGGCGACGAGCTCGGCGAACTTGCCCGGCGTGTGCGTCGGCCGCAGGCCCGTCGGCTTGTCGCTTCCTCGCGCCGACGTCTCGCCGATCGCGACCTGAGCCTGTCGGCTCCCGGCCTTGATGCCGCTGTACGCGGCCGCGGCCAGCTTCGCGTAGTTCGCCGGAGCGACCGACTTGCCCCGAGCGTTGAACTGCGGTGCCAGGAACAGTTGCAGGTTCGGCTCGTTCCAGACCGAGAAGAACCGCACGAAGGGAAGCCCCTCGAACCGGCCCGAGTAGCGCGACGCGATGGCCCGCGAGAAGTTCGTGAAGTCCGCCATCCGCCTCGGAACGATGTTCGGGTTCTTGCCGCCGTTGGCCCAGCGCGGCGTCCCGGACAGCGTCAGGATGACTTCCTGGTCGTTGTCCTGCGCCGCGCGCACGGCCTCGTCGATGTCGTCGAAGTTGTAGGCGGGGTCGAGATGGTTGGACGCATTCGACGGTCGCGTCTTCGCGACGAGGTTCCACTGGACGAGGAGCCGCATGATCGTCGCGTTCGTCTGTGACGCGCCCGCTACGCGGTCCTTGCGGTCGCCGACCCAGCGGAAGCTCGGGTCGTCGTGGAAGCCGATCCACATGCGCTCGGCTGCGACGGCAGCTGGCGCGGTGAAAGCGGCGAGCACGGACAGAACGATGACGAGGCGGACGATGCGTCTCACGAGGTCTCCCAGGAGGTGTCGAGGACGGGCGGGCTACGGACTCGGCCACCCTAGCGGCTGTACTGTGAGCCTTGTGTTAGCAACCCGCACGGGGTTTCTGAGGCCTGCGCCAGTTAGACTTGCTCGGTCGTGTCCGTCTCCGTGTGGGAAGCGATCTTCATGCTGGTCGTGCTCAAGATCCCGGTGATCTACCTCGCGGCCGTCGTCTGGTGGGCCGTACGGGCCGTGCCGGAGGCAGCTGGAGGTGGAGACGAGGTGAGCGTGCTCGCGCCGTGGAGCCCATGCGGCTGGAACGACTGGAAGCGGCGGCGGCCGCGTCGTCCGAGCCGCGGGCCGGCGCATTCGCGACGCACGCGTGTTGCGCGGGTGCAGGCCGGATGAGCGCCTCCGAAGCACGACCGCACGGGGATCGTGTCGCGGGGTTCCTCTGTGCGTTCTCGTTCGCCCTCTCCGGAATCGCCGTGGTGCGGACTCCCGGACTTCTGGCCGTGGCTGCGATCCTGACCGCTCTGGTCGCGGTCGTCATGACGCGCGCGCATCGCACGCTCGCCGCGGTCGCGGTCGTGGTCGCGACGCTTGCCTTCTTCTTCGGGATGGTCGTCGCAGTTCTGACCGGCAGCGCGCTCTACTGAGTGGCGGGTCGTGGCGTCGCTGAGCTCATCGGGCCTTAACGCCGGATACGTCGGGCAGCTCCTCGAGCAGTACCTCGACAATCCCGACGCGGTGGATCCGGCGTGGCGCGAGATCTTCGAGAGCGGCGACGAGAGCGTTCTGTCTGCGCTTCCCGGTCTCGAGCGTCTCGTCGACGCTCGCGCCGACGGAGGCGGGAACGGAGCCGCGGCCGCGCAGGTACAGGCCGTCGAGCCGGCGCCTCCCGAGACTGCCGTCGAGAGCGCGACGCCCGTGCACGCGGACGACGAGCTCCTCGGTGGCGTCGCTGCGGCGATGTCGCTCGTGAAGGCGTATCGCATGCACGGCCACCTCAACGCCCACCTCGATCCGCTCGGATCCGAGCCAATGGGTGACCCCGCCCTCGACGAGACGCGGCTCCAGCCGCCCCTCACGGACGAGCTGCAGAAGCGCATTCCCGCGCGCCTGCTGCGTTTGTCGGTCCCCGGCGCAAACCTGCTCGAGGCACTGCCGCGCCTGCGCGACGTCTACACGGGGACGATCGCGTACGAGATCGAGCACATCTCCGACCACGCGGAGCGCGTCTGGCTGCGCCAGGCCATCGAGTCCGGCCGGTTCCGCGTCGACCTCGATCCCGAGGAGCGCCGGAACCTGTTGCGCCGGCTTGCACAGGTCGAAGGCTTCGAGACATACCTCCGCCGCGCGTTCATCGGGCAGAAGCAGTTCTCGATCGAGGGTCTCGACGTGCTCGTGCCCATGCTCGACGAGGCCGTCGAGCTCGCCGCCGAGGCGGGTACGCACGAGGTCCTGATCGGGATCGCGCATCGCGGGCGGCTCAACGTCCTCGCGCACACCGTCGGCCGTTCCTATGCGGCGATCCTCAGGGAGTTCGAGGGCGAGCGCTCGATCGACGCGTTGATTGCCGACGAGGAGGGCGGGACGGGTGACGTCAAGTACCACCTGGCCGCTTCGGAATCACGCATGACAGAGGCGGGGGAGATCCAGGTGACCGTCGCGGCCAACCCGAGCCATCTCGAGGCAGTCGACCCGGTCGTGGAAGGGCTCGCGCGAGCGGAGCAGACGGATCGTTCGGCTGGAGCCGGGATCCACGATCCCACGGTCGCACTGCCGATCCTCATCCACGGTGACGCGTCCTTCGCGGGGCAGGGCGTCGTCGCGGAGACGTTCAACCTGCACTCGCTCGACGGCTACTCGACGGGCGGGACGCTTCACCTCATCGCCAACAACCAGGTCGGCTTCACGACCGATCCCGCCGAGGGACGCTCGACGCGCTACTCGAGCGACCTCGCGAAGGGCTTCGACGTGCCGATCATCCACGTCAACGCCGACGATCCCGAGGCGGCCATCGCGGCGATCGGGCTCGCACTCGCCTACCGCGAGGAGTTCGGACACGACGTCGTCGTCGATCTCGTCGGCTACCGGCGATTCGGTCACAACGAGCAGGACGAGGCCGCGTACACCCAGCCGCTGCAGGCCGAGCGCATCGCCCAGCAGCCTCCGGTGCGCGAGACGTACGCGAAGCGGCTCCTCGCCGAAGGCGTCGTCGACGAGACGGCGGCGGAGCAGATGCTCGAGGAGACGCTCGCCGAGCTTCGTTCCGCGCACGACGATCTCAAGCAGTCGTTCGCCGCTCCGGTGCCTCCGGCCCAAAGCCCGACGCGCTCCGACACGGGAGCCGCGGTTCTCACCGCGGTGCCCGCCGAGCGCATCCGCGAGCTCAACGAGCAGCTGCTTCGCGTCCCGGACGGATTCGACCTCAATCCGAAGCTCGCCAAGCAGCTCGAGCGCCGGCGGGACGCCCTCGACGAGGGCGGAGTCGACTGGGGACACGCGGAGGCTCTCGCGTTCGCCTCCCTGCTCGAGGAAGGGATTCCGATCCGTCTGTCCGGCCAGGACACCGAGCGAGGGACGTTCTCCCACCGCCACGCGGTCCTGCACGACCCGCGAACCGGCGAGACGTACACACCCCTTCAGCATCTGCCCACGGCGGGCGCGTCGTTCGAGATCTACAACTCGCCGCTCTCCGAGTATGCGGCGCTCGCCTTCGAGCACGGCTACTCGATCGCCGCTCCCGACGCCCTCGTCCTCTGGGAGGCGCAGTTCGGCGACTTCGTCAACGGCGCGCAGATCGTCGTCGACCAGTTCATCGTGTCGGGGCGCTCGAAATGGGGCCAGACCTCACGGCTGGCGCTGCTCCTCCCGCACGGCTACGAGGGGAACGGCCCCGAGCACTCGAGCGCGCGCCTCGAGCGCTTCCTCCAACTCGCCGCGCAGGACAACATTCGCGTCGTCAACTGCACCACGGCCGGCCAGTTGTTCCACCTCGTCCGGAGGCAGGCGCTGGATGCGACCGCCCGCCCGCTCGTCGTGATGACTCCGAAGGGGCTTCTGAGGCTGAGGGAGGCGACGTCGACGCTCGCCGATCTGGCCGAGGCTGCGTTCCAGCCTGTGATCGACGACCCGCAGGCCGATCACGCGGGCGTCGAGCGGCTCGTCCTGTGCAGCGGCAAGATCTACTACGACATCCAGGCGCACGAGCTCCGCGCCACGACTCCGCATGCCGCCGTGGCCCGCCTCGAGCAGCTCTACCCCTTCCCGGGCGAGCAGATGTCGTCGCTCATCGCGTCCTATCCGAATCTCCGCGAGATCGTGTGGGCGCAGGAGGAACCCCAGAACATGGGCGCGTGGCGGTCCCTGCGACATCGGCTCGAGGAGGCCGCGTCTCATGCTCCCGACGCCTCTCGCGTGCGGTACGTCGGCCGCTCGTGGCGCGCGAGCACGAGCGAGGGCTACCCGACGCTGCATCAGTACGAGCAGGACCGGATCGTGCGCGAGGCGCTCGCCGGCGTTTCGACCTAGGCTCTCGGCCGCCGCACGAGCGACGACGCGAGACGGGGGCCGTTTCGGCGAGCAGCCACGATGATCGCCTGGCGCTGCTCCGGCGGCAGTCGCCGCCACGTCCGGTAGGCGATGAGGGCCACGGCCGTAGGCCTCAGCCGGCGGAGGAAGAACACGGCGATGGCGAAGACGAGGGCTGGCACGGTCGACATCCTCGCAGATGCCGCCCGAGGTCGGCCGGACGGCCATTGGGTAAGCTTCGGAGGGCTCGGAGCACCATGGATCACGACGACCAGCTCTCATCGGTTGACACGGAGTCCGGCTTCGCCCGGGCGATCCGCGAGCATCTCGACCTGAAGGACCGCAACGCCGACCTCGATGGCGAGATGCCGATCGACCGGTATCTCGAGGGCGACCAGCTCGAGAACCACCCGCTCTTCAAGAGCGAGGAGCAGGCTCGCATCGAGGAGACGTTGGAGGGCGAGCCGGCCGCCGAGCTGAGCTCGGACCGGCTGCCCTGGCCCGGGGAGGACACCGTCGAGAGCGTGGAGGGCGCAGCCCTCGACGAGGCGCTCTGGACTGGCGGGCCCCGGGACTTCGACTGGGGCGACTAGGAGCCCCGGTCAACCGCTCTAGTCGCCTCTATCCCTTACCCGAGCTGGTTTTCGACGGCTGACGCGACGCGTGGTCGCGCAGACGTTCAATTGATGCTTGACAGACTTCATGAGTGATGTCATAGTGATGTCGCGATGCAGCTCGAGAGTCATGTCCAGGCGATCCAGCAGGAGCTTGCGGCCGCAGCAGCGCGCGGCGACGAGCAGGCAGCCGAGCTCGCACGACGCATGGGCGAGGCTCTTGGATCCACGTTGCACCTCCATCTTCTCGACTTGCTCGGCGAGGCCGCGCACGAGATCGGAGGGCAGCTCGAGTCGGGTCGCGTCGAGGTGCGCCTCGCCGGACGAGACCCCGAGCTGGTCGTCATCACCGACGAGGTCCCGGACTCCGGCCACGTCGGCGCGGGAGAAGAGTTCTCTGGGCGCATCACGTTGCGTCTCCCGGAGTCGCTGAAGGCGGGCGTCGAGGCCGCCGCTGCTCGCGAGGGAATCTCCACGAACGCCTGGCTCGTGCGAACGATCGCGCGCTCGCTCGACCAGCGCTCGGCGAAGAGAAGTCGTAACCGAATGCAGGGCTACGCCCAAGGCTGAAAGGAGCGGACGATGCTCTTGACCTCACTTCCGTTCGACTACGCGAAGCTCGTCGCCACGAGCGATCGCGTCCGCAGCACCGGCAAGCGACCGACCGGCACGCGCGTCAGGCGCGCAGACCGCCGCGGTCGGGGCGAGTAAGCCGATGCACGTCTTCGAAACGCCCGGGAGCGTCTCCCTCCAGGTCAAGCTCCCGAGTGGTCGCGTCCTGGTTACGACGGCCGACGAGCCGGTCACCAAGGTCGAGGTGGTCGCAGTCGGTCGTCGCGGCCAGGACGCCGTCGACGAGATCGAGGTGACGATGGAAGAGCGCCTGGGTCGTCACGTCGTCAGGATCGAGCAGAAGGATCGCTTCCGCTGGGGGCCGATCCAGATCACCTGGGGAGGCGACTTCGAGTGCCGCATCTCCTGTCCCGTGGGCTCCGACCTCGAACTCACGGGGGGCTCGACCGACATTCGCGCAAGCGGCGAGCTCGGCGAGGTCTCCGTTCGAACGGCGTCCGGCGACATCAAGCTCGAAACCGTTCTCCGCGAGCTCGAGGTCAAGACCGCGAGCGGCGACATCGACGTCACCTCCGTGGCGGCGAACGCCTCGCTCGTGACGGTGTCCGGCGACGTGATGCTCGGACGCGCGGATGCGTCGCTGACCGCGCGATCGGTCTCCGGCGACGTCCTGATCGAGAGCTCCGGCGGAGACGTGGGTCTGTCGACCACGTCCGGCGACGTCGACGTCAAGGCCGTGTCGGGCGGGGACGTCCGCATCCAGACCGTGTCCGGAGACGTTCGACTCGGCATCACGCGCGGGACGCGAACCTGGATCGACGCCGCCTCGGTGTCCGGACGACTCGAATCGGAGCTCGGACTCGAGGATCAGGAGCCCGCGTCGGACCAGGGCGCCGCCGCCGCGGTCGTGCCGCTGCACGTCAAGACCGTCAGTGGCGACGTCTCGATCGTGCGGGCGGCTGCCGCGTACTCGGCCTAGCCGGCCGCCGCGCGCACCGCCGCGACGACATCGTCGTCACGGCCTTCGAGCAGGAGGTCGACGAGTGTTTGGCCGCCGTCGCGCAGTCCGAGCGGCGTCGTGAGCAGGTCGAAGAGACGCGACTCGTCCACGCGGTTCTCACGCGCCGCCGCGACCACCCGCGCGACCGCCGGCCGAGGCCGGCCGTCCTCGAACTGCCAGGCCGGGTAGCGCCATTCCGCCGAGCCGGGCTCGCGCACCGCGATGAGCTCGCCTGCGCGTCGCATCGCGTCGATCCGCGCAGGGTCGACGGCCGTCCGTGCTGCGAGCCACGTCGCCGGCACCGCGTTGGAGTAGCGACTCTTGGCGCTGCTCATCGAGGCGCAGCCTACCGAGCGGTCACGGGAGGTTCGTGAGCATTGCCTCCCAGATGCCCTCGTCGCCTCCACCTTCCCAGGTGTCCACGACGCGCCCTTCCGCGTCGAGGAGGATGAAGTGCGGCTGGTACGTCGCGCCGAGCATGCGGGCGCGTTCCCGAGCGGGATCCTGCATCGACTCCCACGCCCAGTCGTAGCGCTCGACGAACGACGCCGCTTCGTCAGGCGTGTCGGCGACGTTGATCCCGACGTACGCGATCTCGGGATGACTCTCGACGAACTCTGCATAGGCGACCGCCTCGCTCTGGCAGGTGCTTCACCACGACGACCAGACGTTGACCATCACCGGTCGGCCGCGGAAGTCGCCGAGCGCGATCGTCTCGCCTGCGGGCGATGTGCCCGACAGGGCCGGCGCGGGTTCTCGCGCGGAGGCGGATGGGGGCGGCTCGGTGCTGGTGGTCGGCGGCTGTGTGGGCGCCGTCTGCTCGTCAGAGCTGCCGCAGCCGGCCGCGATCACGAGCACGAGGAGCGCGAGGGCGGTCAACCGCATCGGTTCCACTGTAGCCCTGGCCGAAGAGGCGCTCGTCCGGATTTCACCCACGCGAAAGCTTTGGCGTCGCGGCGCAAGCGCCGATAGGTGTGACGTGCATCGTCTTGTCGCCTGTGCACTCGCCACGCTCGCGCTCGCCGGCGCGAGCTCTGCCTCTGCTCGCCCTGCGGCGCCGTCGTTCGCTGCCGCAGAGATAGCGAGGGTCGTCGAGGCGGGTCTCATGGCGCCGTCCGTCGAGTCGTTTCGGCCGCAGGATCCGCTCACCGCCAGTGAGCTCGCGACGGTGATCGCCAGTTTCGGAGGTGCTATCTCGATCGACGATCCGAATGCCCTCGTGACCGTACGCGAGCTCGATGCGCGGCTCGTGTCGCTCGTTGGCCTCCGACCAGCTGCTCAGTCACTCCGGCTTGCGGCAGTCGACTCGGGCCTCGCCCCGCGGCCGTGGCTCGGTACCGAGACCGTCGCGCGGATGCTGGGGTTCCGGATCAACCATCCGCGGGAGCAGGACCGCCTCGAGCTCCAGGTCTCGCAGCCGGTGACACGTGAGGAGGCGGCGTATAGCTTCGCCGTCTATCTCGACCTCGAGCCCGCGGCGGTCGACGCAGTCCGGGTCGAGGCCGAGCGGTTCGCGCTCCCGGCTCTCACCGCCTGGCAGCGGATCGTCGTCACGCGCGCGCTGCGGTTCGTGGGCTCACCGTATGTCTGGGCGGGTACGTCCGAACGTCCCCAGGCCTTGTTCGGCACGACGCTCCCCGGCGGCTTCGACTGCTCGGGTTTCGTCTGGCGGGTGTACAAGCTCCAGGCGTTCACCGCCGCGCCCCAGCTCTCTCGGGTGCTCAGGGGAAGGACGAGCTACGCGATGAGTGGCGAGGTGCCTCGCTCGGCACGGATTCCGCTCGAGGAGCTGCAGCCCGCCGATGTCGTCTTCTTCGGCGAGCGCGGGCCTCGGTCGGCTCCGAACGAGGTCGGCCACATGGGCATCTACGTCGGGAACGGGTGGTTCGTGCACTCGTCGCGCTTCGGGACGACGCTCACGTCGCTGACGGGCTGGTACGAGAAGACGTTTGCCTGGGGCCGCAGCCCTCTTCGCGAAGCCGGGCTCGAGTACTGACGCTCGCGAGCCACGAGCCGTAACCGCGTGATCTGGCCCCCGCGCCGCTAGAGCGGTTGAATGGGCAGCGTGGCCCGCGTTCGCCAGCTGTTCGCGACGCTCGGCTCCGCCCTGCGCAACCCCAGCATCCGGCGGGCCGAGCTTGCCTGGGGTGCGGCGATCGGGGCGGAGTGGGCGCACTTCGTCGCGTTCGGCGTGTACGCCTACGACGTCGGCGGGCCGACCGCGGTCGGCATTGCCGGGCTCGTCCGTTTGCTGCCCGCTGCGATCGTCGCGCCGTTCGCGGCGTCGCTCGGCGACCGCTTCCCGAGGGAGCGGTTCCTGCTCGGGTTGATGCTCGTCGCCGCCCTGGCGCTGGGCGCATCTGCCGTGGCGTTCTTCGCGGATGCGGAATACCTGGTCTTCGCCTTCGCCGCCTTGCTCGGTTTCGCGGTAACGCTCATCCGGCCCGCACTCCAGGCTCTGCTGCCGTCGCTGGCGCGCTCACCCGAGGAGCTCATCGCGTCGAACGGCGCGACCGCGACCGTCGAGAGCCTCGGCACCCTGATCGGGCCGCTGCTCGCCGGTCTCCTCGTTTCGTTGGCTGATGCCGGAGTGGTGTTCGCCGCCGGCGCCGGCGCGTTCGCGGTTGCAGCGATCCTCGTCGCGCGAGTCACGGTCGAGGACCGAGTCAGCCTCACATCGCCAGGCGAAGGAGCGCGGAAGCTGCTTGCAGCGGGCTTCGGAGCGATCGCGCGCACGCCACGCATTCGGCTCGTCGTCTCGCTGATCTTCGCGCAGGCGTTCGTCCGTGGTTGCCTGAACGTGTTGATCGTGGTTGCGGCGTTCCAGGTGCTCGACGCGGGTGGAGAAGCGGTCGGCTACATGACGGCCGCGCTCGGTGTCGGTGGCTTCGTCGGTGCCGTCGGGGCGATGACGCTCGGAGGCCAACGCCTCGCGGTTCCATTCGGTGTCGCCCTCGTCTTCTGGGGCCTGCCCATCGCCCTCATGGGCCCGCTGCCGGATCTCCCGTTCGCCCTTCTCATGCTCGCAGTCGTCGGTGCGGCGAACAGCGTCGAGGACGTCGCGGCCTTCACGTTGCTCCAGCGGCTCATCCCGGACAGGATCCTGACCCGCGTCTTCGGCGTCCTCTGGAGCCTGGCAATGGGGGGTGTTGCCCTCGGGTCGATTGCCGCCCCCGCCCTTGTCGAAGCGGTCGGGCCAGGGCAGGCGTTCGTCGCCGTCGGCGCGATCCTGCCGTTGCTCACGCTCGCGACCTACCGGAGACTCGCTGCGATCGACAGAGACGCGACCCCGGTCCCCGAGCTCGCGCTCGTCCAGCAGGTCCCGATGTTCCAGCCATTGTCCGTCGCGGCGAAGGAACGAGTGGCCGCGAATCTCGCCTCGCTGTCGGTTCCCGCCGGCGCGGTCGTGATCAGGGCCGGCGAGCGCGGAGACAGCTTCTACCTGGTCGACGACGGCGCTCTCGAGATCACGGCGGAGGGTCTGCGCACGACTGCCGCAGGGGGCGACTACTTCGGCGAGATCGCTCTCCTGCGAGACGTGCCACGCACCGCGACCGTCACGGCGCTCGTGGACAGCCGGCTGTACGTGCTGCAACGCGACGACTTCCTCGCGGCGGTCACCGGGCACGAAGCCGCGCGTTCGGCGGGCCACGCCGTCGCCGAGGAACGGCTCGCCCGCACGGCTGCGCGGTAAGCACGACGGTCGAGAGCTCCAGCGCGCAGGGCATACTCGAAGAAGGTCGCAAAGTGCGCCAATCGGATGCTTGCGCGGCTTGACCTGGAGTCGCGTGCCCCGTAGGTTCCTGATCGCACCGAGCACGGAGCGCGAGTAGGCCGAAGCTCAACCTGAGGGCTCTACGCGGAAGCGGAAGGTCAGTGGGATGAGTGGACGAAAGCGCCACCGGCTCGGTGAATCTTCTTTCTGGGGCGCCATTCGCGTCGAGCACGCTTGAATTCACGTGCCGTCGGGAATCGGCGTCGACTCACACGCGAAGGAGGGCGCATGGCCGCCAAGTCGGACTTCACGGAGGACGAATGGAAGGACCTTCAGCAGGGAGTCACGGGCTCCGGCCTGCTCGTCTCCTCGGCTCATCGCGACTTCACCGACAGCTTCGGTGAAGCGAGCGCCGTCGCGAAGCAACTCGCCGCGCATCGTGAGAGCGAGAGTCAGCTGGTTCGCGACCTGGCCGGAACGCACGGCACCGGTTTCGGCCTCGTCGCGTCACCGAAGGAGGTCGTAGAGGGAACGATCGACGCTCTCGGCGCCTCGGTCGCGGTGCTCGGCGCGAGGGCCCCGGACGAGCTCGAGGCCTATTGCGACCTCGTTCTCGACGTGGCGACGGCGGTGGCGGAGGCCAAGGGTGGCGTGAAGGACGAGGAGGCAGCGGCGATCGACCGGATCAGAGCCGCGCTCGGTTCCGCGCAGTAGCGGCACCGCGGCGCCTCGACCGAAACCGCGGATGCTGCGACAAACGGGCATGTTCCTGAAAGACTCAGCCGATGTTCTGTCTCGTCGGATTCGCCGCATTGCTCGGCCCGCGTCTAGCGGTCGCGATCTGGTGGCTCTTCGGCGACAAGGTCGAGCTTGCGTTCAGTTCATGGCTCTGGCCTCTGCTCGGGCTCGTCTTCGCCCCATGGACGACCCTCGCCTAGCTGATCGCCTGGCAGCCCGGCGGGCTCGACGGAAACTGGGATGCGCTCCTGATCGTGCTGGGTGTCGCGCTCGACATCCTCACGTACATGCATCGCTTCGCAGCGAAAGCAGTTCGTCCAGCGCCGCGCTACTAGCAGACCTCACCGAGTCCGGGCGAGGCGTCCCGCATTGAGCGACGACGCCGCACGCAGCTCGATCGGCGTCGAACTACCTGATGAGCCTCCACACCGCAGTAACACCCTGGCGCGACCCCTTGCGCCAGGTCACCAGCCCGACGACGACGAGACCGGCTGCCACAAGGACTCCGAGCGAGCGAATTTCGGAGCGAAGCGCAGTGAGATCCTCGTCGAGGCGTTGCCGCTCGGCATCGATCTCGGTGCGGATCTCCTCGACGGTGCGCTCAGACATGACTGCGAAGCGCCTCTACGGTGCGCTCTGCCTC
>Ga0190270_10000976_pt1 | contig 13000 bp, 12 predicted proteins | sample Popmic320T_FD_133748 | JGI IMG/M metagenome (GOLD analysis project Ga0190270, IMG submission 133748) | Populus adjacent soil microbial communities from riparian zone of Weber River, Utah, USA - 320 T | ecosystem: Environmental > Terrestrial > Soil > Riparian zone | place: USA: Utah | collected... | reverse complement strand
CCGCTTCGGACTCGACCTCCGCTTCCGCCTCGACCTCGGCCTCCGGCGCCTCGTCCTCCCCCGGCGGGTCCTCGAGCGACGGCGCCTCGGGCCAGCTGTCCCGGTCGCTCACGCTTCGGCTCCGTCGTAGAGGTCGGGATCGAAGCGCAGATCCTGGTGGTGCAGCTTGTGGCCGAGCTTCTCGCGCTTGGTGTCGAGGTAGCGCCGGTTCTCGTCGTTGGGCTCGACGACGATCGGCTCCTGGGCGACGACCTCGAGCCCGAAGCCGGCGATCCCGGAGATCTTCTTCGGGTTGTTCGTGAGCACACGGATCGTCGAGAGGCCGAGGTCGGCGAGGATCTGTGAGCCGATCCCGTACTCGCGCTGGTCGGCGGCGAAGCCGAGCCGCAGGTTCGCCTCGACGGTGTCGAGCCCCTGCTCCTGCAGCTCGTACGCCTTCAGCTTGTTCAGCAGGCCGATCCCCCGGCCCTCCTGCGCGAGGTAGAGCAGCACGCCCTTCCCCTCCCGCTCGATCCGGGCGAGCGCGAGCTCGAGCTGCTCGCCGCAGTCGCACTTGAGCGAGTGGAAGACGTCGCCGGTGAGGCACTCGGAGTGGACGCGGACGAGCACGTCGTCCTCGCCGGCGACCTCGCCCTTCACGAGCGCGACGTGGTGCTTCCCCGTCAGCGTCTCGCGGAAGGCGACCGCCGTGAACTTGCCGTACGCCGTCGGCAGGGTGACGGCGGTGACGCGCTCGACCAGCTTCTCATGGCGGCGCCGATACTCGATCAGGTCGGCGACCGTGATCATCTTCAGCCCGTGCCTGGCGCAGTAGTCGACGAGGTCGGGGACGCGGGCCATCGTCCCGTCGTCCTTCATGATCTCGCAGACGACGCCGGCCGGGATCACGCCCGCGAGCCGCGCGAGGTCGACCGCGGCCTCGGTCTGGCCCGAGCGCTGGAGCACGCCGCCGCGGCGGGCTCGGAGCGGGAAGATGTGGCCGGGCTGGACGAGGTCGCGCGGCCCCGAGGACGGGTCGACCGCGACCTGGATGGTGTGCGCGCGGTCGTGCGCGGAGATGCCGGTGGTGACGCCCTCTCGGGCCTCGACCGTGACGGTGAAGGCGGTGCCGAACGGCGTCTCGTTCTGGTCGGTCATCTGCCGCAGCCCGAGCTCGTCGCAGCGCTCCTCGGTCAGGCAGAGGCAGACGAGCCCGCGCGCGTGCGTGACCATGAAGTTGACCGCCTCCGGGGTCGCGAACTGGGCGGCGATCGTGAGGTCGCCCTCGTTCTCGCGGTCCTCGTCGTCGACGACGACCACGAAGCGGCCCGCGCGGACGTCCTCGATCGCCTCCTCGATCGTGGCGAACGGGCTCGCCGTGCGTGTGTCTGCCGTCATCGTCACCGGGGCATCGTACCCGGGAGCTTGCTCCCGTTCCTGGGGCGCCAGTCGCGGTGCGCGACCGGAGAGGACAGTACGGACGTACGGACTCGGAGAGTCGCGTGCCGCGACCGGCGTCACGCGTGGCCGGAGGCCGGCTCCGCCGGCCGGGAGGCGTCGCCGGCCAGGGGCGGGAGCAACTTTTCGACGTACTTGGCGAGCACGTCGGTCTCGAGGTTGACCAGGCTGCCGGACGCGAGGTCGGACAGGGTCGTCTCCGCGAGTGTGTGCGGGATCAACGCGATCTCGAAGCCGGTCTCGTCGACGGCGGCGACGGTGAGCGAGACGCCCTCGAGCGCGACCGAGCCCTTCTCGACGAGATAGCGGAGCAGCTGGGCGGGAGGCGCGACCCGCACGCGGACGCCGTCGGCCTCCGGCGCGACCGAGACGACACGACCGACCCCGTCGACGTGTCCCTGGACGTAGTGACCGCCGAGCGGCTCGCCGGCCCGCAGCGCCGGCTCCAGGTTGACCTGCGCTTCGAATGGCTTCACGCGCTCGAGCGTCTCCGGCACGACGTCGAACGCGAGGCGGCCGCCGCCGTTCTCGACGACGGTGAGACAGACGCCGTCGATCGAGACCGAGTCGCCGAGCTCCGCCTGCAGTCCGGTCTCGACGACGAGCCTGCCGCCCTCGAAGGACGCGACCTTCCCTACCTCTCGCACGAGCCCGGTGAACATGGTGGGAGGTTACGGCTCCCGGAGGTAGGCCTCGAGGAGGACGTCCTCGCCAACCTGGCTGCTCGTCAGGTGCGAGAGCCGGAGCGGGTCGGCCAGCCCGGGGACGACGAACGGGCCTTCGCCCGAGAGCGTCGGCGCGACGAAGAGGAGCAGCTTGTCGACGAGCCCGGCCTCGAGGAACGCGCGGGCGAGTGTCGGCCCGCCTTCGAGCAGGAGCGACTGGACTCCATCGGCTGCAAGGGCGTGCAGCTCGTCCACGAGCCCACCCGAGCGGAGTTCGAGCTCGGAGCCCGCCGGGAGCGGCCCACTTCCGAACGCGAGCCGGCGCGGCTGCCGCGGCGCGTCGACGTCGCGCGCGTCGAGACGGGGGTTCTCCAGCCGGACCGTGCCCATGCCGACCGCGACGGCGTCGCAGGCGGCTCGGAGCTCGTGCACGAGCCGGCGCGACGCCTCGCCGGAGACCCACCGCTCGCCGGGGACGGTGACGCGGCCGTCGAGCGTGGCCGCGGCCTTGTACACCACGAACGGCCGACCGAGCGACGTCCAGGCGCGCCAAGCCTCGTTCTGGCGGCGCGCCTCGAAGCACTCCGCAAGCTCCGTCTCGACTCCCTGTTCGCGTAGCCGCGCGAGGCCGCCGCCGGCCTCCGGGTTCGGGTCGAGCGAGCCCGCGACGACGCGGGCGATCCCGGCACCGAGGACGGCGTCGACGCACGGCGGTGTCGTCCCGTGGTGCGCGCAGGGCTCCATCGTCACGTAGAGCGTGGCGCCACGCGTGCGCTCGCCCGCCGCCGCCAGCGCGACGACCTCGCCGTGGCGCCCGTCCGCCTCCGTCGCCCCTTCGCCGACGATTTCGCCGCGTGCGACGACGACCGCCCCGATCGTCGGTTTCGGGTACGCCCTCTGCTTCGCGGCGTCCGCGAGCTCCAAGGCCCGCTCGATGGTCATGCCAACGCTTGTACCAAGCGGCGGTAGGCCCGCGGCAAGTCGTCGAAGCCGAAGATGCCGGTGCCGACGACGAGCAGGTCCGCCCCGGCCTCGTGCGCGGCGCGCACGTTCTCCGCCTTGACGCCGCCGTCCACCTGGACGAAGCAGTCGACCAGCTCGCGCGTGCGCGCGATCCGCTCGTAGGCGTCCTCCATGAACTCCTGGCCGGAGTAGCCGGGCTTGATCGACATGCAGAGGCAGAGGTCGGCGCCCTGGTTGGCCGCCTCGGCCGCCTCCTCGACAGGTGTCTCGGGGCCGAAGGCGACTCCTGCCTCGAGCCCGTGCTCCCGCGCCTGCGCGATCACGCCGGCGACGTCGTCGACCGTCTCGACGTGGAAGGTGACGCTGTCGGCCCCCGACTCCGCGAGCTCCTGAAAGTGGTGCGCGGGGTCGTCGACCATCAGGTGGCAGTCGATCCTGCCGCCGAGCTCGTGGATTTGGGTAGCGATCGAGCGCAGCACGACGGGGCCGATCGTCACGGGCGGGACGAAGTGGCCGTCGCCGATGTCGAAGTGGAAGATGCGGGCGCCGGCGTGCGCGACGCGCTCGATCTGCTCACCGAGCCGCCAGAAGTCCGCCGCGTAGAGCGACGGCTCGATCTCGACCGTCCGGACCCAGTCGCGCCACGACACGGGCCGATCTTATGCGCGTAGCCGGGCGATGAAGAAGCCGCTCGTGCCGTGCACATGCGGCAGCGTCTGCAGGAACTCCGGCCGGGTCGGATGCCGGAACTGCGCCCAGCCCTCGATCGTCTCGACCGCGAGACCGGACGCGTCGACGACGGCCTCCGACTCGTCGGCATTGATCGTGCAGACGGAGTAGACGATCGTGCCGCCGGGGCGGACGCGCTCCGCCGCCGCCCGGAGGAGCTCGAGCTGGAGCTCGGGGAGCGGCTGCGAGCGCCAGCGCAGGTCAGGGCGCGCAGCGAGAACGCCGAGACCGGAGCAGGGTGCGTCGACGAGCGCGTGGTCGAAGCCCGCCAGCTCGGGCGGCAGCGCACGGCCGTCGGCGCGGACGACGCGCACGTGCTCCGCGCCGAGGCGGCGGACGTTCTCCTCCAGCTCCCGTGCACGGGCCTCGTTCACCTCGACCGCGGTCACCTCGCCGGCGAGCATCGTCGTCTTGCCGCCGGGCGCCGCGCAGAGGTCGAGGACGCGCTCCCCCGCCTGCGAGACGACGACGAGGCCGGCCAGCTGGGAGCCTCTGCTCTGCGGCCAGATCTGTCCGTTTTGGAGGGATTTTTCGTCCACGCGGTCGACCTCGTACGCGCCCGGGATGTCCGTCGAGATCCCGTCCGGAGCCGGGCCGCGAACGTGTCTGACGACGGTGGGTGGCGGCTCGTTCTGCGCCCGCATCAGCGCCAGCGCCGCCTCCTCGCCGAGGTCGCGGCGCCAGACGTCCCAGATCCAGTCCGGATAGGAGTGCTTGAGGGGGCCCTCCGGGAGCCCCGCCAACAGACCTTCGATCCCGTCGCCGACGCGGCGGAGCACGGCGTTCGTGAACGGGACCGCCCGTTCCAGCCGCGCGCGCCGAACGAGCTCGACCGACTCGTTCACGGCCGCGTAGCGGGGGACGCCGCCGAGGTAGCCGAGCTGGAAGGCGCCGAGGCGGAGCGCAGCGAGCACCGGCGCGTCGAGCTTCCGCACCGGCCGTTTCCCCAGCGTCTCGATCGCGTGGTCGAGCGTCCGCACCCGCTGCACCGTCCCGAACGCGAGCCGGCGCGCTAGCGAACGGTCGCGGTCGTCAAGCTGGGCGGAGGCGGACCGGAGCGCCCGGTCGGCGTACGCGTCGTCCTCGAAGACGCGGCGGACGACCTCGTACGCCGCGGCCCGGGCGGGCGCGATCGTCACCGCAAGCCGCGGAGGAACGCCTCATAGGGCATCCGCTTGCCGCCCTCCGGCTGCACCTCGACCGGGATCAGCTCGCCGTCCTCGAGTCGGGCCTTCCAGATCGTGACGCGGCGGCCGCGCAGCTCGCCGCGCGCGCCGATGTGCGGCGACAGCGCCCGGATCCGGTGCAGGCTCTCCTGCGGCTGCGTCAGGTCGAGCTCGCGGTCGGCCGCCTCGATCTTGGCCGCGTACGTCGCCTCGCCTTCCTGCGGCGTGAACGACGGGCTCGCCAGGACCTCGTCGAGCAGCTCGACCGCGACCTCGGCCGCACGGTCGTACACGGTTCCCGCGTCGTCCTCGGCCGTCAGCGGGAACGAGCGTTGCGCCGCGACGGGTCCGGCGTCGAGCTCCTTCACGGTCTCGTGGATCGTCACGCCCGTCTCCGTGTCGCCGGCGAGCAGTGCGCGCTCGACCGGCGCCGCGCCGCGCCAACGCGGCAGCAGCGACGGGTGGACGTTGAGCCAGAGCCCGCGTTCGAGCAAGCTCTCGGGGATCAGCAGTCCGTAGGCGGCGACGACGACCGCCTCGCCGGGGAGCTCGAGCTCCGCCGTCGGCCGCTCCGGCTGCAGCACCGGGATCCCCAGCCGCTCGGCGACCTCCTTCGCCGGCGGCGCGGCCAGCCTCCGCCCGCGTCCCGCGGGGCTGTCGGGCCGGGTCAGCAGCGCCGCGACCTCGTGTCGCGCCGCGAGCCGCTCGAGCACGTCGGCGCCGAACGGCGCCGTGGCGGCGACAGAGATCCTCACCGACGCCAGGCTATGCCAAGTAACAATTTGTTACTTGCCGGAACGGCCGGCAGGAGCGCTGCCGACGCTGCCATGTAACAGTTTGTTGCTTGGTTAGAGCGAGCGGCGAAGGGTCGCGAGCGCGTCCTTGCGCGAGTCGTCGTCGGTTCGCTCGAGCATCAGCACCCCGTCGAGGTGGTCGAGCTCGTGCTGGACGACCCGCGCGTCCATCTCCTCGAGCTCGAGCTTGAGCGGCGCTCCCGTGACGTCCTGGCCCTCGATCGTCACCTCGACGGCCCGTTCGACCGGCACGAGCACACCCTGGAGCGAGAGGCAGCCTTCGTCGGCGGTCTCCGTCGAGCGAGAGCGCTTCGTGATCTCGGGGTTGACGATCGTGGTCACGTCCTCGTGGTCGGCGAGCTGGAAGACGAACAGGCGCTGCAGCACGCCGACCTGCGTCGCAGCCAGACCGACGCCGCGGGCGTCGTGCATCAGGTGCGCCATCTTCTCGGCGAGGCGGGCGAGGTCGTCGTCGAACTGCTCGACCTCGCGCGCACGCATCCGCAGGACCGCGTCCGGGTACTGGCGGATCTGGGCCAGCGCGAGGCGGCGGCGCGCGCGATCCTGCGCGTCGAGCTGCCGCTCGTCGACCTCGTCCCCGCCCTCCGGCGCGGGCGCAATTCCGCTGTCAGCCATGCGCGCGAGTGTAGTCAGACCGTTTGGGGGTCGACGTCGACGACAGCGTTCACTCCGGCGCGCCGCATTGCGGGCGCTGCCGCCGCCAGCACGCGCCCGGCCGCCGCCGCGAGCGCCCGTGGCGTGTCGGTCTTCGCCACGAGCTGGGCGCGGTGGCGGCCGCGCAGGCGGAGCAGCGGCGCCGGCCCGAGCAGGTCGGAGCCCTTCAGCTCGCCGTTGAGCTCGCGCAGGAGCCGCTCGGGCGCCTCCGCGTCGGTGCCCGACGCGACGATCGAGATCAGGTGCCGGAACGGTGGATAGCCGAGCTCTCGGCGCCGGTCGAGCTCCTCGGCGAGGAAGCCGGCGACGTCGTGTCGGGCGGCGTAGCGAAGCGGCGTCGCGTCCGGCTGGAACGTCTGAACGATCACCTTGCCCGGCGCGTCGCGGCCGCTGCGGCCGGCGAGCTGCGTCACGAGCTGGAACGTGCGCTCCTCGGCGCGGAAGTCCGGGATCGCCAGCCCCGTGTCCGCGTCGACGACCGCCGCGAGCGAGACGCCGGGGAAGTGGTGGCCCTTGGCGACCATCTGCGTCCCGACGAGGACGGCGCGGTCCGCTGCCGCGAAGCGGTCGAGCGCCTCGCGGAGTGCGCCCGGCTTCGCGGCCGTGTCCGCGTCGAGCCGGATCCGCTCGAGCTCCGGCACTCGCTTCTCGAGCTCTGCCTCGAGCCGCTGCGTACCGGCGCCGATCCGCGCCAGCTCGGACGACCCGCACGCGGGGCACGCGTCGGGGACGGCCTCCGAATAGCCGCAGTGGTGGCAGTGCAGCCGCGCGTCGCCGTGCAGCGTCAGTGCGACGTCGCAGAGCCCACAGCGCCGCGAGACGCCGCAGGCGCGGCAGTGGATCGCCGGCGCCAGGCCACGGCGGTTCAGGAGCAGGATCGCTTTGCCGCCCTCCTCCGCGATCCGGCCGAGCTCCTCGAGCAACGGCGCCGAGAGCGGATAGCCCGCCTCGTGGCGGAGATCGACGATCCGGACGCTCGGCATCGGCGCCCCGAGCCGCTCGCCCAGCTCGAGCCGCTCGAGCCGCTCCCAGCTCTCGGGCCGCGGCGTGGCGCTGCCGTACACAGCGACGGCGCCTTCGAGCGCAGCCCGCTTCGCAGCGACGGTGCGCGCGTCGTAGCGGGGATCTGACTCCTGTTTGTAGGACGAGTCGTGCTCCTCGTCGACGCAGATCAGACCGAGGTTCGGCACGGGCGCGAAGACCGCGGAGCGCGCGCCGACGACGACAGGCGCCTCCCCCGCCACGATGCGCTCGCGCTCGTCGCGGCGCTCGGCGTCGGTCAGGCCCGAGTGCAGGACCGCGATCCGGTCGCCGAAGCGGGCCTGGAAGCGGCCGAGCGTCTGCGGCGTCAGGGCGATCTCCGGGACGAGCACGATCGCACCCTTCCCGCGCTCGAGCGCGGCTGCGCACGCCTGCAGGTAGACCTCGGTCTTGCCGCTGCCCGTCGCACCCGCGAGGAGGAGATGCGCGCAGCCGTCGTCGATCGCCTCGACGATCCGGGCCACCGCCTGCTGCTGGGGCGGGGTCAGCCGGGCCGGCTCCGCCTCACCGGCCATCCCCGCGCCGGTCGTGCGCCGGTCGCCGCGCCGCGCCCGCAGCTTCGGGGCGACGAGCTCGAGCGCCCGCGCGGGCGTCGAGCCGTAGTAGTCGGCGAGCCAGAGCGCGAGCTCGACGAGCGCCGGCGGCAGCTCGTAGAGAACGCGGCCGATCGGGGCCGGCTGGACCCCCTCGGGCGCCTGGACGCCCGTCTCGACGACCACCCCGCGCGCGACCGAGCGGCCGAAGCTGATCGAGACGACGGCGCCGACGCCGACGTCGTCGGGGACCTCGTAGGTGAACGGCCGCGCAACGGAGCGGGAGGAAACGAGCGGATAGACCTCGGCGAGGCGCACACAGCCACCGTAACCACGGAGGTGGTCGTGTAAGGTTGCCCTTACATGGCGTGCGGGATGATCTGCTGCCACGGCGTCTCCAAGCGCTTCGGCGCGGTGCAGGCCGTGGACGGCGCGCAGCTCTGCGTCGAGAAGGGCGAGTTCGTCGCCCTCCTCGGCCCCTCCGGCTGCGGCAAGACGACGCTGCTCCGCCTGATCGCCGGCTTCGAGGAGCCGGAGGCCGGCACCGTCGAGGTCGCGGGCACGCCCGTCGCCGGGAACGGCACGTGGGTGCCGCCGGAGCGCCGCAAGGTCGGGATGGTCTTCCAGGACTACGCCCTCTTCCCGCACCTGACCGTGGCGGAGAACGTCGGCTTCGGTCTCCCGCGCAGGGAGCGGAAGACGCGCGTCCCGGCCGTGCTCGCGCTGGTCGAGCTCTGCGGCCTCGGCGACCGCTATCCGCACGAGCTCTCGGGCGGGCAGCAGCAGCGCGTCGCGCTCGCACGCGCGCTCGCGCCCGGACCGGAGCTCGTCCTGCTCGACGAGCCCTGGTCGAACATCGACCCCCATCTCCGCGCCACGATGCGCGACGAGCTCGCGCGGATCCTGCGCGCGATCCACGTCACGGTCGTCCTCGTCACGCACGACCGCGAGGAGGCGTTCTCGCTCGCCGACCGGATCGCCCTGATGCGGAACGGCGCCGTCGTCCAGGAGGGGACGCCGGAGGAGGTCTACCTCGCCCCGGCCACGCGCTGGGCGGCCGAGTTCGTCGGCGCCGGCAACTTCCTCCCTGGCACGCTCGCGAACGGGGTCGTCGAGACGCCCGTCGGGCTCTTCCCGGTCGGCAACGCGTGCGCCGACTCGGCAGTCGAGGTGCTGATCCGCCCGGAGCTGCTCGAGCTCGAGCCCGATCCCGCCGGCGACGGCGAGGTGATCGGCCGCGAGTTTCGCGGCCACGACGTCTTCTACCGCGTCCTCCTCGACGGCGTCGAGCTCGTCTCGCAGCGCCCCTCGAACGAGGAGGTCCCGCTCGGTTCGCGCGTCCACGTGCGGCCGCACGCTTCCCCGGTCACCGTCTTCTCCTGATCTGTAAGGTCCGCCGCGCATTTGATGTAAGGCAACCCTTACAAACGAAGGAGAGAGAGATGAAGCGACTGGTGGTACTGCTCGCGGCGGCGGTGGCGCTCGCGGGCTGCGGGGGCGATGACGGCGGCAGCGCCGCTGAGAACGGCGGCACGACCGGGGCGAAGCAGAGCGGCGAGCTCGTCGTCTACTCGGGCCGTGAGGAGGAGCTCGTCGAACCGCTCTTCGAGCGCTTCGAGGACGAGACCGGCATCCACGTCGACGTCCGCTACGCCGACAGCGCGGAGCTGGCGGCGACCATCGCGGAGGAGGGCGACAACTCCCCGGCGGACGTCTTCTTCGCCCAGGATCCGGGCTCGCTCGGCGCCGTCGACGACCAGCTCACGACGCTGCCCCAGGCCGTGCTCGACCGCGTCGACGAGAAGTTCCGCGACAGCGGGGGGCGCTGGGTCGGCACGTCCGGCCGCGCGCGCGTGATCGTCTTCAACACGGACGATCTCACCGCCGACGAGGTTCCCGACTCCGTCTTCGACCTCACCGACCCGAAGTGGAAGGGGAAGATCGGGATCGCGCCGACGAACGCCTCGTTCCAGGCCTTCGTCACCGCGATGCGGCTCGACGCCGGCGAGGAGCGCACGAGGCAGTGGCTCGAGGACGTGATGGCGAACGACCCCAAGTTCTACGAGAAGAACACGCCGGTGGTGGAGGCGGTCGCGTCGGGAGAGATCCAGGTCGGGCTGGTCAATCACTACTACCTCTACCTCGTCGAGCAGGAGCAGCCCGACGCGCCGATCGAGAACAAGTACCTCCCCGGCCACGATCCCGGCGCGCTCGTCAGCGTCGCCGGCGCGGGCGTGCTCGCGAGCGCGAAGCACCCGGATGCGGCCGAGCGGTTCGTCGAGTTTCTGCTCGCGGACGAGCAGCAGCGCTTCTACACCGAGGAGGCGGAGGAGGCAGAGATCCCGCTCGTGGACGGGATCCCGCCGAAGGAGGGCGTGCCGACGCTCGACGAGCTCGCGAGCCGCGGGCCTGCCGTCGACCTCTCCTCGTTCGGCGGCGAGCTCGAGCGGACGCTCGAGCTCCTGAACGAGACCGGCTACACGTCGTGATCCGGAGGCGGGCGGGTCGAGGGCGGGCGCCCCTCTCCCTCCTCCTGCCCGCCTGCCTCACGGTCGCGCTCCTGCTCCTGCCGCTCGCGTACCTCGTCGTCCGCGCCTCGGGCGGCGGCGGCCGCGGCTGGCGCGTGCTGACGCGGTCGAACACGCTCGAACTGATCTGGAGCACGGGCCTGCTCGTGGCCGGCGTCACGCTCGTCTCGGTCACGATCGGCGTCTCGGTGGCGTGGCTGACGACGCGGACCGACCTGCCCGGCCGACGGTTCTGGGCGGTGGCAGCCGCGCTTCCGCTCGTGATCCCGAGCTACGTCGCCGCCTTCTGCCTCCTCGGCGCGTTCGGGCCGCGCGGGCTGCTGCAGCAGTTGCTCGGGGTCGAGCGACTGCCGGAGATCTACGGCTACTGGGGCGCGCTCGCGGCGCTGACGCTCTCCACCTACCCCTACGTGCTGCTCCTCGTCTCGGCCGCGCTGCGCGGGCTCGACCCGGCGCTCGAGGAGGCGGGTCGCGGGCTCGGGCGAACGCCGCTCGAGGTCTTCCGCCGGGTGACGCTGCCGGCGCTGCGGCCGTCGATCGGCGCCGGCGCGCTCCTCGTCGCGCTCTACACGCTCTCGGACTTCGGCGTCGTCTCGCTGATGCGCTACGACGCACTCACCCGCGCGATCTACCTCCAGTACAAGTCGCTCTTCGACCGGACACCAGCTGCCGTGCTCGCGCTCGTGCTGGTGGTGCTGACGGCGCTCGTGCTCTGGCTCGAGAGCCGCTGGCGGCGGCGGGTCTCGCGGAGCGGGCCGGGAACGGCGCGGCAGGCCCGGCCGCAGCGGCTCGGCCGCTGGCGCTGGCCCGCGCTCGCCTACTGCAGCGCCGTCGTCGGCGCCTTCCTCGCCGTGCCGGCGACGGTGCTCGTCTACTGGCTCGCACGCGGGCTCGACCGGGCCGAGATGCCGTGGCGAGAAGCCGCGAACTCGATGACCGCGTCGTCGCTTGCCGCGCTCGCCGCGGTCGTGGCGGCGCTCCCGATCGCGCTGCTTGCGACCCGCTACCGGACGCGGCTGACGGCCCTGCTCGAGCGGCTCTCGTTCGCGGGCAATGCCCTCCCCGGGATCGTGATCGCGCTCTCGCTCGTCTTCTTCGCCGCGAACTACGCGAGCCGGCTCTACCAGACGCTCGCGCTGCTCGTCTTCGCCTACGTCGTCCGCTTCCTGCCACAGGCGCTGGCCGGGATCGAGTCCGCGCTCGCCTCGGTCAACCCCCGGGTCGAGGAGGCGGCTCGCGCGCTCGGCCGCGGCCCCGCGGCGGCGGCGCTCACCGTCACGGTGCCGCTGATCCGCTCCGGCATCTTCGCGGGTGCCGCGCTCGTGTTCCTCTCGGCGATGAAGGAGCTCCCGGCGACGCTGCTGCTGCGTCCGATCGGCTTCGAGACCCTCGCGACCGAGATCTGGAAGCTCACCTCCGTCGGCTCCTACTCGCGCGCGGCGGTGCCGGCCCTCGTCCTGATCGTCGTCTCGGCGCCCTTCGTCTACTTCCTCTCCTCGCGACACGAACCGACGGAAGTCGAGCACGGCTAGAGTGGCGGCGATGGCCAGACACAGCGTCGACGAGTACCTCGAGACGATCTACTTCCTGGCCTTTCCGATCGGCGAGTACCGGCCCGATCCGAACAGCTCGTCGGCGATCGCATCGCGGGTCGCCGAGATGCTGGGCGTCTCGCGGGCGTCCGCGGGCGAGATGCTGAAGCGGCTCGAGGCCGAGGGGCTCGTCGAGCGCGGCGAGCACAAGGAGGCGATCCTGACCGACACCGGGATCGAGCGTGCCGAACGCGTCGTCCGCAAGCACCGGATCATCGAGCGCCTGCTCACCGACTTCATGGGCTACACGCCGGGCGAGGCACACATCCACGCCGACGAGCTCGGCGACACGTTCTCCGACGACATGGTCGAGCGGATCGAGGTCCGGCTCGGCAACCCCGAACGCTGCCCGCACGGCTGGCCCGTCGACCCGGAGTTCGAGCAGCGCGAGAACAAGGAGCTGGCACCCCTCGCCGACCTCGACGTCGGCCGGGAGGCGGAGATCGTCCGGCTCGCCGAGCACGACGGCGAGCTGCTCCACTGGTTCTACGACGAGGGCTTCACGCCCGGGGCGCACGTCGTCATCCGCGAGGCACAGCCGGCCGCTGGCCAGTTCAAGGTGCTGCTCGGCGGCAACGAGCGCGCGATCGGCGAGAAGGCCGCGGCCGGCCTCTACGTCCGCCCGAGATAGGCGAGCCGCTCCGCCAGACGCGTCGCGTTCAGATGGGCGATCGCCTCGATCGTGACCATCGGGTTGACGCCCGAGGCCGTCGGGAACGCGGAGCCGTCGGCGACCACGAGGTTGCGCACGTCCCACGTCTCGCCGCTCGGCGAGGCGGCCGACTGGGCCGGCGAGCCGCCCATCCGGGCCGACCCCATGATGTGGAACGAGTAGAGCGAGCCGCGGCCGGGGCCGAAACGGAAGGCATCCCCGGGG
>Ga0190270_10000975_pt1 | contig 13008 bp, 10 predicted proteins | sample Popmic320T_FD_133748 | JGI IMG/M metagenome (GOLD analysis project Ga0190270, IMG submission 133748) | Populus adjacent soil microbial communities from riparian zone of Weber River, Utah, USA - 320 T | ecosystem: Environmental > Terrestrial > Soil > Riparian zone | place: USA: Utah | collected... | reverse complement strand
TTTTCGGAGGCCGCGCCTGAGAGTATGCTCTCTCCGAACGGGAGGTGACGATGGAATATTCGGACGATCTTCTTCGCGAGGCGCTTCCCACCCGGCCGCCGCCCTTCGAGCTCGTTCCGTCGGAAGTTCTCGCGGAGATCGAGCGCGGCTCCGCACGAGACGATGATTTCGAGCATTCGGCGCTGGTGGCGCGCAGCGCCCAGTGGACCTATGCGATGTTCAACGAGCTCCGCTTGGGCCGCTACTATGTGGATGGTCCGATTTGGACCCCGGCCCTCTTCTGCGGCCACTTCGCGATCGGCCTGTTCGATGCTGACGACGAGCCGGCCGGCTTTGGACTGATTCTGTTCGTTCGCGGCCTGCGCGAAGCCCCGTTCATCGAATCCCACATCATCTTCGAACGCTTGGGCGAGAAGTTTCCGATATTGCACCAGCAGGCATCGATCACGGAGCACAGACCGCCGCACCCGCAATATGCGACCAGCGCCTCATGGGCCCGGTGCGACCGGGATCAAAGATGGGGCGTCCTCACCGCCGGGCATGCGGTCGGCACCTCTCGCGGTGCGCCGGTATCGCTGTCTCACGGTCTCGGAGGCATCGTCGCGCGGTCCTATCATCCGGTGATCGACGCCGCTTTCGTACATACCGATGAGGCGCCCTCTTCCGCACGAATGATGACGGTTCGCCGTTTCCCGGCCGCCGGCAACCGCGTGAGCGTCGGTTGTCAATCGGGAGGCGAGCAGCGGCACGTCGTCGCCGTCGAAGACAATATGGGCGTCGTGAAGACGCTGTCGCGGGCGGCGATCCTGTACATGGACCGGTGCTGCTCGCCCGGCGACTCCGGCGCTCTCGTCAAATCGGGGGACGATGCCGTGGGCATTTACCTCGGAAGTCTCGAAACCGAGGGTCCGAACCCGGATACGCTCGGCAGGGTCCTGAGCTTCGAGCAAGCGGCGTACGCGCTTGAGGTGACGGCCTATGAATAGGAGCCTGGAGCCATGACCACTCCCAGGGACGAATGGAAGATCGCGATCTTCGTGCCGGAAGCCGCCGCGACCGGCGTCTCTTCGGAAAGGCCGGACCCGGCACGGGACCATGTCAGCTTGCGGGCGCTGAACCCATTCGCCCGGATCGAGGAGGTGCCGGCGAAGCCCCTGCGCGAGCAGTGGGCGGAGACGATCGCTGCCGTGATGGACCTGGGCGCCGCGGCAAGGGAACGTGCCGACGAGTGGACCGTCGACGAGATCGAAGTCGGGCTGACGCTCAGCGCCAAGGGGAAATTGCTGTTCATTGCCGAGGCCGGGGCCGAGGCCAGCATCAAGCTCAAGCTCGTCCGCGTCGCCCGGCCGGATGCCGCGCCGTGATCGGCTAAGCGCGGGAGGATCGGTCCAATGCGTGACGGCGCCCTTTATTACCCCTACATTCACATACGCGACCTCAACTGGCTGAAGGGGAACCTGCTGCTGTTCGATGACGTCGCGCGAATGGTGCCGATGCACGGCCCCGTCCCGAACGATGATCCGGAAATCGAGCCGTTCACGCGTCCGCAGGCCACTCGCGGGCCGCTCCTCCGCCCGGCTAATTTGTGGTCTCCGCGCTCGGTGAAAGCACAGGAAACGCTCGCGGGCCGGCTGCGCGCGGATGCGCAGGACCTTTCGTTCAGGAGCAACTTCGGGCGGGCGGCGACCGAAGCGGCGAAGGCGCCGAAGGAGTTTGGATTCCAGATCCACCAGGGCAAATTGGAATATTCGCTTCGCAGCGCGTTGCGCGACACTGGTCTCGCCTGGGAGCCCGGCAATCCCGAACCCTACGATCTCGACAAGGAATATGTCGAGTTGCACCCGCGGGTCGGCGAGGCCGTGATGTCGACGCTGGCAGTCGCCTGCGCAATCGGGGAAGGGCTCGGAATCGTCACCCACCCGGACGAGGGCCCCCTGCACCGCTGCCTGCTCGAGCGGAAGCAGGACGAAGTCTACGACGCCTGGCTCGGCCGTTCGGCAATGCCGGAACCGGAGGGCGCGGAAGGCCGCGAGCTGCTTCAGTTCCTCGTCACCTTCGCCTGCGACACCAGTCGCCTGGGCGCGGGGGCGCTCGCCGACTTCGAGCGCGACCGGACAGCGCTGAAGGCGCTGCTCCAGGCGGCCGACGAGCGGGCGAGCGAGATAATCATGGACCAGGGGGAGCACCGCGAAGAGGCAATGAAGGCGGCGGTCGCGGACCTTCTCGCGGCGTGGAGGAGGGAGCGCGCGAATATGAGCTCGTTCTGGCGGCGCTTCTTCGGCGAGGGCCTGCTCGACACCGCCATCGAGTTCCTCCGTGACATGTTCACCAGGCGGACGGCAGCAGCGACCGCCGCATGCTCGGCGGCGGGCGCGGTCGCCTCTGGAGGCGCGGCCGCCGCGTCGATCGGCGTCGTCGCTTCGGCAACGGTGGTCGGCGCGGGCGCGGGGCTCGCGGTCGGGCTCGTCGCTCACGCAGCGACGACCGCTTTCCGGGCGAAACAGGCCGAATCGGAAAGCGCCTACCGGTATCTGACGGCGCTCGAGAAGGGCCATGTCACCTTCGTGACCGATTTCCACGCCGGCCGCCGGTGGAAAGAGCCCGCCCCCTCCCCGGCGGTCCCCGCCTAGGTCATTCGGAGAAGCGCGTCCCGCTTCGCCGCGAGCGCCTCATGGCGGCTTGCCGACGGCTGCGCCGCGGGACGCTGCGCCCGCTCCAGCCGCTCCCGCGCGCCCTCGCTCATCTCCCCGAGCGCCGCCGCCACCGCCTCCATCGCGGCCAGCTCGCCCGAGCAGTGCAAGGCGAGGTCGCAGCCGGCGGCGACGACGGCGCGGGCGGTTTCGGCGGGGGTGCCGGTGAGCGCCTTCATCGCGATGTCGTCGGAGAGCAGGAGCCCGGCGAAGCCGATGTCGCCGCGGACGGTCCCGGCGATGACCTGGGGGGAGACGCTGGCGGGACGCTCCGGGTCGAGCGCGGTGTAGAGGATGTGGGCGACCATGCCGGCCGGCGCGCGGGCCGCGAGGGCGCGGAACGGGGCGAGATCGGCTTCGAGCGCCTCGCGGGTCGCGTCGACGACGGGGAGCACCCAGTGACTGTCGACCGGGCCGCGGCCGTGGCCGGGCATGTGCTTGATGCAGCCGGCGACACCGGCGGCGGCGAGGCCGTCGAGGACGGCGCGGCCCAGAGCGGCGACCTGCATCGGCTCGGCGCCGAACGCGCGGTCGCCGACGATGTCGTGGGCGCCCTCGTGGCGCAGGTCGAGGACCGGGGCGCAATTCATGGTGATGCCCGCCTCGCGCAGCACGATGCCCATCGCCTCGGCATTGGCGCGGGCCGCCTCGATCGCGCTCATCGGCGCCCGGGCATAGAGCGAAGCGAACGCCCCGGCGGGCGGGAACGCGGGCCAGTGCGGCGGCTTCAGCCGGGCGACACGGCCGCCTTCCTGGTCGGCCATGACCAGGATTTCGCGGCCGGCGAGGTCGCGAAGCTCCCCGGTCAGCGCGCGCACCTGCTCCGGGTCCGCGCAATTGCGGGCGAACAATATGTATCCGGCCGGATCGGCCTCTCGGAACAGAGCGCGCTCGCCGGCGCTGAGCGCGGTCCCGGAGAGGCCGAAGACCGCCGGAAGAATCACCGGACCGGCGTGCAGCTCTCGCCGGCGACCTCGAGGCGGCGGCAGATGTCGGCCGAGCCCGGGCCGCTCGCCCTGAGGCGGTAGAGCGTGCGTCCGCCGGCCTGGACCGGCACCACAGCGTGGGTCAGCGGCGCCAAATAGCGGAAGCGGCCGGAGAGCGCCCGCCACGCATTCTGCGCCGAGGCCTGGCTCGAAAAGGCGCCGAGCTGGATCGCCGGGCCGGACGCGGCGGGCTGGGGCGCGGGCTGGGCGGCAGGCCGCTGCGGCTGCGGCTGGGGCGCGGCCGCCTTGGGCTGACCAGCCTGCTGGGCCGGCTGCTGCGCCGGCTGGCCCTTCGGCGCGCCCGGGGCGACCGGCCGCTCGGGGACGCGCATCGAGAGATTGCCCTGGGTCTCCTGGCCCGCGCTCGCGGCGTGGGCGGAGCCGCCCTCGCCTTCGGCCTTCATGCCGCCGCGGTCTTCGGGCGCGACGCGATAGGGACCCTCGGGCGCCTCGATCAGCTCGGGTTCGCCGTCTGCGCCGCCGCCGTCGCCGCGGTTGCCGAGCCAGAATAAGCCGCCGACGACGAGGCCGATCGCGACCAGCGCGATCACCACCGCGGCGATCAGCTTCAGGGCCGAGGGCCCCTCGCCGCTGTCCTCCTCGTCCACCGCCTCGAGCCAGGGCAGGCGGTCGCCGTCCTCGACGGTGTCTGCGCGCGCATCGGTCATCTCAGAGCATCTCCTCGGCCGGCTCGACGCCCATGATGGCGAGGCCGTTGGCGACAATCTGCCCGATCCCGTCCGCCAACGCCATACGCGCGCGGCTGAGCGCGGGATTCTGTGCCAGGAGGAAACGCCTGGAGGCGTCGTCATTACCCTTGTTCCACAGCTGGTGGAACGCGGCGGCGAGATCGTAGAGATAGAAAGCGACGCGGTGCGGCTCGTGCGCCAGCGCCGCGCCCTCGACGATCCGCGGGAATTGCGCCGCGACCCTGACCAAGGCCAGCTCCTCGCCGTCGAGCAAGGCGAGGTCCGGCTCGCCCGAAATGTGGATGCCCTCTTCCGCGGCGCGGCGATGGAGCGAGCGGATGCGGGCGAAGGCATATTGGACGTAGAAGACCGGGTTGTCCTTCGACGCCTCGACCACCTTGGCGAAATCGAAATCCATCTGCGCGTCGTTCTTGCGGGTCAGCATGGTGAAGCGGACGACGTCCTTGCCGACCTCGTCGACCACTTCGGCAAGGGTGACGAAGCTGCCCGACCGCTTCGACATCTTGACCAGCTCGCCCCCGCGCAGCAGCCGCACCATCTGGACGATCCTGACGTCGAGGGCCGGGCGGCCGGCGAGCGCCGCCACCGCCGCCTGCGTCCGCTTCACCGTCCCCGTATGATCGGCGCCCCAGACGTTGATCAGCTCGTCCGAGGCTTCGAGCTTCTTCATGTGATAGGCGGTGTCGGCGGCGAAATAGGTCCAGCTGCCGTCGGACTTCCTGATCGGGCGGTCCTGGTCGTCGCCGAAGGCGGTCGAGCGGAAGAGGAGCAGCTCGCTCGGCTCCCAATCCTCGGCCGGTTTGCCCTTGGGCGGCGGCAGGGTGCCGGTGTAGACCAGCCCCTTCTCCGCGAGCAGAGCAAAGGCGCGTTCGACGGCGCCCGACTCCTGCACCTTCAGCTCCGACGCGAACAGATCGTGGTGGACGCCGAGCTTGGCGAGGTCGGCCCTGATCAGCTCGAGCATCGCGGCGACGGTGCGGCGGCGGAAGGTCTCCAGCCACTCGGCCTCCGGTGCGTCGGCAAAGGCGTCGCCATATTCGGCCGCGAGCGCCTCTCCGACCGGCTTCAGGTAATCGCCGGGATAGAGGCCTTCGGGGATCTCGCCGATCGCACGCCCGAGGGCCTCGCGATAGCGAAGATGGGCCGAGCGGGCGAGCACGTCGACCTGCGCGCCGGCGTCGTTGACGTAAAATTCGCGGGTGACGGCGTAGCCGGCATGTTCGAGCAAATTGGCGAGCGCATCGCCGACGACGGCGCCGCGGCAATGGCCCACATGCATCGGTCCGGTGGGATTGGCCGAGACATATTCGATATTGATCCGGGTCCCTGCGCCGATCGCGAGTCGGCCGTAATCCGCCGCTTCCGAGAGGATGGTCCGCAGCTCGCCGGCCCAGACGCGCGGTGCGAGCCGCAGGTTGATGAAGCCGGGCCCGGCGATCTCGGCGCTCTCCACCTCCTCAAGCGCTTCGAGCCGCGGCGCGATCAGCCCGGCGAGGACGCGCGGATTGGTTCCGGCGCGCTTGGCCAGCACCATCGCGACGTTGGTGGCGAGATCGCCGTGGGCCGCGTCGCGCGGCGGCTCGACCGCGACCGCTCCGCGCTCGATCCCGCCGGCCAGCTCGCCGTCCGCCTCGAGGGCGTCGAGCATTTCGTCGATATGCGCGGCGAAGCGGGCGTAGAGGGTCACGGCGCGGTCCTAGGCCTTCGGGGAAGCGGCGCCCTTAGGATCCGTACGCAATATCCGCAATGGCCGACCGCCCTTCGGGCCGGCCTGTTCCCCCTCCCCATGCGGCCGCATGGGGAGGAGCCCGGCGAGTCCGCCCAATCTCGATTTCACGATGTCAAAGAGCCTGCCGAGCCGCGACTCGACGGCAACCATTCTAATAGGAAGAATCCTATTTGTCCAGCACAGAGCAAGAACGCAGCGCCCCGCCGGGGCCGACGATGTCGAATAGGCTCTAGAAGCCGTCGGGCAGCGCGACCGGGCCGACCACCTCCCGATGGCAGCGGATCGCGTAGCGGTCGGTCATGCCGGCGATGAAGTCGCCGATCCGACGGACGGTCGCAATCGGGTCGAGCCCGTCGGGACGCCACTCCGGCGGCAACAGCGACGGATCGGCGCGATAGGCGGCGGCGAGGCCGGCGATCACCTTTTGCGCCTCAGCCCGGACGGCGGTCACTTCGGCCGCATTGTACATCCGGGCGTGGAGGAACGCCTTCAGCGCCCTCTCCTCCCCGGCGAGAGCCTCCGAGAAGCCGGCGAGCGCGCGGCCGGCGGCGCGAACGTCGTCGCTGGTCTCGACCCCGGCCGCGGCGACCCGGGCGCGGGTTTCCACGAGCACGTCGTTGACCATCAGGCCGATCTGGTCGCGGACGAGCTCGGGAACGAGGCGCTTCTCCGCGACGCCGCGAAAGCGTGCCCGGACCTCGGCCCAGCCGCGCGCGACGAGCGGCACGTCGAGCAATTCGTCCAGCGTGAACAGGCCGGCGCGAAGGCCGTCGTCGATATCGTGATTGTCGTAGGCGATATCGTCGGCCATCGCCGCGATCTGGGCTTCAAGGCTCGGCCAGGACGAAAGCTGGAGCGGGAAAAGAGCGTCGGCCTCGGCCAGCGCCCAGGGCGGCCGCCCCGTCACCGGCCCATTATGCTTGGCGAGGCCTTCGAGCGTCTCCCAGCTGAGGTTGAGCCCGTCGAACGCGGGATAGGGCGTCTCGAGCCGGGTCAGCAGGCGGATGGTGTGCGCATTGTGGTCGAAGCCGCCGGCATCGGCCATCGCCGCCTGGAGCGCGTCCTCGCCGGCATGGCCGAACGGCGGGTGGCCGATGTCGTGCGCCAGGCACAGGGCCTCGGTCAAATCCTCGTTCAGGCCGAGCGCCCGCGCCATCGTCCGGCCGATCTGCGCGACTTCGAGGCTGTGGGTGAGGCGGACGCGGAAATGGTCGCCGTCGGGCGCGACGAAGACCTGGGTCTTGTGCCTCAGGCGGCGGAACGGGATCGAATGGATGATGCGGTCGCGGTCGCGCTGGAAGGCGTCGCGCGGGCCGCGCAGCGCCCCCGGAGGCTCGGCGTGGAGGCGGCCGCGGCTCGCCGCAGGATCGGACGCGAATGAGGCGGGGCCGCTCACCGGGCCGGGAGTCTCTCGACCTCCTCGCCGGCCGCGCTCGTCCAGGGGAAAGCCGAGACGCTCTTGCGCGAGAGCTGGGTCACGAAGGCCTGCGCCTCGGCGGCGGTCGCGAACGGCCCGACCAGCAGCCGCTCCGAGCTGCCGTTGCGCGCCCAGTAAGCAGTGCGGGTGCGCAGCAGCTCGGGCGCCGACTGGCGCAGGCGGCCGAGCTGGAAGGCGAATGCGGAGCGCTCGCCATTGGCGACCTGGACCCAGTGGCGGCGGGGATGGGGCTGAGGCGCAGGCGTCCGCGCGGCGGGCCGGGCGGGGGTGCCGCTGCGCGAGGTGGCCGTCGCGGTTCGCGCCGCCGGGGGCGTCGTCCGCGGCGCGGTGGCGGGCGGCGGCGGGCGGCGCGCTTCCTCCTCGGCCGGCAGCGATTGGACGAGAGCGGCGACATCGGAGAAGTCGGCCACCACCGGCGCGGGTGCCGGAACCTCCCGGCGCGCGGCAGGCGGAGTCTCCTCGACGGGGACGGGCGGCGCCTCCGCGCGGGGGGCGGGAGCGGGCGGCTGGAACACCGGCTGCTGGCGGACCGGCGGCGCCGAGTCCTGACGCATGGCCGGCGGGATTTCGAGGGGCTGGGCGGAGGCCGATCGCACGGGCTGCGGCGTCGGCCGCGCGGGTGCCGGCGCGGGCGTCGTGCGCACCGGCTGCTGCGCCGGGGGCGCGGTGCCGCGGACCGGACCGAGCGGGCGCCGGCCCTCGGCGCGGGAGCCGGGGCCGATCCGGGCGGAGCGGTCGAGATCGTCGCCGCGGCGGGTCACCGGCTCGGCCAGGGCGACGCGGCGGCGGGGCTGCTCGGCCGCGGCGCGCTGCTGCGGGCGGGCGACCTGCTGGGCGAAGCGGGTCGGGGCAGTCGCAGCCGGCGCGGCGCCGGTCAGCGCGACCGCGGCGGGATGGGCGCTGGTGTCGACCGCCTGCGCCGTCTGCACCGGCCGCCCGTCGGCGGGGAAGTGGCCGAAATGCACCGCCATCGCCTTTTGCGCCGGGTTGAGGCCGGCCAGGCGCGAGAGGAAGGGCGTCATCGCCGGGCCCTGCCCCGGCATCGCCGCGTCGACCGCCTGTGCGGCGCCGGTGGCGTCGCCGGTCAGCGCCAGCACGAAGGCGCGGGTGCGGTACGCGGCGCGGTCACGATCGCGCAGCAGCGGGTCGAGCGCGCGCAGCCCCGCCTCGCGGTGGCCGCTGATCGCCAGCGACAGCGCCATCCGCCGCCGCGTCTCCGAATCCTCGCCGCGCTGAAGGACCAGAGCATAATCCTGCTGGGCGCGCCTCGGATTGCCGGTGAGATCGAAGGCGAGGCCGCGGTCGCGCGCGATCTCGACCTCCGGGGCGCCGAAGCGCGCGGCCTCGCCGAAGAAGCGCAAGGCCGTCTCCCCTTGGCCGAGCAGGACGAAGGCGGAGGCCATGCCGGCTTTCACCCGCGCGTCGTTCGGGGCGATCTCGTCGGCGCGGGCGAAGAAGCCCAGGGCCGCCTGGCCGTCGCCGACGCGGATCGCGGCGCGGCCGGCGCCGACCAGCGAGGCGACGCTCCTCGGATTGGCGGCGAGATCGGCGAGATGGCGGCGCAGCTCCGCGCCTTCGCCGGCGCCCGGCAGCGGCTGGACGATCGCGCCCGCCGGCCGGCTCTGCGCCATGGCGACGCCGCCGCCCGGCAACGCCGTCCCTGCCGCCAGCAGCACGAGGCCGCGGCGCATTCCCCGCAACACGAATGAACTCATCCTGCGACTAGACCGCGCGCGCGCTGAACCGGCAATGCACGGGCCGCGCGCATGCGCCGGAACGGTGGCCGGGGGCGGTGAATGGGGGTGGGGACGCAGGGTCGTGCAAGGCCGTCATCCCGGCGAAGGCCGGGATCTCAGGGAGGATAGACGCCGGCGCACGCGCAGGGCGCCCTCCACAGGCACCTCCGGTTTCTCGTCCTGAAATCCCGGCCTGCGCCGGGATGACGGCTTAGGCAAACCTACTGGTTGTTCTGGCGGTTGAGGAAGCGGGGGATGTCGAGCGGATCGCGGGCGGGGCGCATGCGCGGCGCCGGAGACTGCGATTCCTCGTCGACCTGGGCCTTGGCGGCGCCGCGGGCGATGTTCGACATGCGCTCGAACAAGGTGCCGCCGGCGGCCTTGGGCGCGGGCGCCGGAGCCGCCGCCTCCTGATCCTCGTCCTCGCCGGTCAGCCAGGAGCGGCGGCCAGCGGGCATCGCCTGCTGCTCCTCGGCCAGCTCGGCCGGCGCGTCCTCGCCGACCATCTCCATGTCGCCGAGCAAGAGCTCGTCCTCGCCGGCCTCGTCCGAAGCCTCGAGCGCGAACTCATTTATCTCGAGAGGCGCCGCTTCCGCCGCTTCCGCCTCGGCCAGCTCGGCGGCGGGCGCCAGCTCCTCGGCGACCGGCTCGGGCGGGGTCAGCGTCAGCGGCTCCGGGGCCGGCTGGAGCGCCTCGGCGCGGGCGGTCGGGAAGGTGAACACCTTGGCGGGCTGCGCCGGAGCGGCGACGCCCTCGACCGCGTCGATCCCGGTCGCGACCACCGAGACCCGGATCTTGCCGTCGAGATCGTTGTTGAAGGCCGAGCCCCAGATGATGTTGGCGTCGGGATCGACCAGCTCCTTGATGTGGCTGGCGGCCTCGTCGACCTCCATCAGGCGCATGTCCTCGCCGCCGGTGATCGAGATGATGACGCCGCGCGCGCCCTTCATCGAGACGCCGTCGAGCAGGGGGTTGGCGATCGCCTGCTCGGCCGCCTCGATCGCTCTGTTGTCGCCCGCGGCCTCGCCGGTGCCCATCATCGCCTTGCCCATCTCGCCCATCACCGAGCGGACGTCGGCGAAATCGAGATTGATCAGGCCGGGCATGACCATCAGATCGGTGATGCCGCGCACGCCCTGCTGGAGGACCTCGTCGGCCATCGAGAAGGCTTCCTTGAAGGTCGTGTTCGGGTTGGCGATCCGGAACAGGTTCTGGTTCGGGATGACGATCAACGTGTCGACATGCTGCTGCAGCTCGGTGATGCCGTTATCGGCCGCGCGCATGCGACGATTGCCTTCGAAGCTGAACGGCTTGGTGACGACGCCGACCGTCAGGATGCCCTTGTCGCGCGCGATCTTGGCGATGACGGGCGCGGCGCCGGTGCCGGTGCCGCCGCCCATGCCGGCCGCGATGAAGCACATGTGGGCGCCGTCCAGGGCGCGCTCGATCTCCATGATCGCCTCTTCGGCGGCGGCCTTGCCGATCTCCGGACGGGAGCCGGCGCCGAGGCCCTGGGTGATCTTCGGGCCGAGCTGGATGCGGGTGTCCGCCTCCGAATGATTGAGCGCCTGGGCGTCGGTATTGGCGACGATGAAGTCGACCCCCTGGACATCGGAATTGATCATGTTGGCGATGGCGTTGCCGCCCGCGCCGCCGACCCCGATCACGCTGATCCGGGGCCGAAGCTCGTCCACTTCCGGCCGGATGAAATCGATGCTCATCGCTCTCTCCCCTGTCGCTCGGGCGCCATACGACGCGCCCTCTAAGTTCTTCTTTGCACTATGCGATTCTGCGGTGCGAGCAAAAAGTTAACGCCGCAGTAATTTTTCTCAGTAACCGCTTCGGAAAGCCGCAATCAAACGCTGGACGATATTGCCGCCGGAGCCGTTCGTCGGTGACCGGCCGGGCGCCGGCGCGGGCAAGGAGGCGCCGCCGAGATCGAGCTCGTCCGAAGCCGCGAACAGGGCCAGGCCGGCGAGCGTGGTGAAGGCGGGCCCGCTATGCGCTTCGGGGAGGCCGGGGAGCGACGGGCGCCCGACGCGGACCGCGCGGCCGAGCACGCCCTGCGCGTAATCGGCGATGCCCTTCAGCTCCGATCCGCCGCCGGTGAGCACCACCTGCCGCCCGAAGGGGCCCGAGAAACCGAGCTCCTTCAGGGCCTTGGCGATCTCCCCCGTCAGATGCTCGAGCCGCTGGCGGATGACCGCGACGAGCTGGGCGCGGGTGATGCGGGCGGCCTCGGTGCCCTCCTCGCCGCCGGCGATCGGCTTCAATTCGATCATGTCGTGATTGTCGCGCGGGGAGGTGATCGCCGATCCGTAGAAGCATTTCATCCGCTCGGCCTCGCCGCGGCGGGTGCCGAAGGCGGCGGCGATATCGTCGGTAATGTCGATCCCGCCGATCGGCAGCGACTTGAGGCCGGCCAGCATCCCGCCGGCGAACACCGAGACATTGGTGACTCCGGCGCCGAGCTCGACCAGAGCGACGCCGAGCTCGCGCTCCTCTTCGCTGAGGCAGGCCTTGCCGGCCGCGACCGGGGAGGCGACGATCGCCTCGACGCCGAGATGGGCGGAGCGCACGCACAGATCGAGGTTGCGGACCGGCGGCGGCTCGGCGGCGACCACATAGATGTCGACCGCGAGCCGGCCGGCGTGCAGGCCGAGCGGCTTCTTGACGCCCTGCAGGCCGTCGAGCGTGTAGAGCGCCGGCATGGCGTGAAGGATCATCCGCCCCTGCGGATCGATCGCCTCGCGCGCATCGCCGAGCAAGGCGTCGATGTCGTTTTTCTCGATCCGCCGGCCGCCGATCTCGCGCTCGACCGAGGCGAGGCCGCTGACCAGGCCGCCGGCCGAGAAGCCGACATAGGCCTGCTCGACATTGGTGCCGGCGATGCGCTCGGCCTGCTCGACCGCCTCGCGGATCGCGACCTCGCTCTTCTCCATGTCGGCGATGAATCCGCGGCGGACGCCCTGGCTCTGGCGCTGGCCGCTGCCGAGGATGCGCAAGCTGCCGTCCTCCTGCGGCTCGGCGATCAGGGCGCAGACCTTGGACGAGCCGATGTCGAGGGCGGTGACGAGCTTGCGGACCTGGGGCGGCGGCAATGTTGGTTCCTCAGATCGTGTTGGCGAGGTCTTCGGAGGTGCCCGGCGACGGCGGCGCTTCCGGCGCGATCGCCGGCACGATGCCGCCCGGCTCGCGCGAGACGCGGACGATCATCCTGCCCGGAATGCGCATGTCGAAGCGCGCGAACCCGCGCCCCAGCAATTGCGCCTGCTGATCGCGCCGCGCGAAATCCTCGATCGCCCGCAACGCCGCCTCGTCGCCCTCGGGCAGAGCGAGCAGCTCGCCGGTCTGGAAGCGAAGGTCCCAGCGCCGGCCGCCGATCCAGGTCGCGCCGGCGAGCTGCGGGCGCAGGTGCGCGGCGCGCTCGAGCAGGCGGCCGAGCGCCGCGGACTGGTGGTTGGCGGCGGGGCCGATCAGAAGCGGCAGATCGGGCATCGCCTCGAGGCGGACATGCTCGAGCACGACCCCGTTGGCGTCGATCAGCATCAGCCTCTGCTCGTGCTGCCAGATCGCCGCCGGCGTGCGCTCGACGATGTCGATGACGAGCGTGTCCGGCAGGCGCCGCGAGACGCGCGCGTCGGCGACCCAGCCGAAGACGAGCAGGCGCTCGCGAAGCGCACCCAGATCGACCAAAGGCATGGCGCGTCTGAGCTCGC
>Ga0190270_10000974_pt1 | contig 13009 bp, 6 predicted proteins | sample Popmic320T_FD_133748 | JGI IMG/M metagenome (GOLD analysis project Ga0190270, IMG submission 133748) | Populus adjacent soil microbial communities from riparian zone of Weber River, Utah, USA - 320 T | ecosystem: Environmental > Terrestrial > Soil > Riparian zone | place: USA: Utah | collected... | reverse complement strand
GGCGAGCCAGTAACCGGGGCTGGAGTACGAATAGATTTTCCCCGGCTCGGTGAAGAATACGTCTTCTTTCCAGGAGCGCGCCTGATTGCCCAGCGCCGCATCGTCGTTGGATGTAAGGGTCGCGGCAAAGTCGCGCAGTCCCGCCGAATGGCTCAGCAGCTGATGAGCCGTAACTTGCGCCAATCGCGGATTCAGCCCCTTTACGTAATCGCCAATCGGCGCATCGAGCTTGAGCTTCCCCGCGGCGGCCAATGTGACGAAGGCGACGGCCGTCAGCATTTTGGTCGTGGAGCCGAGCCTGAAGAGCATGTCGGACGTGACTGGCGCGCCTGTCTCAACGCTGGCGACGCCGTAGCCTTTGGCGTAAATCACCTGGCCGTCTTTAATCACGGCGACGGCGGCGCCGGGCGTGTGTCGTTGTTTCAATTCCTCCAGCGCCACTTTGTCCAGCTCGGCAAAGTCAATCTGTTTCTGCCGGGCAAAAGCGGTAGAGTTTGAGAATGCGATGATGAGTGACAGTATCAGATAAGGAATTCGGCGGAATGAAGATTGAGTGTTAGCTTTCATAACTTACGGTTCAATCACTCCATTGGGGATTTTCAAATTCGATTCCCATGCCGCGGAGCGGCATTTGGTGGGGCAAAATCAATTCCCATGCCGCGGAGCGGCATTTGATCTTAGCCCGCGTTTCAACGCCGGGAAGCGCGCGATAGTTTCTCATAGTCGCGGAGCGACGGTTGACTAGCCAAGACGATAAATGATCCCTTCGTATGACATAGGCGCAATCCCCAGTTCAATCGTCGCTCCGCGACTGGCGGATCGTGATTTTAGCGTTCCCGGCGTTGATGGCTTTTGAAAATTAAACGCAACCACGCAATCCGACGTAGGGGCGGGTTTTCCCCGCCCCTATCGCTCGGGTCACGAACCAGGGCGGGGAAAACCCGCCCCTACGCCCATGATTGTATTTAATTCTCAAACACCATAAACGCCGGGCTAAGATCAAATACCGCTCCGCGGCAGGAAGACCATCTATTTGAATTGATAGCTCCGACTCTCATTCGTCCGGCCGTTGGTCACGGTGAAAACACGCTTTGTCGCATCAACCGACACCATAATCATATGGCCATCATCAGGTTGTTCATCCAGGTTGGCGATGAATTCATCGGGCGCGTTCTGCTCGGCTGTGGTCTGGACGTTGCGGTGGAGCTGGTAGAGCGCCTTGAACGAGGACGTCTCGCGAAGCCACTTGACCGTGTCGGGATGGCCGCCTTTGCGCGGGCCGTTGATCATAACCGCCACCGTCGGGCGCAGGCCGCGCAGCAGCGCGGGGTTGTTGTTGATATTCCCGCCGTGGTGAGTCACTTGATAAAGATCGACCTCGCCGATCTGGTCGGCCGGGCAGACGAGGCGCTTCGAGACGTTCCAGCTCAGGTCGGCCAGATTGAGGAATTCAAAATCGCCGAGCTTTAACAGCAGCGCGACGCTGCGCGCGTTGTCGGACGGGTCTTCGTTCGGCGCGTCCGGAGTACACGCCGGATTGGCGCTCGCGCCGGCGCCGCTGATCACCGCGGCGTGGGACGCCACGCACAAGAGCTTGATGGGCGGCGCGCCGGGCGCTGTTTTCAACGGGATCGTGTCGCCCGGTTTCAGGGTTATCGTTTGGTCTTTCGCCGCCGATTGATAAGCGCCATACCTTTCGGCGAACTGCGGATCGTCAGTCAGCGAATTCATCTTGCCGTGATCGTAGAAACGTTTGATCGGGACGAGCTCGGCGAGCTCGGCGACGCCGCCGTAATGATCCATGTGGTAATGAGTCACGACCAGATGATCTATGGCTGTAATTCCGGCCTGTCGCATCGCCTGCCGGATGCGTTTCGCGTCGCGCCCGTCAAACCTGTCCCAGCCCGCGTCTATCAGCACGGATTCGCCGGCGGGCGTGACGATGAGCGTGGCCGCGCCGCCTTCGACGTCAATGAAGTGGAAATCCAACGCGCGCCGGGCCGCTTTTGTTTGTGGCGCGACGAAATCGCCCCACGTCTGGCGATAAACGCATTCGGTCGCGGACAGGAATAGCGCGAATGCAAGAATCTTTTTGATCAATTCTTCTCTCCGTTTGCAATGCAATAAAGATGCTTCGCGGTGCGGATGAATATGGCGCCGCTGGCGATGGCGGGCGAGGCGTAGATCGGCTCGTCGAGCGAGTTGGTTCTGACCGCCTCATGCTTCGGCCCCGCTTTGATCACAAAGACGTCGCCGTCCTCGCTGCTCAGCAGCAAGTTGTCTTCGTACGCCACGGGGGAAGCCGAGAACGTGGCGGGTTTCGGCACGCGGCCGCCTTCGTATTTGACTTCGCCCGTCCTGACGTCCACGCAGGTCAGGATGCCGCGGTCGGTCATCAGGTAGGCGTGATCGCCATAGAGAATGGACGACGGCGTATAGCCTGTGCCCTTGTCGCGCTGCCAGACGACCTGCGGCGTGTCGGTGACGTCACCGCTGCCGCCGAGCCGGATGGCGACGGCGCGTTTAACCGGGTGCGCGGCCGAGGCGATGACGACGCCATGGCCGACCAGCGGCGTGGCCACCGTCCACCCTCCGGTTCCCTTGCACCGCCACAGTTCCTTGCCTGTGGCCGGGTCGTATGCGGCGATGTATTGGGCGCCGCTTGCAATCAGTTCCACGCGATCAGGCGCGCGCGCGATTACCGGCGTCGTCCAACTCACTTCCACCTGTCGCGGCGCGCGCCAAATCTCTTTTCCGTTTCGCTTGTCCAGCGCGACGATGAACGATTTTTCGCCGTTGTCCTCGTCGCACTGCAGGATCACCAGATTTTCGTAGAGCACGGGCGAGGTTCCATTCCCCATGCCTTGCGTGGCGATGGGGCCGAGCGACTTCTTCCAGACGAGCTTGCCGCCGAAGTCGTAGCAGTAGAGGCCTTCGGAGCCGAACCATGCGTAGACGTGGCGTCCATCCGTCGCCGGCGTGCCGTCGGCGTAAGTGGCCTTGCGATGGCGGTCGTCGTAAACGCGCCCGGAGTACGCCGTACGCTCCCACAAGAGTTTTCCGCCGCGGCGGTCGAAACAGAGGACTTTCAGCGCGTGCCGATGGTTGGCCCCAACGCTGTCCGGGTGAACATACTCGCCGTCGCCTAGCTTATGTTTAGGCGGCTTCGCGCCGGGGATTATCTCCCCCTCGATGGCTGTCGTCAGGAAAATCCGGTCGCCCCAGACAATGGGCGAAGAATGCCCACGCCCTTCAATCGGCGTCTTCCACTTCACGTTTATTGTCGCGCTCCAGTCGGTGGGCAATCCCTTTTCCGTTGAAACGCCCTGGCCGTCAGGGCCGCGCCATTGCGCCCAGTTCGCGACGCTTTTCGCGGGCCTGACTTTCAGCGGCCGGGCCGTTGCGGTTGAAAGCAATTCCGCCGAGCTGAAGAAACTCGTCAGCGACAAAGCGAGTAGGACAAAAGATCTGTTCATATCCCTCACTGCCGTTATTTTCCGGTAAACCAGGAGACCTGGATCGGTTTTCAAATGCTGTACGGATCAGTACCGCGAGCGGTAGCGAGCGTGGCTTAGAACGGATTTCGATTGTGTGTGCGGGGTTAACCAATCTTTGCCGTACACCGAGTTGAATCTGATCTAAGCCACGGTCGCTACCGCTCGCGGCACTGATCCAGCGAACCTTCCCGTACACGCAATCAAAATCCGATCTATTTCGCGCAAAAAAGCAGAAAATTGGATGGATTTTCCAATCTTGTTTCTCTCTCTACCAAACTCCGTTATTTGTCCGCTCGATAGAGGGTTGAAGGAAGGCGCGCCGCGGCCCGCCTCATGCGATATGTGCTATAGTCGGCCCGAAATGTCTTCAGGGTGAGTTGATTTGTGGCTCATTTTTTTCTCACAGCGTTTCCTGGCGACAATGGCAAACCCAAACGACAATCTGTATGAGTTCGATCACTTCCGTCTCGACCTCTCCGAGAAGATGTTGACCAGGGATGGCGCCACAGTCCCCCTTACTCCCAAGGCTTTTGACACCCTCGCCCTGCTCGTTGAAAAGAGCGGGCGCCTGGTGGAGAAGGACGAGTTAATGAATCATCTCTGGCCGGACACATCCGTGGAGGAAAACAGCCTCTCGCAAAATATCTACCTGGTTAGAAAAGCGCTGGGCGAAGAATCTCGGGGACCTCGCTACATCGAAACGGTCCCACGGCGCGGCTATCGTTTCGCCGCTGCCGTCAGAAAGTTCTCCGGCGGAGACACGAAGGCGGACGCAGGCTCCGGCGCAAACGCCCTCGTCGGGGGAGGCGGATTGCTGGCGGGGGGGGGGACACTGGCCGGCGCCTTGACCCCACTTATTCGTCGTTTTTCCAGAACGTCGCTTCTCGCCCTGGCGCCGGCTCTCACATTACTAGCCATTTGGCTAATCTGGAGCGCGCCTCGACGAAGCGCGGATGAGCGGAAATATTTGACATGGCGCTCTACGGAAAATCCCGAAGCGTATCAGGCCTACGCGCGCGGTCTCTTCTTCTGGAGCAAGAGAACCGAAGACGGCCTCAGCCGCAGCATCGGGTATTTCAATGAGGCTATTGTGAGAGACCCGCGTTACGCGCTGGCCTGGGCCGGATTGGCCGACGCCTATGCCGTGACCGCGTATCTGGGCTACAAATTCATGCAGTCCGATGACGCTTACCGGAAGGCGGAGGAAGCGGCCACGAGGGCGCTGGAGATAGATCAGACGATGGCCGAGGCGCATACGGCGATGTCGGTCGTCAGAGCTTACCGCGACAGCGATTTGCCCGGGGCGGAAAAGGAGATCAAAAAAGCCCTCGCGCTGAAAGAGGACAGCGCGACGGCGCATCAGCGATACTCGATTTACCTGCGCGATCAGGGACGCTTGAGCGAAGCGCTAATCGAAATTCGGCGCGCCCATGAACTTGACCCGCTCTCGCTGACAATCTGCAGCAATCTGGCCTACATTCATTACCTCCGGCGCGAGTACGACCAGGCGGCGAATTGCGCTCTGAAAGCGCTCGAAACCGAGCCGGACTATTTTCAATCGCTCATCGCCCTCGGCCCGACCTTGCAGCAACAACGGAAATATCAGGAGGCCATCGCGCTCCTGGAGAGAGTCAGGGAGCAACAGAAGGGTAAGGCCGCCGTCTATTACAACGCCCTCGAAGCGCTGGGCCACGCCTACGCCGTCGCCGGACGACGCGCCGCCGCCGAGCGGATCATCGCCGAGTTGAAAGCCTTCCCGGAAGACAAGGACGAGACCATCTATCGCCAGGCTTTAATCCGCGCCGGGCTGGGGGAACTCGATAAAGCCTTCGCCTTGCTCGAAGCCAACTCCGGCGGTTGGACCTTGCCGCCCGTCGGTCTCCTGCTCGATCCGAGGTTTGACAATCTTCGCGCGGACCCGAGGTACGAAACTTTGATGAGGAAAAAGTTTGGTCAATTGGCCCTCGGTACGGGGCGATAGTGGAAATCCTGCGGTTTTTCTTTTTCGGTTCCGTCCCCTTCGACGCGCGCGGTCAGCGCGCCGTCTGCGGTTTTGCGATAAATGATGCGTTTCGGAAAGTCGTGCGCCGGGTTCTCGAAGACGGCTTCCTGTCCCGTCAGCCGCGTCAGTTTGAAATCCGTCCCGGGAGTCCTGGCTTTCGGATGGGCCACGTAATAAACGCCGTCGCCGCGCGCTTCGATGCGCAGGTATTCGAAGAAGACGGTCTTGCCTCCCGCCACCGTCCGGCTCATTCCGATCAGCGAACCGCCCGCGACCTTCGTCCAGTGTTCGTCGATCTGCATTCGACCCGGCGCCGTCTCCCAATCGCCGCTTAGCCAGGCCAGATCCTCGATCTTGAAGGTTTGCGCCGGATTTTCGGATTGCATTGCCTGGATTGTTGGAGAGGGTGTTGGCGTCAGTCCGAATATCATCAGAGCGGCTCCGAGCCATATCGTCTTCAATATTTCGCTTCGCATATTACTCCGCGCCTCCTTATAGCTGGACCACATCGGTGTACGAGTTAATAGAACGCGGATGACGCGGACGGGCGCTGATCATCGCGGATAAAACCAAAAAAGCTCAGCGTCAATCCGCTCAATCCGCGTCATCCGCGTTCTATTAACTCGTACACCGATCCGAAATCCGCAGGATTCAGCTCATTCATGTCGGAGTGACACCACAGGCTCCACTTTCGCCGCCCGCCGCGCTGGAATGTAGCAGGCGAGCAAAGCGACGAGCGTCAGCGCGCCAATGACCAGCGCAAAAGTCAATGGGTCGCGCGCGCTCACCTCGTAGAGCAAACTGTCAAGCCAGCGCGTCAGGGCCAGCGCGGCGACAGTCCCCGACGCGACACCGATGATCGTCAATGAAAGCCCTTGCCGCAAAACCAGCTTAAGAATGTCCGCGCCCCGCGCGCCCAGCGCCATCCGCACGCCAATCTCGCGCGTCCGCTGGCTGACCGAGTACGACACCACGCCGTAAACGCCGAGCGCCGCCAGCAGCAAGGCGACCCCCGCGAATATGCCGGTCAGCCACGCCGGCGCCCGCCGCATAAAAGCGGCGGGCGTCTGCGCGATCAGCGTTTCCATCGTCTGCACGTTGAAAATCGCCACGTCAGGTTCCAGCGCGCGGCATTCGTTGCGCGCCGCATTGGCGACCGCGGCCGCGTCCGCCTTCGCGCGCAATACCAGGTTCGTGGCGATTGAGGCGTTTTGCGTGAAAGGGTAATACAGCACGGGCCGCACGGCTTGATCCAGCCCCGTGGTCTTCACGTCCCCGACGACGCCGACGATCTCGACCGATTGATTCGGAAAGGAGGGAAACAGCAATCGGCGTCCCACTGCGCTGCGCCTGTCGAACAGTTTCTCCGCCAGCGATTGGTTGATGATGGCGACCCGTGTGGCGTCGGCCTTATCGCTCTCGGCAAAGTTCCGGCCTTGCGCGAGCGGGATGCCGAGCGCCTGGAAGTAATTGGCGCTGGCCACGCGGATGTTGGCTTCGGTCTCCTGGCCGGGAGGCGGCGCAGGTTCGCCTTCGACGATGAAGCGCGTAGTGTTGCCGGGTTGCAACGGCAATTGACTCACAGCGCCCGCGCCCGTGACGCCGGGCAAGGCGGCGAGGCGCTCCTGCGCTTGTTGGTAATAAGCGACCATGCGGTTCGGATCAGTGTATTTGCCCGCGGGCAACACGACGGTCATGGTCAATACGTTGGTCGGATCAAAACCTAGATTGACCTGCATCAGCCGAAGCAGGCTTTTCATCATTAAGCCCGCGCCGACCAACAAAACCACGGCCAGCGCGATTTCGGAGCCAACCAGCGCGCTGCGCAAACGCTGCCCCGCCACGCCGCCCGAGGCGCGTCCGCCATCTTTCAAAGCCCCCTGTAAATCTATACGCGATGCTTGCAGCGCGGGCGCAAGACCGAAAACCAGCCCCGTCAGCAACGCGAGCGCCAGCGCAAACAGCAGCATGCCCGGATCGAGCCGCAGCGTTTCAAAAAACGGCATGGCCGCGAGTTGGTTTTGCGGCAAGGCCGCCATCAGCGCGTCCAGCCCTAACCCCGCGACGAGCAAACCTCCCAGCCCGCCCAGCGATGACAAGAGCGTCGCCTCTGTCAGCAACTGCCGAATGATGCGCACGCGCGTCGCGCCCAGCGCCGCGCGCAACGCAATCTCTTTCTGCCGCGCGAGCGAACGCGCCAGCAACAGGCTGGCGACGTTGGCGCAGACCATCAGCAAGACAAAGCCGACCGCCGCCAGCAACGCCAGCAGCGCGGGTTTGACCGAGCCGGTGACTTGCTCCTGCAACGGCGTCAGCAACAGGCGCGTGCCGGCGTGCGACTCCTTGTGTTCCTCGGCGATACGCTGTGTGATGGCGCTGGTTTCCGCATGCGCCTGTTCCAGACTGACGCCGGGGCGTAAGCGCCCGATCAGATTCGTGCCGTGCATAAAGCGGCGCGAGAGCTGGTTCGGCGTCGGTTGATAGGGCAGCCACAAATCCGCCTGGCGCAGCGCGAACTGAAAGCTCGGCGGCAACACGCCGACGACCGTGTACTGGTTGTTGCTGACCGTCAGCGTCTGTCCTATGACGCCCGGATCGCCGCCGAACACCCGCCGCCACATGCCGTAGGTCAAGACCGTCACGCGCTCGGCGCCCGGCTTGTCCTCGCCCTCGCGGAACGTGCGGCCCAACAAGGGTTCGACGCCCAGCACGGAGAAGAAATTCGCAGAAGCCGCGGGCGCAAAGATGCGCTGCGGCTCGCCGCGCCCGGTCAAAATCCCGCCGCCGCCGGTATAAGCTCCCAGCCCCTCGAAGGCCTGACTTCGTTGATAATCCTGATAATCGGGGTAGGAGAACTCGCGCTGCGCGAAAGCCTTCTGCGGCGTGGTCTCGAATAAATGTACCAGCCGCTCAGGCGCTCGGTAAGGCAGGCCGCGCAGCAACGCCGCGTTCACGACCGTAAAAATGGCGGTGTTCGCGCCGATGCCCAAACTGAGTGTGACGACGGCGATCAACGTGAAGCCTGGATTCTTCCACAAAGTTCGCGCGCCGTAGCGTAAGTCTTGTAAAAGGGTCTGCATCAGTTCTCCTATATTCAGCCCTCCCCGCCGCTAGCGCGGTGGGGGCCGCGGTAGTTACATTCATTGTTCATTTGTCATTGCCGGAGATTCGCCATTCTACAATGGCGAATGAGCAATGAACGATGAACTGCTGATTACGTCTCAAAAATTTTCGGAGCCTGCCTGACTGAGTTTGTTTAGCGTTTGTATTATTCAGAACAAGTTGTATCGACACATCCAATGAAATTGCAACCATCGGAGGAAAGTGTTTAGAGTACCGGCTTCAGCCGGCAGGGCTTGGATTCCAAGCCCTGCCGGCTGAAGCCGGTACTCTAAACACTCTCTCCCAAAGTTTGTAGTTAATCTGGAGCACGCTAATAACGAGGGCCGAGGTTCGACGCCTCAGCCCCCGGTTTTGAGTTCGGACGACAGGCCGTTTTAGAATGTGTAGCGGAGGCCCATCACGATGCGGCGGGCGCCGCCGTTGGTCGCCCATTGATTGAGGAAGTTTGCGCCCGAATTAACCAGCGAGTTGGGCGTGCCGAAGTTGCGCGTATTAGTCAGGTTATAGAACTCGGCGCGGAACTGCAGGTTGTGGCCTTCGACGATCCGGGTATTTTTCTGGAGGCCGAAATCCAGGTTGGCGATGCCGTCGCCGCGCAGCGTATTGCGCCCTATAAGACCAGTTCGTTGTCCGGCAGCCAATCCGTTGAAATCCACAACCACCGAGCGCGCGCCGGTCGTCTGATTCACCACAATTCTGCCTTGAGGCGCGGCAAAGATAGTGTTCGGCAGAGTGACCGGAATGGGACCGGCAGGCGCGTTAGGGGTATTTGCCAGGAACTGCTGAGCTTGTTGAATTGCCTGATTCCTCAATCCTTGATCGATGACAAAGAGATCCTCCACACGCATTCGCGAAACATCCATTGGAATAAACTGGTTCGGACGAATCGCGTTGCCGACCAGCGAGTCAATGCCCTGCAACACGCCCGCCGGGTCGGCGCCGTTGAGCACAGTGAAGGGCGTGCCGCTTTGCAGCGTGAAGAAGGCGTTTGCCTGCCAGCCGCCCAGGATGTGGCCGATCACGCCACTCTGCTCGCGGAAGAACGGCAATTCGTAAACGGCGTTGCCGCTGAAGCGGTGCGGGCGGTCGTAGCTGGAGCGCGCGCGATCGGCGCGACGGTTGTATGGGTCTTGCGGCGTCGCGATCTCGCCCGCCGGCTGCGGGTTGAAGATCTCCGAAGCGTCGTCAATGAACGCGCTCCAGGTGTAGTGCGTGCCCATGCTGAAGTTCCGGCTCAGACGCTTGTCCAGACTGACCTGCAGCGAGTGATAGATCGAGGAGGCGGAGTTAGAGCGCTCGCGGATGACGCCCTGTGTCGGATCGAGGCGGATCGGCACGTTCACAATGTTCGGGCTGCTGGGCGAGTAAAGGAAATTCGGGTCGGTGCGGCTTGTGCGCCCCGCGACAACGGGATTGCCGTCCACGGTCTGGAACAATCCCGTGCCTTTCGTCGCGATGTAGCCGACTCGCATCACCCAGTCTTTCGCCAGTTCGCGCTGAATCTCGAGGCTGTACTGATCGGCGGCCGGAGCGCGGAAATCAGGAGCGACCGTCGTTCTGGTGATGAACGGAATGTCCCCCGAATTCGGCGTCGGCGCGCTCAGAAGGTTGGCGTAGGCGTTAGTCAGCGATGGGTTGAGCGCGAAGAGGAAGGGGAATGCGCTGGCGATGTTCAGGTTGATGTTGATGAACCCATAATCGTTCGTGCGCGAGTAGCCGCCGCGGACGGTCAACTTGTCGCCGCCGGTGATCCAGCCCAGCGCGCCGCCGTCAAAGCGCGGATTCCAGTTGAATCCGAATCGCGGCTGGAGGTTGTTGGTGTCGAGCTTCGGCACGGGCGTCAGCGCGAAACGCGGGTCGTTGGCCGCGACGATGCTGTCGCTGACCGGGACGAGGGAGTCAATCGAATTGCCTGGCAGTTCGTAACGCAATCCGTAGGTGAGCGTGAACCTGGGATGAATCTTCCACTCGTCCTGCGCGTAGAAGAAATAGTCGTACCAGTTGTAGTACTGCAACTCCGGCGCGCCGGGCACGACGCGGTTGATGGCCGACGCCTGCGCGTTATCGTTGACGAAGTCGTTCAGTGTGTTGTACTGCACGCGTCCACGGACGGTGGGCAGAAAGAGAGACTTGACCTGTACGCGGCGGAGATCGAAGCCGAACTTCGCCGCGTGGGAGCCTTTCGACCACGACAGGTTGTCCAGAATCTGGTACGTGTTGTTGAAGCGGAACTGCGGCAGGTTGACCGCCAGCCCGACGGCCGTGCGCGAAAGCGCGGCGTTGAATCCGCCCAGTCCGAGCTGGTTGATCTCGATGGAAGGAACGGTCTGCGACTCCGGATCCTGGGCGTCGGTTCTGCTGCCGAAGCGCTGATAGCCAACCCTGAATTCATTCACCAGGTTGCTCGAGAGGAGGCTGTTGAAACCGATATTCGCCGCCTGCTGCCGAGTCGGAACAACGTTGGCCAGACCTGGCGGAGTGGCCTGTCCTGTGCCCAAGCTGAGTTGATTGTTGAAGAAGTAGCGCCCGTTCAGGCTGTACTTATCGTTGAAACGATGATCGACGCGCGTTGACCATTGATGATTGTTGAAAATGACCGTGTTGGCGCCGGTCAGCGCGCCTACCGGCACGTCGAAAGTCTGTCCATTAATCGTGAACGGGAATTTCGTCCCATTCGGCGTCTGCGCCGCGGGCAGGAACTTCAGCAATGCGGCTACCTGCGGACGTGAACCGGCCTGCTGTTGCAACATCTGCCGGCCAGCCTCGGTCGGAGCGCCGTTGACCGTGAAGCCCGCCAGAATCTGGCGGTCCGTCCACCGCTGATACGAGCCGAAGAAGAAAGTCTTGTCTTTGATGATCGGGCCGCCGATTGTGCCGCCGAACTGGTTCTCAATCCGGAGCGGCGCGCCGTCACGAGTCCCTCTGGTAACGCCATTGACGACGCTGCGGCATCCGCCGCCGGGTTTTGCCGCCTCGTCCAGGTTGCTGCAGGTGTTCAGGCGATTGTTGTTGTGGAACCAGAACCCGGAGCCGTGCAGGCTGTTGGAGCCGGACTTGGTCACGATGTTGAAGACCGAGCCGGCGGCGCGCCCGTATTCGGCAGTGAACTGGTTGGTCACCAGGCGAATCTCTTGAATCAGATCCGGGTTGTTAAGCGGTTGCTGCGCGCCGGTGACGCTGGGGTCGTTGCTGTCCTGGCCGTCGATGACGAAGTTGTTCGAGCGTATGCGCATGCCGTTGACGGAAAAGTTGGTGGCGGGCACGGAGCCTGTGCCGCCGCCCGTGGCGAAGTCTGTCTGTCCGCTGCCCAATTGGCTGACGCCGGCCGCAGACAGGGCGACGTTCAACACGTTGCGGTTGGGGGAGAGGGGCAACTCGGAAAGGCGCTTGGAGTCGAATCGCGTGCTGACCTCGGCGTTGCTTGTGTTCAGCAACGACGCGTTCTCGGCGACCGTGATAACTTCTTCCATCGCGCTGAGCTTCAACGTCAAGTTCACGACCGCGTCCTGGTTGAGCAGAAGCTCTACGCCTGAGCGAACCAGCTTCGCGAAGCCGTTCGCCTGGACGGTGATCTCGTAATTGCCCACCGGCAGATTCGGAAAGCGGTAACGGCCTTCGCCGTCAGTGGCCGCGGAGCGCGACTCGTTCGTGCCGAGGTTGCGAGCCGTAACCGAAGCGTTTGCTAACACGCCCTGGCGCTCATCGGTCACGACTCCTGAAATCGCGCCAGATGTCGCTTGCGCGTTTGCCTGCGAAACCGTCCCGGCCATCCATACGAGCGACATGGCGAGAGGCAGGGCAAAAAGCCTGATTGTCCTTGTCATAAATTTCCTCCGCGGTTGAAATGTTGTAGTTTTTCTTAAACGAGATCTTTCGGAATGCGATTGTCTTGATCGAAATTCAATCGTGTTGACTTGCAATTCGTCAGTTACCTAAATGGCGAAAACAAACCTGGTTCTTTGGACCTGTTTCACGCTGAATGTATTGCAAGTGACATTCCCGACAGGCCGAGACAAGCTGAGACAATTAAGCAGCCTGCGAAGGCGCATTGCCCCGTCAATTTAAAGTCGAACGAGGATGAATCGCGTTACGCCGTCGTGCGAAAACTCGGAGGGCTGTTTCATATTTTCGTATGGCGTAGTCAATAGCGCGACTGGGACCTGAGTAGCTCCACGTTCACGCTTGAGGTTGGGGACCTATTTAAGTGAAGACTGTGCAAATTAAAGCTGAATGCAATCAACGACTTGACTTGAAATGGCGGCAGCCTTTGGAGTGCGGCGACTTGTGATACTGCTGGCAAACTCCTTCAGCGCTGGAGGCGCGATGGACATTAGCCGGTGGTGGAGCGAAGCGCAGCCACCGGGACAGATCAAAGAAGATTGTTCGC
>Ga0190270_10000973_pt1 | contig 13010 bp, 15 predicted proteins | sample Popmic320T_FD_133748 | JGI IMG/M metagenome (GOLD analysis project Ga0190270, IMG submission 133748) | Populus adjacent soil microbial communities from riparian zone of Weber River, Utah, USA - 320 T | ecosystem: Environmental > Terrestrial > Soil > Riparian zone | place: USA: Utah | collected... | reverse complement strand
TTTCGGGTGCAACGGTACGAGGGCGAGCCGGTGCTGACGTACTGGCGGGGGGACAGGGTCCAGCGGTTCTTGGGCGCCGGCGACTTCGTGCTCTTGGACCAGCACTACGAAGAGATCGCGACGATCACGACGCACGGCATTCCGGGCGCCGACTACCACGACATGACGCTGACCGACGAGGGCACGGCGCTGCTGATCGGCCACCGGCTCGTGCAGCGAGACCTGACCGCCATCGGCGGGGCTCCAAACGCGTGGGTGTCGGACGGGATCGTCCAGGAGGTCGATGTCGCGACCGGCAAGGTGGTGTTCCAGTGGGACTCGCTGAAGCACATTCCGGTCGGTCAGACGCAGATCGCCGTCGACCGATTCGGCCGCGGAATGAGCCGAGCCAAACCGATCGACTACACCCACCTCAACTCGGTGACCGAGGACGGTGACGGTCACCTCCTGATCTCGGCCCGTAACACCAGTGCGGTCTATCGCGTCGACCGCAAGACCGGCGAGGTCGACTGGACCCTCGGCGGCAAGGCCACTGACTTCCGGATGCTCGGCAGGTCGAGGTTCTTCTGGCAGCACGACGCGCAGCGCCAGAACGACAGCACGATCACGCTGTTCGACAACGAGGCGCACCCGGACATGGCGAAGCACTCACGCGGGCTGCGGCTCGCGCTGGACAGGAAGGCGCACATCGCTCGGGTCGTGACCGAGTACCTGCCGCCCGACGACCGGCTGTCCGGCAGCCAGGGCAACCTCCAGGTGATGCCGAACGGCCACGTGTTCATCGGGTGGGGCTCGCAGCACTACTACTCCGAATACACCGCCGACGGAGACCTGCTGCTCGACGCCGATTTCGGCACCGGCGAGAGCTACCGCGCCTATCGCTTCCCCTGGGTCGGCCGACCGAGTGATCCGCCGACCCTCGTCGTCGACGGCAGCACGGCCTATGTCAGCTGGAACGGCGCGACCGAGGTGGCGTCGTGGCGTTTCCTCGCAGGCGATGATGCCGGCAGTGCGCGCAATGTCGGGACCGTCCGTCGGGGAGGCTTCGAGACGTCTGCGGAGATCCCGAACGCCCCGTATGTCGCTGTGCAGGCGCTCGACGCCGACGGCAATGTCTTGGCGACCGTCGAGCGCTGACCGACCACGATCTGATGCGATGACTCACCCGCGAGGCGCCTTCCGCGCCGGCGCTCTGGGGTTGGCTGTGCTGGCCCTCGCGGTGCTCGGAGCCGATCACCGGGCCACATCGGTGGCGACCTCGGAGCCGGACGTTGTCGACGGCCAGGTGTTTGTCAGCCGCCCGGATCTCAGTCCGCCGCCGATCGACGTCACGGCCCATGCCTCCGCCGAGACGGCGTTTCCGACCGGCGACGGCGACCTGGTGTTCTTGGGACCGAAGGACGGAGGCGCTATGACCGGCCCGCTCATCGTCGACGCTCGCGGCGAGCCGGTATGGGTGTTTCCGCTGGACCCGACCCGGGCCTACGACGTGCGAGTGCAGGACTATGCCGGCAAGCCGGTCCTGACCTGGTGGGACGGGCTCAACCTCGGCGTCGGCTACGGCTACGGGCACTACGTGCTGATGGACCAGACCTACCGCATCATCGCCACGGTCGCGACCCGCGGATCACTGGCCGACCACCACGGCATGACACTGACCGACGACGGCACGGCGCTGCTGATCACGTACCGGAAGATCCCGTACGACCTGTCGGCCGTCGGTGGGCCAGAGGACGGTTACCTCGTCAACAGCCTGGCCCAAGAGGTCGACGTCGCGACCGGCAAGGTCGTGTTCGAGTGGAGCGCCCTCGACCATGTCCCCATCACCGACACCAGGGTCCGGGTCGGGCCGGACGCGGCGATCGACGGCTCCGAGGTGCTGCCGCTCGACTACTTCCACCTGAACTCGGTGACCGAGGACGGGGACGGTCACCTGCTGCTCTCGGCCCGCAACACCCAGGCGGTCTATCGGATCGACCGGGAGACCGGCGACGTCGACTGGACACTCGGAGGATCGAGCAGCGACTTCACGATGCTCGGCGACGCGAGATTTGCCTGGCAGCACGACGCCGAGCGACGGGCCGACGGCACGATCACGCTGTTCGACAACGAGGCCGGACCGAAGGTGGGCGACGAGTCGCGTGGCTTGCGACTGGCGGTCGATCCCAAGGCGCACACGGCGCGGGTCGTGACCGAATACCTGCCGCCCGACGGCCGACTGAGCAGTAGCCAGGGCAACCTGCAGGTGCGACCCAACGGACACGTGTTCGTCGGGTGGGGCGGGTTGCCGTACTACTCCGAATACACCGCCGACGGACGGTTGCTCTTCGACGCCCATGTCCTCGGCGGTGCGAGCTATCGCGCCTACCGGCTGCCCTGGGTCGGCAAGCCGTTCACCGACCCGGCGCTGACCGTTGACGACGGCGTCGCCTACGTCAGTTGGAACGGCGCCACCGAGGTCGACCGCTGGCGGTTCCTCGCCGGTGACGACAAGGCGAGCGCCGAAGAGATCGTGACGGCGCCGCGGACCGGGTTCGAGACGTCAGCGCCGGTGCCCGACACGCCTTATCTCGCCGTCCAGGCACTCGACGTCGCGGGCCACGTGTTGGCTACTGAGGAGCGCTAGCCCGCGACGAGAGCGGGCATGGAGCTGGCGCGAACCACAAGGTCTTGGCTGCCCTCGGGTCGTCGCTGGGTCGACCGTAGAGGAACAAATCCGGAGCGTTGTCGCGCCGTCCGGCTGGATAATGAGCGCCATGGCATCCGAGAGGCCACATCTCGAGGAAGAGACGCTACGCATCGCGCGGGAGTGGCTCGCCGGCTGGCGGCCGGGCGAGGCCGAAGTCAGCGACGTTCGGCTCGAAGGCGAGCATCCCGACACCGACCTGATCGTGCTGTTCACCGACAAGTCTCGGCCAGGCTGCCAGTTCGGCTTCCGAATGCCGCTGTCAGCGACGTCGCTGTACGAAGACGGGTCGATCGATGACCCCGAGTCGGCGGTGGGCGTCGCCATGGCCAACCTTGACGAGGACATCGGGGCGGTGGGCTATGGGTTGCCGTCCAACTGCCGTCCCGGCGAGGTGGTCTGGCTGGGTCGGCGCCGCATTGAGCAAGAACTAGAACTCGCGATCGGACCCGTGCTGGACGACTACGCCGGACGGCTCGAGGGCAACGAGATTCGGCTGAGGGACGAACTTGTGGAGGCCACTAGCCGGATAGCCGAACAGCACCTAGGCGAGTGGCAAAAGCGGTGGTCCGATGCATTGAGAGCGGCGAGCCCTCAGCGGCAGAAGGACGGGCCCGCCACGCCGCTAGATCGGTGACCGACTGTCATCGCTGTGAGGCGAGCCGACGCCGCGATGTAGAGGAGCGATCTACTCCAATCGGGCACCGCCAGCTCGAAAAGTTGGTGTTCACCGCCTCCGAAAGGGTGCCCATACCGGCACAATGGCCCACCAGACGTTCAGGCGATCAGGCTATCGAGTGGTTCGACATTACGGAGTGCGCATGCAACGACAGGGCAGGGGTTGCCCCGCCGCGGTCATGACCTGCCAGGTCCTCGCGACCACGGATTCGTGACCGAGACGGTCGGCGCGGTCGTCGCGCTGCTCGACGCTTTCGGCCCGTTCGGGCTCGGACCTCGGGAGGCGACGTTCCCAGACGCCACCCCAGACGACTGGCGGCGTGCTGCGGCGATCGACCCGTCGGCCGTCGGGCCGGACAACCGATGGGACCTGGCGTTTCGCTGCTTCGCGATCGGGCGGCCCGACGGCGCAGTCACGTTGGTCGACGCCGGGATCGGTCCGGAGGGCGGTCTGGCATCGGCATGGGCGCCGGTGCCCGGTCGGCTTCCCGCGGCACTGGTCGAGGCGGGTATCGACGGTGACGCCGTCGACACCGTCATCCTGACCCACCTCCACGAGGACCATGTCGGTTGGTCGGTGCGCCCCGACGGCGAGCCGATGTTTCCGAACGCGCGCTACGTCGTGCAGCGCAACGAGGTACGGGATCTCGAGGAGCGGCGAGTCGAGTCGGTCCTGGCCGCCGTCGTACGGCCGCTGCGACAAGCCGGGCAGTTGGGCGAGATCGTGAGCCGTCGGGTGCTCGTGTCCGGCGCGCCGCGAGTTACGGTCTGGCCGACGCCCGGTCATACGCTCGGTCACCAGTCGGTGCTTGTCGAGGGTGGCCCGCGCGACGTCGTCATCAGCGGGGACGTCCTCGTACACGCGGTGCAGCTGGCACGTCCGGAGGTGGGGTACGCGTACGAGCGAGATTCGGCGCTGGCGAGTCGGACCCGACGTACGCTGCTCGCCGATCTCGAGCGTCGCGACGGCGTACTCGCGACGGCGCATCTGACCCGGCCCTTCGTGACGCGCGATGGTGCGGTGGTGGAGCAGGCCGGACGGTTCGCGTCCTACGAGCCGTCGCGATCGGGGGCGCGGCGCACCGACGTCGTCACCCGGCCGGCTGAGCCGTCAGACGTCGCGGCCTGCGTCCAGCTCGCGATGGAGCGCGACGGCGGCGACCTCGCGGCGTGGCGGTCGCGGTTCGAGAGTTACCTGGTCGGCGACGATCGGGCGTTGTTCGTGGCGGAGGTCGATGGTGAGTTCGCCGGCTACGGGCGCTTGGAGCGACTCGAGCCGGAGGCCGAGGGTGACACGCCGGCGGCGCCGCCCGGTTGGTATCTCGTGGGCGTCGTGGTGCCACCGCGCTGGCAGCGTCGCGGAGTCGGCACCGCACTGACCCGGGCTCGGCTCACCTGGGCGTGGGAACGGGCCGACGAGGTTTGGTATTTCGTCAACGCCCGCAACCGGGCGTCGATCGATCTGCATCGAGAGTTTGGCTTCGTCGAGGTGACGCGCGACTTCGCGATCCCGGGCGTGCAGTTCGACGACGGCCACGGCACCGGCGTCCTGCTGCGATGCCGACGCGGGAGTTAGTACAGCCAGCGCTTGCGGCGTTTCTTGGCCTTCTTCTCCTCGCGCTTGGCGCGCCTGATGGTGGCCCGCTCCTGGTGGGTGTACCACACTGACATCAGGGCGATGAGTATCGCGAAGATCGCGACCGCGAGAGCGGCGCCTTCCACCGTCGTCCTCCCTCATTCAGACCCCTCGCGATTCAACGCCGGTCGGTGCCGCGAAGGAAGGGGGCGAACGGCCCGGCCGGATGGGTCCTCCGGCCCCGGCAAACGGTTAGGCCGCCTGGAAGGACCGCTTCGCCAGCCCTATGGCGAATCCGTCGACCGCCGTCTCGACCGGCGCGGACGAGTCGGTCGCGGCGCCGAGCGTGACGAACAGGGGAGTGAAGTGCTCGACGGTGGGATGGGCGTATGGCATGCCTGGCGCCCGGGTACGGAACGCGGCGAGCTCGTCGACGTCGCCCCGACCCAGTGCGTCGGATGCCCAGTGGTCGAAGTCGGACGACCAGTCGGGCACCTGGTCGGGCCTGCTCCAGTCGAGGTAAGGCAGGCCGTGGGTCATGAATCCCGAGCCGATGACGAGCACGCCGGCATCGCGAAGGTCCCGAAGGCGCTCACCCAGCGCCAGCAGCCGACCCGCGTCGTGCGTCGGCATGCTGAGCTGGAGGACGGGGATGTTTGCCTCGGGATACATGATCTTCAGCGGGACCCAGGCGCCGTGGTCGATCCCGCGGTCGCGATGCTCGTGGACCTGCTCGGCGTCCGGCACCAGGCCGACGACCTGGCGAGCCAGCTCGGTCGCGGGCGGCGTGTCGTAGCGCATCGCGAAGTACATCGGGTCGAATCCGCTGAAGTCGTAGACGAGCTCGGTCGGCTGCGTACTGCTGATGCTCAGCGGCGCAGACTCCCAGTGCGCCGACACGATCAGGATCGCCGTCGGGCGCGGGAGCGCGCGGGCCCAGCCGTGCAGCTCGTTCATCCAGTCGGTCATCTCGAACAGCATCGGCGCGCCGTGGCTGAGGTACAGGCTGGGCAGCGGCCCGTCGTCGGGCGTCCACAGCCGGTGCGGCTCGGTCCGCTCGACGGCGGCGACGCGGAGCAGGTGCGCAGTGAACGGGTGCACGGCCGGGATGCGGGCGTCAGCGGTGGCTGTCGTGGACACGGTGCCTCCGGTCATGCTGCGACTCCGAAGCCGCCCGTCCACGGTACCTGCTCGCTCGCCGCCAGCGTGATCTGAACGAATCCGATCGCTTCCAGCTCGCGAGCGCGACGCAGGTCACCGGCGTCGAGTGCGCGCAGGCCGCTCGCGCTGATCACGTCGGCGAGTCTGGCCTTCGCGTCGGCGTCGTCCCCAGCGACGAGGACGGTGGTGGGGAGCGGGCCGACCTCACCGGCGGCCAGCGTGGCGGCGAAGGTGGTGTTGAACGCCTTGAGCACCTGCGACCGTGGCAGCGCGGCCGCGATCTCGGCGGTGGCCGAGCCGTCGGCGGGGACGGTGAGAGCGTCGAAGGTCTCGAAGTTCAGCGGGTTCGTGACGTCGACGACGACCTTGCCGGCGAGCGTGTCGCCTCGCTGCTCCAGCACATCCACGACAGCCGGGTAGGGCACGGCAAGCACGACGATGTCGCCGGTGGCCGGCTTGTCGACGTCGTCGCGGCCGAGCAACTCGACGGTGTTGCCGCCCTTGGTGACGACGTTCGAGATGGCCTGGGCCATGGTTCCGGTGCCGATGATGCTGACGTGTGTCATGAGAACTCCTGGCAGTTAGTTGTCGCTTCAACTATTACTCTAGCGCATTTAGTTGTCGCGTCAAGTGATTCGGTACGATGGGTTCATGGACACGCGTTGGTTGAGCGACGAAGAGCTCGCGGCCTGGGTACGCCTGGTCGCCGTGGTGGAGCTGCTACCAGGCGTCCTGGACTCGCAGCTGCGACGCGACGCGGGCCTAACGCACTTCGAGTACTTCGTCCTCGCCATGCTGTCGGACGCGCCGGACCGTACGCTGCGCATGACTTCGCTCGCCTCGCGTACCAACGCGACCCTGCCGCGTCTGTCGCATGTCGTGCGCCGGCTCGAAGACAGGGGCATGGTGCAACGCTTTCCGTGCCCGTCGGATGGTCGGGCCACCAACGCCCAGCTGACCGACACCGGATGGGAAAAGATCGTCGCCAGTGCGCCGGGACATGTCGGCACCGTCCGCGAGCACGTGATCGACGCGTTGACGCCGAAGCAGATCGAGCAGCTGGCCGAGATCACCGACGTGATCCTGGGCCGACTCGACCCGGACGGGGCGATGGCCGCGACGTACCGACAGGAGCGGCAGCGTCAGGTGCCGTAGGGGTGCATCTCCCAGACCTGCGCGACCGCGCCGTCGGGGCGCTCCTCGACCTGGTCGGTCGACTCCGCTCGGCCGAACAAGAACCCGAGACTGCGCAGGCGATCCTCCGGCGACTCGGTTCTGGTGTCGAGCCAGCGTCCGTCGAGCTGCGCCGGCAGGAAGTCGTCGGGGGCGTCGGCCGCTGGGCGGAGCACGATGTAGTCGGGCACGGCGTCGAGTCCTCTCGTCTTCGGGGCGCTGGAGTCGAGCGTAGACGGTGACCCCGCCTATTCGGTGAAGCTGGTACCGTCCACGATGCCCGCCGCTCGGCGAGACAGATCGGTCTTTCGCATCTTCTCGTACGTCTTGCGTTTGTCGATCCAGCCGTTCAGTACGTCCTGGACGTTCTGCATCGTGTCGGCGGCGAACTGGACGGGGTTGGTGTGATCGGGTGCGCCCTTGCCGGTATGGGCGGCGGTGAGCGCGACGAAGGACACGTCGGCGGTGACCGCCACCAGCCTCGCGAAGCGCGGATAGTCGGGCCGCGCGCGTCGGGACAATACCCGCAGATCGGCCGTGAAGTCCCAGGTCACCACGGGATTCAGGGCGTCTTCCTCGAACGCCCGCGCGAACATCGCTCGAGCCCTCTCGACGAGCCGAATGCATTCGTCGGTCAGAAACTCTCGGCGCGATCGGCGGCGTTCATGACGCAAGACAGCGGCGAGGACGATCAGCGTGACCAGGCCAGCGACGACTGCGCCGCCGATGCCTTCCAACGCGACGTCCCACCACCACTCGGGTTCGTCGAGTCGGCCCACAGGCCAAAATCTATCGGCTAACGCGGCACGGGTCATCGGCCCTGAGCCAAGCATCTCCTCAAGTCTTCGCCCCCCTTCGCGCCGACATTGCGTGTCTCAAGAGGACAACTACACCTACGACATCAGGCCGGAATCCCGGCGAGCTGATAGCGATGGACGCTGATGTCGCGTTCGTGGTCGGCTAATGAGCGCGGACAGCTGGTGCCTGAGCCCTGATCCTGGGAGCCTGAAGCTCGGGAGGATGTGGGAGTAGTCCGGAATAGCTCGGCAGTCGCGCGTCGCCACTGCAGATGTTTTCGTGGACGTTCTGCAGAGCCTGTGCCACGGGCGTATCGAGGTCACTGACGCGCTCTGGAGACTCGTCGTCCGCAGTCGCCGAGACGACGATCTGGCCGAAGCGTCCGATGTCTTCGGAGCAGTCCATGCGCAGTCGTGTCACCAGGTCGTGTGAGCCGTTTGCAAGGACGGCGACTGGGGGACTGGGCGCGCTGTCCCACGTGTCACCGACAACGCGTAGACCCGCCACGCTCAGCTCGAGGCCGAGGAGCGTGACGCGGTCGTCGGCGTCGAGGTTGTAGATGGTCAGCGTCGCCATCGCCTGCTCGTGATAGCGGTAGTCCAGCGAGAGGTTCGCGGCCAAGTGGATGTCTGGTTGGCTTTCGCTCCCACCGGAGCGGTTCTGCCACAGGTGGGTCCCGAAGGCGCCGATGCCGATGCCGAGCACCAGCGCGATCGCAACGGCTTCGCGTTGCGGCCAACGTCGAGACAGCCGTTCACGCAGCCGGGGTCCTTGGGGCCCACCTACAAGAACCTCGTCGGCCTGCTCCTGGCCCATAGGTGCCAGAGTAGCGTCGGGGACACTCGCCGAACGGTCGTCACCAAGCCTGGATGGGCCGCTCGATGCCACGCCCGGCTAGGGGTGGCGATCTCGCCTGCGTGTCTTGAGCCACCAGTAGGTGATGGCCGCGGCGGCGACGGCCAGCGGGCATCCAACCAAGATCTCTGGCCACGATCCCTGCGCTACGAGTGCTGACACCCAGAGAGTCGCCACACCCCCGAGGAAGGCTCTGCCTGCTTCGCTGTTCGGGTCGATCGGCCCTTACCGGCCCTGATTCGCATCAGCGCGAGGATGAGGCGTACCTGTGGCCGTCCAGCGAGCACGAGGTAGGCGAAGTACGGCAGGCCTTCTCGCTGTGTTACGACTGCACCCTCATTGCGGGCACGGCCCGAACGAGCAGCGAATCCAGCGCCGTCGAATGGAGGCGTCCGGCGGGCAACTAGGGTCGTCGCATGCCCGATTTCACCTGGCTCCCGGCCAACCAAGCAGCAACCGAGGACGTCGAGGCGGTGTTCGCCACAGGTGGCGCCCGCAAGAGTCGTTGCCAAGCGCTGAAGGTGCCCGGCTGGATCTGGCGCGACACCACCCAGGAGCAGAGGGACGCCGCGCTGCTGGAGCAAACCGCCTGCGGCACCGCCAACGGACCGACGTCTGGGCTGATCGGGTACGTCGACGGCGAGGCGGCCGGCTGGGTCGCTGTCGAGCCGCGGGAAAACTACCCCAGGCTGTGGAGCCGGAAACAGGCGTGGATGCGGATGGACCCCGAGCTCGAGGGCGTCTGGTCAGTCACCTGTTTCGTCGTGCGCAAGGGCCGGCGCCAGTCGGGGCTGACCTACGAGCTCGCCACCGCCACCGTCGAGTACGGCGAGCAGGTCGGCGCCCGCGTCCTGGAGGGGTATCCGATCGAGCCGCCCCCGGGCAAGTCCGTGATCTGGGACGAGGCCTCGGTCGGGCTGGTGCAGGTCTTCCTCGATGCCGGTTACGAGGTGGTGGCCTCGCCCACCCTGCGGCGGCGTGTGGTGCGGCGACGACTGGGCAACCACTCAAGACCGTCGCCAAGCAAGGCACCATTCAGTTGAGGCACTGCGGGGCGCCTACGGCGTCACTGCGTGATCGAGCACGCTCGACCCTTGACACGCTCCGCTTCGGCCTACGATCGGCAGCTACGGGGTGCAGGGCCAGGTATGGCCGGCGCAGCACGATTCGGGACCTTCGGCCTCTCGTTGAGCCTGGCCGCCGACGCCTACGGTTCAGGCATGACCGCCACTGGTTCCAGCGAGACATATCCGGGGAGCAGGCATCGATTCTGGCGCCGCGTCGGCGGTGTGATCGCCGCAGTTGCGATTAGCGCCGGCGTAGTCGGCGCGAGCGCGGCGACGCCCGAACCGCAGTCCGAGGGCAACAGCTGAATCCGCGTCGCCCCCGCGCACAAGCCCGTTATCGCGCGAAGCCTTTGCGACGACGATAGCGAGGCCGCACAACGCACAGTGACACAGACCGTCCTGCGCAACCGGGGAGACCGGCCAGGCGTCAAGGTGATCTTCAGCATCGAGCATGCCAGGCCGTCGAGTCTGTGGGACTACGAAGTGAGCGTGACCTCCAGTACGGGCAGCTCGGGTAATGAGGTCGTCGCCGTCGGCTCGATCCGCGCCGATAGCAGCGGCCAGTGGTCCATCACGGTCTTGAACCGGCGCGAGGGACGCTATTACGCCGAGAGCGGGATTCCGAATCGCTCGGGCAGCCAGTACTGCTCCATGGGCGTGACTGGCGCACCCTGACAGCCACACCGGAAACAAGTGAAAGCTGGATTGCAGCATCAGCAAATCGTCAGCAGCTGTCCTAGATTCGAGGATCGTCCAACCACAACTATCGGCACGGTCATCCGGGGCCAGCAGGTGGGTAGGTCAATACCCGACACTCACAGTCAGCAGGGGACGGCGTTCACACCGAGGTGGTCACCGGTTCGAACCCGGATCGCCCACCGTGCGTATGCGATTCAGCGCTCAGCCTCCACGTGAGCCCGGCATGGTCAGAACGAATAGCCAAGCACAAACTTGCCGGTCGTCGCGTTGATCATGGTTACCGATCGAAGCCAGCCTGGCCGCGGTTTGTCTGACGTGGGCTCCCCACGGAGCGTGCCGCTGATCTCAATCTCTGCGAAGTCCTCGACGAAGGTCACGCTGGCGATGATCCAAACCTGGTGCCAGTCCACCAGCCTGTCCCGGCGAACCATGCCTACATCCCACAACCCGAGGCTGTAGTCGCCTGAACCATCGATGCGACGAAGAGCCTCGGCCGTGGTAAATGCCGGTGGCCGCGGACCGGTGTAGCGCCGAAACTCCTGCGCGCTTCCGTGCCGCCGTACGACCCTCATGGTGACCGGATCGGGCCTCGGAGGTATCGAAACCGTCGCGGTCGGCGTCGGGGAAGGATGGGTCGACCTACTCGACTCGCTCGACACAGGTAGCGCCGGAACGACTTCGGTGTCGTCGTCTCGTCCGACCACAATGATGCCGACGACGACGCCGGCGACAGCGACGACCACGCCAGCCCATCGGAAGGACCGAAGCCGGATCCACCTCATGATCTGCATTCTCGGCGGTCAGCGTGTCGTCTGGATCACGATCTGGCTCCGCCTGGCGCACGGTCCACACCCGCGACCACTCTCGGCTCCGAACTACGTGGCGAGACGGCCAGCTCCCAGCAGGGCATCCAACAGCGCCCGTCAGCGCAGTCCTAGGGCCATCCGCCTTCGGCGTCCCACTAGCCGCGATCGGAATACTGCTGCAATGGATCCGCAGTGGGGGTAGGCAGAGGCCGGTGCCGGGCCAACTGCCGGTCTACCGGGTCGCACGACGGCGCACACTCATGCACTCGCACAGCCTCTAAGCAGGCTTAGGATGGCTCCTGGCCGCACGGCAGACCCCTGATAAGGAAGAGGTCCCTGGTTCAAGTCCAGGTGGCCCACCCAACGTCAGCGGCGCGTCGGCGGTGACGGCCGTGCAAGGCTCCCACAGCAGAGCAGTTTGGCTCTAGGCTGGATGTCGTGGCATCAGTCGATCCTGACCACTCAGAACTGTTGGCGATTCAGCGCTGGCAGCGGGAGTCGGCTGACCACGCCCGCCAGGCCGCCCGGGTGCGGGCCGAGACCGCGGCCGAGCTGCGAAGAAGCGCCGCAGAAGTGCGGGAGACCGCAGCCAAGCTACGCGGACAGGCGGTGGAGCTTCGAGCCCAAAGCGCCAAGCAGCGAGAAGCTACAGGCGAGTGGCGTCGAACCGCGCACGAACAACGAGTGCTCGCCGATAAGCGCGACCGCATTGCGGACCAGCGTGACCTGGACGCCGATCAGCGCGAGGTCACCGCCGATCAGCGGGACCGAATCGCGGACCAGCGCGACCGGGATGCCGACCAGCGCCAGGTCACCGCCGATGTGCGCGACCGGATCGCGGACCAGCGCGACCGATGAGCGGCGCAGGACCCACGCGGGTTCCGCACCGACCGACGCGTGGACTAGATGCCTGCGTCAGCGGAGAGTTAGCAGCAGTCCTGCCATCCAGCATCGCCCGGCCGCGACAGTTGACACCTGGTCCAGCGTGGATCAGGCGCTCGCGGCAATGTTCGACAACCGACCACAACCCGGGGCGGCCATGGCACGGAGGGGTGCACCCCGGAGCCCGGGTGCACACCACGTGCACATGCCGATGCAAAGCGGCGGCCAACGCTGAACAACGCCGCGTAGACATTTGCCCAGGTCAGCTGCCGTTTCACTCGACGGTCAGCGGGGGAGTTGGCCCCGTGTCTCAGATGTCGAAGTACAACTCGAACTCGTGCGGGTGTGGACGCTGCGCGATCGGGGTGATCTCGTGGGTGCGCTTGTAGTCGATCCAGGTCTCGATGAGGTCCGGCGTGAAGACGTCGCCCGCCAGCAGGAACTCGTGGTCGTCCTCGAGCGTGTCGAGCACCTCGGGCAGTGACGTCGGGACCTGCGGGACGGCAGCGTGCTCGTCCGGCGGCAGCTCGTAGAGGTCCTTGTCGATCGGCTCCGGCGGCTCGAGCTTGTTGCGGATGCCGTCGATGCCGGCCATCAGCATTGCCGAGAACGCGAGGTACGGGTTGCAC
>Ga0190270_10000972_pt1 | contig 13020 bp, 16 predicted proteins | sample Popmic320T_FD_133748 | JGI IMG/M metagenome (GOLD analysis project Ga0190270, IMG submission 133748) | Populus adjacent soil microbial communities from riparian zone of Weber River, Utah, USA - 320 T | ecosystem: Environmental > Terrestrial > Soil > Riparian zone | place: USA: Utah | collected... | reverse complement strand
GCCGCCGAGCGAGGACGCGGCCCGGCTCGTCCGCGAGACCGAGGCCGCGCTCCACGCGGCGATCGAGCGCGTCGTCCCCGGCGGTCGGCTCTCCGACATCGGCAACGCGATCGAGGGCCGGGCCGACGCCGCGGGCCTCGGCCTCGTGCGCGAGTACGGCGGTCACGGCATCGGCCGCAAGATGCACGAGGATCCGTTCATCCAGAACTGGGGGGCCGCCGGCCGTGGGCTCGAGCTCCGGCCCGGCCTCACGATCGCGGTCGAACCGATGCTGAACCTGGGCGAGGACGACACCGCGGTGCTCGAGGACGGGTGGACCGTGGTCACGGCCGACGGGTCCCTGAGCGCCCACTTCGAGCACACGCTCGCCGTCACCGAGGATGGCCACGAGATCCTGACCGCCCGGGGATGAACGGTAGCGTCTGCGCCGCAAGTCTTCCCCGCGCGTGGACATCCGTGCGCGGACGCCCCTATACTGACTGCCCGCCTCGTTCGGAGCCGTGTTCTGCGCGCCTTCGAAGGGGGGATCCCGGAATCGGAAAGCTGGAGCGTGGCCAAGGACGACGTCATCGAGGTCGAGGGGACCGTCGTAGAGCCCCTGCCCAACGCCATGTTCCGGGTCGAGTTGGACAACGGGCACAAGGTGCTCGCCCACATCTCCGGGAAGATGCGGATGCACTACATCCGGATCCTCCCCGGCGATCGGGTGCGCGTGGAACTGTCGCCGTACGACCTCACCCGGGGTCGCGTGGTCTACCGCTACAAGTGAGAGGAACCAGATGAAGGTCCGTCCGTCGGTCAAGAGGATCTGCGATCGGTGCAGGGTGATCCGGCGTCGCGGACGGGTCATGGTCATCTGCACGAACCCCCGGCACAAGCAGCGGCAGGGATAGGGAGGACCGCACATGGCTCGTATCGCAGGCGTCGACCTCCCCCGCGACAAGCGGCTGGACATCGCGCTCCGCTACATCTACGGCGTCGGCGCCACCAGCGCCATGAAGATCGTCGAGGGGACGAACATCGACGGCGCCACGAAGGTCCGCGATCTGTCCGAGGACGAGGTCGCGAAGGTCCGCGCCTACATCGACGCGAACCTCAAGGTCGAGGGTGACCTCCGCCGGGAGGTGGCCCAGGACATCAAGCGCAAGATCGAGATCGGGTGCTACCAGGGCATCCGCCACCGCCGTTCATTGCCGGTCAGGGGTCAGCGCACGCACACGAACGCGCGCACCCGCAAGGGCCCGAAGAAGGCCATCGCCGGCAAGAAGAAGGCCACGAAGAAGTAAGGGAACCGGATGGCGAAGCCCAAAGCGAAGAAGACGAAGCGTCGCGAGAAGAAGAACGTCCTGCACGGGCAGGCGCATATCAAGTCGACCTTCAACAACACGATCGTCACCATCACCGACCAGCAGGGCAACACGCTCAGCTGGGCGAGCGCCGGGAACGTCGGGTTCAAGGGCTCCCGCAAGTCCACCCCGTTCGCCGCGCAGCTCGCAGCCGAGAAGGCCGCCCGCGCGGCCCAGGAGCACGGCCTGCAGAAGGTCGATGTCTTCGTGAAGGGCCCGGGATCGGGCCGCGAGACCGCGATCCGCTCGCTCGCCGCGACCGGGCTCGAGATCGCCGGGATCCAAGACGTCACGCCGGTGCCGCACAACGGCTGCCGGCCGCGCAAGCGCCGCCGCGTCTGACGCGGCAGCACCCGGCGCGCGTACCGCGCGCCGGGACACCCAACGGGCGGGGTCGAAGTGGATGAACCCCCGCCGAGGAGGGATGCACGTTGTTCATCGTCGCCAGGCCGCAGATCAGCGAAGAGGTTCTCTCGCCGATCCGGTCCAAGTTCAGCATCGAGCCGCTCGAGCCCGGGTTCGGGTACACGGTCGGTAACTCGCTGCGCCGCACGCTCCTGTCGTCGATCCCCGGCGCCGCGATCTCGTCGGTCCGCATCGACGGCGTGCTCCACGAGTTCACGACCGTCCCGAAGGTGTCCGAGGACGTCACCGACATCATCCTGAACCTGAAGGAGCTGGTGGTCCGCTCCGATCTCGACGAGCCGACCGCGATCTACCTGAAGGCCAAGGGCCCGGCCGAGGTCACCGCCGGTGACGTCGCGCCGCCCGCGGGCATCGAGGTCCTGAACCCCGACCTGCACCTCGCCAGCATCGGCAAGGGCGGGGCCCTCGAGATGGAGATGACCGTCGAGCGCGGCGTCGGGTACCGCATGGCCGACCGCAACAAGAAGGCCCGCGACCCGATCGGCGTGATCCCGGTGGACTCGCTGTTCTCACCGGTCCGCAAGGTCAGCTACGCGGTCGAGAACACGCGGGTCGAGCAGATGACCGACCGCGATCGCCTGATCCTCGACGTGGAGACCGACGGGTCGATCACGCCCCGCGAGGCGCTGGCGTCGGCGGGCGGCACGCTGCTGGAGCTCGTCCAGCTCTTCTCCGACCTCGCCGAGGCCGCGAGCGTCTCGGTCGGACCGGCCGAGGACGAGGAGCTCCCGGGCGACTTCCAGATCACGATCGAGGAGCTCAACCTGTCGGTGCGCTCCTACAACTGCCTGAAGCGCGAGGGCATCAACACCGTGGGCGACCTGGTGCTGAAATCCGAGTCCGAGCTCATGGATATCCGCAACTTCGGGCAGAAGTCGATCGACGAGGTGAAGGCCAAGCTCGAGGAGCTCGGCCTGGGCCTGCGGGAGGAGTGAGGCGGTCGTGCCCACGCCCAAGAAGGGTCCACGCCTCGGCTCCGGCCCCGCCCACCAGCGCCTGATGCTCTCCACGCTGGCCAAGCAGCTGTTCACGCACGAGGCCATCGACACCACGGTGGCCAAGGCCAAGCTGCTGCGCCCCTACGCGGAGAAGATCATCACGAAGGCGAAGAAGGGCGACCTTGCGTCGCGCCGGGAGGTCCTGAAGGACATCCCCGACCGCGACGTCGTGGCCCACCTGTTCCACGACATCGGCCCGCGGTTCGCCGACCGGCCCGGTGGCTACACGCGGATCATGAAGCTCGGTCCCCGCAAGGGCGACGGGGCCGAGATGGCTCGCATCGAGTTGGTCGAGCGCGGCGACTGATCGCTCCGCAGACCACCGTTCCACGGCGACCCGGGTCCGCGCGGACCCGGGTCGTTCCATACTCGGGGCCATGACGCGCACGATCCGGATGACCGTGGCGTACGACGGGACGGGGTTCCACGGCTGGGCGGCGCAGCGTGACCCCCAGCTCCGCACGGTGGCGGGGGTGCTCCACGATCACCTCGAGCGGATCCTCGGCGACCGTCCGCGGCTGACGGTGGCCGGCAGGACCGACGCCGGCGTCCACGCGCGCGGCAACGTGATCTCGTTCCCCGTCCAGGGACGCGTGACGGCCGTCCGTCTCGCGAGGGCGCTCAACGCCGCGCTCGCCCCCGAGGTGGTCGTCCGTGACGCCGCCGAGGTCGCGTCCACGTTCAGCGCCCGCTTCTCGGCCACGGCGCGCGAGTACGCTTACCGGATCGACACGGCGCCGGTCCCCGACCCCTTCACCGCACGGTTCGTCTGGCATCGCCCCGGCGACCTGCACCTCCCGTCGATGCGGGCGGCCGCCAGGACGCTGGCGGGGGAGCACGACTTCGCGTCCTTCTGCCGCCATCCGGGCGCCGGACGGTCGACGGTCCGACGTCTCGAACGCGCCACGGTGCGACGCGACGGCGACCTGTTCGCGCTGGGGTTCCGGGCGGACGCGTTCCTGCACCAGATGGTCCGTTCGCTCGTGGCCGCGATCGTCGGGGTCGGGCGGGGCGCCGCCACGATCGACGAGCTCGCGCGGATCCTCGCCGCCGCGGACCGACATGCGAGCAAGGGGCGGCTCGCGCCCCCGCGCGGACTCACCCTGGAACGGGTGGTGTACGGGCGTCGCCCGGAGGGCCGGCCGGCCACCTCCGGGCGACGGTAGACCGGCTCAGCAGCAGCCGGGTGGGCAACAACCGCCGTCGTTCATGCCGCGCCTCCTTCCGTCGTGCCGCGGCCATCCATCGATGGCCGTCGATACCTTGACGAATGTATCGACATCTGTCAATGTCTCGCCGTGGCAACCCGACCCATCGCCGTCCTGGAACCGACCTCCGCCGTCGCGTGCTGCGCGCCGGTCGCCGGGAGCGGGCTCAGCGACGCCGAGGCCGAGGCGACCGCGCACCTGTTCAAGGCGCTGGCCGACCCGGCGCGCGTGCGCATCCTGAACGTCCTCGCCACCCAGCGCGACGCCGTCTGTGGCTGCGACCTCGAGGCGCCGCTCGACCTGTCGCAGCCCACCGTCAGCTTCCACCTGAAGAAGCTCCACGAGGCAGGTCTGCTGGATCGGGAGAAGCGCGGGGTGTGGGTGTACTACTCGTTGAACGTCGAGGCGGCGCGCCGGCTCTCCGGCGTGCTCCGGTTCGGGAGGGGGACGCGATGAGCGAGCTGCGCGAGCAGGTGCGGGCGCGGTACGCGCGGGCGGCGACGACGGTCCTGACGGGAGCGGGCGCGGCCGAGGACGCGACGGGTGACGGCTGCTGCGACCCGCAGGAGGGGCTCGGCGTCCAGCTGTACGACGTGCTGCAGCGCGACGAGCTCCCCGCGGACGCGGTCCTCGCGAGCCTCGGGTGTGGCAACCCGACCGCCGTGGCCGAGCTCCGCGAGGGCGAGACGGTGCTCGACCTGGGGTCGGGCGGCGGGATCGACGTGCTCCTCTCGGGGCGGCGGGTCGGGCCCACCGGGAAGGCCTACGGGCTCGACATGACCGACGAGATGCTGGCGCTCGCCCGGGCGAGCGCGGCCGACGCCGGCGCGACCAACGTCGAGTTCCTGCGCGGGCTCATCGAGGACATCCCGCTCCCCGACGCGAGCGTGGACGTCGTCATCTCGAACTGCGTGATCAACCTGTCGACCGACAAGCCGGCGGTGATCCGGGAGATCGCGCGGGTGCTGCGGCCCGGCGGACGGGTGGGGGTGAGCGACGTGGTGGCCGACGACCACCTGACGCCCGACGACCGAGCGGCCAGAGGCTCCTTCGTCGGTTGCATCGCAGGCGCTCTCAGCTTCTCTGAGTACGGGGAGCTCCTGCTCTCGGCCGGTCTGGTCGACATCGAGGTCGACGCCACCCACGAGATGACCGATGGCATGTACGGCGCGATCGTACGGGCGCGCAAGCCCGCTGAGCGTGCTTTGACGCCTCCCGCGTCCCGCGGGTAGCCTGGGTGACCGGTCGGCCCGTGCGGGCCGACATCTCCACGTGATGAAGACCTACTCTCCGAAGCCTGACCACATCCAGCGCGCCTGGTTCGTCGTGGACGCCGACGGCGTTGTGCTCGGCCGCCTGGCGACGGAGGTCGCGACCCTGCTGCGCGGCAAGCACAAGCCGATGTTCGCCCCGCACATGGACACGGGCGATCACGTGATCGTCGTCAACGCCGACAAGGTCGCGTTGACGGGCAACAAGGCGAAGGACAAGATCGCCTACCGGCACTCGGGCTACCCGGGCGGTATCACCGGCGTGTCCTACGGCGACCTCATCGCCACGCGACCCATCGCGGCGATCGAGCGCGCGGTCCGCGGCATGCTCCCCAAGAACAGCCTGGGCCGCCAGATGATCAAGAAGCTGCACGTGGTCCCCGGCCCGGAGCACCCCCACGCCGCCCAGCAGCCGACGGTCCTCGCGCTCGGTGAGCGACCGGCGTGGCGCGGCCTCCCGTCCACGCCCGCACCCGCGGCCCCGGCGCCGATGGTCGCGCCGACGCCGGCCCCCGTCGTCGAGGAGCCCGTGACCGAGGCGCCGGCGGTCGCCGAGAAGCCCGCCGCGAAGAAGACCACGGCCAAGGAGCCCGCCGCCAAGAAGCCTGCCGCGAAGAAGACCACGGCCAAGAAGCCCACAGCGAAGAAGCCCGCCGTCGCGAAGAAGCCCTCGGCGAAGAAGCCCGCGAGCGCGAAGAAGACCACGGCCAAGAAGCCCGCCGCCGCGAAGAAGACCACCGCCAAGAAGCCCGCCCCGAAGGACAGCGAGGAGTAACCCATCGTGCCGACCGCCACCGCCGCGAAGCTCACGACCGGACGCCGCAAGGAAGCGGTCGCGCGCGTCCGGCTCCTCCCCGGCAGCGGGGAGATCACGGTGAACGGTCGGCCGCTCGACGAGTTCTTCCCGACGCGGGTGCACCGGATGGTCGCCCGCTCGCCGCTGGTGCTCACCGGGCGCGAGCGCGACCACGACATCGCCGTCACCGTGCGCGGCGGCGGCGTGGCCGGCCAGGCCGGCGCCGTCCGGTTGGGGATCGCGCGAGCGCTGATCGACCAGGAGCCGGAGCTGCGGGCGCAGCTGAAGGCCGAGGGGTTCCTCAGGCGCGACGCACGCGAGAAGGAGCGGCGCAAGTACGGGCTGAAGAAGGCCCGCAAGGCGCCGCAGTACTCGAAGCGCTAGGCGTCGTCGCTCGCGGGCTCCTGGACGTCGGCGTCCGTCACCGCGAACGCACCCGATTCCATCGCGTCGACCACCGCGCGGGCCTTCGCCTCGTCGTCGGTTTTCACGAACACGTACGCGGGCCCGGCCGGGTAGGCCATGTCCTCGCTCCCACCCTTCACCAGCGCGCTGATCCCCTCGGCTTCGAGGCGGGCGACCATCAGATCGGCGGCCACACGGTCGCCGGAGGCGTAGACGCGGACGAGTTCGCTCATGACCGCATGCTCCCACAGGTCGCGATCGTGCGGGGGTCCTCGCGGTAGGGTGCCGCCCGATGGCGAGGCTCTTCGGGACCGACGGCATCCGCGGCCGCGCGGGTGAGGACCTCACCGACGACCTCGCCCGCCGGGTCGGCGCCGCCGCCGTCGCCGTCCTCCGTCGCCACGGCGAAGGCCACCCCACCGTCGTGGTCGGCCGCGACCCTCGGGCGTCGGGGACCTGGCTCGAGTCCGCGCTCGTGTGGGGGATCACCGCCGCCGGCGGCGACGTGCTGCTCGCCGGCGTCGAGCCCACGCCCGCGGTCGCGTTCCTGACGACGGACCTCGGCGCCTCGAGCGGCGTCGTGATCTCGGCGTCCCACAACCCACCGGAGGACAACGGCATCAAGTTCTTCTCCCGGCACGGCACGAAGCTGCCGGACGCGATCGAGGACGAGATCGAGGCGGCGATGGACGCCCCGCCGACGGCCGAGCGGGTCGGGAGCGTCCGCGAGCTCTCCGAGGAGGGGCGCGAGCGCTACCTCGCGCACCTCGTCGCCTGCGCGTCCGCGCGCCTGGACGGGATGCGCCTGGTCGTGGACTGCGCCAACGGCGCGGCCTCGTGGATCGCGCCCGAGCTCCTACGCCGGCTCGGCGCCCACGTCACCCCGATCCACGCCGACCCCGACGGCGCGAACATCAACGACGGCAGCGGCGCGCTGCACCCGGAGGTGGTCGCCGCCGAGGTCGTCCGCCGGGGCGCCGAGGCCGGCCTCACATTGGACGGCGATGCCGACCGGGCGCTGTTCGCAGACGCCCTCGGCGACGTGATCGACGGCGATCAGGTCCTGGCGGCGAACGCGGTCGCGATGCGGGTCGACGGCTCGCTCGAAGGCGACACGGTTGTCGGCACCGTGATGTCCAACCTCGGGCTCCTCCGCGCGATGGCGCGCGAGGGAATCACCGTGATCCAGGCCCCCGTCGGCGACCGGTACGTGCTCGAGGAGATGGAAGCCTCGGGCGCGGTCCTCGGTGGTGAGCAGAGCGGGCACGTGATCTTCCGGCGACAGGCCACCACCGGCGACGGGCTGTTGACCGCCGTCCGCTTCCTCTCGCTCGCCGCGGCCTCGGGGCGCGACGTGCGGTCGCTCGCCGGCGTCATGCGCCGTTACCCGCAGGTGATGATCAACGTCCGCGTGCTCGACCGGGAGGCGCTCGCGGGCGCGGCTCCCGTGTGGGAGGCCGTGAGCGGGGCCGAGGGCGAGCTGGGCGGCCGCGGCCGCGTGCTCGTCCGCGCGAGCGGCACCGAGGCGCTCGTGCGGGTCATGGTCGAGGCCGAGTCCGAGGACGAAGCGGGCGCCCACGCGGCGTCGATCGCGGACGTCGTCCGCGCCGAGCTCGGCTGACCGCCCGCCCCCGGGAGGTAGGCTCGGAGCCTCATGTGCGGCATCGTCGGCTACGTGGGGCCCGACGAGGCGCTCCCGATCGTCCTGGCCGGGCTGCGCCGGTTGGAGTACCGAGGGTACGACTCGGCGGGCGTCGCCGTGCTCGCGGACGGCGAGCTCGCGGTCCGCAAGCGCGCCGGCAAGCTCGCCGAGCTCGAGGCCGCGCTCGCGGACGATCCGGCGCCGGCCGGGACCGCGGCGGTGGGCCACACGCGGTGGGCCACCCACGGGGCCCCGACCGACCGCAACGCGCACCCGCACACCGATTGCACCGGACGGATCGCCGTGATCCACAACGGGATCGTCGAGAACCACGCGGAGCTGCGGCAGCAGCTCGAGAAGTCCGGCCACACCCTGGGATCGGAGACCGACACCGAGGTGGTGGCGCACCTGCTCGAGGACGAGCTGGGCGACGGCTCGCTCACCGACGCCGTCCGCGCGGTGGTGGGTCGGCTGCGGGGCGCCTACGCCCTCGTCGTGCTCGCGGCCGATCGGCCCGACGAGCTCGTGGGCGTGAAGGTGTCCTCGCCGCTCATCGTCGGCCTCGGCGAGGGGGAGACGATCCTCGCCTCGGACATCCCGGCCGTGCTCGAGCGGACGCGGACGGTCGTCCCGCTCGACGAGGGCAGGATCGCGACGATCACGCCGCGCGGGCTCGCACTCAGCGACCTCGAGGGCGCCGTGGTGCCGGTCGAGCCCATGCAAGTCGACTGGGACGTCGCGGCCGCACAGAAGGGCGGCTACGACTTCTTCATGCGCAAGGAGATCGACGAGCAGCCCGCCGCGATCCGGAACACGCTCGCGGGCCGCACGGTCCGCGGTCGCCTCGTGCTGGACGAGCTCCGCATGTCGGACGAGGTGCTGCGCGACGTCTCCAAGGTGTTCGTCGTGGCGTGCGGGACGGCGTTCCACAGCGGCCTCGTCGCCAAGTACGCGATCGAGCACTGGACGCGGCTGCCGGTCGAGATCGAGATCGCGAGCGAGTTCCGCTACCGCGATCCGGTGCTCGGTCCGGACACGCTGACGCTCGCGGTGTCGCAGTCGGGCGAGACGATCGACACCCTCGAGGCGGCGCGGCACGCGGCCCGGCAGGGCTCGCATGTGATCGCCGTGACGAACACGGTGGGCTCCTCGCTCGCCCGCGAGGCCGAAGGCGTGCTCTACATGCACGCCGGCCCCGAGATCGGCGTCGCCGCGTCGAAGACGTTCGCCACGCAGATGGTGTCGCAGTACCTCGTCGCCCTCCACCTGGCCCAGGCGCGCGGGACGATGTTCCCCGAGGAGGTGCGGGGGGTCCTCGCCGAGCTCGAGGGGCTGCCCGCCAAGGTCGAGCGCGCGATCGGGCTCGAGCCACAGACCCTGGCGATCGCACGCGAGCTGCGCGACGCGCACGACGTCTTGTTCATCGGGCGCCACACCGGGTATCCGGCCGCGCTCGAGGGCGCGCTGAAGCTGAAAGAGCTCTCGTACCAGCACGCGGAGGGGTACCCCGCGGGTGAGCTCAAGCACGGCCCGATCGCCCTGGTGGAGGACGGCGTGCCGGTCGTCGCCGTCGCCACGCGCTGCCACGTGTACCCGAAGATGTTGTCCAACATCGCCGAGGTGAAGGCCCGGGGCGCCCGCGTGATCGCCGTGGTCACCGAGGGCGACACCGAGGCGGCGGCGCTCGCGGACCATGTGCTCGAGGTCCCCGAGACGACCGAGCTGCTGTCGCCCGTCGTCGTGACGGTGCCGCTCCAGCTCCTCGCGTACCACCTCGCTGACCTGCGCGGGTGCGACGTGGACCGCCCGCGGAACCTCGCCAAGAGCGTCACCGTGGAGTGAGGGCCGTGCGGCGCCTGGGACGGGTGCTGACCGCGACGCTGCTGGCGACCATCGTGCTCGTCGTGGGCAGCGCGGCCCCTTGCGCCGCGTGCTCGTGCGCCGGCAGCCCCACGCCCGGGGCCGTCATCGAGGAGTCGGACCTCGTGTTCGTCGGCGAGGTCGTCGGCGACCGGCTGGTGGGGCTGGGGACGGCGCAGCGGTTCCGCGTCGACCAGGTGTTCAAAGGCGCGATGCCGCCGGAGGTCGAGATCTACACCGACATCGGCCCGACGATGGTGAACTCCTGCGCGGTCCTCTTCTCGCCGGGCGAGCCCGTCGCGGTCGCGCTGTCGCGCGTCGGCGACGGCACGTACCAGACCTCCACCTGTGCCCTCATCTCGATCGCCACGCTCGAGCGGATCGCGGGCGAGGGGTCGCCGCCGGACCCGGCCGCGACGTTCCCGGCGATCCCGGCGGCGAACGAGGGCCAGCGGACCGCCTGGCGCCCCGCCTGGTGGATGATCGTCGGCGCGGGGCTGCTGCTGGCGGTGGCGCTCATCGCGATCGGCACCGTCCGGAACCGGCGCCGGGACGACCGGGCCGCCACGACGGGGCTGCCGGAGGACGTGCCGCCCCCCGACGGACACCCTGGCTAAGCTGCCCGCGTGGACATCGTCGGTCTGGGCGTCGACATCTGCGAGATCGCGCGGATGGAACGGGCCCTCGCCCGGCATCCCACGATGCGTGAGCGCGTGTTCACCCCCGAGGAGATCGCGTACTGCGACTCGAAAGCGCGTCCGGCCGAGTCCTTCGCGGGCCGCTTCGCGGCGCGCGAGGCGGTGATCAAGGCGCTCGGGGGCTACCGGGGGAAGCGATGGCAGGACATCTCGGTGACCCGCCACGCGAGCGGGGCCCCGAGCATAGCCCTCGTGGGCGGCGCGGCAGCACGCGCGGCCGCGCTCGGCATCGACCGGGTCCTCGTCACCTTCACCCACGAGAAGACCAACGCGGTCGCCTTCGCGATCGGGGTGCGGGAGGCGTCGTGAGGCCGGTCCTGACGCCGGCCGAGGCCGCGGCCCTCGACCGGGCGACGATCGACGCGGGAACCCCTTCGGAGGTCCTCATGGCGCGGGCCGGCGCGGCCGTCGCCCGGGCGGCGCTCGACGTGGCCGGCGGCGCCTACGGGCGCCGCGCCGTCGTCCTGGCCGGCACCGGGCACAACGGCGACGACGGGCGGATCGCGGCGGGACACCTGGCCGCGGCGGGGATGCGCGTCGAGGTGGTGGACGTCCCGGGGCAGGACGGGGCGCGGCTCGGCCGGTCGCTGGACCGCGCCGACCTCGCGATCGACGCGCTCGTGGGGACCGGGTTCCACGGCGTGGCCCAGGGCGACCTCGCGGCCGCCATCGAGGCGCTGCGCAACGCCCCGTGTCCGGTCGTCGCGGTCGACGTGCCGAGCGGGGTCGACGGCGGCACGGGCGCGGTGTCCGGCCCCGCGGTGGATGCCCGGCTCACGGTGGCGATGGGCGCGCCGAAGACGGGGACGGTGCTCATGCCCGGCGCCGAGCTGGCCGGCGACCTCCGCGTCGTCGACATCGGCTTCCCGGACGAGCTGATCCCGAGGGCGACGGGGCTGACCGATCCCGAGGACGTGGACGCCGCGCTCGCCCCGCGGGCGACGGACGCCCACAAGAAGGCGGCCGGCGTGGTCCTGGTGGTGGCCGGGTCCCGCGCGATGCCCGGGGCCGCGCGGTTGGTGGCCGGCGCCGCCCAGCGCACCGGCGCGGGGTACGTGGTCGTCGCGGCGCCGGCCGGCGCGCTGGGCGTGATCCTCGCGGGCGTCCCCGAGGCGGTCGGGGTGCCGCTGGCCGAGACCGTGGCGGGCACCGTGGCGGCCGCGGCGCTCGACGAGGTCCTCGCGCGGGCGAGCACCGCGGACGCGCTGGCCGTCGGGCCGGGCATGGGGACCGACCCGGAGACCGCCGGGTTCGTCCGCGACCTGGTCCGGAGCTCGCCGGTGCCGGTCGTCCTCGACGCCGACGGCCTGAACGCGTTCCCCGGTGCGGCGGCCACGATCGGGGACAGGAAGGCCGACGCGGTGCTCACCCCGCACCTCGGTGAGCTCGCGCGCCTGGGGACCGACGTCGGCGCCGACAAGCTGTCGGCGGCGCGCGAGCTCGCGGTCTCGACCGATGCCGTCGCCCTCGTCAAGGGCGCCCGGTCCGTCATCGCTGAGCCCGGCGGCCTGGCGCGGGTCAACCCCACGGGGACCCCCGCGCTCGCCACCGCGGGGACGGGTGACGTGCTCACCGGCGTGATCGCCGCGCTCCTCGCCCGTCGGCTCGCGGCCTTCGACGCCGCGTGGGCGGGGGCCTACCTGCACGGCCTGGCGGGCGGCCTCGCCGGCGACGAGGGCGTCGTGGCGGGCGACGTCATCGCGGCGCTCCCCGATGCGCTCGGCGCGGTGCGGGAGCAGGCCGGATGACCGGGTTCCGGCCCACCTGGGTCGAGATCGACCTGGACGCGATCCGGCACAACGCCGCGGCCCTGACGCCGCCCGGCGCCGCCCTGATGGCGGTCGTCAAGGCCGACGGCTACGGGCACGGGGCCGCGCCCGTCGCCCGCGCGGCGCTCGAGGCCGGTGCGACCTGGGTCGGGGTGGCGCTCGTGGAGGAGGGGATGGCGCTGCGCGACGCCGGCATCGACGCGCCGATCCTCGTGACGTCCGAGGTGCCGCCGGGGTCCGAGGCGATCGCGATCGCGGCCCGGCTCACCCCCACCCTGTACTCCGACGACGGGCTGACCCGGCTGGCCGCGGCCGTGCGCGGGGCATCGGTCGCCGTGCACGTGAAGGTCGATACCGGGATGCACCGGGTCGGGGTCTGGCCACCCGAGGCGGCGCCGGCGTTCGCCGAGCGGGTCGTCCGGGCCGGGCTCGACGTGGAGGGGCTCTGGACCCACTTCGCTTCGAGCGAGATCGACGCGGCGACGACCATCGGGCAGCTCGAGCGCTTCCTCGCGACCGCGGACGCCATCCGCGCGGCCGGCGTGGTCCCGCACCTGCTCCACGCCGCGAACAGCGCGGCCACGATCCTGCACCCGGCGAG
>Ga0190270_10000971_pt1 | contig 13026 bp, 12 predicted proteins | sample Popmic320T_FD_133748 | JGI IMG/M metagenome (GOLD analysis project Ga0190270, IMG submission 133748) | Populus adjacent soil microbial communities from riparian zone of Weber River, Utah, USA - 320 T | ecosystem: Environmental > Terrestrial > Soil > Riparian zone | place: USA: Utah | collected... | reverse complement strand
TGACCGGTGATCACAGGGAAGAGCGTCACCTGGACGCGGTCGACCAGTCCGGCGGCCATCAGCGCCCGGTTCATCGACAGGCTGCCGTGCGAGCGCAACGGTATCTCGGACTCCTCCTTGAGCCGGGCGACGATGTCGACGGCGTCGCCGCTCACGACGTTCGCCTCCGGCCAGTCGAGGGGCCCTTCCAGTGTGGTCGACACCACGGTTGTCGGCAGGCTCCTCATCCGTGTGACCCATGGGTCACGCACCTCGGACTCCTCGCTGCTCGAGGCCAGCATCCGCGCGAATGCCCGATACGTGTTGGCACCGAAGACCATCAGCTGCTCCTCGCTGTACAGGGCGAGGCGGTGGTCGAGGAGCTCGGGGCCTTGCTTGCCCCAGTAGCCGGTCCAGTTGCCGCTGGCGGCGCCGTAGCCGTCGAGGCTGGTAAAGACGTCGAAGGTGTAGGTAGCGGTCATGCTGCTCTTCTCGAGTGCGGTTGATCGCGTGTCGGGGATACAGACTGGAAACCCCGGCGAAAGTCATCGCCGTTGGTCGAGCGTTCGCACGTTCGGTCGCGACTTCATCGAACTCGGCGGGTGAGATCTTCAGTTGGCGGACTCTTGCACGCGGCGCGACGGGCGTGGCGCTAGCTGTCCGTTCGGCAGCAGCGCCGTACGGTCGCCCCAGAGCTACTGCACCCCCGTACGCCGTTAGTCCCTGGGGATACCCCAGGGCGACCAGTGGCTGTGATGCCCCCAGGCGCTGGTCGTGCGGCCGCCCGCGAATGGCCTAGGGAATGAAGACGTCAGCGGCGCAGTCCTCCCGCCGCTGGACGCCGTCGACGGCGAGGTCAAAGCCGAACCGACCATCTGTCTCGGCGCCTGCGGTTGGGAGATGCCTGATGCCCCAGCCGTGGAAGATGTGGAACGGCTCTCCCGCCGGAAATACCTGGAACGCGCTGCCGAACAGGGTAATCCGATCGCCGTTTGGCACCTTTTGCTCGGCCGCAGCGGACGGAGCCAGAGCAAGCAGAAAGGCGACCGGAGGATGTCCCGACGTGGTCTGGACGATAGTCACCTCCTCGGTCGGACTCAGCGCGCGGTCGAGGGGATCGTCATGATCGCTCCGCGTCGCCGTAGATCTCGTAGGCGAGCGTGCCCTCGACGAACGGCATCGCGCCGGCGACGCGGGCGTAATCGGGGTCGACTGTATCGCGCGCCTCCTCCTGCTCGTAGGCGTTCAAGTCCGGATACGTGAACACGAGCCGGACGGCGTTCATCTCGCCGGAGAGCGCGTGCAGGATTCTGCACGGCGCGTGTCCACGCCCGGCGCGGAACTCACGCCAGCGCTCGGCGGCATCGACGAACTCGGCGAAGCGTCCGAGCTGCACACGACCCGTGACGTGAACCTCGACTGCCATAAGCGGCGTGCCTCCTTGAGGGTCCCGGTGTGATTGTCAGGCGCTGAGGACGATAGCGGCCTCCTTGGTCGGGGTGTGTGCGCGACGTGGGAGTGACGGCGACGGTCGTTGTCGCGTTCGATCGCGACGGCGAGGGCGGCGAGGTCCCGGTAGCCGATGACCTTCCGAAACTGCTTCTCGGCTTCGAGCATGCCGGCGGCGGTCCAGCGCAGCGCCATCTCGCCCGACGACCAGCGCTTCACGTTGCGCTGAGTGCGGCGGACGATCTCGAGCATTCAGAAGCTCCAGAACGTCGAAGGCGCGCACGCTCCCCACGGCGTTGACATTCGCCGTTGCATTGACGCCCTACTCGATCCGGCCGGGCCAGCCGTGGGAAGCGAAAAGCCCCGAGGTAGCAGGGCTTTTTGAGATGGGCGGTGACGGGATCGAACCGCCGACCCCCTGCGTGTAAAGCAGGTGCTCTGCCAGCTGAGCTAACCGCCCGCGGCGGGATGGTACAGCGACGAGTCTGCGCCCCGGTCCGGATTTGAAGAAGTCACGGAGCCGAACGGGCTCCCCGGCCAGCGAGGAAGACGATGACGGACGTCATCGCGTCGTTCGAGGAGACAAGTCGCGGTCGTCAGTCCTCCGCCGCCTCGTCGAGCGACCGCGGCGCGAGCACATTCTCGAAGCGGACGTTGCCTGCAGGAACCATCCACGTCATCACCTCGACTCCGAGCCTGCCTGCCCGCACCGCCGGGTCCTCGTTGCTGAGCCGGCGCGCCGTCTCGAGGTCGCATGTCCAGATCGAGATGCTGCGCAGCCGCTCGTCGTCCTGGTCGACGAGGGGCCCTCCACCAAGGAGGACGCCGCGTTCGCGCAGATCGGCTCTGAAGGCGAGATGCCGATCCTGCAGCTCGGCCGCCTCCTCGTCCGCGAGCTCAGGTGCATCGGGCCGAAGCACGAGCAGCACGAGCGTGTGGCGGTCGAACTGCATGTGGGGAATTAGACCAGGCGACCGGGCGGCACACTGTCAATTCGAGTCTCGCAGACGGCCGCTCAGCAGTTCCCGCCCGAGCCGCCCTCCATGCGCTCGGCCGGCTCAACGAGGCAGGCGACGCGATCGTGAGCGTGCTTCTGACGGCGAACGCGCACGGCGGCTCCGCCCGAGCTCTTCTCGACTCCTGGTGGCCGTGCTCCTTGGCCGCTCAGGTCCGGCGAGGAGGAATCGGCACGTGCGGGTCGCTCTGCTCGAGCTCCTTCCGGTCGTTCCAGTCCCACGTGACCGTCGAGGCGACCGAGACGACGCCTGGAACCCGCTCGACGAATGGGGGCAGTAGCTCCGCGTCCGATCGGCGTCCGACCTGGCCGGACAGCGTCACCTCGCCTCGCTCGACGCGGATGTCGAGCTTCGCGTCATCGATCCAGAGCGCGCCCTTGACGATCTCCTCACGGATCTCGCGTTCGATCTCCGCGTCCGTGCGTGCGAAGGCCCTGACAAGGTCGGAGCGGGTGACGATCCCGACGAGCTTGCCGTCGGCGTCGACGATCGGAAGCCGCTTGATCCCGTTCTCCGTCATCAGGCGGGCGCCCTCGGAGACCTGCTTCTCCGGGCGGATCGTGATCACGGGCGACGTCATCGCTTGGCCGGCGGTGCGGGCGGCGAGCTTCCCTTCATCCACCCTGCCGCCCTCGAGCAGCCAGCCGATCAGGCCGTCGTGTCGCGGCTCTGGGCCTTGCTCCTTGACGAGGATGTCCGCCTCCGAGACGACGCCGAGCACGTTGCGCTGGTCGTCGATGACCGGAAGCCCGGAGATCCTGCGCGCCGCGAGCATCGAGGCCACGTCCTTCAGCGGCGTCTCCGGCCCGACCGTCACCACGTCCCGCGTCATCAGCTCCTCGATCTTCATGGTCGTCCCTCCTCCCATCGCTGCGGTCCATTTCTGGCGGCGACTCGATCTTCCCAGTTTGCTCGCCCGCAGCCCGCTGGCGGACGATAACGTGGCCCTCCGGCGACCGGCGCCACATGGTCGCCGCTGCCGGCCGGTCAAGCCGCCGGGGGGCGGGACCCGAAGCCGGCCCGGATCTGGCGGACGCGCGAGCGGAGCTCCTCGGGCGGTCCTGCCACATTCAGGAGGGGGCTCTCGTCGAGGTTGTTCAGAAGTCTCTGACAGGCGATGGCGCAGGCGGGGTCGAGCTCGAGGCTACCGTCGGTGAGCTCGCAGACGAGCGCTTGGAGCTCAGCCGCCGCCGGTCGAACCCGCGCCTCGAGGCTGTGGCCCGGCTCTTCGAGCCAGCCGCGGATCACGGTGGCCATGGCGGAGCGCCTGTCCATGGTGGCCTCCCGTGATGCGTATCGGAGAACTTCGGGGATCACGTACGCGTCGCGTTCCCCGGCGAGCCGGTCGACGAGATCCCACCGACGCCAGAGAGTTCGAACGCCCCGAGCCCCGACGACGAAACCTCCGAGCAGGAGCGGCAGCGCGAGGGAGGGTCGAACCTGCGTCACGGTGACGGCCAGCACAAGGGCCAACGCTGCCAGGCCGAGCTCCTCCCATTCCTCGTGACGCAGCTCGCGAAGGCGTGCGCCGGCGTCGTCGACCGCTCGTGCGTACATGGCACGGTGAACTCTGCGACCTCGAGGCCCGTGCGGCATCCGCGCGAGGACCGATTCCGATCGCGGCTTTGCCGCAGATGTCACCTCCCGCGGGACTGGCTCGGCGGGCTCCGTCGTTCATCGTGAGCCGGTTGCGCTGCCGAATCTAGTGCGGCGTCCACAGCGGACGAGCCATGATCCCGTCGCAATGAAGGGAGGATCCATGGAGCTGCTCGCCGTTCCGATCGAGAAGCCGGCGGACGTCAATCTCGTCCTCGGACAGTCCCACTTCATCAAGACCGTCGAGGACGTCTACGAGGCGCTCGCGGGAAGCTCGCCGCACCTGCGGTTCGGCCTGGCCTTTTGCGAATCGTCGGGACCGTGTCTCGTCCGGCGGGCAGGGAACGACGACGAGCTCGTCGCTCTCGCCGTCGGAGGTGCGCTCGCCGTCGGCGCCGGTCACTCGCTCGTCGTGTTCCTGCGCGAGGGGTTTCCCGTCAACGTCCTCAACGCGCTGAAGCAGGTGCCGGAGGTCTGCCGGATCTACTGCGCGACCGCCAACCCGGTCGAGGTCGTCGTCGCCGAGACTGCGCAAGGGAGGGCGATTCTCGGTGTGGTCGACGGCAGCTCGCCGAGGGGCGTCGAGACCGAGGAAGACGTCGCGTCGCGCAAGGCGCTGCTGCGTCAGCTCGGCTACAAGACCTGACCGGTCTCGTCCGGGGGCCGGACGCCGAGTCGCGGCAGCTCCGGATCGCGCCTAGCCGGACTCGTCGGACGACGGCACCGACGCCTGAGGGCTTGGCGCCAGAAATTCGAACGTCTCTCGCTTCTGCCGGACAGCCAGTTGGCAAGCTTCGCGTGGTGGCGACGTTCGCCCTCATACACGGAGGCGGTGGGAGCGCGTGGGACTGGCACCGGGTCGCGCCCGAGCTACGCGGGCGGGGGCACGATCCGGTCGCCGTCGATCTCCCCAGCGAGGACGACTCGGCCGGCTGGTCGGAGTACACAGACACGGTCGTCCGGGAGGTCGGTGACCGCAGCGGCCTCGTCGTCGTCGGGCACTTGCTGGGCGGCTTCACGGCGCCGCTCGTCTGTGCGCGCGTCCCCGTCGAGCTCCTCGTCCTCGTTGCGGCAATGATCCCCTCACCCGGCGAGACCTTCGCCGACTGGTGGAAGAACACAGGCTACGAGGAAAGCGGGTACGACGACGTCTTCTACCACGACGTCGCTCCCGAGCTCGCCGCCGAGGCCAGGCGGAGGGAACGGGAGGAGGCCTCGAGAGCCCTGCGCGAGCCCTGGCCCCTCGAGGCCTGGCCGGACACGCCGACGAGGTACCTCCTCTGCCGCGACGACCGGATGTTCCCGGCCGCGTGGGCGCGCCGTCATGCTCGCGAGCGCCTCGGTTGCGAGCCCGACGAGATTGACGGCGGCCACTACGTCATGCTCAGCCGCCCGCTCGAGCTCGCCCAGCGGCTGGCGGCGTACGTCGCGCCGATTCCGTGACCGGGAGTCGAGGCGGACGGCGCGTCCGCTCGTGCGGGCTGATCTGGTGCGAGGCGTGCCTTCACGTGTAGCTTCGCCGGCCGCCGGATGTTCCGGAACGGGCCTCGGCCCATGCCGATCCGCGCCTCACGGCGTCCCGTCAAGGTGAAGCAGGCTGATCTGGCGGTGTCGGAGGTCGTGCGGGCTGAACGTCGGCACGCCGGCCGCGCTACGCAAAAAACGGCGACTGCCCAGCACGAGGCCGGCGTGCCCCATTTCATCCGGGAGGTCTGTGTATGCGGGGGCAGCGCGCTGCTTCTGCTGCCCCCGCAGGCCCGAACGGGTCCGTCAGCCGATCGCCTCGAGCGCGTCGCAGAACACCGCGTCGCCCTGCTCGAAGATGTCGTGCGGGCCGTGGACCACCACGCCGCCCGGCGAAAAGACGATCTTGCCGACGTCGTGGAACAGCAGTCCGAGACCGGGGTAGGTCTGCTTGAAGACCTGGCCCAAGTTCGCCTCGGTGTCGGTCGCGTAGTCGTACTTGAGCGTAAAGCTCCCCGTCGCCGTCATCGAGGCGGACGGGTCGTCGGAGCGCCAGTTCGTCTCCACCCGCTTGAAGTGCACGATGTCCGCAACCGGGTCCCCGGCCTGGTTGAACGTCGTCATCCCGAAGAGCTCAATCGACCCTTCCCACACGTCGTCGAACGCTCCGCACGAGGCAGAGCCGGAGTACGTGAACGACTCCGTGAACCTTTCGGGCGGCTTCGCGGAGGCCGTAGCGGCGAGCAGCAGCGCAACGCCGCAGACCGCCGCGGCTGACACCAAGAGTCCCTTCATGCCTTTTCCCCTTTGCTCCCCCCGGTGTGCCGCAGTTGTTAACGAGCGATAGTCATTCATCTGCACCGGCGGGTCAAGGAGCGCGCCTCGTGCCGAGTTGCACCGTCGGCACGAACTAGTCGGCGAGCTGGTCGACGGCTTGGTCGGGGACGGGTAGGCCGGCGAGCATCACCGGGCGAGCCTACGCACGTTGCCGGGACGCGGCGATTTCCTGAGGGTAGGCACCGCATGGCATTTCCGGCACGTCTGGCATGTATGGACCGCGCAACCAAGCCGTTTTCTCATGGCTGCGCGGCTGCTGATGATGCCCCCAACGGGATTCGAACCCGTGCAGCCACCTTGAAAGGGTGGTGACCTAGGCCGCTAGTCGATGGGGGCCAGGCGTGACGGAGGATAGCGGCGGCGCTGGCGGCTACTCGCGGCCGCAGGCGGCCAGGATGGTGGTGACGAGCTCGTCGAACGCCTCCGACTTCGTCACGAAGGCGGTCGCCCCGGCCTCGAGCGCGGCGGCGCGCGACAGCCCGTCGGTGTGTCCGCTGAGCGCGATCACGCAGGGCGCGTGGTCGAGGGCCAGCAGCCTGCGCGTCGCCGCCGGCCCGTCGAGCACGGGCATCGACATGTCCATCAGGACGACGTCGGCCTCGGCCGACTTGGCCATCTTGACCGCTTCGCGGCCGGTCGCGGCGGTGCCGACGACCTCGAAGCGGCCGTCCTGGGAGAGCACAGTCGTGAGCGCGTGGCTGAAAATCTGGTGGTCGTCCACCACAAGCACGCGGATCGGCTGTCCCACCTCCATCGGCGCGAGGACTATGACAGAGCCCGGGCCGAAGAGCCGCCGCTTCAGGGTCGGTACGCGGCGTGGGATCCGCCCCCGCAGATCCCACGCCTGTGCGGATGAATCAATGGCCGGAGGCGCCGTTACCGCTCTGGAACTGGGCCTCCTCGGTCGAGCCCTTGAGCGCGAGCGTCGAGGTCGCGCCGCCGGACACGGCCTGCGCGATCTCGTCGAACCAGCCGGCACCGACCTCGCGCTGGTGCTTGGTCGCGGTGTAGCCGACGTCCTCGAGGGCGAACTCGCGCTCCTGCAGCCGGACGTACGCGGGCATCCCCTCAGCCGCGTAGCCGCGGGCGAGCTCGAACATCGACTCGTTGAGCGCGTGGAAGCCGGCCAGGGTGATGAACTGGAACCGGTAGCCCATCGCGCCGAGCTCGCGCTGGAAGCGCTCGATCGTCTCGTCGTCGAGGTGCCGGCGCCAGTTGAACGAGGGCGAGCAGTTGTACGCGAGCAGCTTGCCCGGGAACACGGCGTGGATCGCCTCGGCGAACTCGCGCGCCTCGCCGAGATCCGGAGTGGACGTCTCCATCCAGACCAGGTCGGCGTACGGTGCATAGGCGAGGCCACGAGCGATGGCCGCCTCGACCCCGTCGCGCACGTAGTAGAAGCCCTCCGGGGAACGCTCGCCGGTCAGGAAGTCGTGGTCGCGCTCGTCGGCGTCGCTCGTCAGCAGCTTTGCCGAGTCCGCGTCCGTGCGGGCGACGACCAGCGTCGGCACGTCGAGCATGTCGGCCGCGAGCCGTGCCGCGAGCAGCGTGCGGATGAACTGCCCGGTCGGGACGAGCACCTTGCCGCCCAGGTGGCCGCACTTCTTCTCCGAGGAGAGCTGGTCCTCGAAGTGGACGCCCGCCGCTCCCGCCTCGATCATCCCCTTCATCAGCTCGAAGGCGTTCAGCGGGCCGCCGAAGCCGGCCTCGGCGTCGGCGACGATCGGCAGTAGGTAGTCGACGGCGTCGGTCTTGCCTTCCGCCCACTCGATTCGATCGGCGCGCATGAGCGCGTTGTTCAGGCGCCGCACCATCGCCGGGACGCTGTTGGCCGGGTAGAGGCTCTGGTCGGGGTAGACGTCCGCGGCGAGGTTGCCGTCCGCGGCGACCTGCCAGCCGGAGAGGTAGATCGCCTTGAGGCCTGCCTTCGCCATCTGCACCGCCTGGCCGCCCGTCAGGGCGCCGAGCGCGGCGATGTAGTCCTCCTCGGCGAGCAGCCGCCAGAGCTTCTCGGCGCCGTGCCGGGCAAGCGTGTGCTCGATCCGCAGCGAGCCGCGCAGCCGGATCACGTCCTCGGGCGTGTAGTCGCGGTCGATCCCGTTCCAGCGGTCGGCCTCGGCCCAGTCGCGGCCGAGTTCGATGGCGTCCCTCGCAGCAGTGGCGTTCATGGTTGGCCCCTCTCGGTGGTGAGCACGTTGTCTTGTCCTCAACCTGCCCGGACGCGGGCTATACGACAAATCGAACTTCTCGATCCAGCCGATAAATTGCGTTAATATCTCCAGGTGCTGCTCTCGCAGATCGAGGCGTTCCTGACCGTCGCCGAGCGCAGGTCGGTCTCCGCCGCCGCCGCGGTGCTCTACGTCACGCAGCCGGCGCTGACGACCCGGATCAAGAAGCTCGAGCGCGAGCTCGGAATCGAGCTGTTCGTCCGCACCGGGCGCGGGATGCGCCTGACCGCCGAGGGTCGTGCCTTCCGGCCGCATGCGCAGCGCGCGCTGCAGTCGCTCGCCAGCGGCCGCGAGCTGCTGCGGGAGCTGCGCGAGGGGAGAGTCGGGGAGCTGCTCGTCGGCGCCGCGCCCGCGATCTCGACGTACGTGCTCCCGCTCGTCCTCCGCCGCTTCCAGGAGAACTTCCCGAACGTGCACCTGATCGTGCGCACGGGCCACTCGGAGGAGGTGCTCGAGCTGGTGCTGCGTGAGCAGGTGCAGATCGGCCTCGTCCGTGAGCTGCCGCACCCGGCCGTCGTCAGCTCGCCGCTGTACGAGGACGAGATCGTGCTGGTCGTCCACCCCGGTCACCGCTTCGCCGACGGGACCTCGATCGTCGTGCACGAGCTGGGCGAGGAGCGGCTGATCCTCTTCGACCGGACCTCGAGCTACTTCGTGCTCACGAGCGCCTTCTTCCGCGAGGCCGGGGTCGTGCCCCGCGGTGTGATGGAGCTCGACAACGTCGACGCGACGAAGAAGATGGTCGAGCACGGCCTCGGGATCGCGTTCCTCCCCTATACGGCCGTGCGTGAGGAGCTCGCCTCGGGCGCGCTGCAGGAGGTCGTGATCGAGGGCTATGAGCCGGTGCGCCGGCCGATCGTGGCGCTGCGGCGGCGCGACGCCGTGGTGCCCGAGGATCTCGTCGAGGGCCTGCTCGCGTCGGTGTCGCGGGACGAGCTCGAGCGCTGATAGCTAGCGCGCCGTCCAGCCCAGGTCCATCACGACCGGCGCGCCGGTGAACGCGCGGCCGCCCGGGCCGAGCAGGAAGGCCGCCGTCTCGGCGACCTCCTCGGGCTCGAGGATCCGCTTGATCGCCTGCGGTGCGAGCAGGACGTCCTCGATGACGCGCTCCGGCGCCACGCCGGTCGCCTGCGATTGCGCCTCGATCTGCGACTCGATGATCGGCGTCCGGACGTAGCCGGGGCAGATCGCCGACGCCGCGATGCCGTGTTCGGCGCCCTCGAGGGCGAGCACCTTGACGAGCCCGAGCAGCCCGTGCTTGGCGGCGACGTAGCCGGCCTTGTACGGGGACGCGACCAGGCCGTGCACCGAGGCGACCGCGAGGAAGCGGCCGTCGCCGGATTCCCGGAGCGCCTCCCATGCGTAGCGGGCGAGCAGGAACGGGCTCGTCAGCAGGACGGCGAGCAACGCGTCCCAGCGCTCCTCGGGGAACTCCGCGACCGGGGCGACGTGCTGGAAGCCCGCACACGGGACGACCGCGTCGAGGCCCCCGAGGCGCTCGAGCGCAGCGGCGACGGCGGCGCGGTTGCCGGCGGGCGTCGAGAGGTCCGCCTCGAAGGGCTCGCCGGGCCCGTCCGGGTCGGGGTGCACGTCGACGGCCAGCACCGCCGTGCCGTCCGATTCCAGCCGTGCCGCGATCGCGCGGCCGATGCCGCTGCCCGCTCCGGTGACGAGAGCCCTGCGCTGCACGTGCGGGACGTTAACGCGTGCGGGTCACGCGGCTGCGCCCGGCGGCGTCAGGATCAGGACCGGGCTGCCGTCCGGCGACGGCTGCACCTCCGCCGAATACGTCCGCGACTGCGTCAGGCGGAGGATCTGGCCCTCTTCGAGCGAGTTGAGGCCGCCGACCTTGGGCTTTGCCGTCGGGAGCAGCGAGCTGAGCGGCCGGTCGAGCTCGTCGGCCAGGTCGCTCCGACGCAGGAAGACCGTGCTCTGGCTCTTCGCCTCCGGCGGCATGAAGACGACCACCGAGTCGATGCTGTCGACGTACTTGAGCGTGTAGAGGGAGAGCTCGAGCGCCTGCCGCCGCAGCAGCGTCTGTTGCCCGGCCGACACAGTCGACCCCAGCTCGCACTGTTCCTTCGAAAGCGTCCCGCAGAGCCCGAACGAGACGACGGCGCTGCCGGGGAAGACGGCGATGTCGTCCTCCTCCGCGAGCCCCTTCGACGTGTCGGGGCGGACGAACACCGCGCGCACCGGCACCTCCCCCTCCGCCGTCGGCACCGAGAGCGGGCCGGCGAGGCTGACAGTCAGCTGCGCGCCGGTCTCGGTCCGGTACGCCTTCGGGATTCGATCGGCGATCTGGCGCACCTTCGCGATCGTGCTGCCCTGCGGCTGCCAGGCAGACCAGGCCGGATCGTCCTGCTGCTCGGGTCCGGTGGCGAGGACGATGAACGAGCCGATGCCGGCGCCGACGACGGCCGCGAGCAGGACGTAGATGATCCCGAAGCGGAGGCGGTACGAGCTCCGCCGCGCCCGCTCCTGCCGCGGGACGATCGGCTCAGGCTGCGGCTCCGCGGGCGGGGTGGGCGTCACATCTTCGGCCATACGTCCTCGTTCGCGTAGTCGATCTCCGGCATCTTCAGCTTTGCGCCGTCGAGGATCTCGACGAGCTCGTCGCCGAACACCTCTTTGCGGACGACCAGCTCGTCGGCGATTCGCTCGACCGCGTCCTTGTTGTGGACGACGAGGTTGTAGGCCGACACGTAGGCCTGGCCCAGGATCTGGGCTGCGAGCGCGCGCTTGCTGCCGTCCGAGAGCACGCCGGCGATCGGATTCTCGGTGAACGGGCCGCCGCCACTCGTCCGGTTCATGATCTGCAGGCCGATGGTCTCGAACCGCTTCAGGATGCGCTCGCGCGCCTCGTCCTCGCTTTCGTCGTCGAGCGGGGAGACGGTGAAGGGCTCCGGACCCATCGCCGACGCGCCGACCATCCACGCAGCCTGTGCGGTGGCCGACTGGACGTCGCCGCCGACGCCGTTCGAGTTCTCGCCGTAGAAGACACGCTCCGCCGCCATCGCGCCGAGCGCCCAGACGAGCCGCGCCATCTCGTCGCTGCGGAAGCGGCTGAAGCGCTCCTCCTTCTCCAGCGCCTGGTGGTGGCCGAGCGACCCGCCCCGCATCTTGATCGAGAGCCGCGTCGACTCGGCGCCCTGCATGAAGACGTGACCGGCGGCGGCGTGCCCGGCCTCGTGGATCGCCACCGCCTTCGTCTCCGAGGCGATGTACTCGATCCCGATCGCGGTGCCCGACTCGATCGTCGTCATCGCCTCGACGAGGTCGCTCCACGAGAAGCGGTCGCGCCCGTCGTGGTGTGCGAGCGTCAGCGCCATCGAGCAGACCTGGTCGATCATCGCCGGCGAATAGCCGTTCGTGATCCGGGCGATCTCGTCGCGCCGCTTCGGCGTGTCGAGCTCGGGGTCGTGCGCGACCTTCGTGATGTAGAGGTCGAAGACGTCCAGGCGGTCCTGCTTCGTCGGCGTCCGGAACCAGACGTGGCGGCCCATTCGGCCAGGGCGGATCAGCGCCGGGTCGAGCCGGTCGAGCGGCACGTTCGTCGCGCCGATGAAGTAGATCTGATCCCCGCGCGGGCCGGGCGGCGTCAGCCGGAGCGGAATCTTCCAGAGCCGTCGCGGGATGACGTACGTGGCGTCGAGGAAGGTATTGAGGCGGTTCGTCGTGACGCGCTTCGTGAACGGCGGGTTGTCGATTCCGTCCATGACCACGAGGAGCTGGTTGAGGGCGAGACCGCCGCCGCCGCCCATCCCCGGGAAGACGAAATCGAGCACCCCTGCGAGCCGGGTTTGGAGACCTGAAGGTCCCTGTCGTTCGGGCGCGCGCGACTCGAACATCCGCTCGCGCCAGCGGCGCGTCTCGAGGATCAGGTCGCCGCTGGGGTTGAGCGCTCCGTTCGGGCCGAAGAAGAGGTGATCGGTGATGTCGGCCGGTGCGAAGCCCCCGACCGGCGCCCCGCCGCCGAGCGCCTGCCTGCGCATCCCGACGGCGTCGATCTCGTCGATGAAGACGATGCACTGGCCGCCCCACTTGCGGGCGAGCCGCTTCGCCTTCCAGGCGAGGAAGCGGACGATGATCGCGTCGATCCCGATGAAGGTCTGTGCGAACCCGGAGCCGGGGATCGAGACGAAGGGCGAGTTGAAGCCCGTCGCGATCGCCTTGGCGAGCATCGTCTTGCCGGTGCCGGGCGCGCCGACGAAGAGCAGGCCGCGCTCGCGTTTGCCGCCGGCGCGCTCGAAGGCCTCGCCCGACTGCCAGAGGGTGACGACCCGCCGCACCTCCTCCTTCGCCTCTTCCTGGCCGCGGACGTCGGCGAGCTTGACTCCCCACTGCGCGTCACCCGGCTCGAAGCCGCGGATCTGCGAGATGCCCATGATCAGCATCGGGCCCATGAAGATCGCGAAGTTGGCGATGAAGAGGAAGAAGACGAAGACGACCTGGAC